>Ga0136846_1213626_pt1 | contig 11472 bp, 10 predicted proteins | sample HopSoiMetagenom2_FD_96841 | JGI IMG/M metagenome (GOLD analysis project Ga0136846, IMG submission 96841) | Grasslands soil microbial communities from Hopland, California, USA - 2 Assembly 2016 (version 4) | ecosystem: Environmental > Terrestrial > Soil > Grasslands | place: USA: Hopland... | reverse complement strand
TGGCCGATCTGGGTCCTCACCGGCATGCTGGCAGCGCACGGCGGGCTGTGGATGGAATGGAACGCGCTGACGCTTGGTCACGCGCTGTCCGACGGCGGCCTGGTCAACGCGGCATTCTCGGTGTGCACGCTGCTCGGCGGCCTGGCCGTGACGCGCTGGCGCGCGGAGGCCACCGCCGACGAGCGCATCGAGCGGTTCTACGAGGGCGCGCTGCGCGTGCTGCCCCTGGTGGTGGTCGTGGGCGTCACCTTCGCCGTGACGCTGCAGGACTCGATCGCGCACCTGTCGCCGTCGGCGCGCCTGACCTGCGAGGCCGCGGCCGTGGTGGTCATCGTGCTGGCGGCGATGCGCCAGACGCTCCAGCTGCGCGACCGCGACCACCTGATCGAGGCGCAACGCCTGCTGCGCGACCGCGAGAACCAGCTCAGCGAACTGAACCAGCACCTGGAGCAGCGCGTGTCCGAGCGCTCGCGCGAGGCGCAGCAGCGCAACGCCGAGCTGTCGACGGCGCTGCAGCAGCTGGCCATGGCGCAGCACGAGCTGCTGCGCGCCGAGAAGCTTGCAGGCCTGGGCGCGCTGGTGGAGGGCGTGGCCGCCGAGATCTCGGCCACGCTGTCCAACGCGGACATGGTGGCCATCACGCTGCCGGCCCAGGTCGAATCGCTGGGGCGCCTGTTGGCCGCCACGGGCGACGCCCCCGCCGACGAGCGCCGCCGCAGCCTGGTCGCGGGCTACGTCAACGGGCTCGACGAGAGCCACAAGCAGCTGGGGCTGTCGCTCGCGCAGGCGCAGCACGTCGTCGCCGTCTTCCAGCAGGTCGCCGTCGACCAGACCAGCGACCACCGGCGCAGCTTCGACCTGCTGGCCATGGTGCGCGAGATGGTGGAGCTCACCCGGCTCGCGCATCGCCACGATCCGATGGAGATCATCGTCACCGGCGAGACCGACCTGATGCTGGACAGCTTCCCCGGCGCGATCGGCCAGGTGCTGAACCAGCTGATCGAGAACGCCATCGTGCACGGCTTCACGCGCACCGCGGGCCAGGGCACGATCTCCGTGCGCGTCTGGCCTTCGGGCCACGACGCGGCGCGCATCACCGTGCACGACGACGGCGCGGGCATCGCACCCGCCGACCTGCCGCAGGTGTTCACGCCGTTCTTCACCACGCGCCTCGCGCAGGGCGGCAGCGGCCTGGGGCTGACGATCGCGCGCAACATGGTCAACGCGGTCCTGGGCGGCCGCATCGAGATCGCCTCGCCCGAGGACGCCGGCACCACCGTCACGATCACGCTGCCGCGCCTGGCGCCGCGGTCACACGGCTAGCAGCACCACGCCGGCGGCCATCAGCAGCGCCCCCAGCACGCGCTGCCCGCGGTCGCGTTCGCCCAGCAGCCGGCCGCCGATCAGCGCGGCGAACAGCATCGAGATCTCGCGGGCGGGCGCCACGTGCGACACGGGCGCCACCCGCACCGCGTACAGCACCAGGATGTAGGCAAGCGGGCTCACGGCGGCCAGCACCGCGGCATGCCACTTGTAGCGCCGCCATGCGTCGACGAAGCCGGGCGGATCGCGCAGCAGCGTCGGCAGCATGAACGGCGTGCGGACCAGGTTGCCGAAGTAGTCGAGGAGGATGGGGCTGAGCAGCAGCGTCTTGACCGAATAGCTGTCCAGCACCGTGTAGCCGGCGATCAGCACCCCGGTCGCCGCGCCCCAGCGCAGGCCGGCGTTCACGCGGGCGCGCTGCGCGGGGTCGTGCGTGGCGCGCAGCATCGCCGGGCCGCCCGCGACGATGAACACGCCGCCGCACACGCACAGCACGCCGAGCGCCCCGTGCAGCGTCAGCGTCTCGCCCATCACGGCCACGGCCAGCAGCGAGCTGATCAGCGGGCCGGTGCCGCGCGCCACCGGGTAGACGACGGTGAGGTCGGACACCCGATAGCCCTTGAGCAGCACCTTGAAGTAGGCCAGGTGCAGGAAGCCGCTGGCGCTGACGAACACCCAGGGCCTCCAGCCCCATCGCGGCACCTCTCTCCAGCCCAGCCACAGGCCGGCGGGCGCCCAGAACAGCGCGAGCAGCAGCGCGGCGATCAGCACGAAATGCTTGTTGCCCCCGGTCTTCTTCGCGACGATGTTCCAGAATGCATGCAGCAAGGCGGCGACGATCACCATCGCGAGTGCGGAGACGGGCATGCGCGATTCTAGGGTCAGGTCGTCTAGACCACTTACATCAGGAGCGACCATGCTGAGAATCCTGGGCAAGCCGACGTCGATCAACGTGCGCAAGGTGCTGTGGCTGTGCGAGGAGCTCGCGCTGCCGCACGTGCTGGAACCCTGGGGCGCGGGCCTGCGGGACACCGACACGCCGGAGTTCCGCGCGCTGAACCCGAACGCCCTGGTGCCGGTGGTGATCGACGGCGACGCCGTGCTGTGGGAGTCCAACACGATCTGCCGTTATCTGGCAGGCAAGGCGGGCCGCGCGGACCTGCTGCCGCACGACCCGCTGGCCCGCGCCCGCGTCGAGCAATGGATGGACTGGCAGGCCGGCGACTTCAACAACGCCTGGCGCTACGCCTACATGCACCTGGTGCGCAAGAGCCCGGCCCACCAGGACGCGGCAGCGGTGGCCGCCAGCACCGCGTCCTGGAACCGCCACATGGCCATGCTGGACGAGCAGCTCGCGCGCACCGGCGCGTTCGTCGCGGGGCCGGCGTTCACGCTGGCCGACATCGTGATCGGGCTGTCGGTGAACCGCTGGTTCGAGACGCCCATCGAGCGGCCCGCGCTGGCGCATGTGCAGGCGTACTACGACCGGTTGTCGGAACGACCGCCGTTCCGGCTGCACGGGCGCAACGGCATGCCGTGACGCGCCTCGCGGCTCTGTGCTTCGTGCTTCGTGCTTCGTGCTTCGTACGAGGCGACCTCTGGCGAGGTGCAGGACCACACATGAGACTGCGACAGAAAGGGTGAACGCCAGGCAAATGCGTGCGCCCAGATATCGCGCGCTACGGGCCAGCGTTCCATCGATGTCGGGTTTGGCGCGGCGATTCCGTTCCACCAATAGAGGAGCGCCCCCGGCTCAGCATCGCAAGCGTTGCGATCGATGATGCCGCTTCGAGGCGGTTGGCGGGCCAAAAGCGGTCGGTCGCGATCGACTGCTTCGCCGCGCTAAGCGCAGTCTCCCCATGGGCTATTCATTTGAAGGCGACAGTCCGAGCAGGCCGCCAACCTTCGGCCGCCGCAAGACAAGACCACCCCACATCAGAGCGCCGACGTAGCCGCCGAACAGCGTGTTGCTGAAGAGCGGCATGCCTGCCCGCAGGTTCAGCGCGATGGCGCCGCCGAGAAATCCGGTCAGCAACACCGCGCCAAGCAGTGTCGTGCGCGGCCAGACATGGATCGCGGTGCAGATGGCGAGGATGGTGCCCACGAGGCGATAGAAGCTGACGGTGGCCGGCAAGCCCAGAGGGGGCGTGTTGGCGATCATCGTCTCGGGCGCGATCAGCTTGCCGCCCGCGTCCACGATGAAGAACAGAATGGCAAGGCCACTGAGCACGAAACCGGTACGCCGCAAGGCAGGGGACGGCGTGAAGTCTGCGGCGACAGAAGGGGCGGGGCTGTGGGTGGGGCTGGATGTAGTCATGAAACGAGTCCTTAATTCAGGTGCATGAAGCGGAACGCCCTGGGGCCGAGGCGGCGAAGGCCCGAACCGTGGCGTCGACTTTCCACGACGATTGACTGCGCACTCTTTCGACATGCCCATGCATCAATTTCGACCCGTCTGCTTCTCGCACTGCAACAAGGCGCTCGTCGCTGGGTACGAGTGCTCACCGCGTTGGGCTTGGTGCTGGCCGCACGTAGAGCAGCGCTGCGTTCGCGTGGACTGAACGCTGCCAAGGGCTCTTGGCGGCCAGGAGCGGTCGATCGCCAACGACTGCTTGCCGGCACCCAAGGCGTGCGGTTGCGGTGCGCTTGTGACATGCAACAACCCGACGATCAAGGGCCTTCGAGGAACGACTTCCCGCAAGAGGATCGCTATCGGCAGGACGTCGCAGCGACGATGTCCGTCGGTCTGGTGCTGCGCTGCAACGTCGCATGGATCACGCTGATGTGCGGCATGGGCTTCGAGGCCAGGCGCTTCGACGAGGATCCGGATTTCGTGCAGGTGGTGCGTGCGCTTTGAGCGCGCGGCGTGGCTGGCGAGCAAGGACCATCCTTGTCCACACCAGCGCACTTCGGTTGACACCCATTGCCGCCCCCGTCTATAAGTGCGGCGGGGGGCCTGTCGGTGATTGCGCCATATATCAGCACGGAGGTTCGTGTCCGCGTGCGGTTTGCATCCGGGGAGGGTGTCTGCGAGACCGCAGAAGGCCCGGTGCGCTACCTCGCTGGAGATGCCATCGCCATCGGAAGCCTGGGTGAGGAATGGCCCGTGAAGGCGGATCAGTTCGCGGCCAAGTACCGCCCTTCGTCAGGTACGAAGGCGGGCGAGGACGGCGACTATCTCAAGCGTAGCGCCCTGGTGCAGGCATCGAGGCTGGACACACCTAGCAAGGTGACGCTGGCCGACGGGAGCGGCGAGCTCGCCGGCAAGTCCGGCGATTGGCATGTCCGGTACTGCGACGGCACGGAGTCCATCGTGGGGGCCGCCTACTTCGAGGCTCTCTACGAACCGGCCCGGATCGCGCTGCTGTTCCGCTCGGATGCCGCGCTCGAGGCGAACCTCGGTGCGCTGAAGCGTCTCGAGGGTCTGTGTACCGACCTCCGGTCCGCGCTGCCAAACACATCCGTCCGCTGGCTGCGTTCGACTGACGAGCCCGACGCCCCCACCTGGTTCGTGACGACCGCCAAGGGCGCGCATCGGCACTTGCATTTCGACAACACGCTCAAGCTGCCGCTCAACGCGCTCTCGGGGGATTCGCAGGACGGCCAACTGCTGGTCGCGCACATCGAACGCCTCAAGCGTCCGTCAAACGTGCTGCTGTTCACCTGGGATCGGGTCCGAACGCTCGTGCGGTTGCTCGGCTCGATCATCGCCGACCAGCCAGAGGAAGAATCGGACCCGGAGCGCGATGCAGAAGACCTCGTGCCGGTACTCGCCAAGCAACTGGTCTCGCTTGACCTGTTCAACGAGTCCATTCGTCGCGCGGACGCCGGCGAGAGGGCTTATGCCCCTGCCCCAAACCAGTATCAGCAGCCGCTCGACGTGCTCTGCGCAGAGTCTGCGCCATCGCCCGCGGACGCCGCGCTGTTGGCGCGGTTCCTGGCGATCGGCGCCGTCGCCGATTGCCGCGCCAACCACTGGCAGGCCCTCTGGCAGTGGCGCATGCTTGGCCCCACTGACAGGCTGTCGGGCTACCGGTACATCATGAACACGGACACGAGCATGCCGGGCTGGGCCGAACCGAAGCACATCGAGAGACAGCCAGATGGCCGGTGGTGGCTCTTTGGCCGCGCGGCATTGCCGATCAGCCTGTTCACGCTGGGGTTGCTCGCGGCGGTACTGTTCACCTTGTTCACCGAGCTGTCGGACGGCTGTCCCGAGAAGGGCAACGAGATCTTCCGGGTGTTCCGGTGCCAGGACGCAGGCTGGCACATGGTCGCTGGCAAGTCGCTACTGGGCGCATATCTGGCTTGCATGGCCGTCGGGTGGCTGGTTTTCGCCTACACGCAGGTTCACCAGCTCAAGCGGCGCCATCAGGACTGTCGCATGCTGGCCGAATGCTTGCGCGTCCACTATGCCTTGATCGCGGCATGCGTGCCCACGAGCACGGGTGAGGATATCCCCATCAGCGGTCCCGCGACTTCCAACTGGGTCGTTCAGGCATTGCGGGCACTCATATACCAGTACGCGAGGCAGCCGGCCGGGACAGCCACGAGGCAATCCCTGCAGCAGGCCCAGGTCCACTTCGTGCGGGCGCAGATCGTGTATCACCGCCGCACCTTGATCGGGCGCCGCCACCTCGCACTGCGGCGCTTTCGCCAGTTGGGCGACGTCGGCGTCATCGCAGCCGTCGCGGCCTTGGTCCTCCTCGTGCTCGATAGCTTCGTGCTTTCTGAGGAGCATGCGCTTCCGAGCTTCGGGCATCACCTGGTGGTCGTAGCGATGCTGGGCGGTCTCGCCGTCTGGGCCGCCCTGCGACGCGTGGCGGAGGCTTACGGGTGGGAAGCCGAGGCCAGGCGCGGTGCCTTGGTGCTCAACGCACTGCGCCACGCCGAACATGCGTTGCAGCACGGTTCGAGCCTCGCTTCGATGCTTCACGAGCTACAGCATTGCGGGAGACTCTTCGTTGCCGACCAGGCTGCCTGGCACAACCTGCATCGCGCCCGCCCCATCGAGGCGGCCAGCGGCGCCTAGCGACCGTTCAACAGAGGGAGGAACGAAGCGTGCACGAGATCTTCATCTCCTACCGCCGGGACGACAGCCAGGACGCCGTCGGGCGTATCCACGATTGGCTGGACGACTATTTCAGCCCCGAGGCCACGTTCCGCGATATCGACGGCATCGAGACCGGCGATGAGTTTCCCGCTCGCCTGGACGAGGCGCTGGACAAGTGCAAGGTCGTGCTGGTCGTCATCGGCACGCGCTGGCTGGAGCGCCAATCCGAGTCAGCAGAGTCGCGCCTGTTCGACGACGGCGATTTCGTCCGCCGGGAAGTCGCGCAGGCGCTGCGCAGCCGCGTGCGGGTGATCCCGGTGCTCGTCTCCGGCGCGACGATGCCGCACGCGCACGAGCTGCCGGAGGATATCCGCGGGCTTTGCATGCTGCAGGCCCAGGTCATCGAATCGACCCGGAATTTCCGGCGCGATCTCGAGGGTCTTGTCGGTCGTCTGGGGACGGCCGCGGGCCTGCCCATCCATGACTACCCCACGGCCGTGAAGCATTGCCGCCAGATCGAGCTGATCTCCACTTGGTTCGGCCTGATGTCCACCAGCCAGGACGTCATCCAGCAGATCGAGAATGCGAAGAGCCTGTTGATCGTCATGAACGACGGTCGCGGCTTCCTGGACGCGATGCGCGAACGCATCCGTGATCGCGATCTCGACTTGGACAAGACGACCCGCATTGCCGTGCTGCACCCGCGATCCGAATTCCTGACCTACCTGATCGCCAAGAACGGCAAGGACATGGCAGAGCAGATGGGCAACGCGCGGCGCGGCTTCGAGGCGCTGTGCCACCGCGACGACGACCAGCCGCATTGCCGGATTGAGTACCGCGGCTCGCATGGCTACTTCCCATCCTCGTACTTGATCACCGAGGACTGCGCCTTCGTTTCGCCGTACTTCTGCGCGGAGGTCGGCGCGCTGCCTGTGTTCAAGTTCGTCCATGCGGCCGGGAGCCGCCATAGCCTGTACCCCAAGCTGCTGAAAGACGCTGAATCCGTGATGCGGGCTGCCGAACTTCTGACCGAGCGGGACTTCCTGCCGGCTAAGGCATGACGCAGAGCGAGCGCTTGCCCGAGCCGGCGGTCTGGCGCACTGAGGCGTGCATCGCGGCGCCTTGCGTCGACGTGGATTTGCCCGGCTACCTCATCCTCCGCCCGACGAGGCGTGCCGCGACGTTCCAGGATGCCCCGGTCTTCCTCGCCGAACTCGGCGCGACGCTCGGCCTGCTCGAAGCCGCCATTCTCCAGGCGGTGTCCGCACCGCGGCTGTACGTGCTGCGTTTCTCGGAGGCGGAGGACAGTCTGCATTTCCACCTGTTTCCGCGCACCACGACGCTGACGGCCGCCTACACGGAGGCATTTCCGCGGCGCGAAGGCATCGTCATTGGCCCGGAACTGTTCGAATGGGCGCGCAACGCATACCGACTGCGACCGGGGAGCGGCCTCAGCCCGGGCACGCTGAGCGTTGCAGCGAGCATCCGGGAGCGTCTGCGCGTTGCGGGTTCTGCCGGTGCCGACTGCGCGAGGTAGTCCTGCGAGACCCGCGCCGGATGTCGTGCCGATGCGAGCGGGGGGGAGCCGCTCCCGAGATCTGGTGTTCGAGCGACGGGCGGGGCTTCAACGTTGGACCACACTCGTGGGATCAGCGTGCTGTTCGTCGGCGGTCCGGCCCGCGGCAGTTGCGGCGAGAGGGTAGCTGACCGGCTGTGCCGCGCTCAGGCCCCAGAGCCTCTCGAAGTGGGCCTGGCAGGATTGCCCGACGTGGGGAAGCAAGCGAGGCTTGGGCGCCGAGCCGGCACTGCTCGCCGAGGTCGGCGGCCCGCTGTCGTCGGCTTCCAGGCGCAGCGATTCCTGTCCTTCGTCAGGAGGAAGCCGCACAGTGACGATACAGTACTTGCCATCGATGAGGATGATCGGCATCCGGTATTGGGTATCGTAGTATCTGAACTCGATCTGCCGGCTGTCGGAGACGTCCGAGAGCAGGTCCCGGCGTGACGTATCCACCTTGCCCATGTCGGCTTTGAGCGCCCGCTCGTCGGCATGGAACATGCCCGTCATTCGGACCATCTGCTGGTAGAACGGCGTCTCGACACTCGAGAATATGACCCTCATGCGCGAGTCGGGCCGGCTGAAGAAGGTCTTGAGGTATGGCCGGAAGTTCGTCGCGAATTGATTCGCGTTGGTGACGATCAAGTCAATCGACCGGGCGTCGCGCACGAGGGCGAATTCGCGTGCGTTCTCGTCGGAATCGAACGGCCCCCAGCTGACCCACTTGACGCCGGCGATGCGCATCACGTTTTGGTTGCGGTGCTCCCGCTGCGCGTCCGCCAGAAACTGCTCGGATGTCCCGAGCCACGCCGATCCCTTCACCGCGAGCAACAGAATGGCCGCGGCAGCGACAGTCCGGAAAGGCCACTTGCGTGGGCGTCCGATGCGGGTGCTGATGGCCCGGACGACTTCCTGGACGTTCGCACCGCCGGCGCCTGAGGATCCAATCCACGACACGGACTGGACGGCGCCGAAGACGGCCGCCAGCTTGCCATTGGTCTCGAAGACGGGATCGAGCAGCACCGGTACCAGAGTCCCTCGGTGAAGTGCGACGCTGGACTCGTGCAAGACCCATTCACTCGTTGCTGACTGGTCCGACCAGAGCACGACCACGCATCGTGCTCTCTGCAGTTGCGACTTGAGGAAGTCGTTCCATTGCTTGCCGGCCGGGATCGTCTTGTCCCAGAAAACGCTCCAACCGCGGCGTTCGAACGCATGCACCAGGGTCTCCGCGAACGCTGTGTCCTCGCGCGCGTAGCTCAGAAAGATGTCCGCCAAGTGACCTCCCAGCCTATCGAGTTCGCCTGCGTTCACCTGCTCGTTCGTGCCGTCATCGCGCATGAATTGGTGATGGAACGGCGTTGGAGCCTCAAGAATGGCGGGCGAAACGCATGTTTGCAACTCGATTTGCGATTTCTGCCCAAGCTTGGGGGTATACGTCCAAAAAGTAAAATCGCAACCGCGAAATGACTCGCGAAGTCGAAGCACGACTGGATTCCTTGCAGCAACCAGTGTCCGGTTTAGGGCACCCAATATGAACCGTGTCTGTCCGCAACGGGTCGGTAGCATTGCGATTGACCAGGTTGCTTTCGGGCGGCACGCGGCCACAGCGATCACAGCTTCACCAAGGTGCCTGACCATGAACATTTCGCGCACCGAGCGATGCCTCATGAAACGCCTTGGAAGAGACGCCTTGGCGGGATGCCGCGCACTTGCTTTCCTCACGATGGGGCTGGTCTCCATGGAATGCGCAACTGCGACGGAGCGGCCGCAAGGCTCGAATTGCCACTTGGCTGCTCCGCCGCGAATGGCGGGGGAGATCAATGCCCCGGGCGAGATCATGTTCGTCTATCCGCGAACGAAGGACATCAAGATGGGCTACCGAGGCTGCCAGACCATCTGGACGCGGGTGGGACATGGAGGATGGGAGGTCTACTCTCTGGTGCGGATCGAGCATCGAGCCGTTGTCGAGGTGTGGCCACCGCCACCGGATGGCGAATCGGCAGACCATTGCGCCTACAGCCATGGACACGTTGCTCCGGCAAGTCCCGCTTCTTGCCGAGCGCTTGTCACGTTGTCCTATCCTGCCGGCTGCATGGCGCGAGGCGTGAAGACGCCCGTCTTGCCGTCGATGCCCAAAGGCTGTCAAGAGGGTTGACCGGCTTTGCGCGGCAATCGGCTAGCAGCGGTCGTTGGCGAGCGTCCGGTTTCCGGCAGGCCAGCCATGCCGTCTTCGTGGCGGGCAACCTTCGCGGTGACGTCAAGCTGGGAGCGCCTGTTGACCCGCGCCGTCCGATTCCGGCAGGATCGATTCCGGAATACGGAACCGTCGGCCTCAGGCGCTTGGCGGCCGAACTGCTGAATCGCGCCCGTGCAGCACCCGGTGGGCGATTTGGTGGATGATTCCGTCCCGTTTCCAAAAGGGGTCAACCCATGCTGAGAGGTTCCTGCCCGTGCGGCGGCGTCACGGTCACCGTCGCGCGGCGGCCCGACTATCTCAACAGCTGCAACTGCTCGCTGTGCTTCAGGCTGGGTACGTTGTGGGGCTATTTCAGTCCGGCGGAGGTCGAGATCGAAGGCACGACGAAGTCGTTCGTGCGGAAGGACATCGATCCGGTGTGCCTGTCTGTCCCGTTCTGCCCCGGTTGTGGGGCCACTCTCGGATGGACGGCGGTCGGCGAGCCGGAGAACCCGCCGCGGATGGGGGTCAACATGCGCCTGTTCGGCCCGGGTGCGCTCCTCGGACTGCCGGTGCGTTTCCCGGACGGCGCAAACTCGGACGAGTCGTGCCCGAAGCCGCCGAGGCGTCACGAGGAGGTGCCGTTCCAGCTCGAATCGCCGTTCTGAAGGCGCGCGCCGGGCCGCGGCTCAGCGCGGCATTGCATCCAGGATCGGCGTGGACAGCGCCGCGTAGTCGCCGAAATGGTGGCCGCCGGTCAGCGCCCGCGCGCGTGCGTGCTCGACGACGAGACCGAACATGGCGAGTTCTTTTTCGCTGCCCCACAGATGCACAGCGTGTTCGCGGCCGCAAACATGGACCAAGGTCGCAGTTCGGCCACGAGCAGCCGCTCGCGAGCGGCTGCTTTCAGGTATCTTCGACGTTGCGTGCCAGTGGAGAAGCAGCGCGTCTTACTACCTTGTTCCGGCTCAACTCGCCGGACGACGCATGGGATGCTGAGATCGCTGGTTTGGCGACGAAGTGACCGCTTTTCGGCGTCGAGATACCCGGAGTGAGCATGACCCAACCCGTCCTCGTCGAAGCCTGGCGCGGCGACATCGTCGAATCCTTCCATCGCGGCGCCTATGCCGTGGTCGACGCCGCCGGCGCCGTGCTGCGCCAGGGTGGCGACATCGACCGCCCCGTCTACGCGCGCTCCGCCGTCAAGGGCCTGCAGGCGCTGCCGCTGGTGGCCTCCGGCGCGGCCGAGCGCTTCGGCCTATCGAACGAGGAGCTGGCACTGGCCTGCGCCTCGCACGCCGGCCAGCCCGAACACGTGGCCACCGCAGCCTCGATGCTGGCCAAGGCCGGCCTCGACCTCGA
>Ga0136846_1226995_pt1 | contig 11474 bp, 7 predicted proteins | sample HopSoiMetagenom2_FD_96841 | JGI IMG/M metagenome (GOLD analysis project Ga0136846, IMG submission 96841) | Grasslands soil microbial communities from Hopland, California, USA - 2 Assembly 2016 (version 4) | ecosystem: Environmental > Terrestrial > Soil > Grasslands | place: USA: Hopland... | reverse complement strand
CTGGAAGAGCTACAGGTAGTAGGCACCGATGTATTTGCCAAAGATACCCTCATCAGCGCCAAAGAAATTGATGTAGCTGTGAACCTTTTCAGCGTAATCGGCGGCAAGAATATGAAAATTTATTCGGTTAATATCGATGAACCGCGTATTCATGCCATTGTTACCAAAGAAGGCAAGGCCAACTGGGACATCACCAAACCCGATACGGCCACTGCCCCCACCCCAACCGGTGATACGGCAGCTTCCCCTTTTCAAATGAACCTGCAGCATTATGCCATCAAAAATGCATACGTAAAATATGACGACGCTACCACGGGCATGAGCACCGAGCTGGTGAATTTAACGCACGAAGGCAGCGGTGATTTCACCTCAGACCTGTTCACGTTGAAAACGAACACCAATGCAGATGCCGTAACTTTTATTTACGGCGGCATTCCCTACCTCAACAATACCAAAACCGGCATCGACCTGGATATTGTGGTAGATACCAAAAACAGCAAATACACCTGGAAGACAGATGAAATAGCCCTAAACGGGTTAAAACTCGCTACAGACGGCTTTTTCCAGTTGGTGAATGACAGCACCTACAATATGGATATTAATTTTAAAGCGCCCTCAACCGACTTTAAAAGCATTCTGTCGTTAATCCCTGCGGTGTATGCCCAGGACTTCGAAAAAATTAAAACAAGCGGTAAAGCGCTGTTCAATGGTTTTATCAAAGGAACCTACGGCGGCAAACAAATACCCGCTTACAACATCAATCTCGAAATACAGGACGGGTTCTTCCAGTATCCCGATCTGCCCAAACCAGTTCAGCACATCAACCTCGTGGTAAAAGTGAACAATCCCGATGGGGTAACCGATAATGCGGTGGTTGACATTCCCAAAGCGCATATTGAATTTGGAACCGATCCCTTCGACTTTCATGTGCTGTTTCAAAAACCCATGACCGCCCAGTACATCGATGCAGCCGCCAAAGGCAAGCTCGACCTGGCCACCATTACCCAGTTTGTAAAGCTGCCCGGCACCAAGCTCGCCGGTAACCTCGATGCCGATGTACAGGCAAAAGGCAGCCTGGCTGTTGTACAAAAACAACAACCCGGCGATTTCACTGCCAAAGGGTATATCGACATCAGCAAACTGTATTATTCATCAAAAGATTTTCCGGCGCCGATACAAAATACCAGTGCAAGAATAAACTTTGAAAGTCCTGATGCATTAGCAGACCATGCGGTGATAAACATCCCAACGGCGCACATTGAAATAGGCAAAGATGTGGTTGACCTGAACCTGCTGTTGAAAACACTGGCCTCAGATCCTTATTTTGATGGAACCGCCAAGGGCACGTTCAACCTGGCCAACATTGCCCAGTTCTATAAATTTGAACCAGGCACTTCACTGGCCGGTAACCTGAACGCCAATGTATCGGTAAAAGGGAAGAAATCATCCATCGATAAAAGTCAGTACGACGCCATACAAACTGCTGGCACTGTACAGGCTACTAACGTCAGCTATAAGTCGAAAGATTATCCCGATGGCGTTAACCTGAAAAATACCCAGCTCACCTTTAACCCTAAAAACGTTACGGTGAACGATGTAACCGGTAATTTCCAGGGTACCAATTTCAACGCCAATGGCCATTTCGATAACCTGATCGGCTATGCATTGAAAGATGAAACACTGGCAGGTGTACTGAATGTGTCGGCCGATAAAGTGGACCTTAACAAATTAATGGGCACTACCAGCGCTACCGCCACCCCTGCCCCGGCCACAAAAGACACGGCCACCAAAACTACTACTGCTGCTGCTGCAAGCGAACCGTTTGCGGTTCCCAAAAACCTGAACCTTACGCTCAATGCCAAAGCAGGCGATGTTAAATACGACAAGGTAGATTATAAAAATATTGCCGGTACCCTTGCTGTAAAGGATGAAACCGTTAGTATGAAAGATGTAAAAATGGAAGCCCTCGACGGCACCATTGCACTGGGAGGCTCCTACTCTACCAGAGTAAGCAAAAAGAAACCCGATATTTCGCTTAACTATGACGTTCAGAACCTTGATATCCAGAAAACATTCATGGCCTACAATACCGTGCAGAAGCTGATGCCCATTGGTCAGTTCATAGCTGGTAAACTTACATCGAAGTTAACGCTCAATGGCAAGCTGGGTGAAACCATGATGCCCGATCTGAGCACATTGACCGGCAGCGGCTCCATGCTGTTGTTACAGGGTGTGCTTAATAAATTTGCGCCGTTGGATAAACTGGCCAGCGCACTCGATATCTCCAGCCTGAAAGAGATCTCATTGAAAGATGTAAAAAGCTATTTTGACGTGGCCGATGGAAAAGTGTTTGTGAAACCTTTCAATGTAAAAGTGCAGGACGTGAATATGGAAATTGGCGGTAAGCATGGACTGGATCAATCGATCGATTACGTGATCAACATGAAAGTACCGCGCGAAAAGCTGGGCAGCAAAGCCAATTCCCTCGTGAATAACCTGGTATCACAAGCTAACAACAAAGGCATTCCCGTTAAGGTGAGCGATATCGTGAACTTCAAGGTGAACCTGGGTGGTAGTATTACCAACCCTACCGTGAAAACCGATCTGTCCGGTGCAGGCAACTCCCTGGCCGATGACATGAAGGACCAGGCAAAAGAACTGGTAGAAGCTAAAAAAGCCGCTGCAAAAGACACGTTGCAATCTGTAAAGAACCAGGCCGTGCAGGCAGGTAAAGATTACCTGACCAAGACACTGCTGGGGCAAAAAGACAGCACTGGTACCAAAGACAGTGCGGTTAAAAGCAACAAACAACAGCTGGAAGACAAGGCCAAGGGGTTAATGAAAGGGCTGTTTAAGAAGAAAGATTAGTATTTAAACGTAAAATATACGTTTTGCGTCCCGTCCCGATTGAATCGGGACGGGACTTTTTTTGTAACAGCTTTTCCCCAATGCGGCCAAATGCCCGCCAAAAGCGACTTCCGCAAATCTGTGCAAACGCAGAACCGTTTTAAATTCAATCCGGTTTCCCTTATATTTGTTCACCTTACAAAAATTCTAGCGATTAAGAATCAAAACTATGGACAAACTGTTCTACTTAGCGCCCGCTATGGGCATTCTGGGCTTGCTGTATACTTTCATTAAATTCAAATGGGTTTCTAAGCAGGACGCGGGCACCGACCGCATGAAAGAGATCAGCACATACATAGCACAGGGTGCAATGGCCTTTTTACGTGCCGAATGGAAAATCCTCGGCTATTTCGTTGTTATCGTTGCCATATTATTGGGTGTTATGGCCAGCGCCAATCCAGGCTCCCACTGGTCGATTGCCATTGCATTCATTATCGGCGCCATCTTAAGTGCAACAGCCGGTTACATAGGTATGCGGGTGGCTACCAAAGCCAATGTGCGCACCGCCCATGCAGCCCGTACCAGTTTAAGCAAAGCCCTGGCCGTGTCATTTACCGGTGGGTCTGTAATGGGTATGGGTGTGGCAGGTTTGGCTGTATTAGGCTTAAGCAGTTTGTTTCTCATTCTTAAAATGATATTTGCACCCGATGCAGGGGTAGACTCTCCGGAAATGATGCGGACTATTGAAGTGCTCACCGGCTTTTCATTAGGCGCCGAATCAATTGCCCTGTTTGCCCGTGTGGGTGGTGGTATTTATACCAAAGCTGCCGACGTAGGCGCTGACCTGGTAGGTAAAGTGGAAGCCGGCATCCCTGAAGATGATCCGCGCAACCCTGCTACCATTGCCGATAACGTGGGTGATAACGTAGGTGATGTAGCCGGTATGGGCGCTGACCTGTTCGGCTCTTATGTAGCCACCGTATTAGCAACCATGGTACTGGGCCGCGAAGCGGTTGTTACCGACCAGTTCGGTGGGATGTCACTGATATTGCTGCCCATGATGATCGCCGGCGTAGGTATTTTATTCTCTATCATAGGTACCTTCTTTGTACGCATCAGCGAATCGGCCGGTGTTAACACCAGCACGGTACAAAAAGCGCTGAACATGGGTAACTGGGGTTCCATCATCCTTACTGCCATTGCCTGTATCGGCCTGGTGTTCTGGATCTTGCCCGAAGGTGATTTTCACCTGGTGCGCGATACCCTCAACGGCTCCCTGATAGTAGGCGCCAAAACATTCACCCGCGAAGGCATTCTCGGCGCTATCGTAGTGGGATTGGTGGTTGGAACATTAATGAGTATCATCACCGAGTATTATACAGCTATGGGTAAACGTCCGGTGATGAGCATTATACGTCAATCAGCTACCGGCCACGCTACCAACGTGATTGGTGGTTTGGCAGTAGGCATGGAAAGTACGCTGTTGCCTATATTGGTACTGGCAGGCGGCATCTGGGGTTCATACCAATGTGCAGGTTTGTACGGTGTAGGTATCGCCGCAGCCGGTATGATGGCCACTACGGCCATGCAGTTAGCCATCGACGCCTTCGGTCCTATTGCCGATAACGCTGGTGGTATTGCTGAAATGAGCGAATTGCCTAAAGAGGTGCGCGAAAAAACCGATGTACTGGATGCCGTAGGTAACACTACTGCTGCAACCGGTAAAGGTTTTGCCATCGCTTCTGCTGCCCTGACCGCACTGGCCCTGTTTGCTGCGTTTGTAGGGGTAGCTAAAATTCCAGGGATCAATATTTATAAAGCCGATGTACTGGCCGCCCTGTTTGTGGGTGGTATGATCCCCTTCATCTTCTCTTCACTGGCTATCCGGGCTGTAGGTGAAGCTGCGATGGCCATGGTAGAAGAAGTACGTCGCCAGTTCCGTACCATTCCCGGTATCATGGAAGGCAAAGGCAAACCCGAATACGACAAATGCGTTGCTATTTCAACCAATGCTTCTATCAAAAAGATGATCATGCCTGGCCTCATTGCCATCATGTCCCCGCTGATCATTGGTTTCTTAATGGGACCTGAGGCATTAGGTGGTTTTCTGGCTGGCGCTACCGTTAGTGGTGTATTGATGGGTATGTTCCAGAACAACGCCGGTGGCGCCTGGGATAATGCCAAGAAGTCTTTTGAAAAAGGCGTGGAGATCAATGGCCAGATATACTATAAGAAGAGTGAGCCCCATAAAGCATCTGTAACTGGTGATACAGTAGGTGATCCATTTAAAGATACATCAGGCCCGTCTATGAACATCCTCATCAAACTGATGTCGATTGTTTCGCTGGTAATTGCGCCTACCCTGGCTCAAATCCATAGTAACGGTAATACGCAGACTGTTCACACAGAAAAGAAAACTGTAATACCTGAACATAACCGTGACCTGACAAATACTTATACAGTAGAAAAAAAGCTCAATTAAGATTTTAAAAAAAAATCATAAAATATTCAAACAACGATATTATCTTTGGAGTAACAACTTAAGGCACTATATCATACCAAATACCAACGTCCCCATGTTTCTACATCGGGGACCCTTTTTTTTATATACCCTTTCCCTGCAATTGGTACAAGAATACCCTTATAAAATAGCTTACTTCTGCCTGTCAGCACCATTATTGCTCTTCCTGATAACTTTTACCTACATACTAACCCTTACTTTACTAATGCAAACCAGGGAGCTTGTACAAACGAACCCGTAAATTTTACACGCAGGTTACTACGCACGGTAATGTTGAAATTATTTACTCCGTATAATGTATGAGGGAACCAGGTGAAACGGGCTTCAATGGTGCCGAAGATCAGGTTTTCGTTACGGGTTCTTACCCCACCACCCAATGAAGGAAAGAGACCGCCCCGCCAGATCCCCAGCTGCGGGGGCTCCATAAGGGTTCCCCTGGCAAAGGCCAGAAAGCCGATCTTGAAACCCAGGATACTCCACCTTGTATATAAAGTAGTTTCTGTACCAAGCGAAAGGCGCTGTCTGGCCCTTATGCTATCGGTGCTGAATTCATCCAACCCGTACTCATTATTGATATGCAGTGATTCGTATACATGTTGATTATAGATGCCGGCATAACTGATATTGGCATATTGCCTGATCTTGAATTTGGTAAAATCCATTAACCGGCTATACCACGAAATATTCAGCAGGGTGCTGTTATCCTGCCATTCCCTTTTATAAAAATTAGTTCCCAGCGCCAGCGTATAGTTCCAGTAATTTTCATGCTTATCTACCAGCCAGTGATCAAACTCCCACCCTGCATACATCCGCCGCAGGCTGTCAACCTGTACCGCGCCAATGGTAGCCTTGCGTGTCATACCTACAGGAAGATCCTCTGTTCGCCCGAACCCGTAAATATAATTGGTTTTATAAAAGTCGATCTTATACCAGGTGAATTGTCCCAGCACATATCGTTTATTGGTATAATGGGGATCAAAGGTATCCAGCTTGGGTAGCTGACTGAAGTGCTGATTGAAATAGCGCATAGATACAAAACGGCGGCGGCGGTCATCAGTCCCGTTTCTCTTTTGTTTGTTCACCCCAATATTATAACCCAGCCACACATCACCTAACTGGTATTTATAATCGCTGAACAGCGGAGTCGGTTTTCCAAATACATTGGTGCTTTGGTTATGGCTCACCTGCAAACCACCCGCATGACGGGCATTAGGGGTATACAGGGGCCGGTCGAGGGTGAGAAAATACGCCGTTTCATTTTCGGTTGCCAATCCGCCCTGGTTAATCATAGAGTACCCGGCTTCTAAATTAATAAAAGAACCAAGGATGCTGGTTTTCCGGTACCTGATCTCCGACCCTACTATCGGGTTGCGATTCTTAGCATATTGAAGGGTATACTGTAACCGTTGCGCCATGCCCAGGAAATTGGCGTCATAAATGGAAGCCTTCACATTATTAACCCCTGAAGTGTTTACTTCAGCGCCCCAGCTAAACACATCGCGCAAACGAACATACAGGTCAACGGAATCGGGGTACTCTTCAACAGGGCGAACCAAAATGCGGGCATCCTTAATAAAATTCTGGTCGCGTAAAAAACGTTCATTATCCGCCAGCCGGTAAGGGTCTACCGGTTGTCCTTTTTTTACAAACAACATTTCCCTGATGATCCAGTCTTTTGTATTCGATTGCAACCGGTCCGCGGCCCGGGTTAATGTATTCATGAAATTTGAAGCCGTGTCCTGTACATTTAAACTAAATGATAAATTCACAATATATATGCGCCGGATCGCCTTGCCCTCATACCGCTTAAAGCTTGCTTCACTCTTTTGAAAAAAAGACGAATCCTGCCTTTTCTCTTCCACCTTCATAAAGCTATGGTACAGGTCATGCGTCAGTGAGTGCAGGGTCGTTTTCTTCTTCGTACTATCCTGGCCATGAACGGACATGTATAGTACGGTGAAGACAACAGAACATAATATGTAGTGGGGCAGGGTGTGCATATTCATATTGGTTGGCCCGGGCACGGCCATGACAATTAACGATTTATAAGCTCCTCCTATTTAAATACATCAATTATACCATCGTACATATTGTAATATAGACCGCTTAGCTAAAAGCGATGTAGAAAAAAATCTACTTTTGTGTTAAATCGGTCCATTAAACAGCTTGCATATGGCGCCTGAGATCCTATACTTTGCAATACCCGGTTTTGTGGTATTGTTACTGCTCGAAGCATGGTATTCCTGGAAGGAACATAAGGATCTCTATGAGGTCCGGGATACATTCAGCAGTCTGTCGATGGGAATCGGCAATGTAATATCAGGCTTTTTATCAAAATTAGTAGTATTCGGTGCTTTCACCCTCGTATATAAATTCCGGCTATACACCCTCCCTTTTACCTGGTGGATGTGGGTGCTCGCCTTTTTCGCCGATGACCTGTCGTATTACTGGTTCCATTATACTTCCCATAATATCCGTTGGTTCTGGGCATCGCATGTAGTGCATCATTCCTCTCAACGGTACAACCTGTCAACCGCCCTGCGCCAAACCTGGACGGGCAACCTGACCGGCGGTTTTGTTTTCTGGATGTGGATGCCCTTGCTGGGGTTTCATCCCATAGTGATGATGCTGATGCAACAGATCAGTTTGATCTACCAGTTCTGGATCCATACCGAAGCGGTTCACCTGCTGCCCCGCCCCATCGAATTTATTTTCAATACACCTTCACACCACCGCGTGCACCATGGCAGTAACCTCAAGTACCTCGATAAAAATCATGGTGGTATTTTAATTATCTGGGACCGGCTGTTCGGCACTTTTCAACCCGAAGAAGAACGCCCCACCTATGGCCTCACAAAAAATATTGAAACCTATAACCCGGTACGCATTGCGTTTAAAGAATGGGGCGACATGTTCAGGAGCGCCTCGCGATCCTGCTCCCTTCGTAACTGGTTCAATTACCTTTACCGCCCGCCGGGCTGGAGTCATGATGGGAGTAGTAGGACGGTTAGGGAGATGCAGGGGGAGGTTGATGGGGTTGACGAGTTGACAAGTTAACCAGTTGACCAGTTAACAAGGAAGAAATAGGTTTGGATGATTAAAGTTGGAGGTTGATAGAGTTGACGGAGTTGACAGGGTTAATAAAGGATGAGGGGTGAAACGAGTACCATATAATTTCACTTCATTTCTATATAGAAACCAGGGGCTACTATATATTATAATACCATTTCTATTTAGAAAGCATGCTCCACTATATATTATTGGTTCATTTCTATATAGAAACTATACTCCACCGTATATTTTCACCTTGTTTTTGTACAAAAATGATACGCTACCATATAATTTCACCCCATTTCTATATAGAAACCATGGGCTACTATATATTATAATACCATTTCTATATAGAAACGATGCGCCACTATATATTTTCACCCCATTTCTATATAGAAACGGTACCAAATTATACAAAAACATAGTGTTTTTATATAGAAAAAAAGTCGCTCTGTATTGAAGATCAAGCTATATCAACCCTATCAACCCGCCCCTTTTGACCTGGAGGCCTCAATCCTCCGCGTTAACTTGTCAACTGGTTAACTTGTTAACTTCGTCAACTCCGTCAACCCTATCAACCCGCCCCTTTTGACCCAAGGAAGCCTCAATATTAACTTGTTAACTCGTCAACTGGTTAACTTGTCAACTGGTCAACCCTCCCCACCACTATATCCAAATCCGTTCACCACTCTATATCCCCATTTATGGACTTTAGCAATACGAACATCTTCGTTTAATTTACCTTCCATTAACAAAACCTTACGAAATTTGTCGTATTTTTAAGCCAAACGTTGTTCAAAATATGGCTACTACAAAAACTATAAAACCCACTGAGAGTGAGTTAGAGATCCTGCAGATCTTATGGAAAAAAGTGAATGCCAGCGTACGCGATGTGCACGAAGAATTGCTGCAAACCAAGGAAGCCGGCTACACCACTACCCTCAAGCTAATGCAGATCATGCATGAAAAAGGGCTGGTAAAACGGGACGATTCCATAAAGACCCACATTTACCAGGCAGCAGTAAGTAAAGAAAAAACCCAAAAACATCTTTTAAATAAGATGATAGATAGCCTGTTTGGCGGGTCATCCGGTGAACTGGTGATGCAGGCCCTGGGTAATCACAAAGCGTCGGCAGAAGAACTGGAGGAGATCCAAAAAATCTTAGACAATCTGAAAAAACAATAAGTAACTCATGAACCTGTTGTACCAATCGGCTTTCCTTAAGGCGTTGGGATGGGCATTACTGAACAGCTTATGGCAAATGGCGTTGTTGTGGCTGGTGTATGTGGGGCTGACCATGAATGGAAAAAAGTTGCTATCCCGTCAAAGACATGCAATTGCTCTGTTATCATTAGCCGGCGGCTCGCTGTGGTTTCTTGCCACCCTGGTCATTAATTTGTACAAAGCCGCCAGCGGTCCACAGGTGATTACTTTATATGTAACGGAAACCGACCCGGCCCTTTACAACAACACCTTGCCGGGCATCATATCACATTGGTTTGAACCGGCTTTGCCCTTCCTGTCTTTGGCATACCTGGTGACGGCGGCGTTCCTCTTTGTTCGATTTTATCTTCAATACCGACATACCCAGCGATTGTTTACCACCGGTTTGCAAAAAGCGGATGCCGAATGGCGCCTGTTTCTGCAACAGGCGGTACAACACATGAGCATTAAAAAGAAAGTACAGATCTGGTTGTCGTCGCTGGTTGATACGCCGGTGACCCTGGGCATAATCAAACCTGTAATTTTATTACCGGTAGCCGCGGTCAACCACCTCACTTTGAAACAGGCCGAGGCCATCATCCTCCACGAGCTGAACCATATTCGCCGCAACGATTACCTGGTGAACCTGCTGATCTCCTGTGTGGATGTGATCCTGTTCTTCAACCCGTTTGCCCGCCAGTTAACCGGCATCATTCGCAAAGAGCGGGAAAACTGTTGCGACGACATGGTATTACAATTTTGCTACGAACCCCATAGCTATGCCACCGCCCTGCTGAAACTGGAGCAAAGTCGCATCCATACAAACGAGCTGGCCCTGGCAGCCACCGGAAAGGATAAACACTTTTTGCTGAACCGGGTAAAACGCATTTTAGGTACTGAACCCGAAAGCACCCCGTTCAACCAAAAAATGATCGCCTACCTGTTGTCGGCCCTGCTGATCGCTTTTATTGGCTGGTACAACCCGGGCAACCTGATCGTTAAAAAACTGGTGGCCGTTCGCGAGCCAGTACCGGTGATGGAAGCCGTTCAAACTTTTGCCACTCCGCCGGCCGATGACCTGGTGAAAGAAGCGGTTGCCTCAGTTGATAATGAGGACCTGGTTGAACAACCCAAAAAAGAAACCGGCTGCCCCCGGCAGAAGGATCCTTATAAAAAACTGCAACAGATCATTGAGCTGACCACCGACGCCAAACTGGCCGCCCTCAGCAAACTGGACGCCATCCCCGAACAAATGGCTGGTTTTATAAACGAAGTGGAAGCGGCTGACTATACCCTGGCTGAAGGAAGTCCGGTTCCCCCACTGCCACCCATGCCCCCGGCACAGCAGGTGTTCCCTTATGTGCCCGGAACCAGTTTTTATTTTCAGGCTATAGAAGATACTTCCCTGCCCAAAAAATATGTGATGACCGATGCTGATGTTAAAGCAAAGGCCGCACTGGAAAAATCAATGGAGGCGTTACAGCAGGTTGACTGGAAAAAACTGGAAGGCTCTTTAAAGGCCCAGGGCATGAAAGTGAACATCGACCAGATCCAACTGGAAATTCAAAAAGCCATGCTGCAGGTTGACTGGAAGAAGTTGAATGCCGAATCCCAAAGCGCTCTCGATGAAGCTAACCAGGAAATTGAAAAAATGCAACAGACTTATGCGGTACGGGTGGGCAATTTTCAACAGGCACAAACCGTTCGGGCTGAAAGATTGAAACTGGCCCAGCAGAAAATTCTAATGGACCGGTTACAACAATGCGAGAATTTAAAACAAATGGAAGAATACAAAAACCTCCTCAAAAAACACCCGGTAAAAAGAAAGCGAATCGTTCACATCTAAGATAT
>Ga0136846_1222327_pt1 | contig 11474 bp, 7 predicted proteins | sample HopSoiMetagenom2_FD_96841 | JGI IMG/M metagenome (GOLD analysis project Ga0136846, IMG submission 96841) | Grasslands soil microbial communities from Hopland, California, USA - 2 Assembly 2016 (version 4) | ecosystem: Environmental > Terrestrial > Soil > Grasslands | place: USA: Hopland... | reverse complement strand
AAGGTTTAGCTTTTTTGTCATTTCGGAGCGCTTGGGCTCCCCGGCCAGGTTTGCTGGCCGGAGTGAAGAGTCGCGGAGAAATCTGCTTCTCTATCGATGTTCTCTGGGCCAAAGAACGGTCGCGCACAGCGCGATACTCCCACATAAGCTTCGCGTATGTGGGGCACCCAGTGTTTTCAACACACCTAAACCCGGATCACGCGGATATCTTTCGCTGCGTATGCCGCAGCCACCAATTCAGGCAGTCCGGTATCTGTGATCAGGACGTCGATATCTTCCAGCGGAGAGACGAAGGCTGGCGAGACATTGCCGAACTTCGATGAGTCAGCAACGACAATCACCTGCTTTGCCTGCCGTGCCATGGCCCGGAAGACGAGAGCCTCTTCTTGCTCGCGGGTGGTCGCGCCGCGTTCGAGGTCTACACCGGTCACTCCCAGAAACACCTTGTCCATATAAACGGTGTTGAGAAAATCAAGCGTTGCCTGGCCAGAGAGAGAGAAGGCCCATGCCCATGCAAGCAGACCGCCGGTCAGCGATGTCTTGATTCCGGGCTGATTGCACAGCTCCATGCCGATGTTGATGGCATTGGTCACGACCGAGATATTGCGGCGATGACGGAGTGCCCGGCCGATCTGCGTCGTGGTTGTGCCGGCGTTCAAACCAATGGTCTCGTTCTCCTGGATCAGGTCGGCCGCCGCCAGGCCAATGCGCCGTTTTTCTTCGGCGAAGCGTCCTTCGCGCGATTGAAAGCTGATGTCGTACCGAAAGGGCTCATACAGGAGCGGCTCCACCAGGGTCGCGCCGCCATGGGTGCGGCGGATCAGGCCACGCTTTTCCAGGCGAGTGAGGTCGCGGCGGATCGATGGGGCGGAGGTGCCGACGGTCGCGACAAGCTCCTCAACGGAGATATCCCCGTTGCGCAGTAATAATTTCATGATCCGCTCGGCGCGCTCTTCGGTCTTCGTAGACATAATGGTCTCGAACAGCTTATACCCAGATCTCATTCAAATGGGCAGAGTATTTGATCGTTTGGATACGAATAAACCTTAATTTCGCACATGATTGACCATATTGTGGCGATATAATCACTTTTGAGGTGATGCAATGCAAGAGGGACTGAATGGCTTTCCGCACTGGATGCTGAAGGAGATCTTCGAGCAACCTGATGCGCTGGATCGTACGCTGGCGGCCTATGGGGCGAGCGTGCTGGCTCCTGTGCAGCAGTGGCTCGAGGGCGTGCAGGAGATCGTGATCGCCGCGAGCGGTTCCAGCCGTCATGCCGGTCTTGTGGCCGAGCTGATTCTGGAAGACCGTGCCGGTATCCACGTGGATGTGGAGTATGCCAGCGAATATGTCTATCGCAGCGAAGCACGCCTCAAGCAGGCAGCGGTGATTGTCGTTTCGCAGTCGGGAGAGACCGCTGACACGCTGGCAGCTTTGCGAAAGGCCAAGGAGATGGGGCAGAAGACGCTTGCGATTACCAATGTCGCGACCTCATCGATGGCGCGCGAGGCCGATGTGGCGCTGACCACGCAGGCGGGTGTAGAGAAGGCGATTCCGGCGACTAAGAGCTTTACCACGCAGCTTCTGCTGCTGGCGGTATTGGCGGAGCAGGCGGCTGCGCAGCGGGGTCTGCCGGCGATTGGGCTGGAGAAGGTTGTGCCGCAGATCATTACGCAGATGCGTGCATGGCTGCCGCGCTGGCAGCAGGTGGTTGCCGTAGCGGCGGGCCGTCTGCAGGCGGCGGAGACGTTTCTCTTTCTTGGCCGCGGTGTTCACTATGCGATTGCCCGCGAAGGCGCTCTGAAGCTGAAAGAGAGCAGCTACATCCATGCCGAGGGCTATCCCAGCGGAGAGTTGAAGCACGGACCCAATGCGCTGGTAGGCACCAAGACTCCGCTGGTGATGCTGGCCACCGTAGACCACAACGACGCCGAGAGCGTACTGCGTTACGAGAAGGTGATGCAGTTGATGCAGGACATGCGTGCGCAGGGAGCCCCGATTCTGGCGATTGCCAATGAGGGAGACGTACAAGCGGCTGCATTGGCCGATGCGATTGTGGAAGTGCCGGCGGCGCCGGAGCATCTTCTTCCGATTCTTGAGGTGGTGCCGCTGCAGCTCTTCGCCTACTTCATGGCCATTGGACGTGGAATTGACGTGGACAAGCCGCGCAACCTTGTGAAGTCAGTGGTAGTTGAGTAGGTTCCTGCAGGCATGGTTTGTGCTTGCAGGCATAAGTACGGCTGTGCTCTTCTGGTCGCTCAGAAGCACATATGGGAGATGGTCCGCTGATGCAGTCTCGTCCTGTACGGCTTGAAGTTGCCGTGGACTCCACAACGTCGCTGAACGCCGCTCTTGAAGGAGGCGCCGATCGGATTGAGCTGTGTTCGGCTCTCGCCGACGGAGGACTCACGCCCAGTATCGGCTTTATCGGCGCCGCTCTGCAGGTAAGTGAAGTGCCGGTGCATGTCATGATCCGTCCGCGCGCCGGCGACTTCCTCTATACCGAGGAAGAGCTGACGGTGATGCGGATGGATATTGAAGGCTGCAAAGAGGTTGGCGCTCAGGGGGTCGTCTTCGGCGTCCTGATGAAGAACCATACCATCGACGTAAAGCGCACACTGGAGCTGGTGGAGCGGGCCCGGCCGATGAAAGTGGTCTTTCACCGAGCCTTTGATGTTGCGGCAGATCTGGAAGAGGCTCTTGAAGATCTGATCCAGTGTGGTGTGGACGAGGTGTTGACCTCGGGCGGAGACGACTCCCTGGAGCATGGCCACCAGATGGTCTCTTTACTGGTGCGTCAAGCTGCGGGGCGCATCCGGATTATCGGTGGCGCTGGCGTGACAATACGCAACGCCAGGCAGCTTTGGGACGCGACCTTTGTCGACTGGCTGCATGGATCCTTCCGCGGCGAGGCCATAGCAGGTAGCAGACTGGCCATGGGAGACGAAGAACGTGAGCTGGTGCGGATTACTTCGCGGGAAGATGTGGCGCGCGTCAAACATTTACTGACAATTGAGCGGCAGCCAGCCGTGTAGAATCTGCAATACACGCGAGCAACTGTGCCGAGTGATCTTCGTGGGGTACGCATGTTTCCACAATTCCTGATGTCAGGGAATTGCGAGACATGCCCTGATCCTGCGTTTTAAGAGAATCGACGCGGTGAAATGTTCGGGAAGCGCGGTGAGATTCCGCCACTGCCCCGCAACTGTAAGCGCACGTTACTCCCTGAAGCGTTACTCCAGGAGAGGGGCGATCAGCAGCCGGCTATTTCTCACTGTTCCTGGGGACGGGAAGGGAACGCCCAATCTATCTGCTGGAATGCGTAAAGTCAGGAGACCGGTTTCACTGTGACCAGCCAACGTTCCGAGGGGGAACGGAGGAGTCTTATGAGTATTCCTGCAGGCCGTCTGCGAGCGGCCATTCTAGCCATACTGTTATCTGCTTCCGCGGCACATGCTGTCGTTGTGCGCGGGCGTGTGACCAATCAACTGGGCGCCGGCGTCAGCGGAGCGCGACTACAGCTCTTGCTCGGTAATAGTGTCGTCGCTGCCGGTGTGAGTGGACCTGAGGGCGAGTATGAGCTACGCAGCTCAGAAGGTGGCCGCTTTCTGCTGCTGACCTCCAGCCAGGGCTTTGCGATGACACCATCACGCAGCTTTTACGGCGGTCGGCTGGACCTCGTACAGCAGGATGTCACGTTGCGCCTCGATGAGCGTAAGGATGAGATCACGGTGACCGCCACTGGTCTGCCGACAACGCTTTCCCAGACCAGTTCTTCCGTGAGTCTGATTCAGCCCGACTCTCTGTGGCCTCGTTATGGGGTCAGCGAAGAGCTTCGTCTGATGCCGGGAGTGCAGATTGTCCAGAGCGGCCAGATGGGCGGACAGACCTCGCAGTTCGTGCGAGGCGGGCAGTCGGATGGTAACCGTGTCACCATCGACGGTATTCCGGCTGAAGATATGGGAGGCCGTTTCGATTACGGCAACCTGGCGAGCTTTGCGCTGGATACCATCGAAGTTCATCGCGGTCCGAACAGCGTTACGGTCGGGTCTGGTGCGACGGCAAGCGCCGTGCGCCTGGTCACCCAGCAGGGAACGACGATTCATCCTGTCCTGCGATACACCGGAGATGCCGGAAACTTTCACACCTGGCGGAATGAGGGAGATCTGAGCGGCTCCGCACGTAAGCTCGATTACCTGCTCGGTTTTTCGCGCGTAGATTCTTCGAATGCTCTTCCCGGGAACCGCTATCACAACGCGACCTCCGCTGCGAACCTCGGCTTTGCGCTCAATGCCAAGACCTCGCTGCGCTTTACGCTGCGCAATACGGATGCCGCCGTGGGTGTGCCGAATGCACATGACTTCTACGGCATCTCCGACAACGCCAAACAGGCCGATCAGATCCTAATCTCCGGCGCGTCCCTGGATTATCAGGCCACCAGCGCATGGCACAACCTGGTGCGATATGGTGTTACGCGTAAACGGGAACAGTTGTTCCAGTTCTCTCCTGTCGGCACTCCGATTACGAGCTTTGGCTTCACGACCTACTACGGCCGTCCGGTGACGATCACCGGAGCGAATGGATATTCGGTGAGCGGCCAGGCGGCGATGGATTTCGGTCTCCCCTATCCCACACGTTCTGACCAGGTGAGCAACCGCGACCAGCTTTACTATCAGACCGACTATCGTTTCTCGCCACACCTGGCGGTCCTGGGCGCCTTCCGTTATGAAGACGAGCGCGGCATCTACAAGAACTCAGCCTACGGAACGTTCAATAAGGCGGATCGTGGCAACTATGGCTACACCCTGCAGATGCAGGGTGACTTTGCCAGCCGTGTCTTCTACTCCCTCGGCGGAGAGATTGAGAAGAACGCGCTCTTCGGCCTTGAAGGTGTACCGAAGCTGGGCATTGCCTGGTACCCCATCGCTCCTGGAAACGGATTCGCGCACGGCACTAAGCTGCGTTTCAACTTCTCCAAAGGTGTGCAGGAGCCGACCCTGACCGAACAGTTCTCCTCGCTCTATTCGCTGCTGCTCAGCTCCGGCAATTCGGCGGCGATCAACACCTATCACGTCACTCCGATGAATGCGTTGCGTTCGCGGAGTTATGAGGGAGGTTTGGAGCAGAGCCTGTTGAGCCAGCGCGGCATCGTGAAGCTCGGATACTTCCATACGCAGTTCGATCGGCAGATTGAGTATGTAGACGCGGGTACGCTGATCAATATCTTCGGCATCCCATCGGGCATTGCGTATTCCATCTTCGGTGCTGACCTGAACTCGCTGGCCTATCGCGCACAGGGGCTCGAAGCAGAGAGTGAATGGCGGTTGACGAAGCACTGGTTTGCACGCGGAGGATATACGTATCTCGATGCCAATGTGCAGCGTTCGCTTTCGGGGGATGCGGTCTCGGGTGGACTGGCGACGACGAATCCAAACTTCCCGGGTATCGCGATTGGGAGCACCTCTCCGCTGGTCGGGCAGCGCCCCTTCCGGCGTCCCACACACTCGGGCTTTTTCGCTGTGCAGTGGACGGCGAGCAAGTGGTCCGCAGCTCTCAAAGGCGCCCTGGTTGGGCGCAGTGATGACTCGACCTTTCTTTCGTACTCCGACATCAACAGCGGAAATACATTGTTGCTGCCGAACAAGAATCTCGACTATGCCTATCAACGTCTGGACGCGAATATCGCGTACCAGTGGAAGCCCAGCATGTCGATCTTTACGCAGCTCGACAATCTGACCAGCCAGCAGCGTACAGGACCGATCGGTTATCCGGGACTTCCGTTTACCTTCCGTGCCGGCATCAAGCTGAGACTGGTGCGGGAGTAAGACAGCGTAGATCAACAAAAAGAACATAAAAAGCCCTTCCATCCGGAAGGGCTTTTTATGTTGGGGAGGTAGAGATCTTAGCGAATACGGTAGACGACACCGACGCTGATAGAGTACGGGGTGAAAGTCAGATCCGGACTTCTGCCGCCGCCGGAGATTCGGATGTGCTGATAGTCGAATTCTGCGCGGGCGGCGAACCTGTTGACGACGGGAATATCAAAACCGCCTCCAAGGATGTAAGAAGTCCCTGAGTCATTGACACCAGCGGGTTTTTGCTTCACGCTACCGACGCCCATATCAGCAACGGCATAGGGACGCAGGTGAAGGATTACTGGTAGGCGAACATCCAATCCGGCGCCAAAGAAAGGTTCATTCACCGCCTCACCGGTCGAAGCCCTGTACCGGATATTGACGCCTGGCTGAAACATTCCAAAATACCGGAACATGTAGTCCCCGCCGACCGTGTAGACGTTATTCCTGACGGGGCCGAAGTCTGTGCGTGCGCGCCCATAGGTGACAAATGCATCGAGGTCGCCACCGCGTTTTCTGCCGGCTGGGATGGCTTGTGCATTGCCGGGGAAGGAGGAAAGAGCAAAAATCGAGATAACGGCTAGTACAGCTACAGCTAGCTTCGTTCGAACGTACATTGAAGGACTCCGAAAAAAAAACGAATTTGGTCCAACGAACAGGGACAGCAGGTTAGAGATTCGTATGCAGTTGAAAATTCTACTGCGTACGATGCCCTAACAAGGCTGGGGGGCTGCTTGGAGCTCAACGGTCGGATAGCAGGGGGCAGGCTGAAATCAGCCCGTGGGGACCTGCTGCGTCTATTGGAAGAGATTTTTCCTTGGAGCGCAAGAATAAAGTATTGAAAAAATAGGGAGTTCTCTTGCGCTGCATGAGACGGGAACGCCTGCGTTGAAGCGTACGACGGCTATTTTTTTAGCGGAACAGTTTGTTCATCGAACCGTAATACAGGTATGCTGAATGTACACAACAACAGCAACATAAGACGGAGACGACTTTGTACATGTCAGCCGCAATCATCGCATTCCGGGCATATCCCGGCGCTTGTCTGGCCTCTCGGGCCGGCATGACGGCGTGCTGTTGTTATTAGGGACCCCGTTCCTCTTCACACTCGAAAAACGTAGCAAAAGTCAGTTAACGCATCAACAGACCCCAACGTAGTCGTTTCACTACTTCAGGAGCCAGTCATGCGCATTACCCGCTTCTTCCGAAGCCTCGTTGCATCTCTCTTTGTGTTGTTGACGGTGTCTCTGTCAGCACAGACCTTCCGCGGTGGTATCGCCGGAACGGTTCTGGACAGCACCGGCGCAGTTGTTCCGCACGCCAAGATCACACTGCTCGGCCAGGACACCGGCCTGACCCGTGAGACCGACTCCACCGGCGACGGAACCTATTCCTTCCAGGACCTTCCGCTCGGCAAGTACACGGTGACAATCACCGCTGCCGGTTTCTCGGACACGAAGATCACAGACATCGCTACTCGCCCAGGCGAGGTGTACGCCCTGTCTCCAAAACTCTCGGTAGCCACCAATAATCTAGTGGTCGAGGTAAATGCAGCGGATGTTGCGGTTGATACCGTCTCTTCGACCAACACGGCTGTGGTAAACGAGAAGGCTGTTGCCAACATTCCTCTTAACGGACGTGACTTTACCCAGTTGATTAAGATTACTCCTGGCGTCAACGGTGCCGGTTCCCTGAATGGCGCCCGCACGAACCAGAACAACTGGCAGATCGACGGCGTCGATAACAACGACATCTGGCACAACTCGCAGGGTGCGAACCAGGGTGGTGTTTCTGGTATCGCTGGTGTGACGCTTCCCATCGAAGCCATCGATCAGTTCTCCGTCCAGTCACAGGGCAACGCCGAAGTAGGGCGTAACGGCGGCGGCCTGGTTAACATGGTGGTCAAGAGCGGAACGAACAAGTTCCATGGCAGCGCCTACTACTATCTCCGCAATGAGTTTTTCGCAGCGAAGAGTCAGATGCTTGCGACAACGGCTCGCAAGCCGAAGATTCGCAACAATCAGTGGGGCGGGTCACTCGGAGGTCCGGTCCTTCATGACAAGCTCTTCTTCTTCGTCGACTATGAGCGCCAGAAATATGTGATCGGCGCCAGCGGTTCGGCAACCGAACCCACAGACCAATGGGTTGCGAAAGCAACCACGTTGCTCAACAATCACGGTGTTGCTGTAAGCCAGACCTCCCTCAATTTGTTGAGCGCACTTTGGCCTCTTGGTAATAAACCAGGTGCGGCGACCACCAATAACTTTACCGATGCTCGTCCGCAGAGCGGCTACAGCGACAACGCAGTCGGCAAAGTGGATTGGAACATCAACTCGAAACAGACACTCTCGGTTCGTGCTTTTATCGGTTCGGGCCGTCAGTTGGGTAACGCCGGTGTCAATATCTGGGAGTATTACCAGGTCGCTCCGGATCACGTTCACAACTACGCCATCACGCACAACTGGATGCTGTCGAATCATCTCTCGAACCAGGCTCTGGTTGGTATCAACTACTTCGGACAGACCTTCAACGACAATGTTCACAACCAGAACATTCCTGCCCTTGGTCTGAACACTGGCGTTACCAATTCATCCCTTTTCGGCGCTCCCAGCATCACTATCACTAACTTCGATCAGGTCGGTGTTACACCTCCATTGGGCCGTCAGGACTACACCGGTCATATCACTGACACGGCGACGTTGGTCTGGGGTAAGCACCAGTTCCGTTTCGGTGGTGAGTTCCGTCGGAACTATATGAACCTGCTCTATCAGCGCAACGTTCGTGGTGTCTTCTCCTACAATGGAACCGCTTCGGGTACGCTGAATGCCAACACGAAGGGTGATTATTCTACAGATAGCTCCCTTGAGTCCGCTGCATCGGACTTCTCGGTTCGCTCGCTCGCTGACTTCCTGGCCGGTTATGCCGCCAGCGGCAGCATCGTTCGCGGCGTTTTGCAGCGTGATGTTTTCGTCAATCAGTGGGATATCTTCGCCCAGGATCAGTATCAGATCAGCCCAGCTCTGACGCTGAATTATGGCGTCCGTTGGGATTACTCCGGACCGGTCTATTCAACGAACGGTACGTTCTCCAACTTCAATCCGAACGCCACCAACGGTTACTCGATCGTCGGTCAGGACATCTCCACGTTGTATCCGCGCCGCTATACCAATGTTTCGCCTCGCTTTGGCTTCAGCTCGAAGGTGACGGACAAGCTGGTAGTTCGTGGAACATATGGACTGTTTTTCGATCTGCCTAACCTGAACGGGTTCTTCGACAACCGTCCTGGCAACGGCGCTTCGGTTGGTGTCCAGGCAAATAACGCTGGTCCGAATCCCGTGTTTACCGTCTCGAACTCGTCTCCATTCCGCATCGTTACCAACACGGATCCATTGCCGAGCTCCCCGAGCGCCGGTGCAGTCTTCGGCGTCTCTACGGTCTCGCAGAACTTCAAAAACGCTTACCTGCAGAACTACAATCTGAACACCGAGTACCAGTTGAGCCGCAACACGGTCTTGCAGGTCGGCTACGTTGGTTCGGTGGGCCGTCACCTGTTCAACCTGCGCGACATCAACCAGGCGGCGCAGAATACGGGCAAGAGCACGGTCCAGAGCAGCCGTCCGTACTACTCGAAGTTCCCAACGTTTGCTGCCATCAACCAGTATGAATCGAGCGCGGGGTCGAACTACAACTCGCTTCAGGGATCGATCCGTACCAGCGGATTCCATGGCATCACCGCGCAGGGGTCGTATACCTACGGTCACAGCTTCGACAATGTCTCCGGAACCCGCGGTTTTGCTCCGCAGGATTCACGTAACCTCGCCGCTGAATATAGCAGCGCGGATTTCGATGTGCGCCACACGTTCAATGGCTACATCGTTTACGAGATTCCCACATTCAGCAATAACCTGAAGGCTCTTACGTCGGGATGGGAGGTCAACAGCTTCATGACCTTCTTCACGGGTAAGCCGTTGAATCCGAAGACCAGCGTCAATAACAGCGGTACTGGCGAGTTCCAGGATCGTGTGGACAAGATTGCCGACCCCTACACCAGCGATCGTACGGTGACGCGTGCCAGCGCCTCCGCCGGTGCCTATGTGCAGTGGTTCTCCAAGTCCGCTTATGCAGCTCCGGCTGCCGGGACCTATAGCTCCACGCAGAGAAACTCGGTACGTGGCCCGGGTCTTGGAACGGTTGATGCCTCGTTGGTGAAGAACACCGCACTGTACGAGGGTGTCAAGCTTCAGCTCCGTGCGGAGATGTTCAACATCTTCAATCGTCTGAACCTCGCGGCTCCGAGCGGTAGCTTCACCTCGGGCAACTTCGGCCGCTCGACCACAACCGTCGGCGACGCTGCCGGTGCACCTGGCATCGGTTCGGGCGAACCGTTCAACGTGCAGTTCGCCGCGAAGATCGTCTTCTAACACTGCAATCATCAACAAGTTGCGAAGGGCCGGAGAATCCTCCGGCCCTTCGTACGTTTTGTACCTTTTTCTCCATCTCACGCGTCTTATAACCCGCAGGAGGTTCGCCATGCATTGGTTACGATTCGCGCTGATGGGAATATTGACCGCTACCGCGGTCGCACAGGTGGAAGGTCCGGTCTCGACCTCGGCCCTGGTGCGCGTTGAGAATAAGCGTGGGCCGGAAGCTCCGCGTATCGATATCTCTCAGGTCAAAGTGAAGTTTGGTAATGACGATCGCCGTGTCACCGGGTGGAATCCTGTTCTTGGCGGCTCAGGGCATGGGCAGGGAACAGGTGTGGAGCTGGCAGTTCTGATCGATGATGGTCTGCAAAGCAGCTTCGGCCGCATGCTGGGTGATATCCAGAGCTTTATTCAAGCCCTGCCCCAGGATGTCGCGGTGATGGTCGGCTACATGCAGAACGGACGCGTTGTGAGCGAACAGGGATTTACTACTGAACACGATGGCGCCGCTAAGGCTGTCCGGCTGCCAACGGCACAACCGGGAGCCAGCGCTAGTCCCTACTTCTGTCTCTCGGACTTTGTAAAGAAGTGGCAACCCGACGGCAAGGCGCATATCGTTCTGATGATCACAAGCGGCGTCGATCCCTATAACGGCAGCACGAGCCCGCTGAACCAGAGCAGTCCGTATGTGGATGCAGCCAAGAGCGATGCGCAACGTGCGGGTGTTGCGGTTTATTCCATCTACTTCACCGGCGCGGCAATGCGCGGCATGCAGGCGTCTTTCAGCGGCCAGAACTACCTCACGGATGTCGCGGCTTCCACTGGCGGAACGGCTTACTACCTCGGGACAGGAGATCCGCCCAGCTTCAGCCCGTTCCTCAAGCGGTTCAACGATGCGCTTTACGACACCTACCGCGTGGAATTCGAAGGTGGAGGAAAAGGTCTGCAACGCTTCCGTATTTCTGCCGACGGAGCGAAGGTGACCGGTCCCATGATGGTGGAGGCTTCGCCGCGATAGAGTACATCTATTGGCGTTTTCCGCAATGAAAACGCCGCGGCACGCTCCTCCCGGGATGCCCAGCAACAGGGAAAATACTGTAAGACACGTAGGAGGCAATGAATGGTCTTTGCCACCAAACGGTGGTCCATTCTTCCTGACACAGTAGTCTAAGGAGACTGGAGTTCTCCTTTT
>Ga0136846_1229876_pt1 | contig 11475 bp, 10 predicted proteins | sample HopSoiMetagenom2_FD_96841 | JGI IMG/M metagenome (GOLD analysis project Ga0136846, IMG submission 96841) | Grasslands soil microbial communities from Hopland, California, USA - 2 Assembly 2016 (version 4) | ecosystem: Environmental > Terrestrial > Soil > Grasslands | place: USA: Hopland... | reverse complement strand
ATGAAGAAAAATACAAGGTGTCTTGCCAGTGCGAATAGGCTCCGGAGCCGGAAGCACGGATGTGATCCTGACCCGCGTCGGCGGGACCCAGCGGGAATCCGTCTTCCGCCAAGGTCATCGGCCCCGATTTGCGCTGGCCCGGCGGGTTCCCAAGAACGAAATAGAGCAGACCGACTCTGCTAGATATTTGGGCAGTGAATGCGGCGCCCCGCTCTGCCTTGATGCTTTGCGCGTCCAGCTTGCCTGTCACTGTCGGCGCTGCCAGCGCCGCAGCCAACACCAAGCCGGCCAACGTAACGCCTATCCAACCAAGTAACCGCACTATGCGAAACAAGCGGATGCGTCGAATCATCTTGTCGGGAGGAAGACGAAGTCTGCATAGCCCAGCTCCGCCCTGATTGCTCGCGCGCGTGAGGCGGAAATGGGTGTGTCCAGGCCGGTATCGTCTGCCTCGTACATCGCATAGCCGCATGCGGCGAGCTGATCTTGGACAGCTTCGCCGGACGACCCGAACCTGCCGAGGGCCGCGTCGTCGACTTCCATGAAGAGGGCAGGCCGACTGCGCTGTAGTGTTTCCTTTGCGCCTTCAATAACCAGCGGTTCGGCGCCCTGCACGTCCACTTTGATCAGGCCGACGTGCGGAGAGCCCAGGCTTTTCAGCTCGCTGTCCAACCTCACCGCGCGGGTCGGGATGCCGTCCTTCGCGATGTGGTGATCTGCCGGATTGTCAGGATTGAGCTCGAGATGCAGCGTGGTATCAGCGTCGGCTACCAGACATTGCCGCAAGAGGAGCGCCTCTGCTCGTCGACGTCCGTCGGCGAGTTGTCCCAATGCCCGGAAATTCTCCTCCTCGGGCTCGAAGGCCAGAACGCGCCCGGCGCCGCTGACCCATTCGCAGAACTGTGCGCTGAAAAAGCCTACGTTGGCCCCGACGTCGATGACCCATGCATCGCGCGGGACGAATCGGCGCAGGAACGTGATATCCCGCTCCCACAGCCTCTTGTACGTCCAATAGGCATTCAGGAAGGCCCAGCGTCCCACGGGCGTGCTGAAGAGCCCGCGCCTTCGCACGTAACGATAAAGACACAGGAGGCCGTCCTGGATATCCTTCTTTAACCGCATCGCTGGCGCGCCGTGCTCCGAATGTTACCCGCAGAACCTCGAGTACGAGACCCTGTCGCTTCGCCGGCTCCGGCCGCCGACGCGCGGCGCGCCGCGTTCAATGCGGCGCGCGCTGCTCACTGGGACGCGGTAGCGCGGGCTGCGGTGCCGTCAGCCTTCGCGCGCGAGTACTACAGCCGGCTGGCCGAGATTTACCGGTTTCTCATCCCGCCCGGGCTGCGGGTGCTCGAGGTGGGTTGCGGCTCGGGCGACTTGCTCGCTGCGGTGGAACCGCGCGACGGGTTGGGAGTGGATTTCTCATCTGAGATGGTGAACCGGGCCGCCCTGCGCCACCCAACGCTGCGTTTCCTGCGCATCGACGCGCACGATTTGAGCGCGCTGCACGAGCCGTTCGACGCGGTAATTCTGTCCGACCTGCTCAACGACGTGTTCGATGTGCAGCAGATCCTGAACCAGTTGCACCGGCTCTGTCTGCCGACCACGCGCGTGGTCCTGAACGTCTTCAGCCGTCTCTGGGAAACGCCGCTCTATCTCGCGACGGCGCTGGGCTTGTCGCGCCCCAGGCTGGAGCAAAATTGGCTGACCCTCGACGACATTCGCGGACTGTTGTCTCTGGCGAATTTCGAGATGATCGAGCATCGCCAGGACGTGTTATTGCCGGTACCGGTCCCCGGGCTGCGATCGCTCGCGAACAGGTATCTCGTCAAGCTGTGGCCGCTGCGCCACCTCGCACTGACCAATGTAGTCGTCGCCCGACCCGAACCCCGGCGCGACCGATTGCCGGACAGGCCTACGGTCTCGGTCATCGTTCCGGCGCGCAACGAGGCGGGGAACATCGCCCGCATCTTCCGCGAAATGCCGCAGATGGGCGGCGGCACCGAAATCGTCTTCGTGGAGGGGCACTCGCGCGACGATACTTACGATGTGATTGCCGCTGCGATTCGGGATCACCCAGGTGTCGATTGCCGTCTATACCGGCAGCAGGGGAAGGGAAAGGGCGACGCCGTACGCCTCGGCTTCGAGCGCGCCAAGGGCGATATCCTGATGATCCTGGATGCAGACCTTACGGTCGCGCCCAGCGACCTCACGCGGTTCTTCGACGTGATCAGCAGCGGAAAGGGCGATTTCATCAACGGCGTGCGCCTCGTCTATCCCATGGCGGACGAGGCGATGCGCTTTTTCAACCTCGTGGGGAACAAGTTTTTCAGCTGGGCTTTTTCGTGGCTGCTTGGGCAGCCGATCAAGGACACCCTCTGCGGGACCAAGGTCCTGTGGAAAACCGACTATGCGCGCATCGCGCAGAATCGCGCCTATTTCGGCGACTTCGACCCCTTCGGCGACTTCGATCTGCTGTTCGGTGCAGCCAGGCTGAGCTTGAAGATCGTAGAAGTCCCGATTCGCTACGGTGCGCGCGATTACGGCACGACCAACATCCAGCGTTGGCGCCATGGCTTGCTGCTACTGAGAATGGTTGCGTTCGCGGCGAGACGAATCAAGTTCGTATGATCGGTATCGGCAGATGGCTGGAGCATCCTCTCGCTCGGAAGCTCGACATAGACGATCCACGCACTACGAACATCAGGAAGCAGATCGTTCTCGGCAAGCCCTTTTTGCGCCGCATCTATCTGGAGTGGTATGACAAGCTGATTCGCAATCTTCCGAAGATATCGGGAATCATCCTGGAACTCGGATCGGGGGCGGGGTTCTTCCGTGAACGACTTCCCGAAGCGATTACCAGTGATGCTTTTCTTTGCGAAGGAATCGATGCCGTCATCGATGCACGTGGCTTGCCGTTCGAGAATTCCTCATTGAGGTCGATCGTCATGACCGACGTGATGCACCATATCCCTGAGGTCGAGAGATTCCTCGCGGAGGCGAGCCGCGTGCTTCGGCCAGGAGGGCGCTTGATGATGATAGAGCCCTGGGTGAGCGCATGGTCCAAGCTTGTCTATGGACATTTTCACCCCGAACCTTTCATTCCGGGTGCGTCGAACTGGAGCTTTCCCGCGACCGGGCCCTTGTCCGGCGCCAACGGCGCAATTCCATGGATGGTTTTCAGCAGAGACTCGGATCGCTTCAAGAGGCTCTTCCCCGAGCTTCGGGTATCGGTCATAGAACCTTTCATGCCATTTCGGTACCTTCTCTCCGGAGGCGTGTCGCTGCGCAGCCTTGCCCCCAATTGGAGCTTTGTCCTCTGGCGTGAATTTGAGCGACTCCTTGTCCCCGCGATGCCGCTGCTGGCAATGTTTGCCTTCATTCGAGTGGATCGGGAGTGACGCGGGGCCGGTCCGCGTCGCGCAGGGCCCTGGTTCTGGCGAGCGTGCTCGGCATCGTGCTCATAGCGTTCTTCGTCGCGCGCCTCGATTGGGACGAGTTTCGCGGCGCGATTACGGGCCTGGAATGGCCATGGATCGTCGCAGCCTGCGTCGCGCTAGTTGCAAGTATTACGGTCAGGGCCGTCCGGTGGTTCGCAATATCGAGCGAAAAGGGCAGGCACGCCCTCACCAACTATTGGCATGCGACGGTAATCGGTTATGTGGGCAACGTGGTCTATCCAGGACGCGCCGGCGAATTGCTGCGCGTCGCGGCGCTGCATCAGGCTTTGGGCACGGCCTTTGGGCGAGTGCTTGGTACCGCCTTGGCCGATAGAACGGCCGATCTGGTCGGATTGAGCTTCGTCGCGGCTTGGCTAACGGCTGTCAGCGCGAGCGTGCACCTTGGTGCCAATCTGATGGGCGCGATCATCGCGGCGGCCGCAGTCCCGACTATTCTCTTCCTTGGCTTCGTTCGATCGGGGGCTGGGCTCCAACCGTGGGTCGAGCGCCTGTCTTCTAGGTTGCCCGGACTCTTGCGGGAGCGCATTCCGCGCTGGTTTTCCGACTTGCATGCAGCTTCCGTCGAACTCGCCAGACCTCATCGAGTCGTAGTGGCACTGGCTCTTACAGCCGCGGCATTTGTGGCGGACTATTTCGCATTCTGGCTGTTGATCCAATCGTTCGATTGGCAGCTGCCGTTCAGCGCAGCCATCGCGACCGCGCTGTTTCTCGCCGTCGGGTCGATGCTGCCTGCGACCCCCGGATATGTCGGGATCTACCAGGTGGCATGCGTATTTGCGCTGGGCATGTACGGAGTCAGCGAGTCGCGCGCCCTTGCCTTCTCCATCGTAGCGCAGGCCGCCACGATCCTGGTAATCGCCGCGCTCGGCACAGTGGCCGTTACGCGCTTTGGATTTCGGCTCGACTCAGCGAGAAGACAAGTGCTTGACGAGCAGCGCTACCTGTAGCACTGCATTCACGACGTAATACGCGGAAATGCAGGCGGCCAGACCCACGATGCCGAACAGGAAGAAAGCGGCGACCTTGATCGGCACATAAATCGTGAACGTCACCATGCTGAGCCATGTTGGGGTGCGGGTGTCGCCGCGCGCATAGTACGCAACGGTGGATACGGTGCCGACGGCACCGCCGATCCACATGCCGCCGAGCGCGAGCAGAAGCCACCAAAGCTGCGACACCTGCCCGGGCGTAAATCGGCTGCCGTGCGCAAGCGCGCGGAGCACAGGATCGCCGGCGAGCGCGAAGAGGCCGAGGGTCACGATCGACAGTGCGAGCAAGGCGCCGGCCCTTCTCTTGAATTCGCGATTGAAAGACGTCCAATTTGCGTCGCGCACATGATTGGCCAGGATGGGGAGCGCGGGTGTTCCCACGGCCCGCGACACCACCGTGGATGCCGCGCCATAGATCTGCTGCGCCACGTACAACAGTGACAGGCTGCCCGACGGGGCGAGCGAAGTCAGAATGCGATCGACCAGCAGGTCGGCCTTGAAGTAGGCCGATCCGTAGACCAGCGGCCGCAGGCGCTTCCATACCAGCGGCAGGACCGCCGGATCCATTGCCGCCTTGGGATACGCTCCGAGCCGCGGCAACAGGAGCAGGGTTTGTAGCACCGGCCTGAGGGCTGCTGCCCACGCGGCAGCGCGGATACCGAGCTCGGGAAGCGCGGCTGCAAAGACGGCCAGGCTCACCACTCCAGCCAGAGCGCCGCTCGCTTCGGCCCATATGAACCGATGGCGTGCATTTTCCGCAGCCACGCAGAGCGTCGCAGCGGCGGCCGGCGCCACCGCAACAAGCTGGATTCGCGCCAGTTCCACCGTGAGAGCGACCGTATCGGCGTCAAAACCGGGAACCGTCGCCGGAACCCATAGCGGCGCCGCGATGCCGAGCGCCAGGGCAAGCCCGAGCATCGTCAGCGTCGCAATGCGCAGGAGATGCCAGGACCACATGCGACGCGTCGACTCGTCCTCGTTCGCGAGAAGCGGAATCGCCACGCTCGAAATGGAGCCCGTCAGGACGGCCATCACCAGTTGCGGCGCGACGGAGGCGGCGAAAAACGCGTCCGTGAGGTGTCCGGCCCCGAACTCGACAACCGCGAGGCCGAGGAAGCCGAACGAAGCGAGAAGGTTGACGGCTGCGAGGAACCCGATGGCGACGGTCTGGCGCATCAAGCTGTGCAGGGACGCATGCTTGCTCGTTCTCCGAAGTCACCAGGCGAGGCCGCGGGAAGCGTAACAGCAAACGCCGCTGCGACGCCAAGGAAGGCTCTGTTAGACTCCATCGACCACCACCGAGCCGAATCATGCACGCCCCCAAAGATGCGAACGCGGCCTAGGCCGAGCTGTTTCATCTGCGGGACGCCTGGCGTGCAGATCTACAGTGGGCTTGTCGACCGGCTGTACGAGGCGCCGGGCGAGTGGTCCTTGTCGAGATGCTCCAATGCAGCGTGCGGGCTCGTCTGGCTCGACCCGATGCCCTTGGCGGAAGACCTGCCAATGGCGTACCGGGCGTATTTCACCCATGCGCCTTCACCTACAGTTGCAGCTCCATCTCCAAGTCCGCTCAAGCTCAGGCTGCGGGCGGCGCGGCGCGGCGCGCTTGCGGCGCTCGGAGCGGAGCGGGAGCGGATGCGGCTTGCCTGCATGGACCTGGAGCAGGAGGCGCCAGGCAGATTGCTGGAGCTCGGAAGCGGCGATGGGTCGCGCCTTGTCCTGATGCGAACCCGGGGCTGGTCGGTGGAGGGACAGGACGTCGATGCGAAAGCGAGCGCGTTCCGGCTTCGCGCGGAGGGAATCCCGGTGCACCATGGAGCACTGGAATCGCTTGCACTTCCGGGCTCTTCCTATGACGCGGTAGTCATGAACCATGTGCTCGAGCACGTCGCAGACCCGATCGCCGTGATGCGGGAATGTGCGCGCTTGCTCAAGCCTGGCGGCTCGCTGGTTTCGGTCACGCCCAATATGCGCAGCCTCGGGGCGCGCATCTTCGGCCGGTCGTGGCTCGGCCTCGAGCCACCGCGTCACTTGCATCTTTTCAACCGCGAGAATCTGACACGCCTGGCAGAGCTCAGCGGCTTTGGCCGTGCCACGATCAGGACCTCGTACGGCAATGCCGACGGGTTCGCCGTCGGCAGCCTTTCGATTCGGGCGACCGGGCGCTTTGTTCTCGAGCGCGGCGCGTCGACACCGATCCAGTCGCTTGCCGCCGCGCTGTTCCAGGCTTGCGAGATCCTGGCCGCGAAGTTCGCGCGCGACGCCGGGGAAGAATGCGTCCTGCGCGCATGGAGATGAAGCTCGCTCCGAGCCACGCCGAAGTCTGCACGGTCATCATAACGTTCCACCCTCAACCGCGGTTTTTCGACGCCTTGCACGCCCTTCGGCGGATCGCCAGGCGGACGATCGTCGTCGACAACGGCTCCGGCGCCGAGGCGCTTGCCAGGCTTCAGGAGCTTGCGGCGCAAGGCGCCATCGACCTGATCGCCAACCATGGCAATTTGGGTGTCGCCGCGGCGTTGAACCAGGGGACTCGACGGGCGCAAGCGCACGGCGCGGCTTGGGCGCTGCTTCTCGACCAGGACTCGGAAGTCTCGCCGCGGATCCTGGAGGGCATGGCGGCGGCGCTCTCGGATTACGCGGAGCCGAGCCGTGTCGCGGTCATCGGAGCCAACTATGGAATGCCTCAGGAGCCGCACGGGCGTTATCAGATGGGCGATTCGATAAACCGATTCAGCGTACAAACCGTACTCATCACCTCGGGCAGCCTTATATCGTTGCCGGCCTTTGATAAGATTGGCCCTTTTGACAACGAGCTCTTCATAGACCACGTCGATCACGAGTACTGCCTGCGCGCGCGTCGCCTTGGCTTTGCGATGATTGCGACGCGCGAGGTGCTGCTGAGGCACTCGATCGGCAAAGAATCGTTCCACCCGGTGCTGGGGCGCACGCCGATTGCGTCGAATCATTCGCCGCAGCGGCGCTATTACATGGCGCGCAATTCGGTCATCATCGCGCGACGGTATCTTCGCTCCGAGCCGCGATGGGTTGCGGCGATGCTGCGGCGCGCTCTTCGCGACACGATGATGATGCTGCTGTTCGAACGGGACAGGGGAGAGAAGCTCAAATGGTGGTTGCTGGGTCTATGGGACGGCGTGCGCGGGAAGCTCGGTCCCATACCGTCGCAAACGCCATGAAGTACCGGAGCAGTTGATGATCTCCGTTACCGTACCCGTCTTCAACGAAGCGGACAGCATACCGATCCTTTACGAGAAGATCAGGGGCGCGCTGCAGCCGCTCGGCCGCGCCTGGGAACTCGTGTTGGTCAACGACGGCTCCGACGATGGGTCACAGGAGGTCATGGACCGCATCGCGTCGGGAGATCCCCTGGTCAAGGTGATCCATCTGCGACGCAACTTCGGCCAGACCGCGGCGATGATGGCCGGCTTCGACCACGCCGAGGGCGACATCATCATTCCGATGGACGGGGACCTGCAAAACGATCCTGCCGACATCCCACGCCTGCTGCAGGAGCTCGAAAGAGGATTCGATGTGGTTTCGGGCTGGCGCAAGCACCGGCGCGACGGCCCGTTGACGCGCAACCTTCCGAGCTGGATCGCCAATCGATTCATCTCGGTGATCTCGGGCGTGCATCTGCACGACTATGGCTGCTCGCTCAAGGCGTACCGGCGATCGGTCATCAAGGGCGTCAAGCTGTACGGCGAGATGCACCGCTTCGTGCCGATCTACGCCACCTGGAACGGCGCCCAGGTGACCGAGATCCCCGTGACCCATTATCCGAGGCGCTTCGGGACCTCCAAGTACGGGTTGACGCGCACCTTCAAGGTGATCCTGGATCTTCTCGTCGTCAAGTTCCTGAGCAAGTACGCCCAAAAACCCATGTACGTGTTTGGCGGCTTTGGCCTGGGCAGTCTTGCCGTTTCGGTGCTGTGCGGCCTGTGGGCCACCTACCTGAAGCTCGTCGACGGCATTTCGCTCGTTCAAACGCCGCTTCCGCTGCTTTTCGTATTCACCGGCGTGACGGGCGTGATGTGCATATTGATGGGCTTGCTGGCCGAGTTGCTGACGCGCACTTACCATGAGTCGCAAGACAAGCCGGTCTACCTGATCCGCGCCACCCGAAACGTCGACGCTCGAAGCCCGTTCAGACGGCTCGCCGACGTGCGCCGCTGATGCAGCCGGACTGAGAAGCGCGTGGCATGTGCGGCATCGCGGGATTCGTAGGACCGGGTGACAGCGCGGACTTGCGCCGCATGAATGCGGCGCTGGTGCACAGAGGGCCGGACGACGAGGGCATCTGGTTCGACGAAGCGTGCCGCGTGTTCCTCGGCCATCGCCGCCTGTCCATTCTCGACCTCGCGGGCGGCCATCAGCCGATGTGGACGCACGACGGCCGGCTCGGCGTGATTTTCAACGGCGAAATCTACAACCACGCGGAATTGCGCAAGGAGCTCGTCGCGCTCGGCCATGCTTTCCGCACCGACCATTCGGATACGGAGGTCCTGATCGAGGGCTACCGGGCATGGGGCGAGTCGCTCACGACCCGCCTGAACGGGATGTGGGCATTTGCGATCTACGATCGCGCGAAGCGCAGCCTTTTTTGCAGCCGCGACCGCTTCGGGAAGAAGCCGTTCTATTACCTGCACCGGCCCGGCGCATTCGCGTTCGCCTCCGAGCTCAGCGCATTGGTGCAGCACCCGGCGGTGGAAAGGCGCGTATCGCAGCGTGCGCTGATCAAGTACTTTGCATACGGCTACATCCCATCGCCGCTTTCCATCTATGAAGGCGTCAGGCGGCTGCCGGGCGGATATTCGCTGACGTACGACTTGGCCACTGATGCAGTGAAGCTCGGGCGCTACTGGGACTTTGTCCTGGAGCCTTTTGACCGGATTCCCGCCGACCCCGAAGGTGAATGGGGAGAGCGCCTGCGCGATCTGCTCGACCGGGCGGTCAAGCGCCGGCTCATCGCTGACGTCCCGCTGGGCGCCTTTCTTTCCGGCGGTATAGACAGCTCTGCGGTCACCGCATTTGCGGCGCGCCACGTTCCCCGAGGCGCGCTCAAGACCTTCAGCATCGGCTTCAACGAGCCGAGCTTCGATGAAAGCCGGCACGCGCAGCGCGTGGCGCAGCTTTTCCAGACCGAGCACCATCTCGAGAAGCTCTCGATCGAACAGGCAAGAGCGCTGATGTCCCCGATCGCGGGGAAGCTTGACGAGCCGCTCGGCGACAGCTCGCTGCTGCCGACTTATCTGCTGTGCGGCCATGCACGAAAGCATGTCACGGTCGCATTAGGTGGCGATGGGGCCGACGAGCTCTTCGCCGGCTACGACCCCTTTCATGCGCTGAGCCTCGCGAATGCGTACAGCCGGGTCGTGCCAAGACCGGTCCACAGGGCGATTCAGTTCGCGGTTGCGCGGCTGCCGGTTTCCCACCGCTACATGAGCCTCGACTTCCGGTTGAAGCGCACCCTGCGAGGATTGAGCTACCCGGCGCGTTTGTGGTGCCCCGTGTGGATGTCCACGCTCGACCATGGAGAGCTCGCGGAGCTCTTCCTGCAACCCCTGGACATCGAGGATGTGTTTTCCGAGGCCATCGAGGAATGGGAGCGCTGCACTCAGAAGACCTTGCTCGACCGGGTGCTCCAGTTCTACACCAAGCTCTACCTGCAAGACGACATTCTGGTCAAGGTCGATCGCGCGAGCATGATGCATTCCCTGGAAGTGAGGGCACCGTTCCTCGACATCGAGCTGGTCGACTTCGTGCGCCGAATCCCGGGTTCGTACAAATTTCGCAACGGCGAGACGAAATACATCCTGAAAAAAGCACTCGAGCCGTTGTTACCCGACGATGTCCTCAGGCGTTCAAAGAAGGGCTTCGGCGTCCCCGTCGGAAAGTGGTTCCGCGAAGGTGCGATTCAGCCCATGCTCAACGGATCCAGCATGCTCGAAGAGAAATTCGTTCGCCAGCGTCTTCGCGAGCACCAGGCCGGCAAGTCGGACCAGCGGGCGTTTCTATGGAACGCCTGGATGTTGGAACATTGGGCATTGGGGCATGCACCCGAGGCAATGGCAACACCCCAGTGAAAGCCCGGGCCTCCGCATCGACTGCAATCCGGCGTGACCAGCGCACCGCCGACGCTTTTGCCAATTCCTGGAATAACCTTCCCCGCGGTTCCGTTTATACGGCAGAGCAAGTCTCCGATTGGTTCGCGCCGCTTTCGCCTTCCGACATCGCCGGCAAGCGGGTGCTCGAAATGGGGTGCGGGAACGGCAGCCTGATGATGCACGTATTAGGGTGGTCACCGGCGTGGCTGTGCGGCGTTGACCTCGGGCCATCGGTGAGGTCCGCAATGGAAAATCTCGAGGCGACCGGGCGCACTAACTGGTCCGTCGAGCAAGCCGACCTCGTGACCTTCCATGGCAAAGGGTTCGATGTCGTCTACAGCATCGGCGTGCTCCATCACCTGGACCAACCCGCGCTGGGCATGGACGCGGTGTTGCGCAACACCAAGCCGGGCGGGCGCTTTCACTGCTGGGTCTACGCCCGCGAGGGGAACGGTCTCGTCATACGGATCGTGGAGCCTATTCGCAGGTTGGCCTCGCGCCTGCCCTGGTGGATCACCAAATACCTCATCGCAACGCCTCTGGTGGTTCCTTATTTCCTGTATGCCAAGCTGCTCGCGGCCTTGCCGCGATGGGCGTTTCTGAAGCGAGCGCCGCTTCATGAGTACAGCCTGTGGATCGCGCGACGAGAATTCGCCTTCTTCCGGCACGTTGCCTTCGACCAGCTCGTCACGCCACAGACCGTTTACATAGAACGATCGACAATAGAGCGATGGCTCGCCGATCCGCGCGTGGCCGGCGGCAGCAGCTACATCGTGATGCGCAACGGAAACTCCTGGAAATTCGGCGGCACGGTCCAGTGAGGCTCCTGCTGGTCAATTACGAGTATCCGCCGATCGGAGCCGGCGCTGCGAACGCCACGATGTTCGTTGCCAGGGCGCTCGT
>Ga0136846_1223059_pt1 | contig 11477 bp, 9 predicted proteins | sample HopSoiMetagenom2_FD_96841 | JGI IMG/M metagenome (GOLD analysis project Ga0136846, IMG submission 96841) | Grasslands soil microbial communities from Hopland, California, USA - 2 Assembly 2016 (version 4) | ecosystem: Environmental > Terrestrial > Soil > Grasslands | place: USA: Hopland... | reverse complement strand
GCGATCTTTTCCCCTCGGTGCTGGAACAGCTCAGCGTCGAGCGCGGCTACGAGACCGCCCTTGGCGCTGCCCTTGGCGAGGATCTCGACGTGCCGCTCGACAGCAGCGCGCCGGTGCATTGGGGCGAAAGCCAGGTCCAGCCGGGTGATGCGGCTCTGCCTGAAGGCATAAAGAGCCTCGCCAGCGTGGTCAGCGCGCCGTCGCAGCTCGCCCGCCGATTGGCGCAGATCGGCATTGTCGACGCCGCCGACGGCCGCCGCCTGCAGGCGCTGCTTGCGCCCGGCCAGCGGCTGGTCAGCCGCGATGGTGCGCTGTGGCGCTGGGATGGCTTGACCGCTAGCGCCGATGCGCCGACGGCGGCCGCGCAGCGGCTGGCGCAGAAGAACCGACTGGCTGAACTCGATGCCGAGGCGGTGCAGGCAACGCATCTCGTGCGCGAGGCCGAGGCTGCCCTTGCCCAGGCCGAACAGGCGCTGCGCCAGGCAAGCGAGGCAGAACGCAACGCCCGCCAGGCCGGCCGTGATGCCCAGCACGGGCTGGACGCCGCCCGCAGTGCCTTGGCCGAGGCCGAAAAGGCCGGCGGCGAACTGGCGAGCCGGCGCGCCGCTTTGGACGAGGCGCGCGCCCGCATCGTCGACAGCCATGAAGAGACGGCAGCAGCCTTTGCCGAGGCCGAAATGCTGCTGCAGGACGCCCCCGATCTCGGCGACCTGCAATTGCAGCTCGAACAATCCGCCGCCAATGTCGGCCGGGACCGCGCAACTCTTGCCGATGCGCGTGCGGTGCATGAGGGGCTGCGCCGCGAAGCCGAGGCGCGTTCGCGCCGGCTCGACGCCATTGGCGCCGAGCGCAACAACTGGCTGCAGCGGGCCGAAAACGCTTCGACGCAGATCGCCTCGCTTGGCGAGCGCAGGGCCGAAGCCGAGGCCGAACGCGAAAGACTGGCCGACGCCCCCGACGAGATCGACGCCAAAAGGCGCGCGCTGCTGTCGCAGCTGACTGAAGCCGAAACCTTGCGCAAGGCGGCGGCCGATCGTCTGCAGGAGGCCGAGAACAAGCAGGCCGAACTGGACAAGGCCGCCACCGCGGCGATCCAGTCGCTGGCGGATGCCCGCGAAACCCGCGTCCGCGCCGAAGAGCGGCTCACCGCTGCCGACGAACGCCGGCTCGAGGTCGAGGCGCGTATCCAGGAAACGCTGAACACGCCGCCGCATCTGGTCATCCGCCACACTGGCCTGGAAGCCGACAGCCCGATGCCGGAAATGGCCGACATCGAGCGTCAGCTCGACCGGCTGAAGGTCGAGCGCGAGCGGCTTGGCGCCGTCAATCTGCGCGCCGAGGAGGAGCAGAAGGAACTGTCGGAGCGGCTGGAGACCATCGTTTCCGAGCGCGAGGACATTATCGAGGCGATCCGCAAGCTGAGGCAAGCGATCCAGAGCCTGAACCGCGAGGGCCGCGAACGGCTGCTCGCCGCTTTCGAGGTCGTCAACGGCCACTTCCAGCGGCTGTTCTCGCATCTGTTCGGTGGCGGCACGGCGGAGCTGCAGCTGATCGAATCCGACGATCCGCTCGAAGCCGGCCTCGAAATCCTGGCCCGCCCGCCCGGCAAGAAGCCGCAGACCATGACGCTTTTGTCCGGCGGCGAGCAGGCGCTGACGGCGATGTCGCTGATCTTTGCCGTGTTCCTGACCAATCCGGCGCCGATCTGCGTGCTCGACGAAGTCGACGCGCCGCTCGACGATCATAATGTCGAGCGCTTCTGCAACCTCATGGACGAGATGTCGAAGACGACCGAGACCCGCTTCGTCATCATCACCCACAACCCGATCACCATGGCCCGCATGGACCGCCTGTTCGGCGTGACCATGGCCGAGCAGGGCGTCAGCCAGCTGGTCTCGGTCGATCTGCAGGCCGCCGAGGCGATGCGCGAAGCGAGCTGACGCGCGAAGCACGATGCCGAAAAGTGCGAAACGGGTTTCTCGGACAAAACGGGCACCGTTTGTCCAGACAACATGCTCTATTGATTTGGCCAGCAGTGGCCTCAATTTCGGCTTTCGACTATAGCACCAGTGAAATGCAGCCGGTCACCGCTGACGGCTGGCGTGCCCATGCGCTTGGAGAATTCTGTTGCCTGTACTTGTCACCGGAGCCTCGGGGTTCATCGGAAGCCATGTCTGCCACCATCTGCTGAACCGCGGTGAAGCAGTCGTCGGCGTCGATAACATGAACGACTATTACGACCTGGCGCTGAAAGAGGGCCGGCTCGCGCGGCTCACACCGCATAAGGGTTTTTCCTTTCATCAGCTCGACATTGCCGAGCCCGGCGCGCTCGCCGATGCGCTGGCCGGACAAGGCATCGTCAAGGTGGTGCATCTGGCGGCACAGGCCGGTGTGCGCCATTCACTCGACAATCCACGGCTCTATGTCCGCTCCAACGTCGTCGGCCATCTCGAAGTGCTCGAATTCTGTCGCGCAGCGCCCGGCTTCGAGCATCTGGTCTATGCCTCGTCGAGTTCGGTTTATGGCGGCAACCGCAAAGTGCCGTTCTCGGAGACCGACCAGGTCGACAGGCCGGTCTCGCTCTACGCCGCCACCAAGAAGGCGGACGAATTGATGAGCCACACCTACGCCCATCTCTTCGGCCTGCCGCAGACCGGTCTGCGCTTCTTCACCGTCTACGGCCCCTGGGGCCGGCCCGACATGGCCTACTGGATCTTCACCCAGGCGATGCTCGAGGGCAAACCGATCCGCGTCTTCAACGATGGCGAGATGTGGCGCGACTTCACCTATGTCGACGATGTGGTGCGCGCCATTGTCGCCGTGCTCGACAAGCCACCGGTCAACGATGTGCCGCCAAACCGGATCTACAATATAGGCAACAACAGGCCCGAGCGGCTCGACGATTTCATCGCCACGCTGGAGCGGCTGCTTGGCGTCACCGCCATTCGCAACAGCGAGCCGATGCAGACCAGCGACGTCGAGCAGACCTATGCCGACATGACGGCGCTGGAGCGCGATTTCGGCTTCCGTCCGAGCGTCTCGATCGAGGAGGGATTGAAAAAATTCGTCGACTGGTACCGGTCGGAATGGATGGCGAGGCCGGCAGACCGCTGATCGCCGGACTATCGCTAGCCCCGTCCGCACCCATGAGGGGCTTTGGCGAAGGTGGGAGGCTCAGGCAGCTAAGAAGAAAGAAGTTTCATTCCTCAATTGCCTGCCTGAGTTTTATCAGACTTCGGCGTAACCACGTTCGCATTGTGTTGAGCGGTACGTTATATCGCTCCGCCAGAACGGCATAAGATTCGCCATCGAAATATGCGCTTCGAACGGCTTCCGCTTTTTCTTTGGTCAGAAGGTCGATGCATTGATGAAGCAGCCTGGCTTTTTCGCCGGCAAGGAGCTGTGCCTCTGGCCAAGGAGAGGCATCGATTACATCTCGTGCCTCATGGATCTCCAGAGCCGGGGGGCGCCGCGATCGAATTCGATCTATTGCCTGGTTGCGCGCTATCGCAACCAGCCATGAGATAGGGCTAAGCTCCGATACGGCGAAGCGGTCGGCTTTTGCCCAGACCTTCAAGAACACCTCTTGCAACGCTTCCTCGGCGTCCGATCGGTCGTTTAGGATGTGCAGACATACGCCGAACAATTTTGCGCTCGTATGCTGGTAGAGGAGATCGAAGGCAGCCCGATCTTGCTTGCTTGTTCTCAAGATAAGATTCGTGATGCCATCGCGAGTCATCGGATTTAACCTCACGATTGACCTCGAATGACATCGGTTCGACTTGACCCACCTCGTCTCCAGCAAGCGTCCCTTGGGACGACCGATAATGGAAGCTGGCTAACAGATGAGGCCCAATGCCGATCGATTTGCGACAGTGCAGTTTCGTCGAACTCCGATATACGTTGCCAGTACCTGCCGTCTTCGACGATATAACCGAGCTCCTTCTCGAGCAGACTCGCGCGCTCAATCGATGTCCGATCGATATCGGCTTCCAACATTGCGCGCAGAGCCTCGAAACGCCTGGAGGTCAACCTGTCGAGGAATGGCAGTGTCACCCTCGGTAGTAAGAGGTGACTTTCCGGCAGACTCGAAAGGTTGAGACAGATCGTTCCTTGACGTAGAGCCGTCGCGAATAGCCTTGCGGACTTTGCCTTCAGGTCTTTTAAGGTAACGTCATCGCGAAGCGGGTCTGCTGTTCCGACACCATAGAAATGCGTCGGCGCATTGCTGGGATAGATCATGTCGCAGGCAAGGAATGCGACTATATCGGGTCGGAGAGATTTTAGAGCCCAGTAGCCGGCGGTGAACGCCATGGTGCCGCCAGCATAGACAAAACCGCCAAACGCGTTCTGCGCGGGAACGAAGTCGCTTGACGTGATTATGGATGCAACCCCGAGGCGTTTATCGCCTGGAAGGCGCTCATCGGGAAAATCGTCGGGATGAATCAAATAGTCCCAGTCAGATCGTACGGACCATGCATTGTTGATGACAACAATCGAAGTGAATGACGACCGAGGCCAGTCTCGACTTCTAACTGCATCCGGGGCGCTACCTATTATCAAGACGACATTTGGCATTGTGGCGTTCCCATGTTGCGCGTTCCCATGTTGCGCGCTTGTGTCGGGATACGTTCGCCGGGTCGGAATGGATCACTGCCACCGGCTTGATTGTTGCGGTCACAAACGATGCGGATCGTACTTGAGTGATCCAAACGATCGCCTGATGCGTATTGAAGCAGGAGAAACAGCGGCTCAGCCTTGCTAGCAGGAGCAAGCTTGCGCATCTATTAGAGAGCGATGGAAGAATTCGACCCAGCCCGGCTGATTAATCGTGTCGGGACGACACAGGATCGGGATGCGTTTGTGGAGTTGTTCGGACACTACGCGCCGCGCGTGAAGGCCATGATGATTAGGCGTGGGGCAAGCCCCGACCGTGCCGATGATCTGGCGCAAGAAACCTTGGTCAGGCTTTGGCGAAAGGCCGCACAATATGACCCGGCGCGCGCTTCCGCCTCGGCGTGGGTGTATACGATTGCCCGCAACGTCAGCGTCGATGCTATGCGGCGCGAGGGTCGCGCGACACCATGGACCGAAGAAGAAGGCGTGGACCTGGATGAGCCTGAGCGTCAATTGCTCGCGGCAGAGCGTGAGGCCCTGGTTCAGTCGACGATTGTGTCACTGCCCGAAGAACAGTTGCGCGTTATCCGGATGTCTTTTTTCGACGGCCTGCCACATTCGCAGATCGCAGATCTGCTTGGGCTACCCCTCGGTACAGTCAAGTCGCGGATCAGGCTGGCGCTGCAGCGGCTGAAAGACAGACTTGGTGGTTTGATATGACCTCGATTACCCATCATCCGACTGACGAAACGCTTGCAGCCTTTGCTTCCGGAACGCTTGATGAAGCGCGTAGCGTTGTCGTTTCGATGCATATGTCCTTCTGCCCTGTCTGCAACAATAAGGCACGTCGGTATGAGGCAATAGGCGGCGCGCTTCTCGACCGAACATCGCCTGCGGCAATGAAGCCTGATGCCCTGCAAAAGGTTTTGCAATTGATCGGTACGGATTTGCAGGCACCCGCCGTGAAGCCGGAAGGACTGCTCGATCACTATCAGCTTGGAAAGTGGCGATGGGTCTGGCCCGGCGTAAGGCAAAGGTCGATTTCGGTACCCGTGGTCTCGAATATCAAGGTCTTCATGCTGAGAGCGGAACCAGGAATTCAGCTGCCGCATCATAAGCACACCGGATATGAATGGACATGCGTGCTGGAAGGAGCGTTCGAGCATCAGTTCGGCCGCTACGGCCCCGGCGACTTCGACGAGGCCGATGAGACGCTCGAACACAAGCCGACTATATGCGAAGGCGCCGCGTGCGTCTGCCTCGTCGCGCTACAGGGGAATATCGAGTTTCAAAGTGGCTGGGGGCGGCTGATACAGCCGCTTCTTAGGCTATAATCGAGGAATGCTCTAACTGCCACGTCTCTTGTAAATCTCCAACGCCCGCTCTCTGGCAACCGCATGATCGACCAGGGGAAGGGGGTAGTTTTCTCCTAGGGTAACTCCGCATTCTGCGAGCAGCGCCGCTGGGGCTTCAAAAGGCCGGTGTACATACCGGTTGGGCAGGCGGGCCAGTTCCGGCACATAACGCCTGACATAGGTGCCCTCCGGATCGAACTTTTCGCCCTGAAGGACCGGGTTGAAAATACGGAAATACGGAGCAGCGTCGGCACCTGATCCTGCTACCCATTGCCAACTGGCTGGATTGTTCGCTGCATCGGCGTCGACCAGAGTGTCCCAGAACCATTTCTCGCCATCGCGCCAGTCGAGAAGGAGGTCTTTGACCATGAAAGACGCTGCGATCATGCGAACCCGATTGTGCATCCACCCGGTCTGCCAAAGTTCCCGCATTCCCGCATCCACTATCGGGTAGCCTGTTCGGCCAGATTGCCAGGCCTTGAGGGCCGATTGTGCACTTCGCCATTTGAAAGAATTGAACTCCGGGCGGAAATTCTCCGAATGCAGATTCGGCCGATTGAAAAGCAGATGGTAGGAGAACTCGCGCCAGCCGATTTCCTTGCGGAAGGTCTCTACACCTTTACCGCGCCGACGGCGCAGCGCCGCCATGATCTGAAATGGCGAAATCTCACCGCGTGCGAGATGTGGTGACAGACCAGACGTGCCTTCGATGCCTGGCACGTTGCGGTCCTCGGTGTAACTGTCGAGACGATCCTCGAGAAACTGTGCCAGCCTGTCTTTTGCACCCGCTTCACCGGGGTGCCAGCGCTCACCAAGGCCGGAAGACCAGTCTGGGTTCCTTGGTAGAAGCCTCAGATCATCGAGCTTTTGTGATGGCAAGGTTCCATTCCACGCCGCGATCCGCGAGGGCGCATCAATTGGATCTCTTGGTTCGATCTCCGCGAGCCGGTTGTAGAACGGCGTGAACACTTTGTAGAAGTCGCCGGACCGCGTTGAAAGCTGCGACGGCTCATGCAGAAGAAAACCGTCAAAGCTTTCTGCCTTCAACCCATCTGCGCGCAAGGTCGACTTCAGAACGGTGTCTGCGGCAATGTCTGGCGGAGAATAGCGCCGGTTCCAGAAAACGGCGTCAGCGCCGGTGGACCTGACTGTCTCAGCGACAATTTCATCCGTCGAGCCTTGCCGCAGCACCAGCTTCGAGTCGAGTTTTTCGAGCGCATTTGCAAGCGCCAAGAGCGAATGATGGAGCCACCAACGGTTGGCTGCCCCTGCCGGACGCGACCCTTTCTGACTCTCGTCTAGAATGAAAAGCGGCACGACAGCTTTGCCCGCCTCGACTGCGGACGAGAGTGCTCGATTGTCTGAGATGCGTAGGTCGTTGCGAAAAAGAACGATAATGGGAGACGGGCCAGTCGTCATTCGCTTAGTCTCGTTTTTGCGGCGTGGCGACGGTCGCCTATTCTGCCTGATGGACAACTACGCGCAAAAGGCTGGATCGGATCACTGCGAACATAGCCAAATCACTGCTGATTTGGGGGGTGGCTATCAGCATCCAGGAATTTCAGCGGCTGGGGCGGACAGCATAAAATCTGGCATACGAATCCGCTAGGGCGGTACGTCTTAGTTTAATGACGGCGCAAAGGGACGCTGCCATAAGGATCAGGTCGGCGACCATTCTTGGGGCTTCGCTGCTTGGGAGCGACCATCGCACTCTCGCCCGCTCTGGAGGCGTCTGATGCTAAACCGACCTATCCGCGCTTACAGCGACGCTTTTTATCCCAGTGACCTAGATTCCCTAAAAGCAGTCTTCGACTGCCTGTGCGTTGAATTCAACGTGCTCCCCGATACATCCGACGCGCACCAAATTGCCGGGGAACTCATAAGGCTTTTCCAGACCGGCATGGCCGATCAGGATATGTTGAAGATCGCGATGCGCACTCGTTGGCGGACGGACTGGAAGGTCGCCGGCTAAGGCTTCTTGGCGGCAGTCTTCACCGCAATTGCGCGGCGATCGGCTTCGTTCTGTGCGACGTTTATAAGACTATCTATGTCCTGCATTTCCTGCAGGCATCCGGCGTCGATGACCATTTTACGGATAGCCTTGAGCATTGAGCTCGTGGTGCGGAGCGTGTCTACAAGGGTGGTCCGATCCGGCATCGGCTATCCTCCATAAGCGGCAACAACCAATTCCAAATCTGCAGCTAAAAACTACCGTGGATTGAAACGGTTCCACATATTTAATTTAGTAAAGCCGAATGCGGAATGCCGACTGACCGGCGCCGGAATATTGCAACCTGCTGAACGGGCAGGAAATCCCACAACGTCAAAGGCAATTGCGTTCCGTCCTTTTTCGCCTTGCCACTTGGCGATGCCGCAATTGCTGCATAGGAGTTTCGGCTGCGCCGGTTCCTGTTTGGCGGTATGCCAGCTCTGGAGGTTTTATGCGCCTGATTCTCGCTTTGTCCGCGCTCGCCATGGCGGTTCAAATGGCCCACGCCGATGTCATGCAGGCAGCGGTCGATGGTGTGACGCTGAACATCAGTGCCGAAGCGGTCAAAAAGCAGCTCGGCGCACCGCAGAAAGAAACGATGAGCGAACCGAACGCCTGCAATGACGATTTGCCCGACATGCAGCTGCACTATGATGGCATGCTGGTGACTTTGTCGAAAAATGCCGATGGGGCGTATACGGTTACGTCGGTCGACGTGACATCGTCAAAGCGCAGCCTCGGCAACGTCCGCATCGGCGACAGTGCGCAAAAGGTCAAAGACGTGTTTGGCGACACGGAGCTGGCCGAAGGAACGTTGTCCTATGACCTCGGTGAGCCCGGCAGCGGCCAAGCCTATGAGTTTACCATCCAGAACGGCACGGTCAGCCACATCAAGCTGAATAGCTATATGTGCTGAGACCGAGAACTGCGTTTGGCTGGGGCGCCAGGATTCGAACCTGGGAATGTCGGTACCAAAAACCGATGCCTTACCACTTGGCGACGCCCCAGCAGGCGGGCTTTGCCCGCTGCGCGCGGCCTTATAGGACGAGCCGGTGGAAAGCTCAATGCCGAGTTAGCCTCTGTGCAAAACTGATCCACCACTTGGCACGGGTGCCCGTTATTCGCCCCATACCGCCAGCTCGTTGCCGGCCGGATCGGTGAAATGAAACCGCCTGCCACCCGGGAACGAGAAGATCGGCCTGACGATAGCGCCGCCGGCATTCTCGACAGCCCCGAGGGTTGCTTCCAGGTCTTGCGAATAAAGCACCGGCAATGGTTTGGCCGGCGCCTCCGCGGCATCGGCCTGGAAGCCGCCGTCGAGCCCTTCGCCAAAAGCCGAGTAGGTCGGCCCGTAATCGGTGAATGACCAGGAAAAGGCCGCGCTGTAGAACGCCTTGACGCTGTCCAGCCTGCCGCCGGTCGCAGGCAGTTCCAGATAGTCGAGTTTTCCGTTGAGTTTCATCACGCTACTCCCAACTTGTTCCCTATATGTTCTACATCGCGGGGACTGACGCGGCAAGTCTTTTTGACGCAGTTTTTGCTTAATCGATTGTAGGCGCGGATCTGCTTTGCCGACGCCTTGCCTTTCGCACTGCAGCATAATAACGCTCGGGTCGTAACGCGGGGGAACCGGGTCTCGGCCCCGTGGTTGTCTATCTTCCAAGGACTTGGAGGGCGAGCATGACCAAATGGGTCTACACCTTCGGCGATGGCGCCGCGGAAGGACGTGCGGGCGACCGCAATCTTCTCGGCGGCAAGGGCGCCAATCTGGCCGAGATGTGCAGCCTTGGCCTGCCGGTGCCGCCGGGCTTTACCATCACCACCGAGGTCTGCAACGCCTATTACGCCAACGGCAACACCTATCCGTCCGAGCTGAAGGCCAGCGTCGTCAAGGCGCTCGACCATATCGGCACGCTTACCGGCCGCCGTTTCGGCGATCCGTCGAAACTGCTGTTGGTCTCGGTCCGCTCCGGCGCCCGCGCCTCGATGCCGGGCATGATGGATACCGTGCTCAATCTCGGCCTCAACGACGAGACGGTCGAAGCGCTGGCCGCCGATTCCGGCGATGCCCGTTTTGCCTATGACAGCTACCGCCGCTTCATCCAGATGTATTCCGATGTCGTCATGGGTCTCGACCATGAAGTGTTCGAGGAAATCCTCGAAGACCAGAAGGCGAGCCTGGGTCACGAACTCGACACCGAGCTGACGGCTGAGGAATGGCAGGGCGTGATTGCGCTCTACAAGGCCAAGGTCGAGGAGGAACTCGAAAAGCCGTTCCCGCAGGACCCGCACGAGCAGCTCTGGGGGGCGATCGGCGCTGTGTTTTCAAGCTGGATGAACAACCGCGCCATCACCTACCGGCGCCTGCACGATATCCCGGAAAGCTGGGGCACGGCGGTCAATGTCCAGGCCATGGTGTTCGGCAATATGGGCGATACATCGGCCACCGGCGTCGCCTTCACGCGCAATCCCTCGACCGGCGAAAAGATGCTCTATGGCGAGTTCCTGGTGAACGCCCAGGGCGAGGATGTCGTGGCCGGCATCCGCACGCCGCAAAACATCACCGAGGCGGCGCGCATTGCCGCTGGGTCCGACAAGCCGTCGCTGCAGAAGCTGATGCCGGATGCGTTCCGCTCCTTCGTCGACATCTCTGACCGCCTGGAGCAGCACTACCGCGACATGCAGGACCTCGAATTCACCATCGAGCGCGGCAAATTGTGGATGCTGCAGACGCGGTCGGGCAAGCGCACCGTCAAGGCGGCGCTCAAGATTGCGGTCGAAATGGCGCGCGACAAGCTGATCACCACGGAGGAAGCTGTCGCCCGCATCGATCCGGCCTCGCTCGACCAGCTCTTGCATCCGACCATCGACCCCAAGGCGCCGCGCGACGTCATCGGCGTCGGCCTGCCGGCTTCACCGGGTGCAGCAACCGGCGAGATTGTTTTCTCGTCCGCCGATGCGGAAGAACTGAACACCCAGGGCCGCAAGGCGATCCTCGTGCGCATCGAAACCAGCCCCGAAGACATTCACGGCATGCATGCTTCGGAAGGCATCCTGACCACGCGCGGCGGCATGACCAGCCACGCCGCCGTGGTGGCGCGCGGCATGGGCAAGCCCTGCGTGTCGGGCGCCGGTTCGCTGCGCGTCGACTATAAGGCCGGCACGCTGATGTCGATGGGCCAGACTTTCCGCAAGGGCGACATCATCACCATCGATGGCAGCAACGGCCAGGTGCTGAAGGGCGCCGTGTCGATGCTGCAGCCTGAGCTGTCCGGCGATTTCGCCGCCATCATGGAATGGGCCGACGGCGCGCGCCGCATGAAGGTGCGCACCAATGCCGAGACGCCGCTCGATGCGCGCATGGCGCGCTCCTTCGGCGCCGAAGGCATCGGGCTTTGCCGCACCGAGCACATGTTCTTCGACGGCGAGCGCATCGTCGCCATGCGCGAGATGATCCTGGCCGACACCGAGAAGGACCGTCGCACCGCGCTCGCCAAGCTGTTGCCGATGCAGCG
>Ga0136846_1217594_pt1 | contig 11477 bp, 10 predicted proteins | sample HopSoiMetagenom2_FD_96841 | JGI IMG/M metagenome (GOLD analysis project Ga0136846, IMG submission 96841) | Grasslands soil microbial communities from Hopland, California, USA - 2 Assembly 2016 (version 4) | ecosystem: Environmental > Terrestrial > Soil > Grasslands | place: USA: Hopland... | reverse complement strand
ACGGCGTCGGTGATTTGCGGCAAGCACCAAGTTCCGTGGGCGCGAAAGGGCTACCATACGCCGTGACAGCGATCACGAAACTGCACCTCTTGCGGCAACGCCCCATGGTGTGTCGTCAGGCACCGCTTTGCCGGGCCACAGAGAATCGGCACAGGCGGTTTGGGCATGCAAGCTCGCGACCGGAACGCAGTTCGTTTCTTGGACCCCCTGTGAGTCTAACGTTTCGGAGCTCGTGAACAAATTCTTAGACATGAATGCGCTGAAAACTGGCGAGGCCATCGGCAGACCTGCCACCAATGACGACGAGGACCACGGCAGCAGGGTCGACCCTTCGTTGCATTGGTACTTTCACCCGATCACCAACAGCCGCGCCCACGAGGAAGTCGTGGAGCAGATCGCGTACGCCATACTTTCCGGTGCGTATTCGGTGGGCGAGCGGCTGCCCAGTGTCGAACAGTTGGCACAGGCCATGAACGTCAGCAAGCCGGTCATCGGCGAAGCCTTGAAGGTGCTGACGAAATCCAAGACGCTGCACGTGCAGCGCGGCAGCACCGGCGGGCTCTTTGTGCTGACCAATCGGATCAAGGAGAGCCTTGTCTCGATGGGCGGACAGATGAACCGCCTGAGCTTGACTGAAATCGTCGAAGCGCGCCATCCGATCGAACTGCAACTCGCTCTGCTGGCCGGCGAACGCGCCACCGAGACCGATTTCGCAGCGATGCAATCCTGCATCGACAATTTGCGCAAGCATCGCGACGGCGACCTGATGCTGCGCATGCGCTTCGACCACCTGTTCCACTACAGCATTGGTCGTGCCGCCCGCAGCCGCGCCCTTGCGCACTATCAGTACCAGCTTCTCGAGCAGCTGTTCGTGCTGATGCAGGACTACTTCCTGTACCGCGAGGATCCCAACCTGGTCGTCGACCTGCACGAACGCACGCTTGCGGCGATCCGCAGCCGCCAACCCGAAGCGATCCGACAGATCATTGCGGAACACATGCGGCCACTGGAGGAAGTGGCGACCACTGCGGCACTCCGGTTGCCGGATGCGGCATCCGCTTGAAGCAGCTTCTGCCCTACTTCATGGCCGCAGCCAATGTGGCCGCCAGGAGAATGTCCGCGCCGGCCGCGATGTCCTCGTCGGTGGCAAATTCGGCCTCGTTGTGGCTGATGCCCTTCAGGCAGGGAATGAAGATCATCGCCGTGGGCGCCACCTTGGCGACATTGAGCGCATCGTGTCCGGCGCGACTGGGCAGGTCCAGGCACGGATAGCCGTGCTGCTCGGCAGCCGATCGAATGTGCTCGCGCACCGCGGGATCGAAGACGATCGGCGCGTAGTTCCAGTACGGCTCGAACTCCACCGACAGGCCCAGCTTGGCGCAGATCAGCCGGAAACGATCTTCCAGCTGCGCCTGCAGCGCGTCGAGGCTCGCAGCGTCCGGATGGCGCACATCGAGCACCAGGTCGACCCTGCCCGGCACGATGCTGTGGGAGTCCGAGGGCACCGAGAGCCGTCCGACCGTCACGCGTGCATCCGGGGCATTTGCAAGGCCGAGTTCCTGCGCTGCCAGCACCATCTGCGCAGCCCCGATCAGTGCGTCCTTGCGCAAGTGCATGGCCAGCGGGCCCGCATGCACGTTCTCGCCGAAGACGCTGACGCGCGTGTCGCGAATGCCGACGAAGCCGCTGACCACGCCGATGGTGGCATGGGCCTGCTCGAGCACAACGCCCTGCTCGATATGCAGTTCGATGTAGCTGCTGATCGAAAAGCTGGCCGGATGCGTGCCGGCATAGCCGATGCGCTCGAGCTCGCTCGCAACGCTCACCCCATCGTTGTCCTGCCGGGACAGGGCGAACTCGAGTTCATACGCGCCAGCAAAGACCCCGGAGGCAAGTAAAGGCGGCTGGAATCGTGCTCCCTCTTCGTTTGTCCAGTTGACCAGGTCGATCGGTCGGTCCGTGGCGATGCCAAGATCGTCGAGCGTCTTCATCACCTCCAGCGCGGCGATCACGCCCACCGGCCCATCAAAACGTCCCGCCATGGGCTGGCTGTCCAGATGGCTGCCGATCAGAACGGGCAGCTCGCCCTCGTGGCGGCCTGCGCGCCGCGCGTACATGTTGCCGATGCGGTCCACCCGCACCGGGTAGCCAGCCTGCGTGCACCAATCGCGCAGCATGTCGCGCGCTTCCTTGTCCTTGTCACCCAGCGCGAGCCGGTGAAGGCCGCCGCGCGGGGTCGCACCCACTGCGGAAATGCTCTCCATGGCCGCCTTCAGTCGTGCACGATTTACCTTGATTGCCTTCATGAGGTTCTTTCCTGATGTTTGCGGGAATTTCGCCGCTCGCGAACGATCGACATCCGTCGCTCGCCGCCTGTCGCGCCGTCAGCTTGCGTCTTGTCACCGGCCGAGCAGATCGGCGATGTGAGGCATGAGATCCGGCTTTTCCTCCAGCCCGAAGCCAGGCGCCTGGGTGGGCGACACGGTTCCTCCGACGACGCGGCATCCGGGCGTATAGCCGCCGAAAGGCGAGAACACGCCAGGGTAAGCCTCGGATCCGCCCAGGCCCAGGCCCACGACGATGTGCAGAGCGAGCATGTGCCCGCCGTGCGGATGAACCTCCTTGCGCGAGTAGCCGTGCTTCTCCATCACGGCGACCATGCGGGCGAACTCGGTGATGCCGTAGCTCAAGCCCGGGTCCATCTGAAAGTAGTCCAACCCTTCTCGCATGCCGCCAAAGCGCACCAGGTTTTCCACATCGGCCACCGAGAACAGGTTCTCTCCCGTCGCGAGGCGGTGCGGGTAGACGGCACTGAGCTCGGACATGAGCGCATAGTCCAGCGGGTTCCCGGGCTCCTCGTACCAGCGCAGCCCGAAATCCTGCATGGCGCGGCCGTAGGCGATTGCGGTGGAGGTATCGAAGCGCCCGTTCGCGTCCACCGCCAGGTGTCGGGGGTCCCCCACCACCTTGAGGGCGGCCTCGATGCGGGCGACATCTTCCTTGAGCGGCGCGCCGCCGATCTTCATCTTGAAGCGCACATAGCCGAGATCCCGATAGTGCCGCATCTCGTCCTGCAGACGGCCGAGATTGTCTTCAGGGTAGTAGTAACCTCCCGCCGCGTAGACCGGCATGGCGTCCACCGGCTGCACGCCGAAGTGGCGCGCAATCAGTTGCCAGGCGGGAATGCCCAGCAGCTTGGCATTGAGATCCCACACCGCCAGTTCGATGGCCGCCGCCGCATGCGCCCGGTCGCCATGTCCTCCCGGCTTCTCGTTGCGCATGATGGTGGCCAGCACCTTCTCCGGAGAGAACAGGGTGCCGTCCCCCGTGAGCAGGCTGGCAGGCTCGGCAGCCTGCAGGCGCGGAATGAAGCGGCTCCTGAGGATGCCGCTTTGGTCGAAGCGGCCGATGGAATCGAACGCGAGCCCGACCACCGGCTTGCCGTCGCGCACGACATCGCTGACGAGCGCAACGAGTGAAACCGTGTGCTCGGCGAAATTGACCACCGAGTTTTTGATGTTGGCTTGCAGCGGAATGGCCCGCTCACGAACTTCGACGATGCGCATGGTTCGCCCTCTCGGTCAGATCGCCTGCAGCGCCTGCTCCAGCGCCTTGACGCCGGCCACGATGTCCGCCTCGTTCACGATCAGCGGTGGATAGAAGTGAGCGGCGAGCAAGTTGCCGTCGCGAGAGATGCGCGCGAGCAGGCCGCTGTCGTAGGCCACCTTGCGCACCTTGCGCACCGTCGCGTCCGGGTCGGCCTGATCCGTGATATCGACCATCGTGCTGGAAAGAAGACCGATGACGGAGAGATGGCGCACGCGCGGCACGGCGATCTTCATGCGCTCGAGTTCGCGACGCAGCACCGCTTCCATGCCGGCGGCGTGCCCGACGATGTCCTCGCGTTCCATGATGTCGATGACCGCCATCGCCGACTCACAAGCCACGGGATGACCCGCGTAGGTGTTCAGATGCAGCAGCGGCGAATCATGGAAGACTTCCTCGATGCGCCGCGAGACTGCGACCGCGCCCATCGGCACGTAGCCCGATGTCAGTCCCTTCGCAAAGGTGACGATGTCGCCACGCACGCCAAAATGCTCGGCCCCGAACATCTTGCCGGTGCGGCCGAACCCGCACACCACCTCGTCGATGATGAGCAGGATGCCGTGGTCGTCGCAGAATTTGCGCAGCTTTGCGAAGTACTCCGGATGCGGCACCTTGACCGCCTGAGGAATCGCGATCGGCTCGGCAATGATGGCTGCCACGGTCTCGGGTCCTTCGCGTTCCACCGTGCGAGTGAAGTCGTCGAAGCAGGCCATGGAGCAGGCTTCGCTCGCTCCGCAGTGGCCGCAACGTCCCGGCGAGGGCTGAGCCCCTTGGATGAAGCCGTCGGGAAGAGGGCCGAACCCTTCCTTGAAGGCGGCCACACCGGTCGCGGCCGAGGTGGCGTACGTCGAGCCATGGTAGGAACCGACGCGGGAAAGGATCTTCACCCGCTCCGGCTGGCCGCGGCGGCGATGGTACTGACGCGCAATCTTGAAGGCGAGCTCGTTCGATTCGCTGCCGCTGTTGGTGAACGAAAAGATGGGGTCGTCGCACAGGACCATGCCCGCCAGGCGCTCCGCGAGCGCCACGGCATAGGGGTGCGAAACACCCCCGTCCAGCGCGATGAACTCGAGCTGCTTGATCTGTTCGGCGACGCGCTCGGCCACCTCGGCGTTGCCGTGCCCGATTTGGCAGGCGCCCAGGTGCGTGCCCGCATCCAGCAGCTTGTGCCCGTCCTCATCGTACACATAGGCGCCCTCCCCGCGGACGATGCTCTTCGGGTAGGTGTGCGGGTATTCGCGCTCGAGCTTGGTGAAATCGGCCAGGAAATGGCGGAGGCTGTGCCTGGCGCGGTCTTGGGAACTGGGCCGGAGTTCGGTAGCGGAGATTTTCACAGGGATGTCCAATCTTGTCGTTTCGGATGCTTGGAGAATGGCGGGTCGGCCGGTTGTCACGAGCGCATGACGAAGGGGTCCTGGACCTCTTCGGAGAGCTCGCACCAAACACTCTTGGTCTGCAGATAAGCGTCGATCGCCTCGATGCCGTTTTGGCGGCCGATGCCACTGGCCTTGTAACCGCCGAAGGGCGAGTTGAAGGTCATGGCGCGGTACATGTTCACCCAGACGGTGCCGGCCTCCAGCCGATGGGCGACGCGGTGGGCACGGCGGATGTTCAGCGACCACACCCCGGCAGCGAGGCCGAATCCGGTCCCGTTGGCCAGCGCAATGACTTCTTCCTCGTCATCGAAGGGGATCACCGACAGCACGGGGCCGAATACTTCGTTTTGCGCGATGAAGCTGTGTGGCTTGACGTCCGTCAGGATGGTCGGCGTGTAGAAATATCCTCCAGGCAAGCCGGGCACCTCGGCACGGCAGCCCCCGTGAACCACGGAAGCGCCCTCCTCCAGCGCCCGTCGCACCATGTATTCATTCTTTTCCAGCTGCGTTTGGGTGGCCACGGGCCCCATTTGCGTGGCCGCTTCCAGCGGATTGCCGATCCGGATGCCGCGGGCCCGTTCGGCCAGCTCGTTCAGCACCCGGTCGTGCAGGCTGCGGTGGATGAAGGCGCGCGAGCCGGCCACGCAGGTCTGGCCGGCGGCGGCGAAGATGCCGGCCAGCAGCCCGGCCTTGGCCTGCTCCACGTCTGCATCGTCGAACACGATGTTGGCCGACTTGCCACCCAGTTCGAGGGTCACATGGGCGAAGCGCTGGGCCGCGCGAACGCCGACCGAGCGGCCGGCCTCCACGCCGCCGGTGAAGGAGATCTTGGCGATGTCGGGATGGTCGATCAAGGCTTCGGCGGTGGCGCGCTCGCCGGTCACGACATTGAGTACGCCTGGCGGGAAGCCGACCTCTTCGGCCAGCCTGACCGCTTCGATGATCGACGCCGAGGTGACTTCCGAAGGCTTGATCACCACGCAGTTGCCTGCGGCAAGGGCAGGGGCGACCGCCATCATGGTGAGAAACAGCGGGGAGTTCCAGGGCATGATCACCCCGATGATCCCCAGCGGCTCGCGCCGGGTGTAGTTCAGGACGGAGGAGCGTTCGACCGGAATGACCCGGCCTTCGATCTTGTCGGCCAGCCCTGCGTAGTAATACAGCCAGTCCGGCACGATGCGCGCCTGCAGCACCATCTCGTTGAGCAGCTTGCCGTTCTGCGAGGTTTCGAGCTGGCCGATTTTTTCGGCATTCTGTTTGATGGCGTCGGCCCACAGCATCATCAGCCGCCCGCGCCGCGTCGGCGACAGCGCGCGCCAGGCCTTGCCCTCGAAGGCCTGTTTTGCGGCGCTGGCCGCCTGTGCAACAGCGGCCCGGTCGCCGTTGGCAAAGGTGGCCCAGGCCTCGCCCGTGGTCGGGTTGTAAGACGTGAACCGTGCGTCCGATTGCACGCTCTGGCCGCCAATCCAATGGCCGTATTCAGTAACCTCGTGAGTGCTCATGGCAATAGATCAAAGATAGGTGTTTTGATTAAAGAAGCTCAACGCGTTAATGCGAGCAGACAAGTCATGCGGGCCCGTTTTGCCTTTGAGATCCGCGGACAAGGGCCGCAGATGAGGACAGGTGCAAGGGCCCCCTGCTGCGCTCAGTCCCGGCGCAATGCAGAAAGATGGCCGGCTCGGGCGGAAGGGGCCAGGAAGAGTGTGATGGCAGCGCCAGCGGCCGCCGCCATCAGGTAGAAGCTGGGCGACAGTGGATTGCCCGTGCTCTCGATCAGGTAAGTGGCGATATAGGGGGCCGTGCCACCGAACAACATGACCGAAGCGTTGTAGCCGATGGAAATCGAACTGGCGCGAACGCTCGTCGGGAACATTTCCGCCATGTAGGCGAACAGCGGCGCCGCACACGCCGCAATGATCGCCGAGAGAATGGCGCCACTGAACATCGCCATGCCGAAGCTCCCGCTTTCCGCGATCAGGCGAAAGGCCGGGTAGGTCAGGCCGATCAGAAGGAGGCTGGCGACGATGATGACCGGTCGGCGACCCACACGGTCCGAGACCGCGCCCCAGATCGGCAACGCGATGATGTGGGCGATCAGGATGACCGCCGTGACGGCGAAGACCTGATCCGGCTTGAAACCGACAACGGTTTTCAGGTACGACGGCATGTAGCTCAGCACCATGTAGAAGCCGACGCCGTATGACAGCGTGGCGCCGAAAGCGACCACGATCCATTGGAATTGCTTGGTCAGGCTGGACTTGAGCGGCGACGGATCGGCACCCTTCTTTGCCAGCAGCTCGCGAAACAGCGGCGTATCCTCGACCTTCGTGCGAAGGTAGAGCCCGACGATGCCCAGAGGCAGGGCAATGAAGAAGGGGATCCGCCAGCCCCACGAGCTCATGAATTCCTTGGAATAGTTCGAGCTCAGATAGAGCATCAGCACGGAGCCAAGCAGCAGCCCGACAGCGGAAGCAGCGGGAAGCAGACTGGACAACAGACCACGCTTGCCCTCGGGGGCGTACTCGTTGACGAACGAGGAGGCACCCGCAATCTCGCCACCTGCCGACAACCCCTGAAGAACGCGGCAAAGCAAGAGCAGAACTGGCGCCAGCGCACCGACCCGCTCGAAGGTCGGCAAGATTCCAATGATGAAGGTCGACAAGGACATCAGCACCACGACTGCAGCCAGGCAACGCTGCCGGCCAATGCGATCCCCGATGTAACCGAAGATCAGGCCGCCAAAGGGACGCGCAAAGAACGCGACTGCAAAGGTGGCGAAGACCGGCATCAGGCTGGAGCCGTTGAAAAATGCCAGAGCCAGATAAGTCGCGACATAGGCATAGACGCCATAGTCGTACCACTCAACGAAATGGCCGATGACCCCCGCAGTGATCGCGCGCTTCAGAGTGGATGTTTTCTCTGCCTGCGGAATCGCTACGGGTAGTGCAACATGTTGCATGCAATGTCTCCAGTGGGTGGATCTGAATACGTCTTGGAGGCATGCGAGCATCAGCTTGCCGACCCTATCGAGACCCGCCGAGCGGTGCTTCTCGTTCCAATTGATCAAAGTTTATTATCTTTGTCTTATCGGGGTCAAGACAAGAATGCGAGGGCGCGGGTAAACACCGTCGGACGGCCCCGAAGAGCGCGCCATCAAGGCAAGAAGGAGGCGTGGACAGGCACAAAGACCAAGCTCTACCCAGGACCAGGAGCTCGCGAATCTGAATCTGATTGACCCGCGCCACAACAGGACCATCAGGGGCGCTTGCGAGCGTGAATGGCTTCTGCATGCCTGACATCGGCGTGCGGAGCGATGCCGGCGGGTCGTCACAGCTGCCGCTGGAAGGACTCGGTTCCCGCGCGTGACGCTGGCGGCGCGCCTGGGATTCCCCTTCGACGACGGACACTTTCCGGCCGACATCGATGGCATTTCCCTGCGGCTGTCCAGCCGCGGCCAAGGCGTCGCCGGCTGATCGACCTGTGGGCAACGACGCATGGCATCCCGCTGAACGCACGCTGCTTGCGATGAGGTAGGCAACCTGCATCTGTCCTGGCGAATGCTCGTGGCGGCGGCGGTGGCCATGTCGCGGCTCGCCATCGTGTGCGAACTGACGGATGGAGACTTTGTCGAACGATCGCTCGGGGGCTGACTTCACGGTCAGGATGGTCGTGGCGACTGCGCGCAATCGGCCCATTGCTCCCGCAATGAAAGTCGCCATCCATACGATGCGGGAACGGACTGTCGCCTGGTTCAAATCCCTGGAGACCTCAGCATTTGGCAGTACTTCGATTCGCGTGAGTTTCCGGCTAGGCATCGCCAGCGGGCGGAATCGCCTGCGGTCGGGTTCGATCAGCGAATAAATTCCATCGCTTGTAAAGCCGTTGACATACGCCGTCGCACCGTCTTCCTAGACTGGAGCGTAATTCGACGCGCCCGCCCTCCGAGCCTCAAAGGACGGCGGCGCGTTGCCTCAGTCCCCGCATGTCCCGGATGACGCAATGCAGCTTGCTCTTGTCGGTCAGTCCCTGTTCCTGGAGCTGGATCAGCACGTTCGACACCATGACCCGGCTCAGGCCTGTGATATTGGCCATCTCTTGGTGCGTGAACGCTACACCGATCAACGTGCCGCCGTCCACTGCCCGGCCGTAGGTCACTGCCAGCTGCACCAGGTGATGCGCCACCCGCTGCGCGGCCGTGGACTGGCTCAGCAGAAGATTCTGGTTGGCGAGAATGCGCAGCTTCACGTTGGACAGCCAGAGCACCTGGCGCAGGCACACCGGGTGGCGCTGCATCGCGTCGAACAGCTGCGTGCGCCCGACCTGCCGAGCCACCACGTCCGACGAGGCGATGGCCGTCACCGAATGACAGCCGTCGAGGAACGCGCTGCATTCGCCCACCATGCCCCGCGTGCCCACGATGGCCATGTGTTTTTCGTGCCCGGCCGCCGACAGCAACACCAGCCGTACGCGCCCCTCTTCCACCACATAGACATGGCGCACGGCGTCGCCCTGGCAGAACAGCGTCTCGCCCTTGCGGTAACGCAAGGTGGGCGCCCCATCGGCGAGCAGCGGCGCCCAGTCGAAATGCGGCAGCTCGATCCATGCGGAGGGAGGCGCGCCCGCGTCGGCACTCTGGTTCATCATCTCAAGGCCTTGCCGGTGCGCAAGTCAGTCTCATGAAACATCCATTCTCTTCCTATCGTCCCCTCTTTCCCATCCTGGAGCGCACGGCCCAGCTTTCCAGTTGCTCACAGAGCGCCTTGAGTCTGCCGGTACGTCGCGCCATTGACGACTACCTCGAGGTCTGGCTGCGGCGCGGCGCCGACTGGGGCTACTGGATGGATCAGGTGGCGATGGCCCGCGCCGAGTTCGCCCGCATGATCCACGCGGAACCCGACGACGTGGCGGTCCTGGGCAGCGTGTCGGACGCCGCCTCCAGCATCGCGTCCGCGCTGAGCTTCGAAGGTTCGCAGCGCGAGATCGTCACCACCACGCTCGACTTTCCCTCGCTGTGCCATGTCTGGCTCGCGCAGCAGCCGCGCGGCGCTGCGGTCCGCTTCGTGCAGGCGGAAGCTGGCAGCACGCGCACCACCGCGCAGATCGTCGAGGCGATCGATGCGCGCACCGCACTGGTGTCGGTGTCGCAGGCCTGCTACTACGACGGGCAGATCGTCGACATCGCGGTCACCGGGCGTGCGGCGCGCGCGCAGGGTGCCATCCAGTTCGTCGATGCCTACCAGTCGGCCGGGTCGCTCGCCATCGACGTGCGCGCGCAGGAGGTGGACGTGCTGGCCGCCGGCGCGCAGAAGTACCTGCTGGGCATTCCCGGCATCGCCTTCCTCTATGTGCGGCCAGCGCTCGCGCGGCAGCTCACGCCCACGGTCACGGGCTGGTTCGGCCGGGTGAACCCGTTCGCCTTCGACCCGGTCCACCTGGACTTCGCCGACGGCGCCGCGCGCTTCAACACCGGCACGCCGCCGATGATGTGCGCCAGCGTGGCGCGCGCGAGCATGGCCTTGCTCAACGAGATCGGCATTCCGCCCATCGAGGACTACCTGGCACAGCTGTCCGCCGTGGCGCTCGAGGAGGCCGCGCGGCTGGGCCTGTCGGTGGCGAGCCCCGCCGAGAAGGGCGCGAACACAGCGATCCGCGTCCCCCATGCGGCACAGGTCGAAGCCCGCATGCTGCAGGCCGGCTACGTGGTGTCGGCACGCCACGATGTGATCCGGGTGGCACCGCATTTCTACAACACGGCTGACGAGGTCGTGGGTGCCCTGCGCGAACTGACGCGGCTGACCCAATGACGACGGCGTACGGCGCCTCTCCCGACGACCGCGTGCACAGCGCATCGGTCGTCTGCCACATACCGGCCGCCATGGCGCTGGCCTTCCTGGCCGACGGCCTGCAGCTCGGACGGTGGGCACTGGGCTGCTGGCAGACCGTGGCCGTGGGCGACGGCGTGGTACGCGGTCAATCGCTGTTCGATGGGCAGCCGGCGTGGGTCCTGCCCGTGGTCGATGCACGGGCAGCGAGCGTGGTCTACCACGTGGGCGGCGCGCCCGATGCGTTGAGCCCGCGCATTCGCGCCACGGTGCAGCCCGAGCCCGGCGGCACCGCCTGCCGCATCGGCCTGCACGCGGAGCGCACTCCCGACATGGATGACGCCCGCTGGCTGCGCCTGATGCGCTGCCATGAGGTCGAGGTGCTGCTGATCGACGCCCTGCTGCGGCAAGCGCCGCAGACACCGCTGCCACCCGTTGCCCTCTGAAAATTCCCCCCCTGGAGAAGCCCCATGAATCGACGTGATTTCGGCCAAGCCCTGGCTACCACTCTGCTCGCACCCGCGCTGTCGGCGCCCCTGGCCGCGCACGCGAAGCCTTATACCGGGCCCATCCGCGTTCTGGTGGGATTCTCGCCAGGCGGCGCAACGGACGTGGTGGCGCGTGCACTCATCGATCGACTCGGCAAGGCGATGGGCGGACAGGTCTTCATCGT
>Ga0136846_1223142_pt1 | contig 11478 bp, 15 predicted proteins | sample HopSoiMetagenom2_FD_96841 | JGI IMG/M metagenome (GOLD analysis project Ga0136846, IMG submission 96841) | Grasslands soil microbial communities from Hopland, California, USA - 2 Assembly 2016 (version 4) | ecosystem: Environmental > Terrestrial > Soil > Grasslands | place: USA: Hopland... | reverse complement strand
GTTGCCAACTACCAGCTGCTGTATCCAAATCTGAACGATGTTGTCCTCAACGTCGACATCAGCTTCGCTCCTGCCGGTCTGACCGGGAACCAGGTCCCGATCGGCAATGCAATCAATGCCATCCAGGCCGGCCCGACGTCAGCGGATTTCAAGAAGATCGCCTCGGCTTTGTTCTACATTCCAACGACCGAGCAGCTCGGCGCGGTCTACGATTCGATTTCGGGCGAAGGCGTTTCCGCTGCCGAGCAGCCACAGTTCGATGCTTATGAAACCTTCTTCGCCTCGATCAGCCGCCAAGCCGATTTCTGGCGCACCGGCCTCGGCACCGACCCGACCGACTACACTGTCGCGCCGCAGGCCTATGGCGAGCCGGCGAAAGCCAAAAAGGATCCATTCAAGGCCATGCAGCCCGACGAGCGGCGCTGGAGCTATTGGGCGACCGCGGGCGGCAATGGCGGTGAGATCAGCGGCGATGCGGCCACAGGCAGCGCCGACAGCGTCTACAGGGGCGGCAGCTTCGCGGTGGGCCTCAACTCCGCCGGCGATCCAGATGTGATGATGGGTTTTGCGGTTGGTGGCACGGCGGCTTACTTCGAGGTAGACGACCGCCAGACCTCGGGCAACATCGTCGGTGGCCAGGCCGGTGCCTTCCTCGCGCGCAAATGGGGTCAGTTCTATATCAACGGCGCGCTTGCCTTCGGCCTCTACAACAACGACATCCACCGCACCGTGGCTTTGCCCGGTTCGGACGTGCCGCTCGATCCGGTCGCCGCTATCGCGCCCGAGAGTTGGCGCAGCAACTTCCTCAGCGCGGGTTTCGGCACCAATGTCGAGGCCGGCTGGCGCCAGCAGGTGGGCAACAGCGCGATCACGCCGTTCGCCGCGCTGCAGTTCTCGGCCATGTCGATGGGTGGCTTCGACGAGACGTCGCATGGCGGCGGTGCATTGGGCCTGAGCTTCGACGAACGCGTCATCACCTCGCTGCCGGTGTCGCTCGGCCTGCAGCTCGACACCACAGTCAGTCTCGGCGACAGCGGCAACTCGCTACAGGCCTGGGGTCGCGCGGCCTGGGTGCACGAATTCGAGCCCGATCGCTCGGTCAAGCCGAGTTTTCAGGCAGCTCCCGGCCATTCGTTCGTGATCGAAGGCGCCGCCGCCGCCGAAGACGCTGTCGCCGTCAATGCCGGTCTGAAACTGAACTGGACCAACAAAACCTCGATGTTCGCCGCCTTCGACGGCAAGTTCGGCCAGGGGGTGCAGACCTATGGCGGCAATGTCGGATTGAAGGTGAACTGGTAATGATCGGAGCTGCTGCAAAGGTCCCGATCTGAGCCGCCGGAATGGCTCAAGCCGGCCGGGCGACACCGGAGAGTTCGGCGAGGACAGCAATTCGGGGACCTGGTATCGGACGGCATCGACCTTGCGATCCGCTTCGGGCAGCCGCGGTTCTCGACCCTGGTTTCGCGCAAGCCGATCGAAGCTCCGATCCTGACGGTCGCGTCGCCGCGCTATCTGGAGCGTCACGGGCGGCCCCCTCGGATCTTTCGCGGCACGATGTTTGCAATGGACCCTCACAGCGGTACGCCCTTCGACTGGGCGTTTGTGCGCGACGAGGAGACAATCGAGGTTCCGACCAGCGGCCCGCTGACCTTCACCGACCCCAAGTAATGCTGGAGGATGCATTGCCGGCACCGGCGCGATGGATGAAAGGCAAAGAGCAGAAAAAACTCGCCATGCCAGTTCGGAAAGAGATCAATCAGCACGCGTTCAGCCGGCATCTCCTTGACGTCCCAACTGATAACCTGGGTGACGGCAATGGGTAGGAAAATGCGGCGAAATCGCCTATGTGAGCGGCAAGTCGAACCGTTTGCAGCGCTAGAAGTCGCCAGGAATGCAAGATAGCAACCACAAAAGCGCCCGGATTTCGGTCGCCCCGATGATGGATTGGACAGACAATTGAGCAAAATCAAATAATTATGGGAGGTCGTGTGCAAAAACTGCACACGAAAGTTCTGCGTCTCTTCCATTTTCGTTCCTACGATGGAGAGGCCGATTGGCCTCATGAGGCGCTTTTTGTTGGCGGCTCCTGCCCATCGGACGACGCTCGTCGCCAGCGCACCCGTGAGTAGGCGTGGGCGGCTCTGCTGCTATTTTGCCTGAGTCGAGTCAGCCTATCTGCCACCGCAGATCTTCCGCTTCGCTAGCGCGAAGAAGATCTTGACCGGTTCGCACTCGCCGCGGCGCGCTGGCCGGAGGCGGTGACTGCTGCCTCATGACGGGGCAGCGCGACTATCAGATGCGCATCGTCGTGCACGATCTGGAAGTACACGAACGGTTCACCAAGGACAACCTCACGCGTTTGGACGGCGTTGCCTCGATCGAAACCAGGTTCGCCCTTTATTAGGTCAAGCGTTCCGAGGTGCTGCCCTTAAAATAGGATTCGGAGGTTCCGTGGTCACGTTGGTGCAGTTCCGGCAAAGAGATCAAATCAGGAGATTTGATAAGGAAGAACCCCCCGCCGTTGATGGTCGACAGTCAGCCTGCTCTTCAAGGGAGGCACGTCGCGTTGGGCGCAGCTTTTGCGCTCGCGGATGCGACATGAAATCCCGATCGGATCGAATGCAGACCGATCGTGCAGGTTAATCCCATCGGCATAGACGAAGTCCTGGGTATAGGCTACCTCGCAGCCCAGCGCGATGGCATAGCGCCTTTGCGGGGCATTGAAGCCGCCGCTGCCCTTTGGCAATTTCGGTGGCTATGCTGAGGTAGCGCGCGCCATCGGACGTCTCGGCCAGTTGGCGGATGATGCGGCCCGGCGTTTCAAAAGGCCTGATGTACATTCCAGAGCGGGCATGCTGCCCCGAAGCGAGCGAATTGCAGTTTCGCGGCGCTACGACGTTTGGTGATATCCCGTCGATCGATGCGGGCGAAGAACACAGGTACACCCTTGACGCCCGGCCGCTGCAAGGTGGAAAGACGATGCGCGACCTGTGCAAGGCTCGCACCGAAACGCGTCGCCATCAATTCGACGTCGTGACGGAGTTGTTTCGCCACCGCCAGAAATTGCTCGTAGGGCAGCGTCAGCGCCCCGGCGAAATAGTTGCGCAACCAATCTTGCAAATCTCACCGGCCGGCTGATCGGATGCCGGACGAGTGCGCGTCGAGGTCGGCAGCGTGTCCCCGCTCGCCGACGCAGCGGAGGCCGAGTACACGCTCAAAACGAACAGCGCGGCAAGATCGTGCTGGGCGTGGCTGTCTGAGACGCAGAAGGCATGTGGGAATTCGGTGAGCAGAATTGGCCCAAAGAGCGGTATCTTACGCCGTAGGACCGGCGAACGTCGGCTCCATGGGAATTTCTGCCGGCGTTACATGCGCGGCGGCGACCTGCAGCTTGTTTTTCCAACCGCTGACGACCTGTTCATCACCGGCCATCATCGCCTCGTAACCCGCTTTGGCGATATCGGCCGGATTGTCCTTTTCATCGGAGCCGACCTTGGTATCCATCATTTCAGCGCGCTCGAAGAATCGCGTCTGCGTGGGCCAGGCATCAGCACGGTGACCGTCACCCCGCTATCTTTCAGCTCATGGCGGAGCGCGATCGAGAAGGAATCGATGAAGGCCTTCGTGCCGTTGTAGACGGCCTGGAATGTGCCGGGCATCAAGCCGGCGATCGATCCGGAGAACAGGATTCGCCCGCGGCGGCCTCGCCGGGCCATCTTGGCGCCGATCTCATGCGCCGGATAGACCGTTCCGGTGACATTGGTGTCAATGATCCGGCGGACTTTTCGCCAGTCCTGGTCGACGAAGCCGTTAGCCCGCGTCCCGCATTGAGAAACAACAGGTCGATATCGCGATCGCCGATTTGGGAGATCAACCGATCGGCGCCCTCGACGGTCGCCAGATCGGCCTCAATGGCTTCGACCGTTACATTGTGGGTCTCAAGTGCCTCTGCCGCCTGCCGGATAGCCGGCTCGTCGGCGGCGATGATCAGGTCGTAACCGTCTTTAGCGCACAGCTTTGCGAGTTCCCTTCCGATGCCACTCGAGGCGCGGTCACCACAGCGAGTTTGGCGTCCGTCATCATATCCTCCATCTTCGTGCCATCGGAACCACGAGCGGGCACAATTGTTCCGCGGCGTTTGGGCTGGATTGATCGTGCGCTGTCATGACGGTCAGGCGACGGTCGTCGTCGCGGTCCTTGCGCGCGTTCATGGATGAGCGTTGCGGCAAAAACCGTTCTACGCCATGAGAACTCGCGATGGCCTACCTTCAAAAAGGCCCCCCAAACGCATGGATTGAGTACTCAGAACGGATCAGTTGAAGTTGGAACAAGTGGGCCGGTTGGAAGTTCGAACCGTGCAGCGTTGTTGCCCTCCCATGTTGATGCTGCGCGATCGGGTCATCCCCTCAGCCCGATCTGCCCGCGCTTCTCCGCGCCAAAGAGAAGCGCGGGCCCCCTCTTTCACGGCTGTCCGGGATGAGCGTTTTGTTACGTGGGACTAGCCGACCTCACAGGCTCGTCGCCGGTTTCGTTTGACGAGCTCTCCGAGCGCTCTAGATCATTGATGCCGGACGCAGTTGGTTCGGGCCGGGGAGGAAATCCGCGTGGCGCATCCAACGCGCGCTGTACCTCATAACGACCGTCATTTTCCGGTTGGCTGCCTCTGCTTGCTGCTGATTCTAGCCGGGTTGGCCGGATGCTCGTCTTCCAATCAGGTGGCGCAGCAATCGCGAACCGCCGCCTCCGCGGCACAGACCGTATCGATGGTGCTGGATGCCTGGGTGGAGGGAGCGGCACCGTCCGCCTATGCCACTGCCGCACTGCACTCGGTCGGAAAAACGCTGGCCGATGTCGAGGCGCAAATTCGATCGGCCGAGATCGCTGAACCAGCCGGCCGAGCAGGACTGACGGCAGCGGTCAACAGTTTGTCGGTGGCGGTGGCGCATGCCGAGGCGGAATTGCGGGTGAACAATCGCACTGAGGTGAAAAGCGCACAACAGGATCTTCGGGCGGCCATGCGCTCGCTCGCCGCCGCTTACACCAGCGCTTTCGGACCAAAGCCGTGAAGAAGCTTCTGGAAATATCGCTTGGCGTCGTCACCAGTGTCGGAGGTTTCCTCGAAGTCGGGTCGATGGCTACGGCGGCGCAGGCGGGTGCCGCCTTCGGATTCCAGCTGATCTGGGCCATAGTTCTCGGCACTATATGCATCATCTTTTTGGTTGAAATGGCCGGTCGGTTCGCCGCGATGAGCCATCACACCATCTCAGAGGGCATTCGTGAAAGGTTTGGGTTCAACGTCTTCCTATGGCCGTTGCTCGTCGTCCTTCTCGTCAATTTCATGGTGCTGTCCGCTGAGATCGGCGGTGTGGCCATCGCACTCGAACTTGCCACCGGCATAGGCTTCCAGTGGTGGGCACTGCCGGTGGCGTTGCTGGCATGGCTGCTGCTGTGGAAAGGCACGTTTGGCTTTATCGAGAAAGGCGTTTCGGTCCTCGGCCTCGTGACGCTGTGCTTCGTCGTTGGTTCGGTGATGTTAAAGCCCGACTGGACAGCGGTCGCCGGCGGCGCCGTGCCCTCGCTGCCGGCTCACGATGCGATCAATTACTGGTTCATGGCGTCCAGCATTCTCGGCGCCTCGATATCGCCTTATCTTTTCATGTTCTATTCCTCGGGAGCTATCGAGGACAAATGGGATGAAAGCCACCTTGGGGCCAATCGTGCCATCGCCGGGCTGGGCATGACCTTCGGTGGGACCATTTCGATCGGCGTGTTGATCGTCGCTGCTCTCGTTCTCGCGACGCGCGGCATCGACCAGGTGGACGACTATCACCAACTGCCGTTGATGCTGATCCCTATATTCGGCTTCTGGGGGTTCGTTCTATTCGTTGCCTCGCTCGCCATTGCCTGTTTCGGCGCCGCACTCGAAGTCGGGTTGCAACAGGCATATCTGGTGGCACAGGGCTTTGGCTGGACGTGGGGCGAGGATCGCAAGCCGCGCGATGATCCGGGCTTCAGTGCCGTCTATACGGCATCATTGTTTTTGGCCGCCATTCCGATCGTGCTTGGCCTCGACCCACTGAGGCTGACCATCTTTTCCATGGCGGTAACGGCGGCGAGCCTTCCGCTGACGGTAGTTCCATTTCTCTTCCTGCTGAATGACGAACGCTATGTCGGCGAACATCGCAACGGCATCATTTCGAATGCCGCCGTTATCTTCATTATCGCGCTTGCCTTCGTGCTCGCCGTAGTGACGATTCCGCTGCAGATATTCGGAGGCACATGATGGAATTGATGCGTGATCTCCTGGACAAGCAGGTGTTCGACCGCCGGCGGGTCAAGATCGGCAAGGTCGACGGAGTGGTGGCCGAGTTGCGGCGGGGCAAACCACCAAGGATTGTCGCGATAGAACTCGGCTCCATCACTTTGGCGCGCCGCCTTGGCGCGCGGCCCGGGGAATGGATGGCGCAACTGGCGACGAGGGTGGGTGGCAAACGCCACGCCGAGCCACACAGGATTGCGTGGAAAAAGGCGCAGGACAACGGGCTCGACATCGAATGTGACATCGAGGTGGGCGAGACGTCGATTTTCGCCTGGCAGGACTGGTTGCGCGATCATGTCATCGGGCGCATCCCAGGAGCGTGATGATGAGGACAGTCAACCTCGAACATCTTGCCGGGCGACGCGTGCTCTCGCAGCGTGGAAAGAGCATCGGTCACATCGAAGAGATTCTCGCCGAACAGCGTGGCGACGAGCTCGTCGTTACTGAATTCCACGTTGGCATCTACGCCGCGTTCGAGCGTCTGTCGGCCTCGACCATCGGCATCGCGATGCTCGACCTGTTTCGGCTGCGCCGCCGCGACGGCCTGTACCGCATTCCCTGGGATAAACTCGATATCTCCGATCCGGCGCGACCGCGGCTGCTATGCCCGATGACCGAGCTTCCCGGATGGAAAGGGCAAAAGGACCTTCGGGAGTAGATGGCTACGGCTGGGAGGGCTAAGGCGCCGGCGTTTTGCCGGCGAACAGCCGTTCGTGCAGATGGCGCCTCCGCAAAGATTACTGCAGGTTCTTGCTAAGGAAGATGCGGGCGTGTCCTGGAATAACGAATTCGACTTTGCCGAATTCCTCAAACCCATGAAGCCGGTAAAATTGAGGCGCCTGGAAACTGCTCGTCTCGACGACGGCTCTCTTACATCCACGCCTAACGGCTTCCTCCTCAATCGCCATAAGAAGCTGTGATCCATAGGATCGGCCACGCAATTTTTCAGGCAAGAAGAACATGTCGAGAAACAGGAGCCCCAGTTCCGTTCTGCCCCAAATTCCACCCCAGATCTTTCCCCAGGGGTCGGTAAGCTCCGCGCCGATCACTGCCCGGTCATCGATTCCGGTTTGTTCGATGTTGTGTCGATAGAGCGCAGCGGCCGCCTGCGTTCGTGCAGCCCCGTTGTGAGCCAGAGCGATTGTAAATCCTTCGGATCGAGCCGGCATGCGTTCTGCTCCTGCGTCGGAATGGTCTTGAGATTCAACCATCAGATAAACATCAAGGCGGCCGGTTCGCTCGCAGCTCTGATCGCCGCTTCTGTTGTAACCCGTCTTGCCCACATTTCCGCATCGCGACCTGTCGTTGGGAAAGCGATCGCAATTCGGCGATTCAAACACGGAGACTCCAATGTTGAAGAAATTCTAGCCGTCGGTGCTAACTATTGCCTTGGCCGGTTCCGCCCTGGCGCAGACAAATGGAACGGGTGCTGGCGGCACGGCTGGCACGGGTAATGGAACTGGTACTGGAACTGTCGGCAGCGGCGGCGCCGCTGGCAATGGCACTGGCAGCGGGAATGCGACCGTGCCAACCGATCCGAATTCCACAAACTCGACTACAAAATCGAACGGCATGACCGACCGTTGCAAGGACGCCGCAGGCAATGACATCGATAACAACACTGCAAGTGGCGCAACGACCTCGACCGTGCAAAATTGCAACAAGTAGCCGATGGACCTAGCGGCTTCGGCCGCCCGAAGGCCCACCATCAAGACAATGGCGGGCCTGCGAGTACGCGCCTCACATGCTGGTACACAGGAGCACATGTGTCCAAAGAGACCCGGCGGGCCAAACTCGATCGCTTAGCAGCCTCGATTCCGAAGCACGAATTCGAATTCCTAATGAAGATTGCAAAGCTAAGCCGTCATGACCTACTTGGCCTGATCGCTAAACACGATGGCGGCAGGGACAAGGTCTATAGTGACCTTGCGGCCCACTTGGCAGCAACTGAGGCCGCCCCGGAGCCTGTACGTGAGGCGGCAGCTGACGGCGGCCAAACAGCTGGAGCATCTCCAGCCAGGAACTCGCCCGCCGGCAAGTAGCGGGAAGATCATTCGGTGCCAGCCCTGACGCTCCACGGAAGCGACGACCCATGTCGTCCTTCCAAACTCTTCGAATGGTTGGACGAGCATTTCACCGCGCCTTACCAACGAGTACTGCTGGATACGGCAAGCGGTAGGCGCTTTAAGTCCGGCCCGCCATTCAGGTTCATCGGACATGCCGGAACCTGAAGCGCCGCCGCGCATTTCGTCTCCAGGCATCTTGCGGTAATCGGCAGGGAGAAATTCAAATGCAGACTTCAGGCGCAACTTCACAACACCACCTTGGCCGATTGGCCATAGAACCGTTTTCCGGCACGGTGACGGTGCGGTTTTCCGACGCCATCGTCGCAGCTACGGAGCGGGCGAAGGTCCTGCATGAAGACGGGCACGAGCCCGTTTTCTATATCCCATTCGAGGACATCTATTTCGATCTTTTCGAAAAGACCGACACCACCACCCGGTGCCCGCTTAAAGGTACCGCAAGCTACTGGCGTGTCCATGCTGTCGGCAGTTCTTCCGACGATTTCATGTGGGCCTACGAAACGCCCGATGCGGCCGCTCTGGCTATTGCAGGTCACGGCGCTTTCGATCCGGAAAAGGCCCGTGTCGATGTCGGCCCTGCCGAGGACAAGCGACACACGCCACATATCGTCGAATAGGTTTCATCAGGCAGAGACAATCACGGTAACGACAGGCGCGATGAGCATTTTCTACCAGGCGGCAAAGATTGCGGAGGAGGTTCACGCGTCGCAGCGCGATAAAACCGGGGGCGCTACATCGAGCATTGCCGCCGTGTGGTCGACGCTGCTGAGACAATCGATCAGAAGACTGTTGCCTACCTTCATGACGTTCTGGAGAAAGGCGAAGGTTGGACCCGCGCCAAGCTCGAAGAAGCAGGCTTCGGACCGACAATTGACGCGGCGGTCGATTCCATGTCGCGCTTCGCCTTTGTCCGGCGGGCTGCGTCAAACCCAGTGGCGCTCCCCGTAAAACGTGCCGATCTGGAAGACAACATCTGGCAGTCGAGGCAGGTCGGAGCGTCGGCGGCCAAATATGAAGAGGGCCTTCGCATTGACCAAGAGTTCTCCCAACAATAGTGCGCGCCCGACGCTGGCATTGCATCTGCCGAAGCAGCCATCGCCTGCGAGAGCTTGCGGCGCACAGCACGTTTCGGCTCTCCTGGCCGTCAGTTTCCGCGCCGGCGTGCGCCTGAGGGTCGTCGTCTGGACCATGGAACGTGTGATCGGGTCAAAGCTCCTCCGGAGATGGATCGCAGCATCTCGAAAAGGAGTAACGGCCCGGCTTGAAATCAGGAACTCCTCCGGCACCGGTGCGTTGACCAGCAAGCCGGGACGAGTTCCCGGCCTCTGAGGGTGGCGGGCAAGCCGCCGCCGAACTTTTGCACAATGAAAGGTAAGGCCATGGGCTTCTTTTCGAAGGACATCAAGACACTCGACGATCTCTTCGTGCACACGTTGCGCGACATCTATTACGCCGAAAAGCAGATCGAGAAAGCGCTGCCGAAGATGATCGGCAAGGCAACCGATCCGCAATTGAAGGCCGGATTCGAAAGACATCTCGAGCAGACCAAAGGCCATATCGAGCGCATCGAACAGGTGTTCGAATTGCATGGCGTCAAGGCCAAGGAGGTCAACTGCCCGGCGATCGACGGTATCCTCGAGGAAGCCGACGATGTCAGCGGTGACGTCGACGACAAGGAAGTTCTCGACGCGGCGCTGATCGCCTCCGCACAAGCGGTCGAGCACTACGAGATGACCCGCTACGGCACGCTCATTGCCTGGGCGAAGCAGCTTGGTCGCAGTGACTGCGCCAATGTGCTGGCCAAGAACCTCAAGGAAGAACAGGCGACCGATCGCAAGCTCACCGAAATGGCGGAAAGCAAGATCAACATTCAGGCTGCCGAGTAGACCGTCCCAGGTCATGATGAGATTGGTTGAAATCTCATCATGACCTAACCCTGTTGGAGCATGATTTTTTCCAAAGCCGGCACCAGTGCTGCGTTGAGTCGATCTCCATCGTTGTCCACGGAACTTTCATGACGGGCGAATCTGCCATCTCTCGCGATCTGCCGACGAGTGTAAAATCGTCTTTCGGCGTGGCGTTGAGCACGGCGCCGATGGAAGCAAAGGCTGCCGACACGTTGCCGGCCGATGCTGGCCGATGGCAATACGAACCCAAATGGGACGGGTTCCGCTGCCTGGCCTTCAAAGCCGGCGCGGCCGTGGAGTTGCGAGCAAAATCCGGCAAGCCGTTAGCGCGGTATTTCCCGGAAGTCGTCGGGATGTTGCATGAACTGAAAACAAAAGAGTTCGTGGTCGATGGCGAGATCGTCATCGAAATTGCAGGCTCTCTTTCTTTCGACGCCTTGCAGATGCGGCTGCATCCGGCGGAAAGCAGGATCCGGAAACTGTCGGTCGCGACGCCGGCAAAGCTGATCCTCTTTGACATGTTGGCGACCTCCGAGGGCGCCTTGATGCAGCAGCCGCTCTCGGTTCGGCGCGCTGCACTCGAACTGTTCGTAACGTCGGCCGGGCGAAAGGATCTCGAACTGTCTCGGGCAACGCTTGATTTGGCGGCGGCAGGCCGATGGCTTGGCCAATCCGGACAAGGTTCGACCGACGGGGTCGTTGCCAAGCTTCTCGATGACGAATATCGACCCGGCGAGCGCGCCATGGTCAAAGTCAAGCGCCTGCGCACGGCCGATTGTGTCGTCGGAGGGTTCCGCTACCTGGCTAATTCGTGTGAAGTCGGCTCCCTGTTGCTTGGCCTGTACAATGACCAGGGGCAACTCGACCATGTCGGGTTCACTTCGACGATCGCCCGCGACGACAGGGCAAGGCTTACGCGACAACTTGAAGCTTTGCGGTCGGCGCCTGGCTTCACCGGAAAAGCGCCGGGCGGCCCCAGTCGGTGGAGCACGGAAAGAAGCGGACAATGGGAGCCATTGCGGCCCCAACTGGTGGCGGAGGTGCGGTTCGACCATGTCACCGGCGATCGTTTTCGTCATGGCACGAAATTTCTGCGATGGCGTCCTGACAAAAGCCCGAAGCAATGCACGTTCGAACAGATACTTGGAAAATAAGGATTAGTGAAGCG
>Ga0136846_1227003_pt1 | contig 11479 bp, 6 predicted proteins | sample HopSoiMetagenom2_FD_96841 | JGI IMG/M metagenome (GOLD analysis project Ga0136846, IMG submission 96841) | Grasslands soil microbial communities from Hopland, California, USA - 2 Assembly 2016 (version 4) | ecosystem: Environmental > Terrestrial > Soil > Grasslands | place: USA: Hopland... | reverse complement strand
AGCGTAAAGCCAACCGGTCTGCAATTTGTAGGTGGGGGCGCACCAACACAATGGTTTGTCATGAAGGGTGATAATCAGTCGGGAACATTCACCCGCCTTACAAATGCTGGCGTGGCCACGCCTTTGTGGATTGGCGCTGGCGACAGCTACAACCCCGTAACCGTGAAACCTGCCATAGGTACGGTCTTCACAGCAAATGTAAAAAAGGGAAATTTGTCAGTGGAAATGCCTTACGATAGCCATGCTATCAACAACAGCTGGACCATTCAGCCAGCCAATCCTTCTCCAACAGATATTACTTTTGGCTACAATACTGCCGATGCCAATGCGCAATGTGATGTAGCCGCTGCTATGCGACTGGTAACAGGCAACACAGCCCAATTGAGCGTTCAGGCCGCACTCGCTGATACACCAACCACAGCTGCCGCCACCAATTACGAGGTAAGCTATACAGGTGTAACCAGCTTCCCGGTATTTAATTTATTGAATATCGGAAAACAAACCATCACATTCAGTGCTTTGCAACCTGTACTGGTAACCGATGGCGATTTTGATGCAGGTGCCACAAGTACCTCTACGTTACCAATTGACTACACAAGCGCTGATACTTCAGTAGCTACAATTGTAAATGGTAATATTCATATCGTATCAGCAGGTAAAGTAACCATCACTGCCTCGCAAAATGGTGATGTTTTTTACCTGGATGCCGACAGTGTTTCAACGCAACTGATCGTTAACAAAGCTTTCTTTGTAGATGGCGATAAAGATGGTGTAGGTGCAGGCGCAGCTGTATTATTTGCACAGAATGATGCTCCGGCTGGATACTCCGCCGACAGCACAGACTGTAACGATAATGACGCTGCCGTTCAAAAACCGCTGTTGTATTATATAGATGCCGACCATGATGGCTTTGGTGATGTTACAACAGAAATGCTGTGTAATTCAACCGCTCCTTATGGTTATGCAACCAATAATACCGATTGTAACGACAACGATGCTACGGTGCATACCCCGGTTGTATACTATGTAGATGCCGACCACGATGGGTTTGGTTCTAATATGTCTGCTTCATTCTGTTCATCAACCCCACCTGCTGGTTATGTAACCAACAACCTGGATTGTGATGATACCAGATTATTGTATGCCGATGAGGATGGTGACGGATTAGGCGCGGGTGCTCCTGTTGCCTGTGGTGTTGCCAACAACTCAGATTGTGACGACACCAACCCGGTTCAATTAACAGTTTCTATTCCTGATGTATACGTGGTAGGTCCTGGTTCTACTGAAAAAAATACCATCTATGTCGGGTATGGTTCTTCTTCGCTGCTCCTGGTAGCTAAACCTGCGGGTGGTACTGCTCCGTATAGTTATAAATGGAGTACGAACAAGAATACACCTTCGATCACTGTTACCACTGCCGGCACATACAGCGTAACCATCACCGACGCTAAAGGATGCAGCATGTCAGCTTCGATCCGCATTGGATCAGTAAATGTATCGTGCGGCCTCCTTGATGACAAAGTGATGATCTGTCACAATGGCCAAAGCCAGTGTATTGCACAATCAGCTGTACCGGCCCACCTGAAAAATGGTGACAAACTGGGTTATTGCAATGATGATGATGCCATCTCGGATGTTACCGCTTATCCAAACCCGGTAATAGGCAACCACTTCGTGGTAAAAACACCTGATTATCTTATCAACAAGCAGATCACGATCACCCTCACCGATCTGTTTGGTAAAGTAGTGTATCAAAAAACAGTAATGAATACTTCCGGTACCATCGATGTGCAGCTCGACAGAAATGTTAAGTTGGGTATCTATGTGCTGAAAGTGAACAACATTGCAGTTACCAAGCTGCTCATACTGTAAAAATAAGTAAGAGATAAAAAGCAAAAGCCTCCCGATGCATCGGGAGGCTTTTGCTTTTTCATTATTTTTTAATCTTTCACTGTAATAAAGCCCTACTGTTGTACGTTGCTGATATCTGAAATTATAATAATATACCACTGATTGGTTTTTGTATTACTTTTGCGGCCAAGTATAAGCCCTATTTGGAAGCAGTTGAAGCCCATACCGATGAAACATTACTCTCTCTGGTAGCCGATGGAGACAAAGAAGCGTTTACCATGCTGTATCGTCGTTACTGGGAATCATTATTTGCAACAGCTGCAAGAGCGCTTCGCTCAAAGACGGATGCTGCCGACCTGGTTCAGGATATTTTTTTGTCTATCTGGAACCGCCGCCACGAAATTCGGATCACCGGTTCACTGGGCGCTTACCTGCAAACCAGTGTCAGGTACAAAGTTATAAAGTATATTGAAAAGAATATTACCCGCCGCGATTATCTTGTCTTGCTTACCGAGGTGCTTGTCAATTATCAGCCACCCGATGCCGAATCACAACTACAAATAAAAGAACTGCAACACGTCATTCAGTCGGCCGTTGAACAAATGCCCAACAAGATGCGTGAAGTATACCAGCTTAGCCGCAAACATCATTTAACTCATAAGGAAATTGCCGAACGCCTCGACATTTCAGATGAAACAGTAAAGAAGCATATACAACATGCTTTACAAATTATTAAAACTGCCATCAGCCTGAACGCTACTACATTTGCGGTTTTGCTCCTGCAATGGATGAAGTAGTAAAATTCCGGTATTCCCAATGTGATATTTTACATGTGTGAGCTATGAATACGATTGTTTTTTAACCGATCCGGGTAAGGTATGCCTGCTTCCGGCCGCCCGGGAAAAAAATTTTTATTTTTTATACCCCCTCGGGTCTTTTTACCGGACAGTATATACGTTGCCAGAATTTTTATATGATTGTTTATGAATCAAACACAGGCAACTGATCTATTAAATAGATACAGTAGCGGAAATTGTACGGTTGCAGAGCAGCAGCTTGTTGAAGCATGGTACCAGGAATTGGTGAACACCGGTGAGCTGGAATATGGAGAAGGAGAAAAAGGATCAATTCAGGAAGCCATTGAAATAGAATTACTGCAAAGCATTGCAACCGATGAAATACCTTATACGTCGTATACCGGGGAAACACCGGTTCGTCAAATGCACAACAGAACCTGGTGGGCTGCGGCTGCCATCCTGTTATGTTTATCAGGCACCGTAGTCTATTTGCTGAATAAAAGAGCGGCAACAGATCTGGCAAAAGCCGGATCCACTTTAAAGAACGATGCAGAGCCTGGCAGCAATAAAGCGGTGCTTACCCTGGCGAATGGCAAAACCATCCTGCTCGATGATGCTGCAAATGGGGTAGTAGCGCAGGAAGGGAAAGCAAAACTGGAAAAACCCGATGATGGAAAACTGGTGTATTCTTCTGACAACAGCAGCGGCGAGGGCCCATTGTCGTATAATACCCTGGCCACTCCCCGCAAAGGACAATACCAGTTGCGGTTACCCGATGGCACAAAAGTGTGGTTGAATGCAGCATCTTCCATTCATTATCCCACCGGTTTCAGGGGGAAGGAAAGAAGAGTACAAATAACGGGCGAAGCCTATTTTGAAGTGACGCACGATAAAGAGATGCCTTTTATTGTGGAAAAAGGCGACATGCAGGTGGAAGTGTTGGGTACACACTTTAACGTAAATGCCTATGACGACGAAAGCGCCATAAAAACTACTTTGCTGGAAGGAAGCGTGAAAGTAGTGAGGCAGTGGGCAGTTGACAGTGGGGAATTGGCAAAAGGTAAAGGGCAAAAGGCAAAGGATAAAATTCAGGAAGTTGTGTTAAAGCCAGGCGAGCAAGCCATAGCGGCGGCCCATTCATCATTGACCATTCACCATTCACCTGACCTGGAACAGGTCATCGCATGGAAAAACGGATTATTTCACTTTGAAAGTGCAGATATAAAAACGGTAATGCGCCAATTGGCCAGATGGTATGATGTAGATGTTGTATATGAGGGCCCAGCTGTTAAAAATGATCCTTTGTTTGTTGAAATTTCAAGGAACACCCGGTTGTCAGATGTATTGAAGGTGTTGCAGGAGTCGGGTAGTGCGAAATTCAGCATTCAGGGGAAAATGATCATTGTTAAATAACCCCCTAATATATGTATGTCCTATTTGAGACCATCCCTGGAAAAACCCGGGAATTCATAACCTATGAAAACGATTTCCATCACAGAATGGAAACCGGCGCCATACCATTAAGCGCTACTATAAAAGACTTTACTCATGCCGGGCTGCAACATATTCTTGCCTTGTGCAGCCGAACAACGATCCTTATCTGAAATATTGACAAACGAAGCCATGCCTGCTTAATGCAGTTCGGAGCGGTATGTCCGTCGCTGAATGTGCAATAAAAAAGGTATGTCTGAAAAATAGTGTAATAAAGTTTCCTGTTAACCTGAAACAAAAAACCGCCCCGACTGCAATCGGTGCGGTTGATAAAAATTCAGGCTAATGCAATAGAAGACTCGATATCCTTATTGTTTAACCCAAACAATCCCAACGGCAACGTCGGGAGTGCTAAATCCAAATTTATGTATTTAATTCATTGCCTCCACCGCTATTTGAAGAAAATAAAGGTGGGGCGTAAAGAACTGATCCTAATGAATTACCTAACCATTTTTCTATTAGCCACCTGTTTACATCTCTCTGCCGGCGTGTACTCCCAAAAGGTTACATTATCTGGTGAGAACATTTCTCTGAAATACGTTTTTAAAGAAATTAAAAAGCAAACTGGGTATACGTTTGTTTACAGAGAAATTTTATTGCAACGAGCCGGAAAGGTTAACATAAATGTGCGGAATGCTTCTATTCAACAGGTACTTGATATTTGTTTCAGAAATCAGCCGCTTTCCTATAGCATCATCAACAACAATATAGTTGTTGTAAAAGAAGCGGTAGTGGCCGCACCACCGCCGGTTGTGGCAGTGGAAAAACCGGTAATGGCGAAAGCGCCCCCAATAAAAATTACCGGTATTATCCTGGCTGAAAATGGCACACCCCTGCAAAACGCCAACGTAAGTGAAAAAGGAAAATTGAATTCCGTTATTACAAAAGCCGATGGCACATTTACCATGATGGTAGAAGGGCCACAATCAGTGCTGGTTATCTCTTATGTGGGTTTTGACGATAAACTGGTGCCTGTTGGCGATCAAACCGAGCTTACCATTAAATTAACCACCACCCAGTCGCCCATGGAAGAGCAGGTGGTAGTAGGTTATGGTACTTCTAAAAAAGCAACCGTTACCGGCGCCCTGGAACCACTCAACAATAAAGTTTTCGATAGCAGAGCAGTAACCAACCCTGCTTTGGCGTTGCAAGGTAGCACGCCAGGTCTGGTGATCACCAGAAGTTCTTCCCGCCCGGGTAATGAAGAGCTGGTTATGCAGATCCGTGGTGTTACTTCTGTGAATGGCGGTTCTCCACTGATCGTTATCGATGGAGTACCCGTTGCCAATACCAATGCATTCTTTACCATGAACCCCGATGATATTGAATCGGTGAACGTCTTAAAAGACGGTATGGCCGCCATCTTCGGTAGCCGGGCCGCCAATGGCGTTATTTTAATTACTACAAAACGTGGTAAAGGCAAAACCAGGATCGATTATGGATATAATGCGCGCATCAATACAATAGGGATAAAAACCCCTGCACCCAACATGCAGCAATTTGCTACCATGTGGATAGATGCCAACAAAGAAGAAATAAAACCCAATTACTGGGGATGGGCATCATTGGAGAATCTGCAGAAAATGCAACAGGGCGTTGAGGGTATTTACCACACCACCGAATGGGGCGACATTTTCATTGGCAATGCCAACCGTTTCGATGAATTATTCGCTACCCGCATTTCTCAGCAACACACGTTGAGTGTTGCTGGCTCTTCCGAGAAAACAGCGTATCGTTTATCTGCCGGTTATGCCGATAACCAAGGGCCCCTGGCCACAGCATATGATGGAAAAAAACAGTATAACCTGCGCCTGAATTACGATTATAAACTGGCGGAAAAAATTAAACTGCAAACCGGCGTAACTTATCAAAAGGATCTTACATCAGGCCCTTCCAATGGTTTGCGTATGGACATGATCGCTTATGACCCGCCTTTTTTTCCTGCCAAAAACCCGTATGGTGAATGGTATGCGAACTTCAATACTGCCGGTAATAGAAACTCTACTGCTGCCACTACTGATGGTGGAAGAGATATTAAAGGAAACGACCTGATCAGGATCGACATTAGAGGTATTGCCGAATTGTACAAAGGTCTTGAACTGGAAGCAGGTGCTTCAATACAGTCAAATCAATACCGGTTGGATAATTACCAGCTTACCGTTCCCATGTACAAATGGGATGGTACCCTGGCCGATGAAAAGATCAATCCCGAATCGAACATCCGCGCAGAATCAGATAATTCTTTATATCAGAACTACAGCGCCTTGTTGCGTTATACTAAAACATTCGGTGGCCATCGCATCATTGTTATGGGTGGTTTGAATGCTGAAAAGAATGGCTTTAAAGGATTGTATGCATACCGCACCCTTATAGCCAACGATGGCGTGTATGATTTGAACGTAGCACCTAAAGATTATGTAGAAGGAGCCGGCGGCCGTAACGAATGGGGATTGTATTCTTATATCGGCCGGTTGAACTATTCCTTCAGAGGAAAATACCTGGTAGAGATGATAGGGCGCCGTGATGGATCATCACGTTTTGCTCCCGGCTATAAATGGTCGAATTTTTACAATGCATCTGCCGGTTGGGTAATCACCAATGAAAACTTCATCAGGGACCTGAACATGTATCCCCTCAATTACCTGAAGATCCGGGGCGGTTATGGTATAATGGGTAACAATGTTAACATCGATCTGTACGATTATATTTCTAACGTGGTTGTCGGCAACAGCATATTTGGAAACACCCCTGCCATTCAAAGTGCTGCCAGCCTGGCCCGTAATGGTCTTACGTCACCTGATCGTACCTGGGAGCAGGTAAAAATGGCGAACGTAGGCTTTGATCTTGTTATGTTGAACAACCGCCTGACCGGCCGTTTTGATTATTATCAGAAAAAGAACGATGGCATGTTGATCAATGTGGTGTATCCCGGTGTATTGGGTGGCGATGCCCCTCAAACAAACAGCGGGGTATTGAAAGTGACGGGATGGGAAGCCATGGTAGGCTGGCACGATAAAATTGGCAGCGATTTTAGTTATAATGTATCAGCTAATCTCTCCGACAGCCGCAACAAACTGGTGGCATACGACGGTGCCGTTCTGCCAACGCCCGGGTTGAATCAGGCGATCATTGGCAAGCCTTTGAACTCCTGGTATATGTATAAAACAAGAGGCTTTTTGGCAGATCAGAAAACAGTTGACCTCTTTTATAATAAATACACAGCTCTTGCCCAGGGCGCTATACCTGCAAGAACAGATGATCAGATATTACGTCCCGGCGATACCAGGAAAATGGATGTAAATAAAGACGGCGTTATCGATCAGAATGACGTGAACTTTAAAGGTGATAATGCGCCACACTACACATTCGGTCTTACCCTGGGCGCCTCCTGGAAAAACATCGACTTTACTGCCTTTCTGCAAGGAGTAGGGCAACAATATGTTGAACGGGATGGTTGGCTGGCATACCCCTTCGTTACGTTGTGGTCCAATTTAAACCCTTCTTTCATTGGTAAAACATGGACAGCAGAAAATACCAGTGCTAAATATCCCAGACTTTCAGTGGATGCCGACCGTTCAAAATGGAATTACCTGCATAACGACTTTATGTTGCAGAACAACCGGTATGTTCGGTTGAAAACATTGATCCTCGGCTATACCCTGCCGCAATCAGTAGTGTCAAGGGCTAAACTGGAGAAAGTAAGGGTTTATTTCTCAGGTAACGACCTGTTTGAATTAACCTCTATTAAAGACGGGTTCGATCCCGAGCAGGGGGCCGATTCAAGATTGACCGGTTATCCGTTTATGAGAACATGGTCCTTTGGTGTTAACGTAGGTTTATAATCTAATATCTGATCAGCGAAAAACTATTATAATGAAAAAGTTGATGATTCCGGTTGCTATCAGTGCCATGATCCTGGGTACTGTGGCATGCCAGAAAAAATTTCTCGATCTGAAACCTGAAGACAGCTTAACGGAAGCGCAGTATTTTAAAACACCTGAACAGTTCAAATACGCTACCAATGAGATGTATGAAAAGATGATAAGCTGGCAGAAGATCGATGAGAGCAATATTTTTGAATTCATGGACTTCGGTTCAGATCTTTCAGCAGACTTTCAACTTCCACAAACAAACTATGCCCGCGGTATAGTGCCGGTTCCATCTGATGATAAGTACTGGAATAATGCCTATGCATATATCCGGGGCGTAAATATCGTGCTTAAAAAGGCGGATGAATATCCGGGCAAAAAAAACGAGATAGCCCAATATGTGGCAGCAGCAAAATTTTTCAGGGCCTGGCATCATTTCTTTCTGCTGAAGCGTTTCGGGGGTGTGCCCATTCTTACCACAGTACCCAATGTAAATGGGGAAGAACTGAAAGCGCCGCGCAACAGCCGGTATGAAATGATTGACCAGATACTGAAAGATCTCACAGATGCCATCAATGGCCTTCCTATTGAGCAGGCCATTTCAAATGCCGACAAAGGCCATTTAAGCAAATGGGCCGCAGAAGCCTTTAAAGCACGCGTGTTGTTATACGAAGCAACCTGGCGCAAATACACGGGCACCTCTACCGATTTTAAAGGTTCAGCCGCACCAGCTGCTGATCAGGTGAACGGGTTTTTAACCGAGGCCGCAGCATTGGCAAAAGATGTGATGCAGAACGGTGGTTATAAATTATGGAATTATAACAGTACGTTAAGCAATCGCAGCAGTTATTACCTTTTTAGTATCGATGGTTCTGCTTCCAACCCCCTTGGGCTCGATAAAACCACCAATAATGAATTTATTCTGAAAAGTATCTATGACCTTAACCTGCGTCCGGGTGGAGTTAATCTTTCCCATACCGTTCAAACCTATATGACGCCCAATCGCAAAATGATGGATATGTTTTTGTGTAAAGATGGATTACCAGTAAACAAGTCCGACAGTTTTCTTGGCTACCACACAGTAGACTCTGAGTATCTGAACAGGGATTACCGTTTGCTGAGCTATGTGCTTGGAAAGCAAAACATACCTGCCCAGGGGAAAATAAAACTGGATGGAAAACTGGGTTATACCTGCTATAAATTCTCTGCTTATAATTACCCCACTTACCGTTCAGATTTACAGGAATCGCAGGATTATCCACAGATCAGGCTGGCCGAAGTGTACCTGATCTATGCAGAAGCATTGATGGAAAAGAATGGTGCTATAAGTGATGGCGACCTGAACATGTCAATTAACCTGTTAAGAGCAAGAGCTGGTGTGGCGCCGCTTTCCAATGCACTGGCCACCAACTATGGATTGAATATGCTGGAAGAGATCAGACGAGAAAGAACGATTGAGTTATATGGGGAGAATTTCCGGTTCGATGATCTGAAACGCTGGGGTATTGCAGAACATGAATTGAATCAGAATGTATGTGGTATGGTAGTGGGAGATGCTGCCTATACAACCGACTTCAGAGATGCCACCGGTAAACCAACCAGTAATTATATTCCTCAAAAATATCCCTACCAGGAAACTACGGTAACTACCGGTGCCGGCAATTTGAAAGTGATCTTGCTCGATATAGCAGAGAACCGGAATTTTAAACGGATGCATTATTTGCTTCCCATACCATTGAAGCAAATTCAGCTGAATCCGAACCTGGTTCAAAACAATGATTATTAAAAGCAGTAGCCAATAGGCAATTGACAAAGAGAGGAGCAAATAAAATTTGTAAGCTCCTATCCAATCGGGAGATAGCAAATTAACTGTCGATTGCCTATTGGCAACTGTTTATTCTGAAAACTGTTAAATCCAAATATATATGAAGATGACTGTTAAAAATATCCGGTTCATAATGGCATTGCTGGCTGTAGCAGCTATATATGCCAGTTGCACCAAGGGGCCCAATATCAAAAACTATACATACCCCGCGCCCGAGCCACAGGGCGTAACTCCTGCCATCGGATTCCCTACCAGTCTGGTAACAATCAATGGTTCTACTTTTGGCGATTATAAAAATGTGGTGAAGGTATTCTTCAATGGAATTGAGTCTGATAGCATCCTGTCCTGTGAAGATGGTAAAATTGTAGCCAGAGTACCTGTTGCAGCTATTTCAGGCCCCGCAAAGGTGGGCTTACAGGTATGGACAAATATCGTTGACTCTATAGGTACTTTTACTGTAAAAGCACCGCCTACTATTAAAACGGCTGATCCGCTTACCGGTTTGCCAGGTGATACGGTTCGAATATATGGTACCGGTTATGGCACTGATATGGCAAAAGTAAATGTTACTTTCAAAGGCATAGCTGCTACAATAGCATCCCTGGAAGATACAGTGATCACTACCACTGTACCAGTAGGAACCAGCAGCGGTGACATTGCTATAACTGTGGAAGGATATCCGGTAAAGGGTCCGGGGTTTAGTATTCTTGTTTCTGTTCCAACCCCGGTTTACGCGCTTGATTTTGAAAACAACCTGGTTGACAGAATAAGTGGAGTGGCTGCCACCTATAATAAGGGCACTGCAGGTGACATTACCTACGAACCCGGACAACGTGGATTGGCTGCCAGATTCCCTGGTTTTACGCCTACTACATGGAACAACTCCGGTACCGTTTCAATACCTCCGGCAATTATGCCGGTTTTTAAACAAAGAGAGTTTACAGTGACCTGCTGGGTCAATTGGGCAGCGGGAAGAAATATCTATCCAGACCCGATCTTTGAATTTGGTGAGGTTAGAGGTACCCGTATTACATTCCTCACAAGAATGGGTTCGGGTTCAAACTCCTGGAACGGTTCAGCCAGTAGAATGGTAGGCCGTTACCTGCTTACGAATAAAGTGCCGGTAGGTGGCCCCACCTATACAGCTGTCGATGATTATGTAATTGCTTCCAATGCTCCGGTGTTACCATACGACTGGAGACACGTAGCCTTTGTATTTTCTTATTCGAAGCTGACTATGAAGATCTATATAAATGGTGTAGAAGTTGGAACAAAAAACATTACAAGAGCAGACGAAGACCCCTTCCTGATGACTATTAATAAGGCCAGCATTGGCGGTTACGCATTCGGTTCTGGTACCGAAACGAATTATGCCGGACTAATGGATAATTTCAGGATCTATAACCAGGCATTATCTGCAGATCAGATCTATACTGATTTCTATAAGAAATAGCGACATACACCAATTTTCAAAAGCCCGATTATACTATGAAACAACTCACTGTTTTTGCTGTTCTCGCCCTGTTGTTGAGCCTATCAATGGTTGATTGCTCAAAAAAGGGAAACGAAGACCCAGATGACCTGGCTGATAAAACCGGGATAGTAAATATTAAATATATTGATACGCTGCCGGCAGGTACACCATT
>Ga0136846_1214609_pt1 | contig 11480 bp, 16 predicted proteins | sample HopSoiMetagenom2_FD_96841 | JGI IMG/M metagenome (GOLD analysis project Ga0136846, IMG submission 96841) | Grasslands soil microbial communities from Hopland, California, USA - 2 Assembly 2016 (version 4) | ecosystem: Environmental > Terrestrial > Soil > Grasslands | place: USA: Hopland... | reverse complement strand
CCCTGCTGCTGACCGCCAAAGCCGGAATCGCCACCGCCCCGCTGATCATCGTCGCCGTCGTAGTCGCCTACCTCACCACCCAGGCCCTGTCCCCAGCCCGCAGCCCCGCCACACCCACCCCGCCAACCGCAGAGCCCCAGCCCACCGCAGCCTCGCAGGCCACCGCAGCGGCAAACCCAGGCGACGATCAGCTATGACCACCGAGTACTACCCCCTGCTGACACCGCCCGCGGCCCCCGCGCCAGGCCGCGCGGGCGCGGGACCATCTGGCGCGATCCGAGGATTTCGCCGGGGGACCAGTTGATTCATGCGCTTTAGTGCGGGACAGGCGCGATGATTCCTTCCATGGCCAGGCCGTCGAGGACCAGTTGCACGGCGATCGCGGCGATCAGGAATCCGAAGACCTTCTCGGTGACCAGCATGCGGCCTTCATCGAGCTTCTCGCTGACCCGGTTCGCCCAGCGGAACACCACCACGTCCAGGAGCAGGACGAACACCAAGATGCCGAACTCCACGGCGAAGACGCTGAGCGACTTAGCCTCGGCCGAGATCGTCATCAAGCCGACGATGCCCACCGGGTTGAGCAGGTACGGTACGGCCAGCGGGAACTGCGCCAGCTGCATCGGGTCTTTGCCCTCGGTGCGGTGGCTGCTAGCGGCTGGCCCGAGCACCATCCACACCGCCACCACCAGCAAGATCACGCCACCGGCGATCGACAGTGATCCGATCGTGAAGTGCAGCAGTACGCGCAACAGCTCGCCCAGCACCATCAGCAGCACGGCCACGGTGGCTGCCGTGGTCAGCATCTTGCGCAGTACCTGCCGCTTGGCGGCCGAGTCCAGGGAAGCCGTCATTTCCAGGAACGGGACCAGCGCGATCTTCGGCCCGATACCGATCAGCAGCACCAGGAACGTGTCAATCGCACCGGCAGCGCTGATCGACGTCTTGTCCATCCCCCGAGTGTGGCAGAGACCGGGTTCGGCGCCAATCTAAAGCAGGTGGCGTCCCTTCGCGCAGGTAGGCGGTTACCAGCAGGGCCTGCCGACCGGGGTTGAGCTTGCGCCAGCATGAACCCATCTACCGGCGATGCCGCCGGATGATCCCGGCGGCGTAATCAAGGGCCTGGCGGGACAACGGCAGCGCGGCAGGGCAGAAAAGCATCTGGAGCCTCTCGGCAACGGGGCTTCGCTACGCACTAAGGCGGCACGCCGTACCTGATCAGGACATACACGCCGAGGTTCCGCAGATCAGGATGAAACGCTCAGTCTCATCTGGGTCAGCGGAACGCCAGCCTTGCGGCGGCGATTTTGCTAGGGCTCCTGTGTCGTGGCGGCCGTGTGGGCTTACTCGAGAGCCTCGTCGGAGACCGCGTGGGTCTCTGTAGTCCCGCCCAGAGTGGCGAGCTTACTGGCCACGATCTTGGCTTCGGAAACAGGAGCCAGCACGCCCGCAGCGGTTTGCTCCCTTCCAGTTCCCGGCCTATGCGGTGGCGATCGGCCTTATCGAGTCCCAGGTTCTTGTGGTGAAAGCGGGTGAGCCCCGTCGCTGCCGCCCGTCTCGCGTGGTCGGCGCGGCGGTCGGACTGGCAGGCGGTGATCGTAGCCTGATGCGGCGTGGCCTGATCCCAGCGGTAGGACCGGCCCGGCGCAGCCCATAACCAGGCATCGGCCTCGCCGCGCCCTTAGGGGTGGGGAGAAGGTCCGCGATTGCGTTCCTGGCGTTAGCAGCTCGCTACTGGCTGGGTCATCCGGTGTCCGTGTCTTGCGGTCGCTGCTGCCGGCTGCGCGTCACCGCTCCGAGGATGACCTTGAGCCCGAGTCCGATGACGAGGAGATCGGCGATCATCTGCGAGGTGACCACGAGCCGCGCCGCATCGGTCTTGGCCGTGATATCGCCGAAGCCGACCGTTGAGAACACGGTGACGGTGAAGTACAAGGCGTCGGTGTGCGTCAGCCGGCCGCCGAAGTTGCTGGCGGAAATCGCCGCCATGACGGCGTAAGCGCTGGCGAACAGCAACAGGAACAGCGGAACGCTGGTGGCAAGAGCTTCGATGGCCCGCAGGCCCGGGAACCGCGAGCGGAGGATGGAGCGGACCTGGAAGGCGACCAGCCCGATGAACAGCACCAGTCCGATCACCAGGATCGTGACGGCGGCTCCGGTCGAGGAGTGGTCCAGTGGCAGCAGGTAGTAGATGGCCACCAGCGCGACGGTCGATCCCGCCGCGCGCAGCAAAGACCGCACGATCCTGCGATAGGGAGGCCTGGCGTCAGGTCCTGAACCCGGGCTAGCAGTCATGAGCAAAGACTAGTGAGAAGGCATGGCCTGGCGCGTAGACCCCTCGTGGGGTCGTCGGTCATCTGCGGCTACCACGTGCCGTACCAGTCATCGCTACAGCCCGGTATTACCGGCCCTACGGTTGTCGCACGCGCCGGTAGTCCGTATCGCGAGGGTCCCGCTGGCGAGACTGCTCATCCGGCACAGGTGATGTGCGTCCGGTCTGGCTGACCGACACTGACCGCAGAATGCCTACCCGCGCAATCATGCGGGCGCTGCGCAAAGGAGGTCTAGGGATGGTGTTCGGAAGAGGCAGGCGGCAGGAGCGCCGCGAGGAACGACGTGAAGAACGGGCGGGCGACCGCGAGGTCACCCGTTACCAGATGCGCCAGCGCATGATCTCCGTCGGTGACGACTACGTGATCGAGAACGATCGCGGCGAGCGGGTGTTCAAGCTGGACGGCAAGGCGCTGCGGGTCCGCAAGACGATCCGGTTCGAGGACATGGACGGCCGCGAGCTGTGCAAGATCCAGGAACGCATGCTGCGGGTCAAGGACAGCATGGAGATCGAGGATCCGGACGGCCACCGGATCGCCCTGGTCCAGAAGGCGATGATCGCGCCGCTGCGGGAGCGGTGGACGGTCAAGCTTGAAGACGGCCCTGACTTGCGGGTCCAGGGCAACATTGTCGACCATGAGTACACCATCGAGCGGGACGGGCAGCGGGTCGCGGAGGCGTCCAAGCGGTGGTTCCGGGTCCGGGACACCTACGGTGTCGAGATCGCGCCGGGTGAGAACGACATCTTGATCCTCGCTACTACCGCTGTGATCGACACGATGGCCCATCCGGATCGATAGCGCTAGGCACCGTGAGCCCGCGTAGCTGTCACCGCCTCGTGCCGTCAGCGGCGATCGAGCTGACGTGATGTCGTGACCATACTGGCCCATCCTGTATGCCGTCCGCAGGGATAAGACGGGAAGAACGGCCGTGCTGCTGCTTGATCTTGTGCTGATCGGACGGGCTAGCCGTCTGCCTGAGTCCATTTGCCTGTATTAGCAGATGAGAAGTCATCACCCTCTGTTCGTCTCACCAGGGTGACGAAATCACCCGCCATGAATGGCGCACACAGCACGGGGAAGCGGGAGCGTTGGAGTCCGGCCATGTGATTCCGACCCCACGGGGGCTGCGGTGCCATCGTCTTACTACGAGATCCGGGTAGCCGGTGTTCTCCCGCCCGAGGCCCTGCTTGACTTTGACTGGCTCACCGCCTCGGTCGAGCCGGTCAAGACCGTTTTGCACGGCTCTCTTCTAGATCAGGCGGCCCTGCGCGGGCTGTTCGCCCGGCTCGAGACGTTCGGCGTCCAGGTCACCGAGGTCCGCCGCATGGACCAGAGGGATCCGTCCGCCGGCGACCAGGACCGACCGTGACTCGATCCGGCCCGCGGCGAGGCGCGGGCCGGATCAGGGCTGGTCTATATTCTGGAATCCGAACGGAACCGGGGGGGTGCCGCCCTCGCGTCGGCTATCGCGAGGGAACCGGTCGCGACCCGTTCTGCCAGGTCTGGGCCCCGGCGGCCACCGCAGTCTTCGCCTGGGCCCACTTCGCCCGAGCTAGCTCGCTTGGCGGCACTTCCATCTCGTTGACCCACTGGCGGGTAACCGACAGCAGGTGCCCGCCACCGACGGCCAGGCCGGCGAGGACGATCACCGTGCCTGCCCCCACCATTGCCGCGCTGGTAATCAGGGGAGCCGTCCTGAACTGCGGCCCGCTCCCGCGGTTCTCGCCATTGCTCATGGGACCATCCTTCTTCTGGGGCTTAACAATCACTGTGGTCACCCAGATAGCGCCCGGGATCATCCGCACAGGGTGACCGGCACGACGACCGTCCGGCTTCGCGGGCGAAGCCGGACGGCCCGGTCACTCTTCGTTGGCAAAGGCCTCGCGAAGCTTCTGCTCCTGCTCGCCAGACAGGTTGGTGCTGATCAGCTCGGCCTCGCTCCCCTGGAACTCGTCCCGGACCGGTCGATCACGGCACCGGAGCTGAGCAGGAACAGCGCCGACGTCCCTGGCGTCACCTTCTGCCGGACGCTGTCGATGAAGTCGTTGTCGATCCCGACGTCGCTCAGCGAGCCGGCCAGGGCCCCGGTGGCCGCGCCGATGGCCAGGCCCAGCATCGGGACGATGAGATAGAGCAGGCGCAAGGACACGAAGGATCATAATGCCGTACGGCCGGGCCCGGGATGTCGGTGCAGCTCACAGGGCATGCACACTTCTGGCACCCTACAGGTCGTCGGCCGGACCCCGCGGGCGGCCAGGACCCAGATGACCGCCCACGCGGCGAGCGCGAGCGGGTACCAGTCGGCGTCGTGAGCCAGCCCCGTGGTGTTCAGGAAGGCCCGCCCGAAGGTGGCGGCCCCCATGATCGACACTGGCGGAAACACCAGGTAGGTAAGCAGCAGCGCCCAGCCGGCCAGGAATCCGGCCCGGGGCCCGAGGGTGTTGCCGACGAAGGCGTAGACCGACCCGGCGTGGCTGAACTCCCCGGCCAGCCGGACGAACCCGTAGGCCACCAGGCCGACGCCCAGGGCCGCGACGGCGAACGCCAGCGGCGCGGCCCGGCCCAGCGTGGCGGCGGCCGCCACCCCCGTGACCGACATGGCGAGAGTGGGGGCCATGACCCCGACCGAGACCGACGCCATCTCGGCGAACCGGAGCTCACGCCGCAACGCCGGCCGGGATCCCGGCCTGGCGGAGTGCGGCTGGGCCATGCTGTCCTGGAAATTCATGCGTCCCCTCCCCGGGCCATCCGCCGCTCCGGAAGCCCTCCCACTGGAAGACCGGGTCGCGGCCTGGACGGCCGTCAGGGACGAGATCCGGGCGGCCATCGTCGAGAACGGCTGGAACGAGAAAGCCGGCGCGTTCACCCAGGCGTTCGGCGGTGAGGATCTCGATGCCTCCAACCTGATGCTGGCGATCACCGGGTTCCTGCCCGGCGACGACCCGCGGATGAAGGCCACCATCGACGCCACCGCCGAACGGCTGACCGACGAGCGCGGCCTGGTGTACCGGTACCTGGCGCAGGACGGGCTGGCCGGTGAGGAAGGCACCTTCCTGCTGTGCACGTTCTGGCTGGCCCATGCGCAGGCGCTGGCCGGGGAGGTGGACGCCGCGGTGGTCACGTTCGAGCGAGCCGTGGCGGCCGTCAACGACGTGGGCCTGCTCGCCGAGGAGATCGACGCGGACGGCGAGATGATCGGCAACTTCCCGCAGGCGTTCAGCCACATCGGGCTGGTCAACGCCGCCTGGGCCATCGCCCAGGCCCAGCAGCGCGGGAACTGACCGTGGCGGCCAGCAGATACCGCATCGTCCTGCGCGGCAGGCTCAGCGAGAATTTCGAGTCCGCCTTCGACGGGATGACCCTGGAACACGGCCCCAACCGGACCGTGCTGACCGGCGACATCCGGGACCAGGCGCAGCTGTACGGACTGCTGGGCCGGCTGCAGGAGTTCGGGATCGAGTTGCTCGCGGTGGGACCGGCCGACGGCCCCGAAGGCGGCCCCGGGCCGGGCGCGGCCTCCGTCGCTTCTGCCTTACGTCCTGTTCACAAACCGAACCGCGCGGCCCGCACGGCGCCGACCTCCGTAGCGGGCCCGCTCACCTCGACGTGGGCCGCGTCCTGACGGCCGAAGAGGTAGAGCAGCAGCTCACCCGGCGGCCCGGCGATGCGGGCGGCGGGTTCCCCGCGCCTGGCCCGGACGGTGCGAGCGGTTCCCGCCCACTGGAGCTCGAGGCCGGTGCCGCGCAGCCGCCGCGCGAGGTACCAGGGCGCGCGGCTGACGTTGCGCCACAGGGCCTCGTCCATGGCAGGCTCGTTCGTCCGGGGACCCAGGCCGTTGGCCCGGCGCACGTCCTCGTGGTGGACGAAGAACTCGTTCAGGCTCGGCAGCCGGCGCACCCAGCCGACGCGGAAGAAGCCGGGCGGCGGTCCCGACCGGAACGTCCCGACGAGCCAGCTGAAGTCACGCGCCGCCAGCGCAGCCTGCCGCCGTCCGGCCAGGCGGCTCCACGCCCCGGGCAGGACCAGCCCGGGGCCGGCCAGATGATCGCGCTCACGCAGCACCAGGTGCGCGGCGATATCGCGAGTCGTCCACGGGGCGAGGAGCGTCGGCGCCGCGGGGCCGAGCTCGTCGAGCAGGTCACTGAGCCGGACTCGCTCGGCGGTATCGAAAAAGGGACCGGACATACCGCCGGAGTGTAACCAGGTGGCGGTCGGCGAGAGCAGGGTCGGCCTGTCAGCGGTCTGTTCTGGCGTGAGGGTCTGGCCAGGGAGCGCTACGCCTGCTCGGGCTGGCCCGGGATGCTGGAGCTGGTAGGGCTGCTGGCAAGTGCAGGTGCCGGACTGTCCGGCCAGTCGGTCAGTGCCGCGGCGAGCGCCTGTGCCGCACCGGTCTGGAATGCGGTGCGACGGTGGATCAGCGCCACGGGGATCGTAGTGGTCAGGGCGGGCATGTCGATCGCGCGCAGGGTTCCGGTGCGGAGTTCCTCCTCCAGGCTGCTCTCGGGCAGGATCGCCAGGCCGAAACCTGCTTCGGTCATGCGCTTCTGCGCGGTCAGGCTGTCGACGGGCAGGATCTCGGCGGCTCCGAGTCCGTGGGCGGCGAGTAGCTGCTGCAGCGCCAGGGTGTACAGATCGGCGGGCGCACCGGGCGGTGCCGGGAAGGCGAGCCACCGTTGCCCCTCTAGCGCGACGGCGGAGTCCGTCCCGCCGGCCGCCAGGGGATGTTCCGGCGGGCACACCGGGACTAGCCGCTCATGGTCGATGATGACCGACACCAAATTGGGGTCGGGGTCGGTGCCGTACCGCAGTCCCAGGGCCGCGTCGCCGCGCAGTACCAGCGCGCTGACCTCCGCGCTGAGCGCGGTCTGCAGCCGCAGGTCCAGGCCCGGGTGCTCCCGCCGGAGCCGGCTCAGCCGCGCGGGCAGGGTGCCGCTGGCCAAGGTGCCGACCAGCGCGAGGGTGACCGTGCCGTGGCCGGTGCCGCACACGGCGTTGACCGCGTTGATGCCGTCCCGCATGGAGGCCAGCAGCGCCTGCGCGTGCGGCAGGAAGGCTTGGCCGGCCTCGGTGAGGGTCACGCCGCGGCTGAGCCGGTCGAACAGCGGCGCGCCGAGTTCGGTCTCAAGCAGCTTGATACGTCGGCTGGCCGCCGGCTGGGACAGGTGCAAGGCGGCTGATCCCCGGGCGAAGCCGCCGCTGCGGGCAATCGCGAGAAAAGCCTCGACGTGATCGAGCTCCATAACCATTCAGTATCTTGCATCGATGTATTGCAAGCTATGCATTGGACAAATGACCGGCGGCGACCTTAGCGTTCTGGCGAGACGGAGACCGGCCGCGGACCGGTGAACCGGGAAAGGACCCGAGATGCCCGACACGCCTGAAGGCCGGCTGCAGCAGCTTGGAATCATGCTGCCTGAGCAGCTGCCAGTCCTCGCCACGTATCGCCTCGCCAGGCGGCACCGCGACATCGTTTACCTCGCTGGCCACGTCTCGGCGACACTGGATGGCAGCGACCTGATCCGGGGCAAGGCCGGCGCTGGCCTCACCCTCGGGCAGGCCCAGGAGGCAGCCCGGATCTGCGCCCTGCACATGCTCTCCACGCTGCGCGCGGAGATCGGCTCCCTCGATCAGGTGGCGCAGATCCTCAAGGTATTCGGGATGGTCAACGTCGCACCCGGATTTGCGGACGGCGCAGCCGGCGTGCACCTGGCGAGCGTGCTGGACGGCTGCGCGAACCAGCTCACCGAGATCTTCGGCAACGATGCCGGCACCCCCGCGCGCGTCGCCGTGGGCATGGCGGAACTGCCTCTCGGCGCAGCCGTGGAGACGGAGATGACGGTCGCACTGCACGACTGACCCCGCTGGCCGTTCAGTCCTCGGCGCGGGAGACGTCATCCCGGACACGACGCAAGACCAGTCCGCAATTTTCGGCGTTCCCGCAGAAAACCACTAGATAGCAAAACGGCCAGCGGCCGTACGCACAGGATTGCTGAACTGCGCAGGTTAGTAAAGCAAAACAGAGTCAGCTCGAGACCATGATTCTGCCGGGAATCCTGGTATTTGGCTGACTGGAGTGACGCCCGGGGCCAGTCTTGCGGGGACGTGAGTCCGGCGAGATCCCTGAGGAGTCCATGATGTCGATCCGTCCCCGCCCGGGGGCCGGGGTCCCTGAGCTGACCGCGCGGGTGGCGCGGGCCGCCAACCCGGCCGGGACGACGGCGATGCAGTTGCGGGACCGGCTCGACGGGCTGTGGGAGGACGGGGACTTCGCCGGGTGGCGACCTGCGGTATCCAGTCCGTGTCCAGCACATCAGGACTGGTGATGGGGCAGGAGGGCCGCTGCCGCTTGTGGATGACGGCGCCGGGGTCGCCTGGGTAGGTCAGGTCGTTGCGGAGGCCGGCGAGGAGCTTGCCGAGTCCCAGGACGTCGGCGTCGACGTAGAAGCGGACCTGGGCCGCGCGGGGTCATGCCGCGGCGTGCTGCGACAGCTCATAACTCTGTGCCCACCGCACGGCGTCGATGTCCAGGCCGAAGTCGTCGGCGACCTCCTCAAGGGACGCTCCGCCGTCGAGCTCACCCGCGATGGCTTCGGTGGAGATGCCGCCGACCGCGGGCAGCCCGAAACGCACCAGCGGATTGACCCGGATTGGCGAGACCGGGTCCTCGTGGGGACGCCAGCTCGCCGGCTCGTCCCCGGACCAGTCCACCCGCTCGTAGAACTCTTCGCCCGCCGCGGTGAGCACGATTTGCCCGTTCGCGACCGCCACCAGGCAGAACTCAGGGTCGAGCTGGCTGCGGCCCTGCAGGTCGATCAGCAGCCGCCGGCCTGATCCGACGAACGGGCGCCGGTCAGCGAGCGGATACGGCACCCGGTACTCGTCGCGGAGCCGGTCGATGAAGTCCCGCAGTTCCTTGAGCGGCACGTCATGGTCGCGTCGGTAGGACCGCAGCAGGCCGGCTTCGACGAATTCGGCCCACGTGACATTGCGCGACCCAGTGGGCTCGACCCGGATCACGGGCCGGTAGCGGGGCGGCCGTCCTTCGAGCCACCAGTGCAGCGTCGACGGGGCGATCCGCAGCAGGCGCGCGGCGGCTGCCTCGGTGTACATCTCGCGGTCGAGGATGGTGACGCTCACGCCGCTAGTGTGACACGCCGCCGCGCCCCGTACTGCGATCCGCGTCCCGGAGCGCCCGTTTTGCCGTCCGGCCAGCCCGGCAGCGTGGGTCTACTGCAGTCGGCGTTTCCTGTGAGGTGAATGCGGTAGCTGAGGTGCGTGATTACAGCGCCACTTGCATCAGGGCCGCCGGAGATGGCTGAGGTTGCCACGGCACCCGGTCCTGGTGCAGATCCGGTGGTGATGTGCTGATGGCCTGGGCTGAGCAAAGCCGCCGCCAGGCAGCAGAGCCGGACCAGGAAAGGATGCGGTTCGCGTTCCACGGGCGCGTGTCGACGGAGCACTGGCAGGATCCGGTCACATCGCGGGCGCGGCAGCGTGACCAGGTCGCCGCGCTAGTGGCCGGCACGGCGTGATCGTGGCGGAGTTCTTCGATGCCGGCCAGAGCCGGACGCTGCCGTGGGCGCTGGCCCGCAGGTACGGGTGCACCGGCGGCTGGTGCGGGAGGCGCTGACGCATGCTGAGCCAGGCCGCCGTGAGCGTCTTCCCGCATGAGATCTACAAGGCCCCGCGCAGCTGGGCCGAGCGGGCCTACCCCAACCTCGTCTACTTCAACGAGGTTGACTGGGCAATCACTTCGCTGCCTGGCAGGAACCGGCGCTGTTTACCACCGAGGTCCGCGCCGCGTTCCGGTCATTGCGCTAGCGGGGCGCCCCGGTCATTCACGGCACGGTTGACGGCCCGATCTGGTTGCTGCCATTCTCCCCGCATGGGCTTGGGGGAACGCGTTCGCTACCAGACCTCCTTTACGGACTCGGCCCGCTGGGATGGGTTCGTGTTCCGTCCCGGCGACATCGTGATCAGCACCCCGGCGAAGTGCGGCACGACCTGGCTGCAGATGATCTGCGCCCTGGAGATCTTCAAAAGCGCGGCATTCGACCGGCCGCTCGACCAGATCTCGCCGTGGCTGGACGTCCTGCTGCGCCCGCTGACCGGAGTGCTGGCCGACCTCGAGGCACAGGCGCACCGGCGATTCATCAAGACCCATACGCCCCTCGACGGATTGCCCTTCGACGACCGGGTCACCTACCTGTGCGCAAGCCGGGACCCCCGGGATGTGGCCGTGTCCTTGGACAGCCATACCAGCAACACCGACCGGGCCGTGTCCCTCGCATTGCGGGAGGATGCCGTGGGCGCCGTGGTCCTTGACGAGCTGCTGGCCGCCGCTCCGTCCCTGCCGAGCGGGACCGCGCGCGAGCGCTTCTGGTCCTGGGTCAATCCGGCCGCGCCCGGAAAGACCGTGTCCGACCTGGAGATCATGCTTCACCATCTGGACACGTTCTGGCAGGTCCGCGACCAGCCGAATATCGTGCTGCTGCGCTATGAGGACCTCCTTGATGACCTCGAAGGGCAGATGCGCTACATAGCCGCCCGGCTCGGGATCGCTATCACCGTGACAGCCTGGCCGGACCTGGTCCAGGCCGCCACGTTCGCGGTCATGAAGGGCCGGGCCGGCGAGATCGCGCCCGAAGCGAGCCACGACGGCTTCTATCACGACCCCCGCCAGTTCTTCCACAGCGGATCAACAGGCCAGTGGCGGCAGGTCCTCAGCGAGGAGGAGCTTCCCCGGTACGCCGCCCGAGTCGCCGAATGCGCGCCCGCGGACCTTGCCGCCTGGATCCATCGGCCCGCGCTGCCGGCGGCAGGCAACCTCTAAAGGGCGCGGTGCATGAGTGAAGACGCGCCGGAACTGACCGCGGAACTGGTGGTGGACGGCGTCGTGCCGTCGCAGCCGGTGATCTCGCCCGACGGGTGCTGGATTGCCTACGTCGTCGCTCCGGCCCGCTGAGCCGGACACGGCCGGAGGCCACGCCGGCGTCGCTGCGCGGAGTCGACGTGGCCGCCTTCCCGGCGCATCCCGCCCTCGTGCACCCGGATCACCCGGTCCAGGCTGACCCAGGACGGCCGGTGCCCGCCGTCCCACCCGCCCGCGCCGACGGAGATGAAGTCGCCCTCGCCGTCGTGGTCCTT
>Ga0136846_1226264_pt1 | contig 11481 bp, 10 predicted proteins | sample HopSoiMetagenom2_FD_96841 | JGI IMG/M metagenome (GOLD analysis project Ga0136846, IMG submission 96841) | Grasslands soil microbial communities from Hopland, California, USA - 2 Assembly 2016 (version 4) | ecosystem: Environmental > Terrestrial > Soil > Grasslands | place: USA: Hopland... | reverse complement strand
GTGCGGAGGAGTCGCCTCTGCCGGACGTGTCGTCGCTGATGGAGGGCGTGTACGCGACGCCCGAGGATCTCGACACGCCGCACCACAAGTAATGGCCGAGCTCACGTACCTCCAGGCGATCTCCGACGGGCTCCGCACCGAGATGCGCCGCGACAAGCGCGTGTTCGTGATCGGCGAGGACGTCGGCGTCTACGGCGGCGCGTTCAAGGTGACGCTCGGGTTCCAGGAGGAGTTCGGTCACTGGCGCGTCCTGGACGCTCCGCTCGCGGAGACGGCGATCGTCGGCGCGTGCACCGGTGCGGCGATCATGGGCATGCGCCCTGTCGCGGAGATGCAGTTCGCGGACTTCATCTCCTGTGCGTGGGACCATCTGGTCACCGTCGCGGCGAAGCAGCGGTACCGCGCGGGCACACCTGTGCCGATCACGGTGCGGCTGCCGTCGGGCGGCGGTTTCTCCGGCGGTCCTTTCCACTCGCAGAACCCGGAATCGTCCTTCGCGCACATCCCGGGCCTCAAATGCGTCTGCCCCGCGACGCCCGAGGACGCCAAGGGACTGCTGATCAGCGCGATCGAAGATCCCAACCCCGTCCTCTACTTCGAGCACAAACATCTGTACCGGCGGATCAAGGCCGAGGTGCCGGAGGAGCGGTACACCGTGCCGATCGGCAAGGCGCGCACGCACCGCGAAGGCGACGACCTCTCGGTGATCACGTGGGGCGCGATGGTGTACACGGCCGACGAAGCCGCGCAGCAGCTCGACTCCGACGGCGTGTCCGTCGAGGTGATCGACCTGCGCACCGTGATGCCGTGGGACAAGCAGGCCGTGCTGGCCTCCGTGCGCAAGACCTCGAAGGCGCTCGTGCTGCACGAGGACACGCGCACCGGTGGGTTCGGCGCCGAGATCGCGGCGACGATCGCCGAGGAGGCGTTCGAGGATATGGACGCGCCGGTGAAGCGCATCGCCGCGCCGGACACGCCGGTGCCGTTCTCGCCGCCGCTCGAGAAGGCGTTCATCCCGCAGGTCGACGACGTCGTCGCGGGGCTGAGAGAGTTGGCGGAGTACTAGATGGCCACCACCGAGGCAATCGACGTCGTCATGCCGCAGATGGGCGTCTCCGTTTCCGAGGGGACGATCACGAAGTGGCTCAAGCAGCAGGGCGAGCAGGTCGAGGCCGACGAGCCGCTGCTGGAGATCTCGACGGACAAGGTCGACACCGAGGTCCCGAGCCCCGGTAGCGGCGTCCTCAGCGAGATCCTCGTGCAGGAAGGCCAGACCGTCGACGTCGGGACGAAGCTCGCGGTCATCGGCGGCGACGGCGCGAGCGGAGCTAGTGGCTCAGAGCCACAAACTCAGGAGGCAGAGGCGCCGGCGCCGGCAACTGCCGAGGCTGCTGCCGAGGCGGAGGCTCCTTCGAGCGCGGAGAGCCCGGCGCCGACTGCGCAGCCCGCGGAGGAGACCGCACCCGCCGCGTCGACGAACGGCAAGACGTTCGTCTCGCCCGTCGTCGCCAAGATCGCCTCGGAGCACGGCGTCGACCCGAGCCAGGTGCAGGGCACCGGCCGGGGCGGCCGCGTTACGAAGAAGGACATCCTCAACTTCATCGAGTCGGGAGCGCAGCCCGCCCAGGCAGCGCCGGCGGCACCCGCGCAGCCGGATGCTCCGGCAGCGCCCGCGGCGCCGCAGCCTGCACGTGCAGCTGCGCCGCCCACACCCCCGTCGCCCGCTCCGTCCGCCGCGCAGCCTGGCGAGAGCTTCGAGCCGATGACCGCGATGCGCAAGGGCATTGCAGAGCACATGCGCCGCTCGCTCGACACGTCCGCGCACGTGACGAGCGCGATCGAAGTCGACATGTCGAAGGTGAGCGCGATCCGGGCGAAGCTGAAGAAGGAGTACCAGCAGAGTTACGGCGTCAACCCGACGTACCTGATCTTCGTCGCGCGAGCCGCGACCGAGACACTACGCGAGTACCCCTGGATCAACGGCGAGATCCGCGGCGACCAGATCGTCACGCGCAGCTACGTCAACCTCGGCTTCGCGGTCGAGCTGGCGGACGGCAAGGGCCTGATCGTCCCCGTCGTCAAGAACGCGGAGACGCTCAACCTGCTCGGCATGGCGAAAGCCGTCACGGACATCGCACAGCGCGCACGCGACAAGAAGCTGCTTCCGGACGAGGTGCAGGGCGGCACCTTCACGATCACGAATCCGGGCGGCTACGGCACGTTCCACGGCACGCCGGTGATCAGCCAGCCGCAAGCCGGGATCCTCGGGACGTATGCAGTGGTGAAGCGCCCGTGGGTCGTGCAGGACGATCTCGGCGAGGACGTGATCGCCATCCGCTCGATCATGAACCTGACGCTGACGTACGACCACCGCCTCGTCGACGGCGCGCTGGCCGGCCGCTTCCTGCGCGACCTGAAACACAAGCTCGAGAACTGGGACGAGTCGGCGTACTAGACGCCCGCGTGCCGGCACGCTGAGAGCCGGAAGTTAGTGCAGGCGCAGCCGCACTAACTGCAGGCGGACTGATGCGACGCGGCAACGCGAAGCATTGGCGCGCCGCACGGAAGTGAACAGCCGCCAGTCGCCCTAGAGCGCGCGGGCTGTGCCCGTGCGCGTTTCGCGCGAAGCGCCGTACCTTTTACTGTGCGGCTGCTTGCCGCACAGTAAAAGCGACGAACCAGTCTTCTTTTGTGTCGTCGTCGATCGTGAGCCGGATCTCGTAGCGCCCGTCCTCGAGCACGAGTGGTCCGAACGGCACGACGAGCGGCGCGTCGACCGGCGTCCCGGGACGTAGCCCGGGCGGGCGGCCCGCCTCGAACTCACCCTCTGCGCGAATGCTGTCGCCGTCGGCCGTTGGGACGCCCTGCCCGTCCGCGTCGAGCAGCTCGAGCCGGAACGTGTGCTTCTCGTTCGTCTGATCCCAGGGGATCTGGAACAGGGCCGCGACGAACAGCCCGAACGGCCCCTGGGCGCTCATCATCGACCAGCCGCCGCCGATCACGTCCAGCTTTCCGTCCGCGACGCGCGCGAAGTCGGCGAGGAGCAGCGTGACCTTCACCCCGCAAGAGTAGGGGGCGCCGCACTGCGGCGGCGCCCCCTGGGGCCCTACGGGGTCAGCTTGCTGATGCGCGTCGACCAGTTCCCGCTGGAGCCGCGGGTGTTGTTGCACAGCCCGAAACCGGTCGCCAGGCGCCCGTAGGTGCCGTCGGCGGCCGGCTGGCCGATGTACTGGTCGTAGGTGCACGTCTGAGCGATGTACTCGGACGCGATCCAGATCGACTTGCCGTCGAGCGTGGCCGCGCCGTAATCGCCCCAGCGCCCGCGAGCCGGATTCGCCAGCGGCGGATACAGCGTGAAGCCGTCGTCGGGACCTGCGCCTGCAGCGGCGACGTGAATGTCGCCGACGCCGGCCTTGTCGTCGATCGAGGCGTACGCCGCCGACGGGTAGTAGTCGTCGCCGACGAGCGTGAATGCCATAACGCCGCGACCGCTCTCGGTTGTCGCGATCGCCGGATACGTGACGTTGTTGCCGGAGAGGCCGAGGTAGCCGCTGCGGCGCAGCGACGCCGACTGCACGTCGGGGCCTGCCGGGTTGACGATGAAGTACTCGATGCCGGACCGGTTGTGGTCGAGCGTCAGGGCCGTGTCGAGCGCGCCCCACAGCTTCCCGTTCGCGAACCACACCTGCTGCATCCGGCTGTCGTTCGAGTCGAGCGTGCCTTCGGACTGGTGCGGCGGCGCGGGTGGAAGCAGCAGGATCTGCCAGCACCCTGGGCCGAACGGCGTCGGCAACGAGCGGTCGTTCAGGCAGTCCGCCAGCGGTGTCGAGCCGGCCTTCTGGCTCGCGCGGCCCGGGACGCCGTACGGGCCGACCGTCAGCAACTTGTTGTGTAGCTGCACGTTCGGGCTGGCCGAGTCGAGCGAGGACGTGTTCGTCAGCGACCACACGACCAGCTCGTTCGACGTGCGCGGCCCGTTGCAACCAGTCGGGCACGTGGCCTCGTCCGCTGCGTTCGAGCTGAGGAAGTACTCCGTGCCGCCCCCGCCGTTCTCGTACTGGCTCGGCGGCGAGTTGGCCGGCCAGACGGTGAAGCCCGGCTGCCCGTGCACTGCGTTCTTCGTCTCGAGGAGCACGTGACCCGCGTCGCCGGCTTCGAGCCCGCGCTTGGAGAACGCGTAGATGTTCGAGCTCTGGAACTCGTCGCCGTAGAAGTCGTACTCGTTCGCCGTGATGTAGAAGCCGTTCGCATCCGCGCCGATGTGCGGGTAGTCGGCGATGCACGCCATCGGATTCGTCGGCTGGTTACCGGCGCGTGGGTTGTCGGCCGGGTTGCAGTGATGATTCGGCGTGCCCTCGGTCCCGTCGTTCTGCACGGGGACGCGCATGATCGTCCAGTCCGACAGCGGCACCGGGCTCGGCCCGTTGCTGACGGCGATGTCGAAGTGGTTCGGTCCCTTCGTCTGTCCGTTGGCGAACGCGTCGAGGGTCAGCACGACCAGGAACCAACGTTGCGTCGGCTGGTCGAAGTAACAGACCGGATCGGTGACGATCGGGCCGCGGACGTTGCCGCCCGTGCGGTTGATCGCCGGCGGATAGCCGAAGAACTGGTTCAGGGTCACGGAGCCGTTCACGTGCGGGACCGGAGCGGCGTTCGTGTCCGGCGGCAGCACGGAGCGACCGTTTTGGTCGTAGACGTTGATCGCGTCGTTGACAGCCTCGAAGACGAGGCCGTTGCCGACGCAGAGCGCTTGGTCGGGCGGCTCGATCGTGAGCTGGTTCTGGTTGTTCGCGTAGCGGTGCTGGAACAAGTTGACGCCCTCGAAGCTCTGGTTCAGCTCCGGGTTCGACTTGGCCCGCCGTCCGCTCTGGCCGACTGGTCCCTGTGCCGCGGGGCCGTCGCGACCGAAGCTACGGTCGACGATGGCGCCGTCGAACGCCGCGGGCGAGTCCTCTGCCTCGGCCGATGTAGGCCATTCGGACCCGTCGCGGTACGCCGGCCCGCTCTCGGCACCGCTGACGCCCGCGGCGGCGACCGCCAGGAGCGACGCGGCGACGAAGGCGAGCACAAGCCGTCTCGAGCTTGTCATCCATCCTCCCCTGTCGACTACGAGCGAGGACGCCCGGTCGCGCCCCGCCCTGATATAGGGCCCGACAGTAACGCATATATAGAAGGATGTATAGGTGGCCAGGCTAGGCTGCAGTCCGTGAGCCGCGGGGCGTATCTGCTCGATCTCGGACTCGTGCCGTACCGCGAGGCCTGGGACGTCCAGCGCACCCTCGCCGGCGCCGTCTCACAGGGGGCGATCCCGGACGCCGTGATCTTCCTCGAGCATCCGCCGGTGGTGACGCTCGGCCGCCGCACCGACGACGGCGAGCTCCATGTCCCCCAGGGAACCGACGTAGAGGTGGTCGAGACCGATCGCGGCGGCAAATCGACGTTCCACGGGCCCGGCCAGCTCGTCTGCTACCCGATCCTCGACCTGCGGCGCTACGGCAAGGACGTCAAGAAGTACGTGCGCGACCTCGAGGAGGCGCTGATCCGCACGCTGGCCCCGCTCGGCATCGAGGCGACGCGCATCGACGGTCTGACGGGCGTCTGGCTGGAGAGCCCGCCGCGTAAGATCGCCTCGATCGGCGTGCACATCTCGCGCTGGATCACGACGCACGGGTACGCGCTGAACGTCGACCTCGACCCGACGCCGTTCACCGAGTGGATCACCGCATGCGGGCTGGAGGACGCGTCGTTCACCACGATCGCACGCGAGCTGGACCAGCCGGTCACGGTCGACGAGGTGCGGCCGTTCGCGCGCACGGCGCTCGCGGAGGTGTTCGACCTCGAGCTCGAGGCGCTACCGGCAGAAGACGGTCACGGCCTGTGGCCGCAGACCGTCCACCGGCAGCTCGCGGCGAAGGCCTAGGGAAGCCAGCCGTCGCGGTAGCGCGTCGGCTGCCGCGCAGGGAAGCGCGCGTACGCCTCGTGCGGATCGGTGGTCTCGCGCTCGGCGCTCGCGTTGTGGCGGGCCGCCGCCTCGTCGAGTGGGTAGCCGCCCCAGCCGTCGCCGCCCTGATGCTGTCGCGCGCCGATCGCGACGATGACGCACGGGCCGGTGCCCGCACCGACGATGACATGGCTCATCCGCGGCGGGCAGTGCACGAAGTCCCACGGCTTCAACGGCCGCTCCTCGCCCTCCGCGATCAAGAGCGCCTCGCCGGCGACCACGAGGAAGTCCTCTTGGTCTGCCTCCCAGTGGTACATGGACATCGGATTGCCGGGATCGAGCACGAAGATGTTGACGCCGACCTGCGCGAAGTCCGGGTCGGCGTCGAAGCTCATCACCCGGCCGCGCGGCCCGCGGTCGTACCAGACGACATCACGCGCGTTGACGACGAACCAGCCCTCGCCCTTGGGGGCGAGTCCGCGCTCGGTCTGCTCCAGCCGGGCCTCGGGCACCATCGCGCCCATAGACTGACAGACATGGAGAGGTCGCTCCCCGTCGCCGAGCGCCCGCGCCGCCCTGAGTGGATGAAGGTGCGCGCGCCGCGCCCGGACTCGCGCTATTTCGACGTCAAGAAGCTGATCCACGGCGCGAGCCTGCACACGATCTGCGAGGAAGCTCGCTGCCCGAACATCTCGGAGTGCTGGGGACGCGGAACGGCGACGTTCCAGATCCTCGGCGACACCTGCACGCGCGCGTGCCGCTACTGCTACGTCCACAGCGGCCGGCCGGAGAGCCCGCCCGACCCGCTCGAGCCGCTGCGGCTTGCGAACGTCGCCGCGCAAATGCAGCTCGAGCATGTGGTCGTGACGTCCGTCGACCGCGACGACGTCGCGGACCGCGGCGCCGGCCACTACGCGGCCACGATCCGCGCGCTCAAGGCCAAGCTGCCGCACGCGAGCGTCGAGATCCTCACGCCCGACTTTCTCGGCGTCGAGGAGGATGCGCTGCAAACCGTTCTCGCCGCGCGCCCCGACGTCTTCAACCACAACATCGAGACGGTCCGGCGCCTGCATGCGCGCATGCGCGGCGCCAAGGCGAGCTACGACAAGGCGCTGTGGCTGCTGCGCCGCGCGAAGGAGATCGCCGAGTATCCGGTGCTGACGAAGTCCGGCATCATCGTCGGCCTCGGCGAGACGAACGACGAAGTGGTGGAGACGATGCGCGACCTGCGCGCGCACGGCGTGGACGTCGTCACGATCGGCCAGTACCTGCAGCCGAGCCCCAAGCACGCGCAGATCGACCGCTGGGTCCATCCCGATGAGTTCCGCTGGTTCCGCGAGCAGGGCGAGGAGCTCGGATTCGGGTCCGTCTTTTCCGGGCCGCTCGTGCGTTCGTCGTATCGCGCGGACGAGCAGCGCCACGCCGCGGCCGAAGGCCGCGGCGCAGTCGCTTACTGAGAAATGGCCGACTAGTTCAGCGGTACGCCCTGGCTCGACAGGAAGCTTCGAGCCTGCGCGTTGTCGACCCGGAAGGCGCCTGACGTGCCGTGGCAGTACTTCGTGCCGAACGAGATGACGGCGACCTGCCACACCTGGCCGTTGCCGTCGGTGTGCAAGATCGGGCCGCCGGAGTCGCCGAAGCACGTGCCGCCGCCGCCCGTGCCGTTGCCGGCCGAGTCGGTCATGATCAGGTTGTAACCGCCGGCGATGTGGCTGCCGAGGTTCTGCAGTTGGTTCGTGCCGACGAAGCGGGTCTTGGCCGCGACCTCGAGGTTCGGCCGCTCGAACTGGACGCCGTAACCGACGACCGTGAAGTTGACGTTCTGCTGGCCGCGCTGCGTCGCGAGCTTGTCGAGGTAGCCGGCCGGCGCGATCTTCGTGATGCCCTTGCTCGGTGCCGCCGTGAGCTGCACGACGCCCATGTCATGCGTGTTCGGGACGGTCAGGAAGCCGTTCCAGCCCGGATGCGGGACCGGCGTGCCCGTGAACTCGCCCTTGCACGGATAGCCCGTGTCGGTGGCCTTGCACGGGTTCCCGTCGAACGCGTAGGTGCCGAGCTGGATCGGGCCTGGGTTGAACCAGACCTGCGCGCTGTCGGGTGCGACACCGAGGTCCGGATCGATACCGGTGCAATGCCCTGCGGTCAGGTAGACCTTCGCGGCGACCATCGTGCCGGTACACCGCCAGAGCGGAATGTTGTGGTACAGGAACACGGACAGCCCGACGTTCGGGTGGCCGTTGCCGTCAGGCGTCCCGCCCTGGACGGCGCCCGCCGGAGCGGAAAGAAGCGCGACTGCGGCGATCGCGGCCGCAAGCGCAGTGAGAGCTCGACGCACTGAATCCCCCTTGAGAAGTTGGCCCGGTCGCTACCGCGGATCGGCAGCCCGGCGATGGTACTTGAGAAATGTAGAAACGTCTATGCCGGGCTAGCGGATCCCCGTGTCCAGGTAGAACGTCAGTCGCCGGACCTGCTTGGGCGCGAGCGTCAACGTCGCGGGCTTGACGCGGGTGACGCCGCCGGGCCGCGTCGCCTTCACGGCATAGGTGCCGGGTGCAAGCGTGACGCGGTAACTGCCGTCCGAGGCGGTCGTCGCGCGGGCGCGAACGAAGCCGGCGCGCGTGAAGGCGAGGACGACACCGGCGGCAGGCTTCATGCACGGGACGCGCGGCATACAGACCGGCGTCGCCGGCGCGAGCAGCACGGTCCCATGGAGAACTGCAGACCGCGTCGAGCCCGCGGCCGTGCCGCTCACGGCGGCGAGGACGCAGACGGCGAGCACACCGCCCCAGACCCGGGGACGCGCGACCACGCCGGGAGTGTAGCCCTGAAACACGAGAGGCCGGCCCTGCGGGCCGGCCTCTCGTCGAGCATCTGCTCCTGATCGCTACGGAGTGATCCGCGCGATGTGCGTGTTCCAGTTGCCGAGCAGACGTCTTGCCTCGGGCTGCCCGAAACCGGGCACGGGGCTGCGGTCCGCCTGCGGGCCGCAGTGACCGGTCGTCGCAGCCCACGTCGAGAGATTGCAGTTGTTGTGGATCTCCTCGGAGGCGATCCAGATCGTGCCGTTGTCCTCGTCGGCCGCTCCGTAGTCGCCCCAGCGCGGACGCGGCGGCGGAGCCTCGCCGTTCGGCCCAGGAGCAAACGGCGAGTAGTACTTGTACTCGCTGAAGCCGTCCTGGAGGCCGAGACCGGGCGCCGTCATGTGGATCGTGCCGACGGGGCCCGAGTTGCCGAACTTGACGTCCGCGGCACTCGGGTAGTTCGCCGGCCCGACGAGCGAGAACGCCATCGCACCCTGGCCGGCGGTCGTAACCGCCAGAGCCGGATAGGTCACGTTGGCATTCACCGCGCCGATGTAGCCCTGGTTGACGACGGCCGACTGCGGGCCGACCTTGCCGCCGCCGCCTTGGCCGATCATGCTCGGCTTGACGACGAACCACGCGATGCCGGCCTGTTCTTTCCCGCCCACGCTCATGCGCGTGTCGAGAGCGCCCCAGACCTTGCCGTTCGCGTAGTACACCTGCTGCATCCGGCTGTCGTTGCTGTCGAGCTGGCCGATGACCTCCGGCTTGTATGGATCCTCGGTCTCGCCGGGCGCTGACAGGAACGTCTGGAAACACGCGTCGATGTTCAGGCACTGACCGAGCGGCCAGTTCTGCGACGGGTCCTGCGTCCCGCTGCTCGGCTGATCCGAGAGCGGCGGCACGCCGTACGGCTCCGACGACAGCGCCCGACTGCTGAGGTTCAGGTCGGGGTGTGCCGTGTCGAGCGAGCTCGAGTTCGTGATCGCCCAGAGGCCGATCGTGTCGGACGAGCCCGTGCTGTTGCCGGCCTCCTCGGCGGCGTCGGAGCTCAGGAAGAACTCGGTGCCGCCGTTGTCGTTGTCGTAGGCCTGGCCGGGAACGACGGCAGGCCAGATCGTGAACCCGGTCGGCCCACGCTTCTCGGTCGCCAGCTTGGTGTTCGCGAACTGCACCCACGGGACCGACGACGCGTTCGCCGCGAGCTTGTGCTTCGACAGGGCGTAGATCTGCGCGCTGTTGAAGCCGTCCGTGAAGAACGGATACTCGTTCGTCGTGATGTAGAAGCCGTAGCGGTCAGCCCCGATGTGCGGGTAGTCGCCGATGCACGCGTCCGGCATCGACTCGCCCGCCCGGGGGTTGGGGTCCAGCCCACAGCCGTGATTCGGCGAGCCGTGATTCCCGTTGTCGGTCGTATCGATCGTGTACCGCTTCCACGTCGTGGTGCTCGGGTCGTGGTTCGCGGGATTGCTGACGTTGATGTCGAGATGGTTCTCGCCGGTGAAGTTCCCGGTGTCCGGGTCGAGCTCGAGCGTCAGGACGACGACGAACCACGCGCCCGTCTCCTCGTCGTAGTAGCAGCTCGGATCGGTGAGCTCAGGGCCTCCGGCGAGTACGTCGGGATAGCCGAAGAACTGATTCAACGTCTGTTCCTTCAACGTCGTGCCGGCGGTGTTGTAAGCCGCGAAGACGTCGTTGACCGCCTCCACGACGCGTCCTCCTGCGCCGACGCTCGCGTTGGTGCTCGCGCACATTCCCTGATCCGGAGGCTCGAGGTAGAACCCGTTGAGCGTGCGCTGGTCCCACATGCTCAGGCCCTCGAAGCTCTGGCCGGGGACGGCGTTCGAAACGGCGTCGAACGGCGTCGGTGTGACCACCGGTGTCGCGACCCCGTTGTGCTTCTTGCTCTTTCCATGCTGCTGCGACTCGCTCCTGTTCGCAGGCGATTCCTCGCCGCGCCTGCTGAGCGGATCGATGATGTTCGTCTCGGGCAAAGCGGAGCTCGCCGAAGACTGGAGTCCGGATGCACCGGCGACGCTGACGAGCGCCGCCGCCGCTGCCGTAACCAGCGACAGGACGAGTACCGCTCTCCAAAGGCGGTTCGAAGGCATTCTCTCCCCTTCTGTAGACCCAGGCCCGACCCCCCGCCGAGCCCCACTTCCGTTACGACCCCACGATATCGGCATCTCTCTTTCGCCGCAGGGCCGAACAAGCGAGGGGCCGGCCTGCGCCGGCCCCTCGCCCGATCAGCGGTTAGTGAACGGCGTTCGCGAGTGCCTGGTAGAAGGCCGCCGTCGGTGAGCCCAGACCGGTCACGTCGTCGTACCCGGTGCGGGTGTAGATCGACGCGTTGTAGTCCTTCTGCCCGGCCGGAGCCGCGACGTTCTCCGCGGAGCTGACGTAGCCGAGGGTGCGAACGGAGTAGAGCAGGCCGTCCGCATCCGTCTCGCCGTTGACGTAGTCGACACGCACGACGCCGGCCTCGGAGCGAGGCTTGACGTCGGTCAGCGCAGCCTTTACGCCGGCGTTCGTGTAGAGCACCGGATTGACGAAGCCAAGCGGGTTGCCGCCGTTGCGCTGCTGCGCAAGGGCGAACATGCCCGCCATCAGCGGCGACGACAGGCTCGTCCCGCCGATGCGGAACTCGCCGTAGCCGACGCCCGTGCTGAAGAACGACTGCGTCTGCCCGATCAGCATTCCCGTGTTCGGATCGCCGACGGCCGAGATGTCGGGCACCGT
>Ga0136846_1242491_pt1 | contig 11482 bp, 11 predicted proteins | sample HopSoiMetagenom2_FD_96841 | JGI IMG/M metagenome (GOLD analysis project Ga0136846, IMG submission 96841) | Grasslands soil microbial communities from Hopland, California, USA - 2 Assembly 2016 (version 4) | ecosystem: Environmental > Terrestrial > Soil > Grasslands | place: USA: Hopland... | reverse complement strand
GGCGGCCGCCGCAGCCCGCCGTCGAGCAGGCGCGCCAGCGTGGTCGGCACCAGCGAGACGACGGTCGGTCCGTCCGGCCGCCGCAGCTCGGCGAGCACGCGCTCGGTCTCGAAGCGCTCGTGCACGATCGCCGTCGTCTGGGCGATCACGCTGCGCAGCAGGATCGACAGGCCTCCGACGTGGGTGAGCGGCAGCGCGCACAGCCAGCGCTCGTCGCGCGGGCAGCCCAGCGCCACGGCCGAGCCCAGCGCACTCCACAGCCAGTTGGCGTAGGTCAGGGTCACCGGCCTGGCGGCGCCGGCGGTGCCCGACGTGAAGACGACCAGGGCGGGCGCGCCGAGGTCGTGCGCGCCCGGCAGCACCGCGTGCTCGTCGCCGTCGCCCGTGTCCAGCGGGTCGTCGACGACGGTCGTGCACCCCTGCCCTCGGCGCGCGCGCTCGGCGGCCGGCAGCCGCAGGTCCAGCGGGACGGCGACCGCGGCCAGGCGCAGGCACGCGTGCAGCGCGATCGCGTACGCCTCGCCGGGCGGCAGGGCCAGGCCGACGCGTGTCCCGGCGCGTGCCCCGCGGGCGGCGAGCCGCCGCGCCGCGGCGGCCGCGGCGGCGTCCAGCCGGGCGTAGGTGAGCGCATTGATCGCCGAGTGGTCGGGCCGCGCCGCGGCGGCCCGCGGCAGCCAGGCGTCGGCGAGCACGGCTTGCAAAGTACCTTGCCGGGCATGGCAGCCGTGACCTGGACGCGCGCGGCGGAGTACGAGGACATCCGCTACGAGCGATCCGATCCGCCGACCGCGGGCATCGCCAAGATCACCATCGACCGGCCCGAGGTGCGCAACGCGTTCCGCCCGCAGACGATCGTCGAGATCTCGCACGCGCTCGAGCGCGCCCGCGAGGACCCCGAGGTGGGCGTCATCATCCTCACCGGGGAGGGACCGCTCGCCTTCTGCTCCGGCGGCGACCAGCGCGTCCGCGGCGACACCGGCTACCTCAGCGAAGGCGCGACGATCGGGCGCTTCCACGTGACGGACCTGCACGTCCAGATGCGCCGCCTCCCCAAGCCGGTGGTGGCGATGGTCGCCGGCTATGCGGTCGGCGGTGGGCACGTCCTGCACCTCGTGTGCGATCTCACGATCGCCGCGGACAACGCTCGCTTCGGGCAGACCGGTCCGCGCGTCGGCTCCTTCGACGGGGGCTACGGCGCGAGCCTCCTCGCCGACCTGGTCGGGCTCAAGAAGGCCAAGGAGATCTGGTTCCTCTGCCGACAGTACGACGCCCAGCAGGCGCTTCAGATGGGGCTCGTCAACACCGTCGTTCCGCTGGAGCGGCTCGAGGAGGAGACGGTCGCGTGGTGTCGCGAGATGCTCGCGCTGTCCCCCTTCGCCCTGCGCCTGCTCAAGGCGAGCTTCCACGCGGGCCAAGACGGCTACGCGGGCCTGCAGCAGCTCGCCCACGACACCAACCTGCTCTTCTACGCAAGCGAGGAGGCGAAGGAGGGACGCGAGGCCTACAAGGCCAAGCGCGCGCCCGACTTCGCGCAGTTCCCGCGGCGCCCGTAGTGCGCAGTCGCACCGCGCGCATCTGGCTCATGGCCGCGCGGCCGCGCACGCTGCCGGCGACCGTCGCGCCCGTGCTCGTCGGCACCGCCCTTGCCGCGACGGAGCGCGACGACCTCAACTGGGCGGCCTTCGCGGCCGCGCTGCTCGGTGCCCTGTTCATCCAGGTCGGCACCAACCTGTCCAACGACTACTCCGACGCGCGCCGCGGCGCGGACACGGAGGACCGCCTGGGCCCGGTGCGGGTCACGGCCGGGGGCCTCGTGCCGCCACGGCAGGTGCTCGTCGCGACCTACGTCTCGTTCGGCCTCGCCGTGCTCTGCGGCGTCTACCTGATCGCCGTCGCCGGCTGGGTGCTCCTGCTGATCGGCGCGGCGTCGATCCTCGCCGGCGTCCTCTACACGGGCGGCCCGCGGCCGTACGGCTACGAGGGCCTGGGCGAGGTGTTCGTGTTCCTGTTCTTCGGGATCGTCGCCGTCGCCGGCTCCTACTACGTGCAGACGAAGTCGCTGGAGTGGGAGGCGTTCGCGCTGGCCGTGCCCGTCGGCCTGCTGGCCGCTGCGATCCTCGTCGTCAACAACGTGCGCGACCTGGAGACCGACCGCCGCGCGGGCAAGCGCACGCTGGCCGTCCGCCTCGGGCGCCACCGCACGCGCAACCTGTTCGCGGCGATGGTCTACCTCGCCCTCCTGACCGTGCCCGTCCCCTGGATCGCCGGGTCGCTCTCGGCGTGGCTGTGGCTGCCGTGGGCCACGCTGCCGTTCGCGGCCTCGGTCGTGCGGCTCGTGCGCCAGCGCACCGACGGCCCCTCGCTGAACCGGGCGCTCGGACGCGCGGGCCAGCTCGAGCTCGCCTTCTGCGTCCTGCTCGCCGCCGGCCTCCTCCTCACGTAGTGGACGTCGACTTCACCTCCGTTCGCATCCCGTTCGAGCGCCCGCTCCCGTTCGCGTGGGGCGAGCTCGACGAGCGCGAGCTGCTCGTGCTGCGCCTGGCCGGCCGCGACGGCGTCATCGGCTGGGGCGAGGCCGCGCCGCTCGAGCCCTACGACGGCGTCTCGCTGGCCGCCGTGCGGGGCGCGCTGGAGGCGTACGAGCCGATCCTGCGCGGCGGCGACGGTGCGAGCGGCGCCGAGCTCCTCGACGCCTGTCGCGCGGCCAGCGACCTGCCGCAGGCGCTGGCGGCGGTCGACCTCGCCCTGTGGGATCTCGCGGGCAACCGCGAGCGGCGGCCGGTCTGCGCGCTGCTCAGCGACGGGGCGGCCGACGCGGTCCGCGTCAACGCGACGATCCCGGCCGTCGACCGGGCGGGCGCCGCGACGCAGGCCGCGGAGGCGGCGCGGGACGGCTACACGTGCGTGAAGGTCAAGGTCGGCCTCGGCGACGACGGCGGGCGCGTCGCGGCGGTCCGCGCGGCCGTCGGCCCGGACGTCGAGCTGCGGCTGGACGCCAACGGCGCGTGGGAGGTCGACCAGGCCGTCGCCGCGATCGACGCGCTGGCGCCCGCCGGCCTGGAGCTCGTCGAGGAGCCGGTGCACGGCGTCGAGGCGATGCGGGCGGTCCGCGACAGCGTCGCTGTGCGTGTGGCCATGGACGAGACCGCGGCCGAGCCGGGCTCGCTTACCGCGCAGGTCGCCGACGCGGTCTGCCTGAAGATCGCGCGCTGCGGCGGAATCTCGGGGCTGCTGGCGCAGGCCTCGCTCGTCCGGGCCTCCGGCGCCGACGTCTACCTGGCCTCGACGCTGGACGGACCGCTGGGGATCGCCGCAGCCGTCCACTGCGCGGCGGCGTTGCGACCGACCTCGGCCTGCGGGCTCGGGACGCTGCCCCTCTTCGCCGGCGAGTTCGACGTGCTGGCGCTCGAGGCCGGGCACATCGCGGTGCCCGCGTCGCCGGGGCTGGGCGTGTAGGGATCGCGGGCGTAGGATCGCGCTGATCCCATCACTCATCCCATGGGAGGCGATATGCCGAAGGTGCTGATCCTCACGGGTGACGGCGGTGAGTCGCTCGAGGTCATGTACCCGTACCAGCGTCTGCGCGAGGAGGGCTACGAGGTCGACGTCGCGGCGCCCTCGAAGAAGCGGGTCCAGCTGGTCGTGCACGACTTCGTCGACGGGTTCGACACCTACAAGGAGACGACGGGCTACGGCCTGCAGGCCGACCTCGCGTTCGCGGACGTCGATCCGGCCGACTACGTCGCGCTCGTGATCCCGGGCGGCCGCGCTCCGGAGTACATCCGCAACGACCCCGACGTGCAGCGCATCGTGCGGGCGTTCTTCGACCAGGAGCGCCCGGTGGCGCAGCTCTGCCACGCACCGCTCGTCCTGGGTGCGGCCGGGCTCCTCGCCGGCAGGCGCAGCGCGGCCTACCCCGCGCTCGAGCCCGACGTGGCGGCCGCCGGCGGCACGTTCGTCGACAGCGACGCCGTCATCGACGGCCAGATGATCTCCGCCCGGGCCTGGCCCGACCATCCGGAATGGATGCGCGAGTTCATCCGGCTGCTGCGCGAGAAGGCGCCGGCCGGCGAGCCGGCGGCGGCGGGCGCGGGGACGAGCTAGCCGACGACCGCCTCGGCCACGGCCTGCGGCGCCTCGCGCGGCAGGCCGTGGCCGGCGCCGGGGACGACGATCAGGCGCGCGTCGGGCAGGGCGGCCACCAGCACCTCGCCGAGCGCGACGTACTTGTGGTCGCGCTCGCCGGCCAGCACGGCCACCGGCATGGGCAGCTCGGCCAGGCGCCCCCACAACGGCTCCATCGTCCCGGTTCCGACGCCGCGCAGGGCGGCGGCCAGCGCGCGCGGGTCGTTGCGCAGGATGTCCTGGCGGGCGGACGCGCCGACCGCCGGCGGGTCGCGCGCGAACAGCGGCTGGGCGAGCCAGCGGTCGGCGAAGGCCTCGATCGTCGCGTGCTCGGCGAAGGCGGCCAGGGCCTCGTCGGCCGCGCGCCGGCCCGCGCGCTCGGAGGCGTCTTCGATGCCGGCGGTCGCCGACACGAGCACGAGGCGCTCGACGCGGCCGGGCGCGGCGAGCGCGACGTGCAGCGCGATCCGGGCGCCCATCGAGTAGCCGGCGAGCACGAAGCGCGGCGGGGCCGCCGCGAGCACGTCGGCCGCGCACGCGTCGAAGGCGATCGGCCGGGCGGCGCGCGCGGCGCCGTGGCCACGGAGGTCGAGGGCGCGCGGGCTGTAGGGTTCCGCGCGGCCCGGGTGGGCGGCCCGCACCGCCTCCCATCCGCGTCGCGTCCCGGCGAACCCGTGCAGCAGCACGACCGTGGGCGTCACGCGCCCGCACGATGCCAGACAGCGCCGACACGCACCTCCTCCTGCGCGCCTTCTGCGACGAGCTCGCGCGCTGCGGCATCGCCGGCGCCGTCACGTCCCCGGGGTCGCGCTCGACACCGCTCGTCCTCGCCCTCGTCCGCGACGGGCGCTTCCCCTGCTTCTCGCACGTCGACGAGCGCGCCGGCGCGTTCTTCGCGCTGGGGCTGGCCAAGGCCACCGGCCGCCCGGCGGCGCTGGCCTGCACGAGCGGGACGGCGGCCGCGAACTACCTGCCGGCCGTCGTCGAGGCGCGCGAGGCGCGCGTGCCGCTCGTCGTCCTCACGGCCGACCGCCCCCCGGAGCTGCGCGACGCCGGCGCCGGGCAGAGCGTCGACCAGGTCAAGCTCTACGGGGACTTCCCGAAGTGGTTCGTCGAGGTGGGCGTGGACGACGCCACGCCCGCCCGCGTGCGCTGGATGCGGGCGCTCGCCTGTCGCGCGGTCTGGACGGCCCTGGAGCGCCGGCCGGGCCCCGTCCATCTGAACTTCCCGCTGCGCGAGCCGCTCGTGCCCGACGCGCCGCTGCCCGACGCGGAGCCCGAGGGCCACGCCGGCCGCGCCGACGGCCGGCCCTGGGTCGCCCACGTGGCCGGCGAGCCCGCCGCGCCCGACCCCGCGGCGGGCGCCGCGCTGCTCGCGCAGGTCGCCGGCGCGGCGACGCGCGGCGTCGTGGTCGCCGGGCGCGACGAACGCCCGTGGCGCTCCTCGCCCTCCGCGCTCGCGCGCGCCACCGCCGCCTTCGCACAGGCCGCCGGCTGGCCGGTCCTGGCCGACCCGCTGTCCGGCGCGCGGCACGGGCCCAACGCCGTCGCGCACTACGACGCGCTGCTGCGCGTGGCGTCGTTCGCGCGCGCGGCCGCCCCCGAGGTCGTGCTGCGCGTCGGCGACCTGCCGACGTCCAAGCCGCTGCGCCGGTGGCTGGCCTCACTGGACGCGGTGCAGGTCCTGCTCGACCCCGACGCGGCCTGGCAGGACCCAGACCAGGTCTGCGACCTGACCCTTCCCCACGAGCCGGCTACGACGCTGGCCGCGCTCGCCGGCGCAGTCGACCGCGGCGACGCGTCCTGGGCGGGCGCCTGGCGCGACGCCGACGGTCGCGCCGCGGCGGCCATCGGCCGAGAGCTCGGCGAGGAGCTGAGCGAGCCGCGCCTGGCCGCCGAGCTCGGCGCGCACCTCCCGCCGGACGCCACGCTCGTCGTGGCGGCCTCGATGCCCGTGCGCGACGTCGAGACGTTCGCGCCCGTGCGCGACACGCCGCCCCGAGTGCTGGCCAACCGGGGCGCCAACGGCATCGACGGGACATTGGCCACGGCCTACGGCGTCGCGGCCGCCACCGACGGCCCCGTCGTCTGCCTGCTCGGCGACGTCGCCTTCGCCCACGACCTCGGCGCGCTGCTGACCGCCAAGCGCCTGGCCGTCCCGCTCACGATCGTGCTGGTCGACAACGGAGGCGGGGGCATCTTCGACTTCCTGCCGGTCGCGACCCAGCGCGACATCTACGAGCACCACGTGGCGACGCCGACCGAGCTCGACCCGGCCGCGGCGGCGGCCCTCTTCGGCTTGCACCACCTGGCGGTCCACGACCTCGCGGGCCTGCGCTCGGCGCTCGACCACGGCCTCGGGTCGGCCGGCACGACGCTGATCGTCGTCCGCACGCGACGCGACGCGAACGTCGCCCTGCACCGGCGGGTCTGGGACGCGGTCGCGGAGGCGGTGGCTGCAGGCTGACGTGCAGGCCGTCCGATGCGGCGCCTAGCGTCGCGCCGGCGATGGACAGCCTGTTCCAACTCGCGGCGGCCGACGACGAGCGGCCAGAGCCCCGTCCGCGGCGCCGCACCTCCAAGGGCATCTCGCCCGGCGACATCGTGCAGGTCGACCGGCGCGGCCGCCGGTTCCACGCCCTCGTCACCGGCATCCACCAGCGCGCGTCGGGCCATCACGACCTCGACCTGCGCCCGCTGGACCCGCGCACCTCCTACTACACCGCGACGATCCGCGAGATCGTGGCCGTGTGGCGGCGCGCGTAGGCGGGCGTAGAGTCCGGCCATGGCGCGCGCCTACCTGGTCGGCGACATCGACGTCCGCGACCGCGACCTGTACGCCGACTACGCCTCCGGCGTGCCGGCCACGCTCAAGCCCTACGGCGGCCGCTACGTCGTGCGCGGCGGCGCGCCGGAGAGCGCCGAGGGCGACTGGCGGGCCGGGCGCATCGTGATCCTGGAGTTCCCCGACCGCGAGCGGGCCCGGGCGTGGCTCGAGGGCCCGGAGTACGCGCCGCACCGGGCCAAGCGCCTGCGCGCGGCGACCGCGCGCTTCGTGCTCGTCGACGGCGTCGAGTAGCGCGGCCTACGCAGCGAGCGCGGGCAGCAGCGCCTGCAGCTTGACCTCCGTCTCGGCCAGCTCGGCCGCCGGATCGGAGTCGCGGACCACGCCGACGCCCGCATAACAGCGCGCGACGCCGCCCGTCAGCAGCGCGCAGCGCAGGGCGACGCAGAAGTCGCCGTCCTCGGCGCTGTCCGTCCAGCCCACGGGCCCCGCGTACCAGCCGCGGTCCAGCCCCTCGAGGGCCGGGATGAGCGGGAGGGCGGCGTCCGGCGGCTCACCCCCCACCGCCGGCGTCGGGTGCAGGAGGCCGGCGAGCTCGACGACGCCCACGGGCCGCGCGAGCTGGGCGCGGATCGGTGTGGCCAGGTGCTGGATGTTCGCGATCCGCGCGAGCACGGGCTCTTCGGGCGCCGTCACCCAGACGCTGAGCGGCTCCAGCGAGCGGACGATGCGCCGGACGACGATCGCCTGCTCCTCGCGGTTCTTCTCGGAGCGCAGCAGCTGCTCGCCGAGGTGGTCGTCGACGGCCGGGTCGGCGCTGCGGCGCGTCGAGCCGGCCAGCGCGAGCGTGCCGGCGCGCAGGCCCTCGCGCCTGACGAGGAGCTCCGGGCTCGCGGCCAGGAAGGTGGACGCACCGCGCCCGACCGCGAACACGTGGCACTGGGGAAAGCCCTCGCGCAGGACGCCCAGGACCGCCGCCGCGTCGTGAACGGCGCCCGCGTGCACCTGCACCTCCCGGGCTAGGACGACCTTGTCCAGCGCGCGCGAGGCGATCCGTTCGGCCGCGCGGGCGACCGCCTCCTCGTAGTGCTCGGGTGGCATCGCGCTGACGACCCGCACCCGCTGGGCGGGGTCCGGATCCAACAGGGGCAGCGCGTGCTCGCGCAGGTTGGCGGCGCGCCGCTCCAGCCGCTCGAGCAGCGCCTCCGGGCGATCGTCCGGCGCCACCACCGCGGCCAGCGTCAGTCGCACCTCGTCCCCGAGGCGATGGAGGGCCACCTCCGGCACGTGCAGCGAGCCCGGCGCGAAGGGGCTCCAGTGCGGAGCCGTGCCACCGTCGGGGGCGAAGGCGAACCCGCCGACGGCCACCGGTCCGGCGCCGCGCGCCTCGGGCGGGTCGTCGCAGGCACCCGCGGACACGAGGTCGCGCCACTGCGCGGCGATCGACGCGAAGCGCCCTTCCCCGGCGGCCTCCAGCGCGACGGCCACGCCGAGCGTGGCGAGCGCCGTCGCCTCGCGCGCGGGCTGCTCGAAGGCGAACCACGGCTCGGCGCCCGCGCGCGAGGCCACGACGGTGGCGGTCGGATCCACGTCGGCGGGCACGCGCACGGTCACGGCGGCGAGCGCGCGCAGCGAGCGGGCGCGACGCGCGCGGCGCACGGCGTCCGCGAGCCGCGCCCGCAGGCGCTCGCGATCGCCGGACTGAAGCGCGAGCCGGCCGCCGCCCGCTGTCCTGACAGGCATCGAGGGCGAGTCTACGAACGGCCGAGCGGCGGCCACGACCGTGCGTCCGGCGATCGCCCGCGTCGGTAGGCGACGGGCGGCGGCGGCGCGCATCGACTCCGCTCGCCCGCTCGCCGTCGTCGGACCGCCGCCCGCCGACGCCTGAACCCCTGACGCCGTCGGCGCCCGCCCGTTCGGTCCGGGTGCCGAGGATCGCGGCCTCAAGCCGTTCACAAACGCGCTGGACACCTCGGCTAGCATCCCGCACCTGCCGCGCGGTACAGTCGACGGACTGACGGCGCAATGCGGCCCATCGGCAAGAGGCTGGGACCAGGGGATGAGTCGGGGACTGCAAGGACGGCCAATCATCGTCACGGACGTGGAGCACCGCTCGGGTGTGGCGGTCTGCCGCGGGTTGCATCGAGCGGGGTATCGCGTCACCGGGATCAGCTGCTCCCGGCATGCCGCCGGCCATTGGTCGCGCGCGTGCGCGGAGCGCCTGACCGTCGCGCACCCCCTGGAGGACGAGGACCGGTTCATCGACGGGCTGGTGCGGACAGCGGCGCGTGGCGCCTACGACCTGCTCATCCCGGGGACCGACGCCTCGCTGGCGACCGTATCGCGGCGCCGCGGCGAGCTCGAGCCGCACGTGCGGCTCGCCCTCCCGCCGCACGAGGTCGTCACCCGGACCCTCGACAAGCAACACCTCGCCGCCGCGGCGAGGGCAGCCGGGCTGGAGCCGCCCGAGACCGCGGTCTGCTGGACGACCGACGACGCCGTCGCGGCCGTCAGGCGGTTCGGCTTCCCGGTGCTCGTCAAGCCGCAGCAATCGGTGTTCGAGGTCGACGGCGTCGCGCGTCGGTGGGGAAGCGCGCTCGTGCGCGACGAGCGCCAGCTCGTCGAGATCGCCCCGGGCTACGGCCGCCCGTTCCTCGTCCAGCGCCGGGACACCAGCAGCGTCCTGTCCTTCGCGGGCGTCCGCGTCGATGGCCGCCTGCTCGGCGTGGCGGTGTCCCAGTACCAGCGCACGTGGCTGCCCGAGGCCGGCAACGTGGCCTACTCGAGGACGATCGCGCCGCCCTTCGACCTCGAGGCTCGCGTCGACCGCCTGCTGGCCGAGCTGGACTGGCAGGGCATGTTCGAGCTCGAGCTGCTCGGGATCGGGCCCGGTCGGTTCGCCGCGATCGATCTCAACCCGCGTCCGTACGGATCGATGGCGCTCGCCCTGCGATCGGGCGTCAACATCCCCGCGCTCTGGTGCGACTGGGTCCTACGCGGCACCGCTCGCCCGGTCCGCGCCCGCCCAGGCGTCTACTACCGCTGGGAGGACGCCGACCTGCGCCACCTCCTGTGGCAGGCGCGCCGGGGCGAGTTGCGCTTGGCCGCCCGGGTCCTGCGTCCCCGCCGCGCCGTCGCGCACGCGTACTTCGAGCTGCGCGATCCGGGGCCGCTGGCGGCGCGCGCCGTCGAGATGGCGGGCAAGGGAACGGAGCGCGCGCGCGAGGTCGCCCGGGCCGTGCGCGAGGCGAGCGAGCCGCCGCTGTTCGTCCGCGGTCTCGCGAACGGCCTGCGCCGGCCCCCGTCGCCGCCGTCGTCCGAGGCGCCCGCGCCACCCAACAAGAACGGCACGGGGCGCTTCCGCCGCGCGCCGGGCACCGGATCGCTCCCCTACGACAGTCTCGTCGCCGGCCGGCGCGCCGCCTTCTGGGGCAAGCCGCTGTCGCCCTGCCGGGCCTGCCGCACTACGTCTCGCCGCGGCCGCGCGACAGCGCGATCTCCCCCGTCCGCATCTTCTCGACGAGGCCGAACGGGCGCACCATGCGCTCGAAGGCGTCGATCTTGTCGCTCGTCCCGGTGACCTCGACGATCACCGAGCGCTTGGTGACGTCGACGACCTTGCCCCGGAAGATCTCGCAGAACTGCAGGATCTCCGCACGCTGCACGCCGTCGGCGGCGATCTTGAACATCGCGAGCTCGCGGGCGGCGGTGTCCGCTGGGTCGAGGTCGCGGATCTTCAGGACGTTGACGAGCTTGTGCAGCTGCTTGGTGACCTGATCGATCGGGTGCAGCGCGCCGTCGAGCGTGAGCGTGATGCGCGAGTAGCGCTCGTCGTCGGTGGGGCCGACCGACAGCGTGTCGATGTTGAACCCGCGGCGCGCGAAGAGCCCGGCGATGCGGGTCAGCACGCCCGGCTTGTTCTCGACGAGGATCGACAGCGTGTGCTTGCGCCCGGTGTGCAGCGCCACCGACGCCTCGAGCTCCTCGAGGCTGAGCAGCTCCTTCGTGCCCGGCTCGCCCATCTCAGCCCACCATGTCCCGCGCCGGCGCGCCGGGGGCGATCATGGGATAGACGTTCTCCTCCGGCGTCACGCGGACGTCGACGAGCACCGGCCCCTCGGCGGCCAGCGCCGCGCGCATGTCGTCGACCAGCGTCGTCTTGTCCGTGAAGCGCAGCCCGGTGGCCCCGTAGGCCTCGGCCAGCTTGACGAAGTCCGGATACTGGCCCATGTGGACATGCGAGTAGCGCTTGTCCCAGAACAGCTCCTGCCACTGGCGGACCATGCCGAGGTAGCCGTTGTTCATGATGAACACCTTCACGGCGATGCCCTCCTGGGCGCACGTCGCGAGCTCCTGCATGTTCATCTGCACCGAGCCGTCGCCCGCGATGCAGACGACCGTCTCGTCCGGGCGGCCGACCTTGGCCCCCATCGCCGCCGGCAGGCCGAAGCCCATCGTGCCCAGGCCGCCGGAGTTGATCCAGCGCCGCGGCCCGTTGAAGTGGAAGTACTGCGCAGCCCACATCTGGTGCTGGCCGACGTCGGAGGTGACGACCGCCTCGCCGCCGGTCGC
>Ga0136846_1225132_pt1 | contig 11482 bp, 8 predicted proteins | sample HopSoiMetagenom2_FD_96841 | JGI IMG/M metagenome (GOLD analysis project Ga0136846, IMG submission 96841) | Grasslands soil microbial communities from Hopland, California, USA - 2 Assembly 2016 (version 4) | ecosystem: Environmental > Terrestrial > Soil > Grasslands | place: USA: Hopland... | reverse complement strand
TCGCCGCGGGCGAGACGCTCGGCATCGTCGGGGAGTCGGGGTGCGGGAAAAGCGTGACGTCGTTTGCGATTCTCGGTCTGCTCGCACGCAACGGCCGCGTCGAATCGGGCCGCGCCGTGTTTGCGGGTCAGGATCTGATCCGGCAGAGCGACCGCACCCTGCGAAAAATTCGCGGCCGCGAGGTCTCGATGATCTTCCAGGACCCGATGTCGTCGCTGAATCCGGTCCTCACGATCGGCCGGCAGATCCGCGAGGCGCTCGAGACCCACTTCGACATGGATCGCAAGGAGGCCGACAAGACAGCGGTCGAGGCGCTCGATCGTGTCGGGATTCCGAGCGCGAAGGCGCGTATCAAGGATTACCCGCACCAGTTCTCAGGCGGGATGCGTCAAAGGGCGATGATCGCGATGGCCCTGGCCTGCAAGCCGAAGCTGCTGATCGCCGATGAGCCGACGACGGCGCTCGACGTCACGATCCAGGCGCAGATTCTCGATCTACTTCGTGCGCTCGTCATCGAAGAGGACGCGGCTCTGATCCTGATCACGCACGACCTGGGCGTCGTCGCGGGCATGTGCGAGCGCGTCAACGTGATGTACGGCGGGATGTTCATGGAGACCGGCTCCGCCGACCAGCTCTTCGCGTCGCCGCGACACCCGTACACCCTCGGCCTACTTCAGAGCGTGCCGCGACTCGACGCCGCCCGCCGCTCGCGTCTCCACCCGATCGAGGGCGCGCCGCCGAACATGCTGCGTGCCCCCGCAGCCTGTCCGTTCCAGCCCCGTTGCCGGTTCGAGGTGGACATGTCGCGCCGCGAGGTGCCGCAGCTCGTCGAGATCGAGCCGGGGCACCACGTCGCGTGCTTCAACCCGGTACCGGTCGACGAGTGGGGCCGGACGCGCGAGGCCGCGACCGCGTGAGCAGCAACGGCGCCGGGCCGCTCGTCGAGCTCGACCATCTCAAGGTCTACTTCCCGATCAAGAGCGGGATCGTGCTGGACCGCCATGTCGGCGACATCCGTGCGGTCGACGACGTGTCGCTGACGATTCAACGCGGGGAGACCGTCGGCCTCGTCGGCGAGTCGGGCTGCGGCAAGTCGACTGTCGGGCGCGCGATCCTGCGCCTCTACGAGCCGACCGCCGGGCGCATTCTCTTCGACGGCCAGGACATCTCGAACCTCGACGAGCAGGAGCTGAGGCCGCTGCGGCGCCGGATGCAGATGGTCTTCCAGGACCCGTTCGCGTCACTCAATCCCCGGCACAGTGTCGGTCGCATCGTGGGCGAGCCGCTACGCGTGCACGGACTGGCCTCCCGCGGCGAAACCTCCGCCCGCGTGCGTGATCTGCTGCGGACGGTCGGTCTCCCTCCAGACGCGTCGGGCCGCTATCCGCATGAGTTCTCCGGTGGCCAGCGCCAGCGCATCGGCCTTGCGCGCGCCCTTGCGCTGAACCCGGACTTCATCGTCGCCGACGAGCCGGTCTCGGCCCTCGACGTCTCGATCCAAGCGCAGATCATCAACCTGTTCGAGCAGCTCCAGGACGAGTTCGAGCTGACGTACCTCTTCATCGCGCACGACCTCGCGGTCGTTCGCCACATCTCCGACCGGATCGCCGTCATGTATCTCGGGTGGATCGTGGAGGTTTCGTCGGCGGATGAGCTTTACGAGAATCCCCTGCACCCGTACACGATCTCGCTGCTTTCGGCTGTGCCCATCCCTGACCCGGTCGTCGAGCGCCAGCGCCAGTCGATCCTGCTCGCGGGCGATCTACCGAGCCCGGCCAACCCTCCGGCGGCGTGTCGCTTCCATACGCGCTGCCCCTTCGTGCAGCCCACTCGTTGCCGCGAAGAGATCCCGCCGCTACGAAAGCTCGGCACCGGACACGAGGTTGCCTGTCACTGGGCCGAGGACATTCAGGCAGGTCGCCTCAGGCCGCACGAGCGCGAGCCGGTCTTCGAGGCCGGCCCGCAAGAGCCCGTGGAAGAGCCGCCGCCGACCTGAGAATCTCGTCCGCCTCGAGCGGCGCGACGCGCAGCTCGGGTGGCGGCCGGCGCAAGAACGACCCCACCAGCAGAAGCTCGTCGATTTCCTCCGGCTGCAGATGTTCCTCCGTCGGCCGCGCGCACGCAGCGAGCCCGGCCTCGACCTCGAGCCTGCTTGCGAGTGTGCGCACGTCGGCGATGCGTCCGTTCGCGACGAAGACCCCGCGTGCGTAGCCGTCTTCGCCCGAGGGCACGACCAGGCAACAACGCGCACGCTGTAGCTGCTCCAGCTTTTGCATGCTGCGCACGACGTCCTCGACGGCGCGAAGCCGGTCACGCAGGCGAGCCGCGTCTTCGAAGCGACGGCATTCCGAGAGGTCGTTCAGCCGGGCTCGCAAGCGCGGGAGCGCCAACTCGGGTCGCTCCGCTTCGTCGGCGCGGAGGGCGCGAGCGGCGAGCCGCGCGCGCGTGCGGCTCTTCAGCGGTCCGACGGGCGAAGGCTTCGACGAGCACACGACGGTCTCGCCGCGACGGCGCAGATAGACGTACCGGTCCGGTCTGGCGTTCCGCGCATTCGCCGGCGGCCGCAGTTCGCGCAGCAGACGGAGCTCCTCGAGCGCGGCTTCGAGCTCGGAGCCGCACACGCGCCACTCGATACGCTCGAGGGCGCCGAGGGCGGACTCGACAGCCGGTCGCTGCCGGTCGGTGCGGAAGTAGGAACGCAATCGCGCGCGAAGGTCCCGCGCGCGACCCACGTACAGCACCTGGTCGTGTGCGTCGTGAAAGAGGTACACGCCCGGCGCGGTCGGTGCCCCGAAAGCGAGCGACCGTTTCGCGTAGATCTTGCGCACCCGTGGTGCGGCGAGATCGACGAGATCGGCCACCGTGAGTGCGCCGCGCTCCTGCGCAAGTCCGATCAGCTGGATGAGGATCTCCGCAGTCGCCTGCGCATCCGGCAGCGCCCGGTGGCACGGCTGCGCGGACGTCCCGAAGAATTGCGAGAGCGATGCAAGCCCGGCCCGGGGGGTGCGGCCTGCAAGCAGTCGGCGCGCCAGTCCGACGGTGTCCACCACCGGGCCTGCGAGCCGCGCGCCCGTCAGACGTTCAGTCTCACGGTCGAGGAACGAGAGGTCGAACCGTGCGTTGTGGGCGACGAGCACCGCGTCGCCCGCGAATTCGAGGAAACGACGTACGGCGATCGCAGGATGCGGCGCTCCGCGGAGATCTGCATCGCGCAGTCCGGTGATCGCCGTGATCGCCGCCCCGATCGGGACACCCGGATCGACGAGGAGCTCGAACTCGTCCACGAGCTCCAGGTCGCGAACCCGAACTGCACCGATCTCGCAGATCCGCGCTGTCGTCGGCGTGAGGCCTGTCGTCTCGAGATCGACGACGACGAAGGTCGCGCGGTCGAGCGGCAGGTCGGCGCCAGGCGCCTCAGCCAGCCCTACGGCGTCACCGCGCCACGCGAGCCGGGCGTCTTCCGCCACGACCTCTTCGAGCAGGCTGCGCGCCATGCCGATGGGCGCATGGCGCAGGGCGAAGAGCCTGCGCGCCGCTTCCTCGACGAAGACCGGACCTCGGCGTTCCTCGACGAGCTCGACCAGCCGGTCGGCGGCGTCCAGCCTGAGCTGCATCGCGACAGCCTAGGCGAACATACGTTCGCTGTCCAGTGAGGCGCCGTCCAGTCGCGCCTGAGCGCGCCGGAGGGTACACGAACGATGCAAATGGAAACGCAAACCGAACTAACGGCGAAGTCGGAAAGACGTCTGTAAGAATCGATGCGATTCCGCGTGCGGACTGGGGTGTAAACGCCCGCGGGGCAGCCCCAAGGGAGGAGTTTTCATAGTGACAAAGAGATCGACGATCCGATCAGTCGGTGCCCTCGCGCTCGTGAGCGCCCTTGCCTTCCTCGCAGGGTGCGGCGGAGGTGGCGGCGACAAGTCTTCGAGCGACAACACCGGCGGAAGCAGCAACGGTGGCAAGACCTACCCGGTGCTCCGCATCGTCCTCGACTCGCCCGATTACATGGACCCGCAGCTCTATTACACGGTCGAGGCCTATCAGTGGATGAGCTACGTCTGGACGGGCCTGGTGGGTTACACGCACAAGTCCGGGCCCGAAGGCGGTCAGCTCCAGCCGTACCTCGCGGAGGCGATGCCGAAGATCTCGGCTGACGGCAAGGACTACAAGTTCACGCTTCGTCAGAACCTGAAGTATTCGAACGGCAAGCCTGTCAAGGCGAGCGACTTCAAGTACAGCATCGAGCGAGCGTTCAAGATGGATTCGCCGGGCGTCGGTTTCTTCGGCGAGATCAAGGGCGTAGGTGGCTCCGGTGGCTTCGCGGAGACGAAGAAGGGCCACATCTCCGGGATCATCACGAACGACTCGAAGCGAACCATCGAGATCCAGCTGGACCAGCCGCGTGGAGACTTCCTCTACATCCTCGCGCTCGAGTTCGCGCACATCGTTCCGACCGGCACGCCTGCCAGCGACCAGTCGACGCATCCGATTCCTTCGACCGGCCCCTACATGCTCAAGAGCTACACCCCCAACCGGGGCTTCGAGCTCGTCCGGAACCCGAACTTCAACGGGCAGATTCCGACGATCCCGAAGGGCGCCCCAGATCGTCTCGTGGCGTCGATCGTCTCCGACCCGGTCGCCTCGTATCAGCGGGTCGTACAAAACAAGGCCGACTTCGACTTCAATCAGGTGCCGAACGACCGCCTGCCCGAAGCCCAGAACAAGTTCGGAGATCAGCTTCGCATCTACACGAATGCGAACACCTATTACTTCGCGCTCAACAACAAGATCCCGCCGTTCAACAACATCGATGCACGGCGCGCCGTCAATTATGGGATCGATCGCGAAGCGATCATCTCCGGCATCTACGGCGGGTTGGGCCGGCCGACGCAGAACTTCCTGCCACCCGGCTACCTGCAGTACAAGAAGATCAACGCGTACACCTTCGACCTCGCGAAGGCCAAGCAGCTCGTGCAAAAGTCAGGCACTGCCGGCCAGAGCGTCGACGTGTACGGCCCGAACTCCGGCCTGTCGAAGCAGGTGACGGAGTACCTGGCCGGACAGCTGCAGAAGATCGGCTACAAGCCGAAGCTACGGCTGCTCGGCGACCAGGTCTACTTCCAGACGATCGGGAACCAGGCCACCAAGGCGCAGGCCATGTTCACGGACTGGTACCAGGACTACCCGCATCCGCTCGACTGGTTCGACGTGCTGCTGAACGGGAACCGAATCACTCAGACCCACAACAACAACCCCGGCAACGTCGACGTCCCAGCGGTGAACAAGGAGATCGAGGCGTTGAAGAAGGAGCCGAACCTCAACGCTGACATCAACAACCGCTGGGCGAAGGTCGACCACGACCTCATGGTCACGCATTCGACGACGGTGCCGTACATGAACATCTCCGGCACCAACTTCTTCAGCTCCGAAATGGATATGAGCTGTTACTCGTTCCACGTCGTCGTGTACTGGGACTGGGGGGTCAGCTGTAAGAAGTAGAAGCGACGCTGACCGAGGGGGGCGCCGTTTCGGCGAGCGCCTCCCTCTGGTTAGCTGATCGACCGTAGGGAAGGAAGGACAGGGTGGCGACCGACTCGGCGACCGATTTCACGCTCGACTCAGCGGCGGCGCTCGCCGCCGACGAGCATGGCGCGATCGAAGGCAGGAGCCCGTGGCTGCTCGCCTGGCGGCGGCTCCGACGAAATTACGTCGCACTGGCCGCGCTCGCGCTCTTCATCGTGATCGTGGTCACATGCGCGCTGGCCGGCCCCTACGCCAAGCATGTCGCCAAGACCGGTCCCAATGTCGGTCATCTCGGGGAGACCTTCACGCGTGACGGCCAGCAGGTGCAGGTCGTGTCCAAGGGCGGCTTCGTCAACGGGAAGTTCATCGCGGGCGGCATTCCGGTTGGCCCCCAGTTGTGGCACGCGGGCGGCCGCTATGTGTTCGGCGCCGACCAGCAGGGCCGGGACGTCGCGGTCCGGCTCCTTTACGGCGGGCTCAACTCACTCAAGATCGGGATCGGGTCGGCAATCGTCTGCATGGTTTTTGCGCTGGTCCTCGCCTTACTCTCGGGGTATTACGGCGGTTGGGTCGACTGGGTGATCTCTCGTGTCTTCGACCTGATCTGGGCGTTCCCGGTGTTGCTGCTCGCGATCGCGCTCGGCACCGCGCTGGCAATCAACGGCTTCCACCATTTCGGGATCAACATCGAAGGCGGCAGCCTCTGGATTCCGGTGATCGTCATTTCTTTCGTGCTGATCCCGTACGTCGCTCGGCCGCTCCGGGGTCAGATCCTGTCGCTGCGGGAGAAAGAGTTCATCGAGGCCGCGCAAGCACAGGGAGCGAGCCCCTTGCGCGTGATGTTCGCCGAGCTGCTTCCGAATGTGGCGTCGTCGTTTCTCGTCTTCTTCGCGTTGATGATCGCGAACAACATCCTCACCGAGTCGGGTTTGTCGTTCCTCGGGGCGGGTGTGCAGCCACCGAATCCATCCTGGGGGACGCTGATCGACGACGGCTCGGACCGGCTCGTCACGGCTCCGTGGCTCACGATCATTCCTGGTATCGCGATCGTGCTGACGGTGCTCTCCCTCAACATCTTCGGCGACGGCCTACGCGATGCGCTCGACCCGCGAGCCAAGGTCCGAATCGAGCGCTAGATGCTGGCGTTTTTGATCAGACGGCTGATCGGCGCGTTCCTCGTGCTCATCGCGGTCAGCTTCATCACGTATCTCATCTTCATCAAGATCCCCGGCGGTGACCCCGCGCCCCGAATTGCCGGCCGTACGGCCACCGAGGCGAACATCCAGGACATTCGCGAGAAGCTGCACCTGAACGACCCGTTCTACTCGCAGTACTGGGCGATGATGAAATCCCTTTTCACGGGCTCGCTGACGTCCTACTCGAGCCAGCTCAACGTCGTTGAGCAGATCAAGTCGGGCATCCCAGCCACCTTCTCGCTCTGCATCGGCGCGGGCGCCATCTGGCTCTTCTTCGGGATCCTCGTCGGGCTGATCTCGGCGGTGAAGGCCGGGCAGTGGTCGGACAGTGTGATCACCGTCTTCGCGTTGATCGGCATTTCACTACCGGTCTTCTGGCTCGGCCTGATGTCGCGCTACGTCTTCGCCGAGGACCACCCGTTCAGTTTCTTACCCGACGGCGAGTACGTTCCGCTGACCCAGAATCCCTGGCAGTGGTTCACCCACCTGCTGATGCCCTGGCTCGTGCTCGCCGTGCTCTTCATCGGGTTCTACGGCCGGGTTCTGCGCTCGAACATCCTGGACACGATCAACGAGGACTATGTCCGCACCGCGAAGGCGAAGGGTCTTCCGTACCGCGGCGTGCTGGTGAGGCACGTTCTGCGTAACTCTCTGATTCCGATCGTCACGCTCTTCGGGCTCGACTTCGCGGCGGTGATCGGAGGCAGCGCGATCCTGACGGAGACGGTCTTCGATCTGAAGGGAGTCGGCTGGTATGCGGCGCAGGCCGTCCAGGACCTCGACCTCCCGCCGATCATGGGAGTGACGATCTACGCGACGTTCTTCATCGTCCTCTTCAGCGTCGTTGTCGATCTGCTCTACGCCTTGCTCGACCCGCGTATCCGCCCGACCTAATGGCGGAGCGGCTGATCGAGGTCAGGGGCCTGAAGGTTCAGTTTGCGACCGAGGACGGCGTCGTCCGGGCCGTCGACGGCGTCGACTTTGAGCTCGGCCGTGGTGAGGTGCTCGGGATCGTCGGCGAGTCGGGCTCCGGAAAGAGCGTCACGGCAATGACGTTGCTCGGTCTCACGAAAGACACCAACACGCGCTTCGAGGGTGAGATCCTCTACAAGGGTCGAGACGTCCTGCAGATGAACGAGGCGGAACTGCAAGACGTTCGCGGCAACGAGATGTCGATGATCTTCCAGGATCCGATGACCTCTTTGAACCCCGTCTACACCATCGGGGCACAAATCTGCGAAGCGATTCAGATTCATGAGAAGACGCAGAAGGGCATTGCTCGCCGCCGGGCGATCGAATTGCTCAAGCAGGTGGGGATCCCGAACGCAGATTCGCGCGTAGACAACTATCCCCACGAGTTCTCCGGCGGAATGCGGCAGCGCGCAATGATCGCGATGGCGCTCGCCTGCAACCCGGATGTCCTGATCGCCGACGAGCCGACGACGGCGCTCGACGTCACCATCCAGGCGCAGATCATCGAGCTGATCGACCGTCTCAAGGACGAGTTCAACTCCGCCGTGATCCTGATCACCCACGATCTCGGGGTCGTGGCCGACGTCGCTGACAGCATCATCGTGATGTACGCCGGCCGCGTGGTCGAGCGTGCGCAGACGCGGAGCCTGTTTTACGACCCGCAGATGCCGTACACCTGGGGCCTGCTCGGTTCGATCCCGCGTCTCGACCGGCCGAAGCAGGAGCGCCTCCATTCGATCGAAGGAGCGCCGCCCTCTCTGATCCGCGCGCCGGCGGGCTGCAAGTTCAGGCCGCGGTGTCCGCACGCGTTCGCCAAGTGCATGGAGGAGCCGGGGCTCGAGAACCGCGTCGAGGAGCCGACCCATCTCGATCGCTGCTGGCTCTCGGTCGCCGAGAAGCGAGAGGTGCGCGAGGCGACGATCCGGGGCGAGGCGGCGTGAGCTCCACGAACGGCGGCAGTCCGCTGATCGAGGTCCGGAGTCTCAAGAAGTACTTTCCGATTCGCAAAGGCCTACTGCAGCGCGAGGTCGCGCGGGTGCATGCAGTGGACGACGTCAGCTTCGCGGTCCGGGAGGGGGAGACGCTCGGCTTGGTCGGTGAGTCGGGTTGCGGCAAGTCCACCCTCGGGCGCACGATTGTCCGGCTGCTCGAGCCCACCGCCGGCGAGGTCATCTTCGAGGGGACGGACATTTCCGCGCTCGGTACGCGTCGCCTGCGCCCGCTGAGACGGGAGATGCAGATGGTGTTCCAGGACCCCTATGCGAGCCTCAATCCCCGCAAGCGGGTCGGGTCGATCATCGGCACACCCCTCAAGATCCACGGCGTCGCGAAGTCCGAGCGCCGACAGCGGGTGCAGGAGCTCCTCGAGACGGTCGGTCTGTCGCCGGAGCACTACAACCGCTTCCCGCACGAGTTCTCGGGCGGGCAGCGGCAGAGGATCGGGGTCGCCCGCGCTCTCGCCCTGAATCCGAAGCTGGTCGTAGCCGACGAGCCGGTTTCGGCGCTCGACGTCTCGATCCAGTCCCAGATGCTGAACCTCCTGCATGACCTGCAGCAGGAGCTTCGGCTCACCTACATCTTCATCGCCCACGACCTGGGGGTCGTCAGGCATGTCAGCAACCGGATCGCCGTGATGTACCTCGGCAAGCTCGTGGAGCTTTCCCCGGCCGAGGAGCTCTACAGGCGGCCGATCATGCCCTACAGCGAGGCGCTCCTCTCGGCCGTCCCGATTCCAGATCCCGATCTGAGCAAGCAGCGTGAGCGGATCGTGCTCGAGGGAGACGTCCCGAGCCCGATCAACCCACCCTCTGGCTGCCGGTTCCATCCCCGCTGCCGATACATGACGGACGTGTGCCGGGAGGTCGAGCCACCCCTCGTCGACTACGGCGTGGGCCATCTGGCAGCCTGCCATCACCCGCTGAATGTGGACCGCGAGACGTTGGCGCGGGCCACCGTCTCGGAGCGCCACACGCCGGCGGCGGCGGACGAGCGCGCCAAGCCCAGGACTCCTGGGAAGGAAGAGGCCCACCCAATCCCTGAATAGGGGTAGGACGCCGCGCTCAAGCGGCTTGGCTTGGCGGCCGATAGGCCTGGCATGGACGCCGCAGAGCGCAAGGAGATCCTGAGCCGGTACATGGACCATCAGCGCCGCTTCGAGGCCGTTGCTGCCAAGCGGCAGAACGGGAACGCCGAGGTGATTCCCTTCAACGGCCCGCTCCGCGAGCTGGAGCAGGAGCCGACGATGAGGGAGATCGAGGTGCTCCAGCTGATCTCCGACGGTCTCGTGAATCGCGAGATCGGCCACCGGCTCTTCCTCAGCGAAGAGACGGTCAAGTCACACGTTCGCCACCTGCTTGCCAAGCTGCAGGCGCGCTCGCGAGCGCACGCGGTCGCCGTCGGCTTTCGCCGCGGCCTGATCGCCTAGCGCTGCCCCTCTAGCTCGTTATCCACCGCTTGTGGAAATCCCTCGACAGGGGGATGTCCACAGTCTGGGGAAAACAGAAGCTACGCGGGCTCTACCAGGACTTCAGATTTCCCGCAACGACAACGCGGGAGGCGAGGCGGATCACCGACTGACGCACGGTGAACTCCCTCCAATGTAGGGGACTGACGGCGAATCGAGGGTATACCCCTTTTGGGTGACAAGTCAAGAGCTTTTATAAGAATTCAGAGGGACAATCTGCGCATTTTGGGATGGGCTTGTTCCCTCTGGGTTAGCGCCATCATCGCGGGAATAGTCCTTGCGACTGGGCTCCCGTCACTGTGGATCATCGGCGGTCTCGCCTTGCTTGCCGCCGTCGCCGAGCGACAGAGCGTTCCGCTGACCCGGAACACCGAGGGATCCGTGGCGTTCCTGCCGTTCGTTTTCGCGGCGGTGGCGTTTGGCCCGTTCGCAGCGCTCATCGTTGGCGCCGTAGCCGGGATGGGCGACTTTCGCCGGCCCTACATGCGCTGGGCGGTGTACCTCCCCGCTCGTGCCCTGACCGCGGCTGCGGCCGGCATCGCGGCTAGCCAGGTTCGACCTATCGCTGATCTCAACACGTTGGCGGAGATCCTTCTGGCCACGCTGGCCGCATCCGTCGCGAACCTAGCCGCTGATCTCTTCTTCAACCTGGGAACGCTGGCGGTGCGCGGGGCCCGGAGCACTCGCGTGACCACTGCGCGCTCATTCCTGACAGCCCTGGCGCCGCTGCTCTTCGTTCAGATCTTGCTCTACACGCCTCTCGTCGCCTTGCTGGTCTACGGCTACCGGCTCTACTCGGTGGCAATCGTCGGTGCCTTTCTGGTCCCGCTGATCGCGCTTCAGCGTGTGACCCACCTCTACCAAACGCAGCGAGAGGCGGTTGCCGACCTGGAGCACTTGAACGCGCGGCTTGAGCGCGCCAACCTCTCATTCGCGAGCGCACTCGTGGCGACACTCGACGCTCGAGACCGGTACACGGCAGGCCACTCGGCAGCGGTTGCGGTCTATTGCCGCGACATCGCTGAGCGGATGGGGCTGGCTGAGGCGCAGCAACAACTCGTTCACCTATGCGGACTTGTGCACGACATCGGAAAGATTGGTTTGGCTCCCGGCCTTCTTGAAAAGGCTGGGGCTCTTACGCTCGAGGAACGACGCCAGATGGAGCAGCACCCAGTCATTGGCGAGCGGATTCTGTCGAAGGTTGAGGACTACGCCGACATCGCCCGCGTTGTGCGGCACCACCATGAGCGAGTCGATGGTCTTGGCTATCCGGACAATCTGAAGGCCGACGATATCCCGCTCTTGTCTCGAATCATCGCCGTCGCGG
>Ga0136846_1230398_pt1 | contig 11484 bp, 9 predicted proteins | sample HopSoiMetagenom2_FD_96841 | JGI IMG/M metagenome (GOLD analysis project Ga0136846, IMG submission 96841) | Grasslands soil microbial communities from Hopland, California, USA - 2 Assembly 2016 (version 4) | ecosystem: Environmental > Terrestrial > Soil > Grasslands | place: USA: Hopland... | reverse complement strand
GCCACCGCGCCGCCGCGCGGGTAAGTGGGCTCGAGTTTTCGAGGGCGCGCTGCGCTAGCGACTTTATAATCGCGTTGCTTTGTCGCTTCATCTCGAACTTCTAAACCCCGAGCCGCTCGCCGCAGTCACTCTTCCCGATGAGCACGCGCTGATCCTCGCCGGCGCGGGCAGCGGCAAGACGCGCGTGCTGACCACGCGCATCGCCTGGCTGGTGCGCGCGGGCCGCGTGACGCCGGCGCAAGTGCTGGCGGTGACGTTCACCAACAAGGCCGCGCGGGAGATGCTGACGCGCCTCACGGCGATGCTGCCGGTGAACCCGCGCGGCATCTGGATGGGCACCTTCCATGGCCTGTGCAACCGCATGCTGCGCTCGCATCATCGCGACGCCGGACTGCCGCAGGCGTTCCAGATCCTCGATTCGCAGGACCAGCTCGCGCTGGTCAAGCGCCTCGCCAAGAGCATCAACATGGACGAGGAGCGCTACCCGCCGCGAGAGCTCGCCTGGTTCATCAACGGCAACAAGGAAGAGGGTGTGCGCGCGCGCGAAGTGCCGATCACCGACGAGAATACGCGGCGCATGGCGGACTTCTACGCCGCCTACGACGAGCAGCTTGCGCGCGAGGGCGTGGTCGACTTCCCCGAGCTGCTGCTGCGCAGCTACGAGCTCCTCAAGCGCAACGAGATCCTGCGCGCGCACTACTCGCAGCGCTTCCGGCACATTCTGGTCGACGAGTTTCAGGACACGAATCGTCTCCAGTACCGCTGGCTGAAACTGTTTGCTTCGAAGGAAAACTGCTTCTTCTGCGTGGGCGACGACGACCAGTCGATCTACACCTTCCGCGGCGCGCACGTCGGCAACATGGCGGACTTCGAGCGCGAGTTCAAGGTCGCGAAAGTGGTGCGCCTCGAGCAGAACTACCGCTCGCACGGCAACATCCTCGATGCGGCGAACGCGCTCATCGCCAACAACCGCAACCGCCTGGGCAAGAACCTGTGGACCTCGGCCGGCGCCGGCGAGCCGATCCGCGTCTTCGAGGCCGAGAGCGATAACGACGAGGCGCGCTGGCTGGTCGAGGAGGTGCAGGCGCTGGCGCGTGACGGGACGGCGCTCTCGCAGATGGCCGTGCTCTACCGCTCCAACGCCCAGTCGCGCGTGCTCGAGCACTCGCTCTTCTCGCGCGGCATCGCTTACCGCGTCTACGGCGGCCTGCGCTTCTTCGAGCGCGCGGAGATCAAGCACGCGCTCGCCTACCTGCGCCTGATCGCCATGCCCGAGGACGACAACGCATTCCTGCGCGTCGCCAATTTCCCGCCACGCGGCATCGGTGCGCGCACCATCGAGCAGCTGCAGGATGCGGCAAAGCAGAGCGGCACGTCGCTTTTTGCAGCGGCCGCCGGTTCGAAGGCGGCGCCATTCCGGGCGCTGATCGAGACGTTGCAGACCGAAACCCAGGGGCTGTCGCTGCACGAGCTGGTCGAGCACGCGGTGGCGAAAAGCGGTCTGATCGAACACTACAAGGCCGAGCGCGAGGGCGCGGACCGCGTCGCCAACCTCGAGGAGCTGGTCAACGCCGCCACGACGTTCACGGAAGAGGAACGCACCACCGAGTCGGGCGAGGCGGCCGATCCGCTGACCGCGTTCCTCACGCACGCCGCGCTCGAGGCGGGCGAGCACCAGGCGGGCGAGGGCCAGGATGCGCTGCAGATGATGAGCGTGCACTCGGCAAAGGGGCTGGAATTCGACGTGGTGTTCCTGTCGGGGCTCGAGGAAGGCCTCTTCCCGCACGAGCAGAGCGTCACCGAGCGCGACGGGCTGGAGGAAGAGCGGCGCCTCGCCTATGTCGCCATCACGCGCGCGCGCCATCGCTTGTACCTCTCGCACGCGCAGACGCGCATGCTGCACGGTCAGACGCGCTACAACATCCCGTCGCGCTTCCTCGAGGAAATCCCGCAGCCGCTGATGAAGTGGCTCACGCCGCGCTTCTCACGGCAGAAGGCCTTCACGCCCGACTATTCAAGGCAGACGCGCACCACCGTCAACCGCAGCGCGAAGCCGCGCGACGTCGGCGGCTTCCGCATCGGGCAGAACGTGGTGCACGCCAAGTTCGGCAGCGGCGTGATCATCGACGCGGAGGGGCAGGGCGGCGACGCGCGCGTTCAGGTCAACTTCGGCGCGCAGGGCGTGAAGTGGCTGGCGGTCAGCGTGGCGAAGCTGCAGGCCGCGTAGCCGGTATTACCGGGTTGTGACCGCTCTAGTGATAGCCGGCCTCGAGCGTGCGGGCGCGGCGCTCGAGCACGCGACGGCTGAGCTTGCCGTGCGGCAGGCTGGCGAAGATCTTGATCCGGCGCACGAGCGTCCAGAAGCTGTCGCGCACCGCCTGGTAGGGATCGGCGGCTTCGTCCTGCACGTTCCAGTGCGCGACGAACGGCTCGCCGGGCCACGCGGAGAGCGCCTCGTCGGCGGCGGCATCCGCGAGCGTGATGATGAAGTCCATGCGCGCCGCATCGGCGACGCGCATCTGTTGCAGGCCGAGCGGCCGCGAGCGCGGCACGCGCAGCTCGTGGGTGCGCAGGAATTCGACGGCGTAGTCGTTGAACGCGCCATTGGGGAAGCACCCAGCGCTATAGGCCTGGAAGCGTCCCGGCGCCTCGGCGTTGAGAATGGACTCCGCCATGATGCTCAGCGCCGAATTGTCTTCGCAGATGAACAGCACGTTCATGGTTCATCTTAGTTTCGCGCTTCGCCCGGCGGCAACGCATTTATTTTTACGCCGCGGCGATCGCTTAAAAAACAATGGCGCTGCCGCGTTATCCACAAAAGCCGTGGATAGGCTATCTTTACAAGCGGAGGAGAATCGTGATGAACAAATTCTGGCAACGGACGGTGCTCGCGCTGCTGAGCGTTTTCTTCGCGGCGAGCTGCGCGACGAGCGCCGGGGATGCAAACCTTGCGCGCGTCGAGAACATCGTCGTCATCTATGCCGAGAACCGCAGCTTCGACCATCTCTACGGGCTTTTCCCGGGCGCCGAAGGCATCGCCCAGGCGAGCGCCGAGCAGAAGACGCAGCTCGACCACGACGGAAGACCGCTGCCCTATCTGCCGCCGGTGTACGAGCATGCCAAGGCGCATCCGCGGTTCCCGCAACGAATTGCAAACGGCCCGTTCCAGATCGACGCGCCGCCCATCAACGGCCGCCCGGACGAGGTGCTGCCGAGCCCGATCCACGCCTACTACCAGAACCGCGAGCAGATCAACGGCGGCAAGAACAACATGTTCGTGGCCATGTCGAACGTCGGCGCGTGGGTCATGGGCTATTTCGACGGCTCGAAGATGAAGCTCTGGCAGTGGGCCAGGGAATACACGCTCACCGACCACTTCTTCATGGGCGCCTTTGGCGGCTCGTATCTCAACCATCAATGGCTGATCTGCGCATGCACGCCGATGGATACGAACGCGCCGGCGAACACGCGGCCGCAACTGGACGACAAAGGCGGGCTCAAGAAGCGCGCGAATTCACCAGCCTCGGTGATGCAGGGCCCGGTCGAGCCCTACGACGGTCGCATCACGCCCGATGGCTACACGGTCAACACGTCCCAGCCCGCTTATCAGCCCAGCGGCATCCCGCCCGCGCCGGGCGGCAGCGTCGAGCTCGCCGATCCGGACCGTCATCCCGTTCCACCGGTCAAGCTGAAGACCATCGGCGACACGCTCTCTGCCAAGGGCGTGAGCTGGACCTGGTATGCGGGAGGCTGGAACGCCGCGCTGGACGACGGCCGCCGCGATCCGACCGCGAAGCGCTCGGTGATCTACAGCCGCGATCCGGGGAGCCCGATCTTCCAGCCGCATCACCAGCCGTTCAATTACTACGCGCGCTTCGCGCCCGGCACCGCGGATCGCGCGCGCCACCTCAAGGACTACGACGATCTCGCGCGCGACATCGACAAGGGCACGCTGCCGCAGGTGGTCTTCTACAAGCCGAGCGGGCGGGTCAACGAGCATCCGAGCTATACCGATCTCGCGAGCGGCGACCAACACCTCCACGAGCTGCTGACGCGCCTGCGGGCGAGCCCGCAGTGGTCGAAGATGGTGGTGATCGTCACTTACGACGAGAACGGCGGCTTCTGGGACCACGTCCCCCCGCCGGCGGGGCCGGGCTGGGGCGATCGCTGGGGTCCCGGCACGCGCATCCCCACGCTGGTCGTGTCGCCGTTCGCGAAGAGAGGCTACGTCGACAAGACGCCCTACGACACGACGTCGATCCTGAAATTCATCACGCGGCGCTTCGGCCTCGAGCCGCTGGCCGGCGTACGACCGAATGCCGGCGACCTGACCAACACGCTACAGTTTTAATCGCCGCTCAGTCTCCTGTCGGGGCGATGCGGAACTCGACCACCGACTCCATGCCTTCGAGCGTGACCGCGAGGCGGCCGGCGCCGGAGCGGTCTTCCGAGCGGATCACCATGCTGTGGCGAATGCGCCCCTCGCCCTCGAGGCGGTAGCTGAAGTTGGCGATGCTGAAACCGTGCGACTCGACCATCTCGCGCAGCTGGCGCTCGTTCATGCCGGCGCTGCGCGCGAAGCGCACGTCGAAGTGATAGTAGGCCTGCGAGGGCATGCGCGCCTCGATCCAGCGGAAGAACGAGAGCACGCCCAGCGTGGCGGCGACCGAGATCACGAGGGGAAAGTAGAAGCCGATCCCGGCGAGGATGCCGATTGCCGCCGTGATCCAGATCGACGCCGCAGTGGTCAGGCCGCGCACCGACAGGCCTTCCTTGATGATCACGCCGGCGCCGAGAAAGCCGATGCCGGTCATGATGCCCTGCGCCATGCGCGTGGGATCGATCTGCACGCGTCCGGCCTGCACGCCGACCCAGTACGCTTCGTACACCGTGACCAGCATCAGCAGGCTCGAGGCCATGCATACGAGCGCGTGCGTGCGGAAGCCGGCGGGCCGCCCGTGGTAGGAGCGCTCGTAGCCGATCATCGCCCCGGCCGCGAGCGCTGCCAGCAGCCGCAGTGCCATTTCGAAGATGTCGACGCTCACAGGTGCTCTCTTACCACGGTCCACCCCCGGTACGCGAATGCGACCGAGACGAGGATGCTGACCGCCCCTGCCCGGTAGGGCTATTCGAGCGGCAGGCCGACGTAGTTCTCGGCGAGCGTCTGCGCCTTGGCGCGCGATGTCACGACGTAGTCGAGCTCGGCCAGCTGCAGCCGATGGTGGAACGCCGACTCGTCGTGGAAGCGATGCAGCATCGAGGTCATCCACCAAGAGAAGTGCTCAGCGCGCCAGACGCGCTTCAAGGCAGTCTGGGAGTACGCCTGGAGCAGCGATTCATCCTTCGTCCGGTAGTACGAAGCAATGGCCCTGGACAGCACCCGGACATCGGCCGTGGCCAGGTTCAGCCCCTTGGCGCCGGTCGGCGGCACGATGTGCGCGGCGTCGCCGGCGAGGAAGAGGCGCCCATAGCGCATCGGCTCGATGACGAAGCTCCTCATCGCGATGATGCTTTTCTGGAAGATGCGGCCCTCGGCGAGCTGCCACCCATCGCTCGTCTCCAGTCTCGCGTGCAGCTCTTCCCAGATGCGCGCGTCGGGCCAGTTCCTCACCTCGTCGTCCGGGTCGCACTGCAGGTACAGGCGCTGGATCTGCGGCGAGCGCGTGCTGACCAGCGCGAACCCGCGATCGTGGTGCGCGTAGATCAGCTCGTCGGTCGAAGGCGGTGCTTCCACCAGGATGCCGAACCAGCCGAACGGGTAGACGCGCGTGAACTCGCGCCGCAGGCGCGAGGGAATCGAGGGGCGCGTGATGCCGTGGAAGCCGTCGCAGCCGGCGACGAAATCGCAATGCAGCTCCTCGAGCTTGCCGGCATGGTGGAACCGGATCTTCGGCGCAGCGCTGTCCAGGTCGTAGACCGCGGCGTCCTTCACCTCGAAGAGGATCTTGCCGCCGGCGGCGAGCCGCGCCGCCACCAGATCCTTGATCACCTCATGCTGGGCATAGACCATGATCGAGCGCCCGTCGGTGAGCGAGGGGAAGTCGATGCGGTGCGTCGCGCCGCCGAAGCGCAGGTAGATGCCCTCGTGGACGAAGCCTTCGCGCTTCATGCACTCGCCGACGCCCGTCGCGGCGAGGAGATCGACCGTGCCCTGCTCGAGCACTCCGGCGCGGATCGTCGCCTCGATCTCCTGGCGGCTGCGCGACTCGATCACCACCGACTCGATGCCGTCGAGGTGCAGCAGGTGCGAAAGCAACAGGCCCGCCGGCCCGGCGCCGACGATGCCGACCATCGTTTTCACAGGCTCCAGAGCGCGATCAGGACCACGGCTGCGATCCAGACGGCGACGATGAGGAACCAGGCGGTCCTGCTCAATTTGGGGGTGCGCGCGTCGATCTCGCGCGAACGCGCGCGGCACTCGGCGAGCACCTGCGCCGGGATGAAGCGCACCGCCAGCGCCGCGGCGAGCGGCACGAAGATCAGATCGTCGATCAGGCCGACGACGGGAATCGCGTCCGGGATCAGGTCGACCGGCGAAAGCGCGTAGGCGACGCAGCCGGCGACGATGAGCTTCGCGTACCAGGGCGTGCGCGGATCCTTCGCCGCGAGCGCGAGCGCCAGCAGCTCGATCTTGAGCGCGCGGGTACGCGCTTTCAGGGCCTGGACGAAGCTCATGCTAGATTTTGCGCACTTGATGCGTAATGACTACCTCGAACGGGTGCTGAAAGCGCGCGTCTACGACGTCGCGGTCGAGTCGCCGCTCGAGCCGGCGGCCGCGCTGTCCAGGCGGCTGCGCAACCGCCTGCTCATCAAGCGCGAGGACCTGCAGGCCATATTCTCGTTCAAGCTGCGCGGCGCCTACAACAAGATGGCGGGGCTGCCGGCCGCGCGGCTCGCGCGCGGCGTGATCGCCGCGAGCGCCGGTAACCACGCGCAAGGCGTCGCGCTCGCGGCCCAGCGCCTGGGCTGCCGCGCGGTGATCGTCATGCCGGTGACCACGCCGCGCATCAAGGTCGACGCGGTCAAGGCGCGCGGCGCCGAGGTGCGGCTGCATGGCGATAGCTACTCCGAGGCGTATACCGAAGCCATGCGGATCAAGCGCAGCCGCGGGCTCACCTTCGTCCACCCCTACGACGATCCCGACGTCATCGCCGGGCAGGGCACGATCGGCATGGAGATCCTGCGCCAGCACCCGCGTGGCATCGACGCCATCTTCGTCCCGGTCGGCGGCGGCGGCCTGATCTCGGGCATCGCCGCCTACGTGAAGAAGATCGACCCGAAAATAAAGATCGTCGGCGTCGAGCCGGTGGACGCGAATGCGATGTTCGAGTCGCTGAAAAAGGGCCGGCGCGTGAAGCTCGCTCACGTCGGCCTCTTCGCCGACGGCGTCGCGGTGAAGGAGGTCGGCAAGGAGACCTTCCGCCTTTGCCGCGACCTGGTCGACGAGATGGTGCTCGCCGACACCGACGAGATGTGCGCCGCGATCAAGGACGTGTTCGAGGACACGCGCGCGGTGCTCGAGCCGGCCGGGGCGCTCGCCATCGCCGGCGCGAAAACCTGGGTGGAAAAGCACGCCGCGAGGAACAAGACCCTCGTGGCGATCGCCACCGGCGCCAACACCAACTTCGAGCGCCTGCGCTTCGTCGCCGAGGAGGCCGAGCTCGGCGAGCACCGCGAGGCGGTGCTGGCGGTGACGATCCCCGAGCGGCCGGGCAGCTTCAAGAAGTTCTGCGCCACCCTCGGCGCGGCGAACATCACCGAGTTCAACTACCGCATCGCCGATTCGCGCGACGCGCATATCTTCGTCGGCGTCGAGGTGCGCGCGCGGACCGAGACCGCGCGCATCGTGTCGAACCTCAGGCGCCACGGACTGGTCACGCTCGACCTTTCCGACAACGAGATGGCGAAGCTGCATTTGCGCCACATGGTCGGCGGCCGGGCGCCATTCGCGCAGAACGAGCTGCTCTACCGGTTCGAATTTCCCGAGCGGCCCGGTGCGCTGATGAAGTTCCTCGACAACCTGAGGAGCGACTGGAACATCAGCCTGTTCCACTACCGCAACCACGGCGCCGACTACGGGCGCGTGCTGGTGGGCATCCAGGTGCCGAAGGCGGAGATGCCGCAGTTCCGCGGCTTCCTGCGCAAGCTCGGCTATCCGTACGCGGACGAGAGCGCCAACCCGGCGTACCGCTTGTTCCTGGTTTAGGAATTGGGGTCAGGGTAGTAATTATCTGAGCCGTGCAATGTCGATAATTACGACCCTGACCCCGAATTCCTAGCGCTCGATCTCGCCGAGATAGCACACCGGCGAGGCGAGCGCGCTGCCCTCGCCGCCCTGGGGCGCGCCGAGGAAAGCGAGGCCTCCGGGATCCCGGCGATAGACGCCGCGCTCGGTCACGACGTAGTCCATGGGGATGTCCCACGGCTGCGGATGGATGGTGTCGAGGCGCGCTGCCTCGTAGGACACTCCGATCGCCACCGGCCGCTTCGCGGCCGCCGCCAGCGTGCGGTCGAAGAACCCGCCACCGTATCCGAGGCGATAGCCCGCCATGTCCCAGCCGTTCATCGGCAGAATCGCGGCGTCCGGCAGCACTTCCGGCGAATCGGCGGGGTAGGGAATGTCGAGCGCGCCGCGCGCGAGCTTCACGCCGGGATGCCATTCGCGGAAGGCGAGCGGCTGTCGCGGCGCGACGACCACCGGCAGCGCGGTCAACGCGCCCCGTGCGCGCAGCGTTCTGGCAAAATGGCGCACGTCGTACTCGCCCTTGATCGGCCAGCAGAAGGCGAGACGCAGCCGGGCGAGTCCGGGAAATGAACGCTCCAGGTACGCATCGATCCGTCGGCGCCATTCTTCACGCTGCGCCGCTGGGAGCGCAGTGCGCATCGCGATCAGCTTTTCGCGCTGCGCCTTGCGCCAGGCCTTGAGCTCGGTGTCACTGAAGGACATGCTTGAGTTTATGACTTTGAGGCGCTTGCGCAATCTCGCGGTGGCGGTTTTCGCGCTGGTCGCGGGCTCGGCCGCCGCCGCGGCGCCGACCCGAGACGAGGCGCTGCTTGCGGCCTACGACGCGTATCGCGCCGGCGACGCGCTCAAGTTCGCGCGCGCTACGCGCTCGCTCGACGATTCGGCCCCGCTCGCCCCCTGGATGGACTACTGGCGCCTGGCAATGCGCCTGGACGACGCCACCAACGCCGAAGCGCGCGCTTTCTTCGATGCCCATCCCCGGACCTATGTCGCCGAGCTGCTGCGCGGCGACTGGCTCAAGGTGCTCGGCCGGCGCGGCGACTGGCCCGAGTTCGAGCGCGAGCTCGCGCTCTATCCGCGCGAAGATGCCGACGTGCGCTGCTATGCGTGGGTGATGCGCGCGCAGCGCGGCGATGAGACCGCTTACGACGAGGCGCGCAGCGCCTGGCTCGAGCCGGGCGAGCTGCCCGAAGGCTGCGGGCGCCTCGCCGACCTGATGTTCGGCGACGGCCGCCTGACGGTGGGCGACGTGTGGGACCGCGTGCGCGTGCTCTTCGAGCGCGGCCAGATCGCGGCCGCCAAGACTACGCTCGGCTACCTCTCGAAGCACGACACGCCCGAAGAGCGCCTGCTTACCGAGGCGGCGCGCCAGCCCAAGCGCCTGCTCGAGCGGCTGCCGCGCAGCGTCGAATCGCGTCCGCTGCGCGAAGTGGTAGTGCTCGCAGTGCTGCGCCTCGCGCGCAGCGATCCGTCGGGCGCCGCGCAGGTGCTCGAGCAGACCGGCGCGCGCTTGCCGGAGGCCGACGTCGAGTACCTCTGGGGCCGCATTGGCTTCGAGGGCGCGCGCGAGCACGAGCCCGAGGCGCTCGCCTGGTTCAAGCGCGCCGAGCCGGCGCGCTTCGACCCGGCGCAGCATGCCTGGCGCGCGCGCGCCGCGCTGCGCGCCGGACGCTGGGACGTGGTGCGCAATGCAATCGAGGCCATGCCCGCCGATATGCGCGCCGAGTCGGGCTGGACTTACTGGTACGCGCGCGCGCTCGCTGCATCGGACGACGAGTCCCGTAGCCGCGCCTACTACCTGCGCATCGCCGGCCGCAGCGACTTCTACGGCCTGCTCGCATCCGAGGAGCTCGGCTATCTCGAGACGCTGCCCGAGAGCGCGCATGTGCCCTCCGACAGCCAGGTCGACGAGGCAAGCCGCGACCCGAGCCTCGCGCGCGCGCTCGACCTGATCCGCCTGGGCATCCGCACCGAGGGCGTGCGCGAATGGCTGTTCGCCACGCGCGAGCTCGACGATGCGCGCCTGCTCGCCGCGGCCGAGTTCGCGCGCCGCGCCGGCGTGTGGGACCGCTCGATCCAGGCCGCCGACCGCACGCAGCGCAGCCACAATTTCGCGCTGCGCTATCCGCGGCCCTACCGCGAAGTGTTCAGCGAGCGCTCGCGCGCCTACGACCTCGACGAGGCATGGGTCCTCGGCCTGGTGCGCCAGGAAAGCCGCTTCATCAGCGACGCGCGCTCGCCCACCGGCGCCGCCGGCCTGATGCAGGTGATGCCGCGCACCGCGAGCTTCGTCGCGCGCAAGATCGGCATGCGCGACTATCGCGCGAGCGGCGTGACCGAGGTCCAGACCAACGTCGCGCTCGGCACCGGCTACCTGAGACTGGTGCTCGACCAGCTCGGCCATCCGGTGCTCGCTTCGGCTGCCTATAACGCCGGGCCCGCGCGTGCGCGCCGCTGGCGCGACGCCGAGCGCCCGCTCGAAGGGGCGATCTACATCGAGACCATCCCGTTCTCCGAAACGCGCGACTACGTCCGCAAAGTGATGGCCAACACCGTGTTCTATGCCGCGCTCATGGGGCAAAAGCCCAGCCCGCTCAAGGCGCGCCTCGGCACCATCGCCGCGCGCAGCGGCGCCGAAGCGGTCGAAGAAGAGCTGCCGTGAAGTTCCAGAACGTCCTGGTGCTCGGCGGCTCCGGATTCATCGGCCGCCACCTGTGCGCCGAGCTTGCGCGGCGCGGCCTTCGCGTCACCGTGCCCTCGCGGCGGGCCGAGCGCGCCAAGCGCGACCTGATCCTGCTGCCGACGCTCGACTTGGTCGAGGCCGACGTCAACCAGCGCGGCGTGCTCGAGCGCCTGGCGCGCGGCCAGGATGCCGTCGTCAACCTGGTCGGCATCCTGCACGGCGATTTCGCCCAAGCGCACGTCGAGATCCCGCTGGCGGTGGTCGCGGCCTGCCGCGCCAACGGCGTGCGCCGCCTGCTGCACATGAGCGCGCTCGGCGCTTCGCCAGAAGCGCCTTCGCGGTATCTCCGCTCCAAGGCGAGAGGCGAGCAAGCCGTGCTCGACTGCGCCGACCTCGACGTCACCGTGTTCCGGCCATCGGTGGTCTTCGGCCCGGAAGACCACTTCCTCAACCAGTTCGCCACGCTCGCGCGCTTCCTCCCGGCGCTTGCCGTCCCGTGCCCGCACGCGCGCTTCCAGCCCGTCTACGCCGGTGATGTCGCCCGCGCCATGGCTTC
>Ga0136846_1233792_pt1 | contig 11485 bp, 9 predicted proteins | sample HopSoiMetagenom2_FD_96841 | JGI IMG/M metagenome (GOLD analysis project Ga0136846, IMG submission 96841) | Grasslands soil microbial communities from Hopland, California, USA - 2 Assembly 2016 (version 4) | ecosystem: Environmental > Terrestrial > Soil > Grasslands | place: USA: Hopland... | reverse complement strand
GCACTCCGGTGTTGTGCTCGAGACTGGGCGCGATGCAAGAAATTGTTTCTGATGGACGTACCGGCCTGCATTTTAATGCCATGGATCCGGCGGATCTGGCTGCAAAGGTGCGATGGGCGTTCGAGCACCGCGCCGAGATGGCAGCCATGGGCAGGGAAGCACGAGCGGAATACGAATTGAAATACACGGCAGAAAGAAATTACGGGATGTTGATGGAGCTTTACCAGCGGGCCATGCAGCCGGTTTCTGCCTTAAGCACTGAGCACGCCCTGGCGGCTGCCAGCCAGTCCGCTGCGAACTAAACGCCACTCCAACTACAGGTCAACTGAACAATGAGTGTTGCCATCATCACTGGATCTGCAGGCCTCGTGGGTTCCGAGGCGACTGCTTACTTTTCGTCACTCGGTCTCACAGTCGTGGGCATCGACAATGACATGCGCGCCAGATTTTTCGGCTCCGAGGCCTCCACAACCTGGCAGCGGGAAGAATTGAAGCGCCACGTCCCCGGATACATTCACAACGACGTGGATATCCGCAACGACCAGGAAATCTTCAGAATCTTTCAGCGCTACGGGGATGACATTTCGCTGGTCATTCATACTGCAGCGCAGCCCTCGCACGACTGGGCGGCCAGCGATCCGTTTGCCGATTTCACGGTGAATGCAAACGGCACTTCCGTGATGCTGGAGTCGGTGCGCCGCTACGCGCCGAATGCGGTTTTCATTTTTGTTTCCACGAACAAGGTTTACGGAGACACCCCGAATCGGCTGCCGCTAGTGGAAAAAGCGACGCGCTGGGAGATCGCGGAAGACCATCCTTATAAGCAGGGTATCCCCGAGACGATGAGTATCGACCACACTATGCATAGTTTGTTCGGGGCCTCAAAAGTGGCCGCTGACGTGCTAGTACAGGAGTATGGACGCTACTTCGGCATGAAGACCGCATGCTTTCGCGGTGGCTGTCTAACCGGGCCAAACCACTCTGGGACGCAACTTCACGGGTTTTTGGCCTACCTGATGAAGTGCACCGTTACCGGTGCGCCGTATACCGTTTTCGGCTATAAGCGCAAACAAGTGCGTGACAATATCCACAGCAACGACCTGATCCGGGCCTTCCACGCCTTCTACGAGAATCCCCGTAGTGGCGAGGTCTATAACATGGGCGGCGGCCGCTACAGCAACTGCTCCATGGTCGAGGCGATCGATCTGTGCGAGCAGATCGCGGGCACACCCCTCAACTGGACCTATAAAGAAAACAACCGCCAGGGCGACCACATCTGGTGGATCAGCGACCTGGCGCGATTCAAGAGCCACTATCCCGACTGGAAGCAGCAGTATGACGTTCCCGGAATTCTCACCGAAATATACGACAAGAACGTCGAGCGCTGGAGGCAGCCCGCTTGATTCACGCCGGAAAGGTAAATGTGCTGGGCGTGCTGCTCGACGTCGCCGATTACGAGGGCGCGGTTGAGCACATCGTCAAGGCTGCGAAAGAAGGCCGCAGTGCATCCGTTTCGGCGTTAGCGGTGCACGGATTGATGACGGGCGTTCTCGATCGCGAGCAAAAATATCGCCTAAACCATTTGAGCTTGGTGGTCCCTGATGGACAACCAGTGCGCTGGGCGATGAACCTGCTTCACGGCGCTGGTTTAAAGGATCGGGTGTACGGTCCGAATCTCACCCGATATGTTTGCGCGCGCGCCGAGAAAGAAGGGCTGCCAGTTTATTTCTACGGCAGCACGCCTTCGGTACTCGAAGGAATGCGCAAAAAGATCGCGCAGCTTTGGCCGAACCTGATCGTGGCCGGCGTGGAACCATCCAAGTTCCGGCGCCTGACGCCTCAAGAGAAGAGCGAACTCGCGGAACGCATCCGTGTTTCCGGTGCAAAGATCGCTTTCATTGGACTGGGCTGCCCTCGCCAGGAAATTTTCGGTTACGAGTTCCAGGACGTGTTGCCGATTCCTATCCTCGCCGTGGGAGCAGCGTTTCCGTTTCTTGCCGGTGAACTGCCGCAGGCTCCGCCGTGGATGCAGCGCAACGGCTTGGAATGGCTGTTTCGCTTGAGCACCGAACCGCGGCGTCTGTTCCGGCGTTATGTATTTCTCAATCCCGCCTATTTAACTTTATTGCTGCTGCAGGCTACTGGCTTGAGGTCGTTTGAGACCCGCGGGAATGCACCCACGACCGAGTTGCTGTACGGCTGATTTGTTTCAACGATTTCGATGTTACTTTTTCTTTTCCGGAGGAATGTATGGGGTTTGTTCAAGGAGCAGTCCGGCGCTTTGGTATCGCCGGCGAGTTGTTGGGATTTTTTACGCGCAGCAAGCGCTGGTGGATGCTGCCCATGATCGTGGCGATTTTACTGATGGCCGTGTTGATCATCCTGGCCCAGAGCTCCGCGATCGCGCCGTTCATCTACACGTTGTTCTAGGGAGATTGAATGTTCAAGTCGATCTGGCTGTCAATCAAGCGCGGTTGGGCGGTATGGACGAAGATCGCGCACAAAATCGGCAACTTTCAGGCTCGCGTACTGCTTACCATCATGTACTCGGTCCTGGTGCTGCCCTTCGGCCTGGCATCGCGATTCTTCAGCGATCCTCTGCGCATCAAGAAGCGTCCGGAGACATGGCTCGACCATCCCGAAGAAGCTTATGACATGGAGTGGGCGCATAAGCAATGAGTGCCCACGCCAATGTGATGGAGAGCCCCGTACGGAGAACGGCTCCGCAGGCACACAGCCTGCACGGGCCCATTTTCGTCGTGGGCATCTGGAGGTCCGGAACCTCGTTGCTGTACACCCTCATGAACCAACATCCGGACGTGGCGCTGCTCTATGAGGCAGATCTTCCCATGTTGCGGCCCCTGTTTTTGCTGGGCCGCAAAAAATCGGAGTGGATGGCGCGTTGGGACTTCTGGAATGAGTCGTTGAAGCGCCACCAGATTGCTGCCGAAAACATCGAGGCGGAATCTGCGTCGGTACAGGCAGCAACCACAGCGGCCTATCGTGAGTTCGCAATGTCACGTGGGGCGGCGGTGTGGGGGGAAAAGTCTCCAAACTGGTTTGACCGGTTGAGTTCGGTCGCGAAAGATTTTCCGCAAGCCCGATTCGTGGCCATCTGGAGAAATCCTGCGGACATCTGCCGCAGCGTGGCCCGTGCAGTCGATCAGGATGGCTGGTTCGATAAACGCGGCATGATGCTGCGCTGCCTGCTCGGTTGCGAAGCCTACAAGCAGGAATGCGACCGCTTAGTGGCGAAGGGTTTTCCGCTGCACCAGCTTCGCTACGACGATTTGGTGCGTAACCCCGAGGGAACCATGCGGCACATCTGCGAATTCCTGGAGATCGCTTTCCATCCGCAGATGGCCACGCTCGAAGGAGCGGATCGATCCACCATTGACCAGGCTCCGCAGCACGAATTGGTTCGCGGCAACGAGATCATCGCAAAGAAAGAGCGCAAAGAAGTACTGAGTCCGGAGTTGAAGGCAAAAATCGCCAGATACATGCGGTTGTGGAGACAGAAGTACGGCGACGGCTGGTTGCTCTTGGAGGGACGAGCCATTGAGCCGGGAGACTTGCCGGGAGCTTGGGAACAATTCAAGGACCGGATGCTTTATCAAATGTTTCGCAGATTTGATTCCATGGTCGTCATTATTTATTCCTTCGCGCCGTTGTGGTTGTTGAAGGCTTATCGGGCGAGCAAACGCAACCCCGATGTTGCGGCGGCAAAGGCTTAAGGCACCTTGGGGCGCTTTTTGACGACATCCAATCACGGGGAGACCACTTGTACATCCTAGGAATTTCTTGTTACTACCACGACGCGGCTGCTGCACTCATCCACGATGGTGCTCTCGTCGCCGCGTCCGAAGAAGAACGCTTCACCCGCAAGAAGCACGATTACGATTTTCCCAAGCAGGCGATCAAATTCTGCCTGGACACCGCCGGCATTACCGGCAACGACATCGACCACGTCGTCTTCTTCGAGAAGCCCTTCCGCAAGCTCGACCGCATCTTGGCAACGGTACTGCAGACCTATCCGCAATCGTGGAAAGTCTTCCGTGAGTCCATGATCAGCTGGATCATCGACAAGCTTTGGGTCGCATCGACATTAGAAGCCGAACTCGGGATCAAGAAGGACAAAGTTATTTTCTCGGAGCATCACCTGTCGCACGCAGCCAGCGCCTACCTGTGCTCGCCGTGGGACGAATCCGCGATCATGACCGTGGACGGCGTCGGCGAATGGGTGACCGGCACCTACGGCATCGGCAAGGGAAATGACATCAAGTTGCACAAGCAGATCGAATTCCCACACTCGATCGGACTCCTGTACAGCGCATTCACGGCTTTCCTCGGATTTGAGGTGAACGAAGGCGAATACAAAGTCATGGGCATGGCGCCTTACGGTGAGCCCCGATATGTCGACAAAGTGTGGAAGGTAGTACAGCAGAATCGCGACGGATCGTTCTCGTTGGACATGGATTATTTTTCCTTCCATCACTCCACCGAAAAAACCTATAACAAGAAATTCGTGAAGTTGTTCGGCGATCCGCGCCCATCGGAATTGAATTTCTTCACTGAGGCCACGGGGTTTCCTACTTACTTCGGCGACAAACCCTCGAACTACAAAGAACTGTGCAAGCTGAACCAGCACTATGCCGACATCGCGGCAAGCATTCAGAAGGTCACCGAAGATCTGCTGGTGGGAATGGCCACCGCAGTTCATCGCGAAACCGGCATGAAGCGGCTGTGCATTGCAGGTGGCGTTGGGCTGAACAGCGTGGCGAACACGCGCATCTTGCATGAAACACCGTTCGAAGAGCTGTACGTGCAACCGGCAGCCGGAGATGGCGGTGGTGCCCTGGGCGCGGCTCTGTGGGCCTACAACACGCTGCTGGGCAAGCCCCGCAACTTCCGCATGGATCATGCCTATTGGGGCCAGGAATACCGCAACGGCAACGTGAGTTCGTTCGTGCGCGATAACAACATCAAGCACACAACTTACGAGAACGAAGACAAACTGCTCGACCAGGTGGTGGAGCGCCTGCAGAGCGGCAAGGTCGTGGGATGGTTCCAGGGACGCTTTGAATGGGGTCCGCGCGCGCTCGGCAATCGCAGCATCATCGCCGACCCGACGAATCCCAACATGAAGGACATCGTCAACACGAAGATTAAATTCCGCGAGCCCTATCGTCCGTTTGCCCCGTCGGTTTGCGCAGAGGCTGCGGAGACCTACTTCGAGTTGCCCGATGCGATGAAGCACTACCCGGCGCGTTACATGCTGTACGTGGTGCCGGTAAAGGAAGACAAGAAAGAGAAGCTGCCGGCCATCACGCACGTGGATGGAACCGGCCGGCTGCAGACCGTGTTTGAAGCGCAAAGCTCGCGCTACTACAACCTGATCAAGCGCTTCGGACAAGCGACCGGCACGCCGATCATCCTGAACACCTCTTTCAACCTCAGGGGCGAGCCCATCGTTACCACTCCTGCGAATGCTTTCAGCACGTTCTCCCGCAGCGAGATGGACAGTCTGGTCTTAGAGAACACGATCATCGACAAGTCCTCCCTCGTTTAACCAAGCTGCCGTCAGGCAGGAAGGAGTTTCTTGTGAAGGCTGAACCTGTAAGCAGTGAAGTGACGGCTCCTACGGGAACCTGGAGTTTCGAAGAGGCCACTTTGCAGAAACCCAGTTGTTTACGCTGCAATACCGAGCTTCAGGACTACCGGCTGTTGCGTTTCGACTTCATGCCTTATGGCATGAGCCGGCAGAACGCGATGCTGGTGTGCTCCAGCTGCGGACACATTGAGTTCGTCACCAAGGACAGCGCGTTGCTCAAGAACCTGAACGCGATGGCCAGCGCCGGTGGCGATGACGATTAACCAAAGTAAGCCGTGGATCCCTTGGGGGAACCTATGCTGATCCTGGGACTTTCTCCGTTCGAACACGATACTGCCGCCGCCATGCTGCGCGACGGAGTAGTCGTGGCCGCAATCGAAAACGACAAGCTGGCGCGCTCGCATACCCGCGGGGTGCCTGATAAAGCCATCGAGTTCTGCCTCAAGCAGGCGGGCGCGACGATGCATGATCTCGATGCCATCGCGGTCGCGACCAGCCCGGTACACGGGTTGATGCGGCGCTCGATGCTTCCTGCGAAGATGTCGAACTTCTCCCCGCTCGCCTATGCCTACCATGGCGCCAGCGAACTGGGCGGCTACGTTCGGGATCTCGGCCACTTCCGCACCTTGCGGCAGAGCAATGGCCACAGCCGGGACCTGCGTTTCGAGCACCACCTGTGCCACGCATCCAACGCCTATTTCCTGTCGCCGTTTGACCGCTCTCTTATCGTCACCTTGGACGAAGAGGGCGACGGAAGCTCCGTGATGGTGGCAATGGGGGAGGGGAACGCGATCCGGGTGCTGCGGCGGGTAGCATTTCCGCACTCTCCGGCGTGGCTGTACTCCCAAGTCACTGAATTGTTGGGCTTTAAGGCTCACAAAGAGGAGCACAAGACGCAGTGGCTGAGCTTGGGCGGGGAACCTACCCACAAGGGAACTTTTTTGGGAATGTTGCGGTCCTCGAGCAAACATTTGCCGCGGCTGGACAATAGCTTTTTCAACCCCGGATTGAACGGCCGTCCGGCCTTTTCTGCTCGCTTTTACAACAAGTTACAGCTCTCCAAGGATGCATCCCAGGTCAGCGACGACCAGCGGAAAGCTTTGGCTAGCAGCTTGCAACAAGCCATTGCGGACCTGGTAGTCGAACTGGTCGACCACTTCCGTGAGCAAGAGAATGTGAGCACCGTCTGCCTGGCAGGGGGCCTCATGTTCAATACCTTGTTGGTCTCCACATTGGAGGAAAGGCTCGTGATGAACGAGGTTTTCGTGCCGCCCGCTCCCGGCAATGCGGGATGCGCGATCGGTGCAGCCATGCTGGCATGGCACCAGGCGTTCGGCAAACCGCGGGAGGAGCATGAGACCGCGTTCTACACCGGCCCGGCGTTCAACCGTTCCGAGATCAAGGAAGTGCTCGATAACTGCAAGGTGCGCTACTCGCTGCAGATTACGGAAGATCGCAAGATCGAAGCTGCGCTGCAGTTGCTGGAGGCGGGAAAGATTGTTGGCTGGTACCAGGGAGCAACGGAGTTCGGTCCGCGTTCGCTGGGAAATCGCAGCATCGTCGCATCTCCGTGGGCGTCATACGTACGGGAAAATTTGAACGACTTCATCAAACATCGGGAGTGGTTCCGTCCGTTCGCCTTGGCAGTTCCCGAAGAGGATGCTCCCCGTTATTTTGAGTGCTCGCAGCTTTGTAATTCGATGAACTCCATGGGCCGCGTACGTTCGGAGGTGGCGGAACAGTTCAGCGACTTCACTCTGCCTGGAAATTTGGTTCGCTTGCAGGTGGTGAGCAAGCGGTCGAACCCGCACTTCTGGCGACTGTTGAAGCGGTTCGGAGAGCAAGCTCCCGCGCCCGTGCTGGTGAATACCTCCTTCAATTTATTCGGAGAGCCGATGGTGGTGCGGCCGCGAGATGCGGTGCGCAGCTATTTCTGCTCTGGAATTGATGCGCTTGTAATCGACAACTTCGTGCTGGCCAAGGCTGGGTTAAACCAGTTGCGGATGGCATCCTGAGTTTTTTGCTGATAATCCGAGGGTAATGACAGACAGTGACTGCTGCGAATAGCCCGATGACCGAGAACCTGACTACTCCTCCTAAGAAAAAACGGCACCGCTTCGCCAAGTTCATGGCCTGGTTCTTCGGAATCATCCTGGGACTGGAAATTATTCTTCGACTCTTCGGATATGGCTCCTACGTCCTTTACCAGCCGGACGCGCAACTGCTGTGGGTGCCAGTGCCGGGATCGCACAAGATTACCGAAACCAATCATCTGCCGATCACAATCAACGCTGAAGGCTTCCGCTATCCCCAGGATCTCACTGCCAAGCATGATGGGCAGTATCGCGTGATGACGTTTGGCGACTCAGTCACCATGGGATGGGGCGTGGGCGACGATTCGACCTACAGCGCAGTGCTTGAAAAGTTGCTGAACGGGGATGGCTGTCCCGGAAAGCAAATTCAAGTCATCGATGGTGGAGTGAATGCATACCCGAATGCCCTCGCCGCCCAGCGATTGAAGAAATCGATCGATGAGAACTATCAGCCTGACGCAGTGATCCTTGCGTACAGCTTCAATACCGGTTTTGAGCCGCTGGCCGCTCTAAAGGGAAAAGAGCGCGAGCAGTTGCTGCATCGGGTTGAGATGAAGTCTCTGGCGCGACGAAGCGCTCTCTACAACTTTCTGATCGAAGATCTGTTGCGCGAAGTGATGTACTACCGTTTCCGCGAATTGCTGCTGCAAGGCTCTTGGGACACGGCAAAGCAGCACCAGGTGGTGGACGTAAATCAGTTCACGGCCGGTCTGGCGCAAGCCAAGCAAGCTGCGGATGAGCATCATTCCCACCTGATCCTGCTTTTGCTGGGATCGGAAGGGCAGACCGCTCCGGTTCATCCCTATCAAAAAGCGATGCAGCAATTTGCCCAGCAGAACAACGTGCCGCTGGTGGACATGATTTCTTTGTTGAGTTCGCGCGACCAGAAGGGATTATTTATGGATCACGTGCATCCCACGGCCACGGGGCACGCGTTGATCGCGCAGCAACTCGCGGTTTCATTGCATGAGCTCGATTCGTACAAGGCAATTTGTAAGGACGAGAAGACGAACGCTGTTGCAGTCTCCAGACCGTAGTGCTCGTTACTGAAATTGTTTTGCCTCCCTCACGCTTCCATAAGTATGGAAGCGGCAACGTACAACCAGTTTTCTCCAAAGCAGCAGAGTGACCGTAAGCACCGGACCCTATGAGCACCCCAGTGAAGGCGGGAGAAGTCAGAAATACGCAGCCGATTAATTCGGGCAATGGCTCGTCTCTGCCGCACGCCCCCGTGAATGGAAACGGGAACGGGCATCCTCCGAGCGCAGGGAACTGGAGAGAGAGTTTCAAGAGCGCGGCCCCAAGCTATCCGGCGATCAGTCCGCGCCCGGCAGGAAGTGCGGCTCCCACCTCGACGCGGCAGGAGGAAATGTGGGTCCTCTGCCAGTTTGAAGACGCGAATCCTTGCTACAACATCTACCTGGCGTGGCGAATGCGCGGCTCGCTGAACATGGGCGCGATGCAAAAGACCATGGACGAACTGGTCGCCCGGCACGAAAGCTTGCGCACGAAGTTCCCCGCCATCGACGGCCAGCCAACCACGGAGATTGTTCCGGCGCATTCGGTGAAGCTGGAATTGGTCGACCTGCAGCGGTTTTCTGGAGCCGAACAGCAGAAGCAACTGGATCAGTCGATTCAAGAGCGCATCAGGCGGCGTTTCGACCTGGAAAGAGAAACGTTGTTTCGGCCCACCCTCTTCAAGATGGGGGCGGAAGATCATGTTCTGTTGCTGCTAAGCCATCACATTGTGACGGATGGAACCTCGGCGGGTGTTCTGACCGCCGATCTCACCAAGTTGTACAACGCGTTTTGCCAAAATCAGCCCTCTCCCCTACAGCCACTCGCAGTTCAGTATGTTGACTACGCGGTCTGGCAGCGTGAATTTCTGCCGGAACGCTACGACGCGCAGCTTGAGTATTGGAAGAAGCAGATGAAGGGCGCCCCGGCGCTACTTGAGCTGCCTACGGATCGCCCGCGCGGGGCACTGCCGGGATACGGCGGGGCGATGTATTTCAACTCGTTGGAGCCCGAACTGGCATCGCAGATTCGTGCTCTGAGCCGTCGTGAGGGCGTAAAGGTATTCATGTTCCTGATGGCTGCGTTGCAGACGCTGCTGTCCCGTTACAGCGGACAAGAGCAAGTGGTCGTTGGATCTCCAATCCAGTACCGTCACCGGGTTGAGATCCAGAAGGTATTCGGATTCTTTATCAATCTGCTGCCCCTTTACACAGATCTTTCAGGGAATCCGAGTTTTCGCGATCTGCTTAAGCGAGTGCGGGAAGTTGCTCTCGGCGCCTTCGCTCACCAAGATGTCCCCTTCGGCCAGATTGTTCAGGAGCTTCATCCCAACCGGAATCTCGGTGCGAATCCTCTGGTTCAGGCGTTCCTTGTCCAGGAGCAGAACCGCTGGCGCAAACTTCCGCTGGATGGACTGGAGACCGAGTTCCTGTGGCTGCATAACCGGACAGGGAAATTTGATCTCATCGCCTATTGGGCTGAGGATGAGCCCAGTATCCCGTTCCAATGGGAATACAACGAACTCTACGACGAAGCGACTATTGTTCGCCTCACCGACAACTATCGCGAGCTGCTGTGGTCGATCGTTAAAGATCCGTCGAGGCCGATTGCGGAATTCAATATCCTGACCGCAGCAGAGAAGCAGAAGGTTGTCGTCGATTGGAATCGTACTGAAGAAGAATTTCCCAGCCTCTGCCTGCACCAGTGTTTCGAACAGCAGGTTCAGCGGACTCCGCACAAGGTTGCGGCACGCTTTGGGAACGAATCAATTACATACGCCGAACTGAATGCCCGCGCGAACCAGTTGGCGCGCTATCTCAGGAATCACGGCGTAACGACCGAGACCCTGATCGGATTGAGGATCGAGCGTTCCATCGACATGATGGTCGGTTTGCTGGGAATTCAGAAGGCAGGCGGCGCGTATGTTCCGCTGGACCCGGCATTCCCGCGTGAGCGTATCGGCTACATCGTTGCAGACGCGAAAGCCCCGATCCTGATTACGCAGGAATCACTGCTCACGCAACTGCCGGAGCATTCGGCCGAGGTGATCTGTCTCGATGCCGATTGGGACGACATCGGACGAGAGAGCAAGGATGACCTGCCAAGCATTACCCAGCCCGAGAACCTGATTTACGTTCTTTACACGTCGGGATCGACGGGGAATCCGAAAGGCGTTCAACTCGAGCATCGCAACGTGGTGAACTTCCTGAACACCATGCGCAAGCAGCCCGGCATGGGCGCAGACGAAGTGCTGCTCGCAGTCACCACCCTGTCGTTCGATATTGCCGGACTTGAACTGTACCTGCCGCTCATGACCGGAGCCTGCGTCGTGATCGCCTCCAAAGAAGAAGCACAGGATGGCGCGTTGCTCATTCCGATGCTTAAGAAGCATCAGGTCACAGTGACGCAGGCGACTCCTGCCACCTGGCGCATGTTGCTTGACCTCAACTGGGCAGGCGACCGCAAGCTGAAAATCCTTTGCGGAGGAGAAGCCCTCCCCCACGATCTCGCCGAGCAACTGCTTCCCAAGTGCTCCGCGTTGTGGAATATGTACGGGCCCACCGAGACCACGATCTGGTCTTCGATCTACAAAGTCGAACACAACATGCCCGGAGTTGCTCCCATCGGACGCCCGATCGGGAACAACACGATGTACATTCTGGACGCGCTGAAGAACCCCATGCCAATTGGAGTTCCCGGAGAGCTATACATCGGCGGCGATGGAGTCGCCCGCGGATACATCAACCGTCCCGACCTCACGGCT
>Ga0136846_1217166_pt1 | contig 11485 bp, 10 predicted proteins | sample HopSoiMetagenom2_FD_96841 | JGI IMG/M metagenome (GOLD analysis project Ga0136846, IMG submission 96841) | Grasslands soil microbial communities from Hopland, California, USA - 2 Assembly 2016 (version 4) | ecosystem: Environmental > Terrestrial > Soil > Grasslands | place: USA: Hopland... | reverse complement strand
CTGGCTCGACAGCTTCATCTTCTTCAACACCATGAACGGCGAGCTCGACCGGCTGCATCGCAAATACCTCGACATGCCGATGGACCCGCTGCCGACGCTCTAGCGGGCGCGCGCCAATGCCCGCCTACGACACCGAGGTCGAATGGGGCCGGCTGCCTGCCGCCGCGATCAGGCGGCGGGCCGAGGCGGATGCGATCGTGCTGATTCCGATCGGCGCGACGGAGCAGCACGGCCCGCATCTGCCGACGATGGTCGATCACCGCCTCGCCTTCGAGGTCGCGAGCCGGGCGGCGCGGCTCGTCGCGGGGCAAACGCCGGTCCTCGTCACGCCGGTGATCCCGTTCGGGATGTCCGAGCACCACGTCTCGCTCGGCGGCACGATCACGCTCGACTACGCCACCATGGCGGCGGTCGTCGGCTGCGTCGCCGGCTCCGCCATCCGCCAGGGCTTCCGCCGGCTGTTCATCCTCAACGGCCATGGCGGCAACACCGCGCCGCTCGAGGCGATCGTCGCCGAGCTGACGGTGCGGCACCGCCTGCCGATCGCCTGCGCGACCTATTGGCAGGTCGCCGAGCCCGAGATCGCCGGCATCCTGGAGCGCCAGCGCGGCGTGCTCCACGCCTGCGAGGCCGAGACCTCGATGATCTGGGCCGTCGAGCCGGACATGGTCGACGCCGAGATCATCTCGCAATGCCACGGCGCGCTCGTGCCGGGGCTCGCCGCGATCCCGGGCGTCAATCCCGGCGTCTATCGCTGGCGCCAGCTCGGAACCCGCTCGCCGAACGGCGTCATCGGCGAGGCCGGCGCGGCAAGCCGCGACAAGGGCGAGCGCCTGCTCGAGGCGGCAGCAAAAGCGCTCGCGGCGGCGCTCCTCGAGCCGGCGCTGTGGTCGGCGCCGATCTGAGGCGCCGATGGGAAAGCCCGCCGCCGTCCGGCCGTCCTCGGCCTTCACCACCGTCGACCTCGACGGCGCCGGGAAGCAGGTCGGGTTCCTGATGATCCCGCACTCGCCGAACGACGACGCCTGGGGCGTGACGCGCATCCCGCTCGCCGTGATCCAGAACGGCAGCGGGCCGACCGTGGTGCTCGAAGCCGGCAATCACGGCGACGAATACGAAGGGCAGATCGCGATCGGCGAGCTGATCCGCGAGCTCGATCCCGGCCGCGTCCAGGGCCGGCTCATCCTGATGCCGGCAAACAACGTCCACGCGGTGATCGCCGGCCAGCGCGTCTCGCCGGTCGACGGCCTCAACTTCAACCGCACCTTCCCGGGCGACACCCGCGGCACGATCACGGCGCAGATCTCGGCCTTCGTCGCCGACCACATCTACCCGCGGGCGGACGCGTTCCTCGACCTGCATTCCGGCGGCTCGTCGCTCGACATCCTGCCGAGCACGGTGATCGAGCCGACCGACGACCCTGTCCTGCACGCGAAGAGCGTCGCGGCGGCGCGCGCCTTCGACGCGCCCTTCACGGTCGTGATCTCGAACCTCGGCGAGCCGCGCACCGCGACCGCCGCCGCGTGCCGCGCCGGGCTGATCACCGTCGGGACCGAGATGGCGGGCGGCGGCACGGTGTCGATCGAGGCGCTCGCGATCTGCCGGCGCGGGGTGCGCAACGTGCTCGCCCATCTCGGCGTGCTGCCGCCGCAGGACGCGTCGCCGCCGCAAGGCGACGGCGCCGTGCTGGAGCTGCCCGGCACGAGCGCCTTCGTGTTCGCGACCATGGACGGCGTCTTCGAGCCGCTGCATCGGAACGGCACGCCGGTGCGCGCCGGCGAGCGCGCCGGACGCATCCACTGCACCTGGGATCCGACGCGGACGCCGGACGAGCTCTTCTACCAAGCCGACGGCATCCTCTACGGACGCCGCCAGCCCGGCCGGGTGCGGCCCGGCAACTGCTGCCTCGCGGTCGCGGCGCCGTACCGCGGCGCGCTCGCATAGCCGGCGACGCCGACGCGCGCGCCGGTCGGCCGGCTCTAAGGGTCGCGACGGCGTCGTCTACCGTGCGGCGCGGCGCGGCGCGGTTGCCTTGACGGCGTTCTCGATCTTGTCGAGCTTGTTCTCGATCTTGTCGAGCTTGGCGAGGATCTGAGTCAGGATGTCGGGGGTGACGCGGGCGTAGTCGACGGTCTCGCGCGCCGCCTTGGCGGACTCCTTTGCCGCCTCGAGGAGTTCGCGGATGTCGGCCTCGCCGAGGCCCGCCTGCGGCGCGCCGGCCTGCGGCGTCGTCGATTGCGCCAGCGCAGGGCCCGCGAGCGCTGCCAAGACAAGCCCGATCCCGATGACGCCCCGCATGCTCCGCCTCCCCTGATTCGGCTCAACTGCCGGCGAAGCTTCAGGAGCGGGGCGGCGGGGTCAAGCCCGGCGGGCGCCGGGCCGTTCGACGGGTTGTTCCGGCCGCCTCAGCGGGACGCGAGGCGCGCCTGCCCGTCCGGACCCGCAAGCGCCGCCTTCATCGGGCAATGGCCGGTCGCGCCGCGGATCGCCAGCATCGCGCCGGCGGCGAGCGCCAGCACGTTGAGGAGCGGGTTCGGCCGCGGCTTTGCGCCGGCGGCCGCAAGCCCAAGCCCGACGACCACGGACAGCGCCCGCTCCTGAAAGGAAAGATTCTGGTCGCCCTCGAACACCGACAATGCGCTCGCCATGCCTGATGCCTCCGGTTGCGTGCGGGGCGAACGCGGGCGGCGGGCGAGTCGTTCCGGGAGGACTGCTAATCGGCGGCAGCGGGACGGTCTCCTGCCGGCATTGTCGGCAGCTTCGGCCGCGCGGTGTCGGCTTGACGGCGCCATGCCGGGAAAAGGGGTTTTGAGGAAATGATTGCGAGCCTTCGCGCCGTTGTGGCGCGATCCCTGCGTCTGCCGCGCCGCCGCCAACTCCTGGGACTCGCGTCCGGATTCGCCGCGGCATGGCTGGCGAGCGGAGTTGCATCGTACGCCGCCTCGCCTGAAGACGATGCGCCTGCCGCGGCAGCCGTCGCCCCTCCGGCGCCGATCGACCTGCGCCGCTATCCGAATCTGCGGCCGTTCAAGAGCCGGCCGCCGCTTCCGGCCCTTGTCGTCCCGCTCCACGTGGTCGAGCCGCGCCGGGACGTGCGGGCGAGCGAATGGGCGTCGCCCTATTGCACCGACTGGAGCGACGGCGTCGAGCGCTGCGTCCGCAGCTCCGCCCTGGGAAAACCCATCTGCGTTCCGGCCGAGCCCCCCGAGAGCGAACGCCACCCCGTCGCCTGCTCCAATGCGGATCAGAACGTGCTGAACCAGGTGTGTTTCCGCTACGCCGTCGTCAATCCAGGACGCCTGAGCAGCCTCTTCGTCCAAGTGAATTGGACCTGGGCGGCGCGAGGGTGGAGAGCCGAGTATGGCGAGGATGACGGGATCGGTTCGCGTGACAATTTGGTCACAACGTATCTTCGACGAAAGGGCGTAACAGGCCCGATCGCCGAGAAGCGGACCTACTATTGCTTCCAGACTTACGAGAAACCAATCGACTGGAGGAAGATTTCGCCGGGAGCGCCTCCCTATTAGAGGAGATAATGATGACATTTTATATTAAAAAACCTAGAAATAGTTCGAAAATATACCAGCGATTCCTGCGCCTGCCGCGCCGCCGCCAACTCCTGGGACTCGCGTCCGGCTTCGCCGCGGCATGGCTGACGGTTGCATTCGGCATGGCGCAGACGGCGGGGCCGGGCGACGCGGGCGAGCCGAGCCCGCCCGCTCCCACGGCTCGCGAGGCCGGCCGGCCGCCTTCCTCATTCGGCGAGCTTGGTCGTCCGACGCTGCCGCCGGACAGCCCGGTGTTCGATCTCGATCCTCGATATTCGCATCCGAGCCAATACACCGACAGCGTCTACTCGTTCTTCCCGGCCTGGTGCCGGCGCTGGCGCGATCTCTGCATCACCTGCATGAGCACGGACGGGTTTGACCGGGTTTGCACGACGTACACGTGCCGCGTGTCGATCTCGGGGCCGCCGTGGTGCGAGGAGTTCGACTCCACGCGGGTGCCCGAGCTCTGCCGGGCGTGGAGCGACGGGACCTACCGCTACGACCGCACCGGCCGCATCGGCCGCGAAAGGACGCGCCTCCCGGCGTCGGTCTTCTGCGTCGATTGGGACAGCCGCCCCGGCAGGCCGGCGGCGGCCGAACCGTATGACCGGCAGCTCGTCATGCGCGCCCCGCCCCGCGTCGGCCAGGCGGCGGCCTCGTCGTGCCTCCTGGCTTACTCGGACGGCCTCCTGTGCGGCCGGACCCGGCCGCAGGACGGATTCAAGTGCATCCTCTTTCCCGGTGGCGCTCAGCTGTTCGAGACGACGAGCGACCACTGCGTCCGTCAACGCGCTCCCGCGCAACAATGCCGCGCGGCGCGATTGCCTTGCGACGACCGCATCAATCTCGAGACCATGGCCATACGCTACTCTGGTCGCCGGTGCCCTTCGGAGGTCCCGATCGAGCAGCGCGTGTATTCGTGTGAGGTGGAATGAGCATCGCGATCAGTGCATCCTTTCGGTTTCGGAAAACGCGCCGAGGCGCCGGGTCTCCCGTTGGGCTGTGGCGGGCATCGCGGGGGGTGGCTCTCGGCGCCATGGTCTGGCTCGTTGGCGCCGCGTCGTCCTCGGCGCAGGATCGTGCCGCGCCGGATTGCCTCCTGACCTATGCCGACGGGCAGTTGTGCGGGCGGACCTCGATCCACGAAGCATTCAAGTGCGTCGCCTTTCTGCGCGGCAAAGATGTGCTGTCGACCGGGGCCGATACGTGCGTCGCAAGCAAGGATCGGCGCGAGACCTGCCGGGTTGCGCTCATTTCGGGCGGACGCGTGTTCCTGGACAAGATGACCGTTTGGCGGGCTGAACTCTACTGCCCGGACTGCGTCGTTCCGCCTGAGCGACGGATATATGAGTGCATAGAATAGATATAACGTTCCTCCGCATCATCTCGCCAGGAGTTCTGATATGAATCCAAGAATTATTTCCGACACAACTACCAACCCATGGAAATATGTTACTAAGATATTCTCTCGTTCGGCGGCTTATCCGAATGCAGATGACGCAGCTTATGGTACTGGGATATTAATTTCAAATCAGATTGTTTTAACGGCGCATCATGTTCTATATCATGACGCTTTTGGTGGATTTGTTGGAGCCGGTACATCATTTGCTGCGGCTTTAATGGGTTAGCTTCAATCCCACGTCCATTCGGAACCCAGACACTAAACACCTCGCTTGGCGTTGATACGAATGTTTCGGTTGATATTGGTACGGCGGTATTGTTGACGCCCGTTGGCATCTTGTCCCAGGATGTTCCCGGTCTGGCGGTCTTTTTGAATCCCGCCGACGCTGACGGCAAGGCGTTCATGACCGCCGGTTTCCCTTCGAACGTGAACAGCGGACAGTCTATGTTCGCTCAAGACGGTACCTTTGGACAAACAAACGCTGGTATAACAAGTTTAAATGGTATTACTCTAGCAATCGGTCAAAGTGGATCTCCATTATTGTTCAATTATGAAGATCATGTCTACACGGTAGGAGTTGTGCACAGCTTTGATGATCCAAATGGGAACGGCACCGGAGATATCGGCGAGCCGATTTACGGTACGATCTTAACTGGAAATCTTTATAAGAACTTGTCGGATCGCCTGAATCTTGTCGAAAGCAACACCGATTCAGCACAGCTACCGCAGAACATCATATTTGGCGGAAGTGCGGGAGACAGCTTCACCGGCTCTCATCGCCGCGAGAAGATCGTGCTCCTGGGCGGCAACGACATGGCCGACGGCTACAAGGGCGACGACGAGATCTACGGTGGCGACGGCGACGACGCGCTGTTCGGCGGCCTCGGCGACGACACCCTCGACGGCGGCGCGGGCGCCGACACCCTCGACGGCGGCTCCGGCGACGACACGCTGATCGGCGGCGACGGCGCCGACGTGTTCGTCATCGGCAAGGGGGCGGACCGCATCGTCGGCGCGGACGCGACGGACCGGCTCTACATCCGCGTCGGCAGCCTCCACCCCTTCGCGGAGGAACGGCAGCACGGCGAGCCCCTGCCCGAGGATGCGCTCGGCCTTCCGGTCCGCGGCGGCTTCCTCGCCGGCGATGCGGAATGGTCGATCGAGGCGGCGCAGCGCTTTCCTTCGTCCTTCGCGCTGTACGACGGGGACGTGCTCTACGACGTCATCCAAGGTCATGGCGAGACCGGTTTCTACGCCCGCTTCGCCGAGGAATTCTGGCGGACGGTGACGACCACCAGCGCGACGAAACTTCAAGTTCGAGGACGTGTGGCGCGGACGCCGCTCCGACAACGCGTCATCACCGGGCTTGTCCCGGTGATCTCGATCGCCTGCCGCCGCGCTTCGGGTCGGATGGCCGGGTCAAGCCCGGCCATGACAAGAGATGAGTGGCGCCTGCCATGTCCGGCAGCTTCGGCTCGGCGGTTTCTCGATTGCGGGCGGCGTTCGCCATCATGACGATGTCTCGCCATGATGACTGAAAACCGGGAGGCTGCGATGACGCCCGGCCGGCGATCATGATGAAGATGCGGCGGGGTTCGCTGCGAAAAATCGGCGTGCGGATCGGCCGTCGTCTGGCCCTCCGGATCCCGGGTTCTCGCTGCGCGAGCCCCGGGATGACAGGTTGGAAAGCCCTCAGTTATCCATCTTCAGCGCCTGGATGAAGGCCTCCTGCGGGATCTCGACCTTGCCGAACTGGCGCATGCGCTTCTTGCCCTCCTTCTGCTTCTCGAGGAGCTTGCGCTTGCGGGTGATGTCGCCGCCGTAGCACTTCGCGGTCACGTCCTTGCGCAGCGCCCGGATGGTCTCCCGCGCGATGATCTTGCCGCCGATAGCGGCCTGGATCGGGATCTGGAACATGTGCTGCGGGATGAGCTCGCGCAGCTTCTCGCACATGGCGCGGCCGCGCATCTCGGCCCGCGCCCGGTGGACGAGCATCGACAGCGCGTCGACCGGCTCGGCGTTGACGAGGATCTGCATCTTGACGAGGTCGCCCTCGCGGTAGTCGGTGAGGTGGTAGTCGAACGAGGCGTAGCCCTTCGAGATCGACTTCAGGCGGTCGTAGAAGTCGAACACGACCTCGTTCAGCGGCAGGTCGTAGACGACCATCGCCCGCCTGCCGACATAGTTGAGGTCGACCTGCTCGCCGCGCCGGTCCTGGCAGAGCTTGAGGATGCCGCCGAGATATTCGTCCGGCGTCAGGATGGTGGCGCGGATCCAGGGCTCCTCGATCGACTCGATCTTCATGACGTCCGGCAGGTCGGCCGGGTTGTGCAGCTCGCGGACCTCGCCGTCGCGCAGGAGGATGCGGTAGATGACCGACGGTGCCGTCGCGATGAGCTCGAGGTTGAACTCGCGGGTGAGCCGCTCCTGGATGATCTCGAGGTGCAGGAGGCCGAGGAAGCCGCAGCGGAAGCCGAAGCCGAGCGCTGCGGACGACTCCATCTCGTAGGAGAAGCTGGCGTCGTTGAGGCGCAGCCGCCCCATCGCGGCGCGCAGGTCCTCGAACTGCGCCGCGTCGACCGGGAACAGGCCGCAGAACACCACCGGCTGCGCCGGCTTGAAGCCCGGCAGCGCCGCCGCGGTGCGCCGCCGCGTCCCGGTGATGGTGTCGCCGACGCGGGTGTCCGCCACCTGCTTGATCTGCGCCGTGATGTAGCCGATCTCGCCCGGCCCGAGGCTGTCGGCGTCCTGCATCTTGGGCCGAAAGACGCCGATGCGGTCGACCTCGTAATCGGCGTCCGTGCCCATCATGGTGATCTGGGCGCCGGCCTTGAGCTCGCCGTCGATCACCCGCACCAGGACGACGACGCCGAGATAGGGATCGTACCAGCTGTCGACGAGGAGCGCCTTCAGGGGCGCCGCGGCGTCGCCCTTCGGGGCCGGCAGGCGATGGACGATCGCCTCGAGCACGGCCTCGATGTTGAGCCCGGTCTTCGCCGAGATCGGCACCGCCTGCGAGGCGTCGATGCCGATCACCTCCTCGATCTGCTCCTTGACGCGCTCGGGCTCGGCCGCCGGCAGGTCGATCTTGTTCAGGACCGGCACGATCTCGTGGCCGGCGTCGATCGCGTGGTAGACGTTGGCGAGCGTCTGCGCCTCGACGCCCTGCGAGGCGTCGACGACGAGGAGCGAGCCCTCGCAGGCGGCAAGCGAGCGCGACACCTCGTAGGCGAAGTCGACGTGGCCGGGCGTGTCCATGAGGTTGAGAATATAGGCTTTTCCGTCCTGCGCCCGGTACTCGAGCCGCACCGTCTGGGCCTTGATGGTGATGCCGCGCTCGCGCTCGATGTCCATCGAATCGAGCACCTGCTCGACCATGTCGCGTTCCGCGACCGCGCCGGTCGCCTGGATCAGCCGGTCGGCGAGCGTCGACTTGCCGTGGTCGATGTGAGCGACGATCGAGAAGTTGCGGATGTGGTCGATCGGGTGCGCGGTCATGAAGGGCCGGTCTTGGGGGCGGTCGGCGGCGCTGTTCGGACCGGCATCGAAAGAAGATGCGGCGGAGCCCGCCCGAAGCGCCGCAATGTCAGGGAAACGGGCCCGGGAGATAGCAGCCAGGCCGCGCTTTTCCAAGGGAGAAGCGCCGCCGCGCCCGGCCGCAGGGGTGATGTTTCACGCGAGGCATTTTCCTATTCTGACCGCTCCGCCCCACGACGATGTTGCGGCGAGACCCCGACGATGATGCGGCGCCGGCCCGATGATGATGCGCGTCGTCGCCGATCATGTTGCCGCGCCGACCGGATGATGATGCCCGTCATTGCCGATGATGGACCAGGCCGCTCGCCGAAGGAGCACTGGGCCGCGCTTCGCCGGCCAGCGATCGCGCGAACCCTTCCGTAGAGTTCAATTAGCCGTTGACTCGCGCATTGTTTGATTCCTCAATACTTCCCGGACCTTTCACAAAGGATCAGCGCGGTCCGGGGGGCGTGCGAACGGTCGCGCGCTGACGAGATACCGATAAGAGTTTCCCGCCAGCGCCATCGTTGACGGCCGCGGTGCTTTGCGCGCGTGCGGACGGGCTTCCTCTGCCACGCGATTCGGCAGGGCCGGGCATGGCCGCCGCAGCTATAACGGTAGTATAGGAGCTTTAGATGACTCTTACAGCGAACGGGCTTTCTGGGTACGTAACTGTGGCTTTGGCCCCCGGGAGCTCAAACACACAAGGTGTTCTCGCACTTCAAAACTGGCTGGTTAAAAACGGCTTTTTGACGCAAGCTCAAATGAACACTGGGCCAGGAGTTTATGGCCAAGCCACCACGGCCGCGGTTGCGTCACTCCAGCAACAACTTGGGGTTGATGCAGGAAATTCCCCTGGCTATTATGGTCCTTTGACCATCGCAACCATCCAAGCGGAAATAGATGCGCTAAACCCAACGTGATACCTGACCCAGACCAAATTGGAATAATTCTGATAGAGCAGTTCGAGGGTTTCAGTTCAACAGCGTATTTCGATGTAAATAAATACCGGGTTGGCTATGGTAATGATCTCTATGCGATTAGTAATGGCTCGGGAGGATGGATTTACGACCTAAGTGTAACCTTAGGTACAACGACCTCCATGGAGGCCGCGGCCGCCGAGTTGCAATACCGTCTTGACACAAAGTTGAACGCTGGCATTCCAGGAATCGAGCGCGATCTTGGCCTTAGTAGATTCTTGAACCTGTCACCACTACGACAAGGGGTTCTCGAAAGTATTGCGTAGAATTACGGGAGTTTTCAAAGCCCAGCTCTCGCAACCATTGTTGCTGACTTTAATAACAACAGCTCATATGACAAGATCGCGAACGATATCCAGGCGCTCACAGCCAATCCAACTCGCAGAGCCGATGAAGCGAAATTGTTCCGGTGGGAAAGCCCTGCAGCAATCGACGACGCCGTGAGCGAGACAGTGCCGGCCTCGATTACCGCCAGCGCTGGCGTGAGCACTGCAATTGGCGGCGTTCAGGTGATTGACGACGGACTCAATGGCGAAACTTTCTCGACGGTCGTCTTCGATACCACGGGGATCTTGGCGGCCTCCGGATCCATCGTGTCCGGCTCAGGCACCCACAGCTTGAGCATCACCGGCACGCTGAGCCAAGTTAACGCTGCGCTCGGCACGTTGAGCTACAGCAACCCCAGTGCCGGTGCGGATACCATCACGGTCACTACCAGCGACTTAAGCGATCACAACGGCGTTACCAAAACCATCGCAGTGACAATTACCGGGGGTGACGATTATTCGGCTGATGTCATGACAAGAGGCCTCGTGACCGTTGGGGGCGGGCAAGTTACGGGGAACATCGAAACGCCCGGGGACCGCGACTGGTTTCGGCTCTCGGTGACGCAAGGCTCGAGCTATACGATCAATCTTATAGGAATTCTTTTGGTTGACCCGGAGGTGTACCTTTATAATTCATCCGGTCAGTTCGTAGATTCCAACGATGACTCGGGCACGGTGAATTCGAGATTAACATTTACTGCAACTTACCCCGGAAACTATTTCATTGGAGCATCGGCGCACCGGGACAACGCCACAGGCACTTATGGGCTCTCGGTTTCAGCAGGGGCCGCACCGCAAGTGCCCGAAATCGCGGTGTCGGGCAACGCGCACAACATTCCGGACAACAATGCGACGCCGAGCAGCAGCGACAACACTGATTTCGGCAGCGTGACGCAGGGCGGCTCGCCGGTGCAGCACTTTTTTACGATCAACAATTTCGGAGCAGCCGCGCTGGCGGTCTCGGGCCTGACTCTGCCAACCGGCTTCAGCCTCGCAGGGGCTTCCCGAGCTCGATCGGGCCGAACAGCTCGGATATCTTCCTGGTTCAGCTCGACGCGACGACGGTCGGGCCCAAAAGCGGCCAAATCAGCTTCAACACGAACGACTCGGACGAGAACCCGTTCAACTTCTCGATCTCGGGCGTGGTAAACTCCAGTTCGCAGCCACAAACGACGATATCAATCCAGGCACAGTCTGCCGACAAGAACGAAGCCAGCGGCGGGGGACGATCCCCTTCACCTTCACGGTCTCCCGCAGCGGCGACGCGAGCGGGACCTCGTCCGTGCACTGGCAGATGAGCCCGACCCAGGCACCTACAGTTGACGACAACGACTTCAGCGGACCGACCAGCGGCACGCTGACCTGGGACGTAGGCGAGCTTGGCGGCAAGCAGGCCATCCTCAACGTGGTGCGGGACGGCACGTTCGAGCCCGACGAGGCATTCGTCGTCACGTTGTCAAATGTTATCGGGGCCACCATCAACCCGCAGCAGGCGAGCGCCACAGGCGTCATCCGCAACGACGACGCGTCCCCGCCACCACCATTCCAGCCGGCGCATCTCGCATTGGCTGGCTTCGGCACGTCGAACAGCGCCGGTGGCTGGTCCAGCGACGACCTGTATCCGCGCGAGCTGGCGGACGTGAACGGCGATGGATTGGCCGACATCGTCGGCTTCGGCGGCGCGGGAGTCTCGGTCGCTCTCGCGACCGGCGG
>Ga0136846_1216562_pt1 | contig 11485 bp, 4 predicted proteins | sample HopSoiMetagenom2_FD_96841 | JGI IMG/M metagenome (GOLD analysis project Ga0136846, IMG submission 96841) | Grasslands soil microbial communities from Hopland, California, USA - 2 Assembly 2016 (version 4) | ecosystem: Environmental > Terrestrial > Soil > Grasslands | place: USA: Hopland... | reverse complement strand
TCGGGCACATTCTCGCTGTGCTGCTGGTACGCCTCGGCGAATTCCTTCCGCCTGCCGTTGCGCACCGCGTCGGCCAGCAGACCCTGGAAATCGCAGAAGAACGGGAACGGCCGCTGCGATCCCCAATCGTCGCCCATGAACAAGAGCGGCGGCGCCGGCACGAGCAAGGTGACGGCGAGCGCCGCCTCCACCGCCGCCGGCTCTGCCAGCGCCGACAGCCGCTCGCCCAGTGCGCGGTTGCCGATTTGGTCGTGGTTCTGCAAAAAATTGACGAAGGCCGTCGCCGGCAATGCCGAACTCGGCTCGCCGCGGTGCCGGCCCCCCCGGTGCGGCGATGGCTCGCCCTGATAGGCAAACCCTTCGGCCAGCGCCCGCGCGATGTGCTGCGACGCGTTGCGATAGTCGCCGTAATACCCCCCGGTCTCGCCGGTCAGCAGCGCGTGAAAGGCGTGGTGATAGTCGTCGTTCCATTGCGCGCGGTATTTGCCGGACGGCGGATCGGCGAGCGGATCGAGCAGGCTTGCCTGGTTGGCGTCGTTTTCCAGAACAAGATGGATGTGCCGCGCGGTCTGGGTGGCGAGCGTCCCGACCGCTTCGCTCAGCTCGTGCAGCAACGTGGTGCGGCCGGGCTCGGCGATCGCATGCACCGCGTCGAGCCGCAGGCCGTCGAAGCGGAAGTCGCTCAGCCAATAGAGCGCGTTCTCGACCGCGAACCGGCGTACCTCAGGCCGGCTATAGTCAATGGCGCTGCCCCAGGGCGTGTCGGCCGGCGCAAAGAACTGCGGCGCATAGCGCCCGAGATAATTGCCCTCGGGCCCGAAGTGATTGTAGACGACGTCGAGGAACACCATCAGCCCGCGCTGGTGGGCGGCGTCGACCAGCGCCTTGAGGTCGTCGGGCCGGCCGTAGACGCTGTCGGGGGCGTAAAGCAGAACGCCGTCGTAACCCCAGTTCCAGCGCCCGAAGAAATCCGCGACCGGCATCAGCTCGATGGCGGTCACCCCCGCCGCCGCGAGGTGGTCGAGCCTGTCGATGACGCCGCGGAACGTGCCGGCCTCGGTGAACGTTCCGACATGAATCTCCAAAAAAATGCATTCGTGCCACGGCCGCCCGATCCAGCCGCGCGTCCGCCAGTCATAGGCCTGGTCGATCACCTCGCTCGGGCCGTGGACGTCGTCGGGCTGAAAGCGCGACGCCGGGTCCGGCACCTCGGTTTCGCCATCGATCCGAAACCGGTAGCGGTCGCCGGGGCGCGCGCCCGGGATGGTGAGCTTGAACCAGCCGTCGTCGGAGCGGCGCATCTCGTGCGCCTGCTGGTGCAACAGCTCGACGCGTCGGGCGCCGGGCGCCCAGAGCCGGAAGATGACATTCTCCGGGGTAATCAGCGGCCCGAAGGGATTGGCCTCGATCATGGCCGGCCCGCAAAGGCCATGATGGAAATCGGCGAGACGATCAGCTTCACTCCCGGCGCTTCAGTCTTTTCTTCCGCCAGAACAGAATTGGCCGCGGTGTCGAGCACGAGCGACCAGCTTGCGACGTTCGCCCATGGCGGCAAGGTGAACTCGACGCCGTTTTCCGCGGCGTTGAACACGATGAACAGCGGCTCGTTGCCATTGTCGGTCCCGGCGAGGATGTACGCGAGGAACCGGCTTTCTGGAGACTTCCAGTCTTCTTCGTTCATCTCGGCGGCGTCGGGGCGCAGCCAGAGCACGTCGTGGGAGCCGTCGGCTTTCTTGCCCTCAAGCCAGTGCCGCAATCGGAGCTGGGGAAAGCGCTGGCGCAAGCGCGTTAGGCCGCCGACAAACCCGGTCATGTCGTCGCTCGTGCCGAGGCCGGCCCAGTTCACCCAGCCGATCTCGTCGTCCTGGCAATAGGCGTTGTTGTTGCCGCCCTGGGAGTTACCGGCCTCGTCGCCAGCCAGGATCAGCGGCACGCCCTGCGCCAGCAACAGCGATGCCAGTTGATTGCGGCGCAGCAGCAGCCGGCGCTCCAGAATGGCGGGGTCGTCGGTCGGTCCCTCGACGCCGCAGTTCAGACTGTTGTTGTCGTCGGAGCCGTCGCGGTTGTCTTCCTGGTTCGCCTCGTTGTGCTTGTGCTCGTAGCTGACCAGATCGGCGAGGGTAAAACCGTCGTGGACAGTGACATGGTTGATGCTGGCATGCGGCCCGCGGCCGTCGTGTCGGTATTGCGGCGCCGAGCCGGTCAGCGCGCTGGCGATGTCGCCGAGGTGGCCGCCATCGCCGCGCCAGTAGCGCCGCAATGTCTTGCGGTAGACGTCGTTCCACTCCGACCAGCCGGGCGGAAAGCCGCCGACCTGATAGCCGCCAAGCCCGATGTCCCACGGCTCGGCGATCAGCTTGACGTTGGCGAGAACCGGATCCTGCCGCACGGCGGCGAAGAACGCGCCGTGTGGATCGAACGCCGGGGTGCGGCCGAGCGTCGAGGCGAGATCGAAGCGGAAGCCGTCGACGTGGAACACCTCGACCCAGTAACGCAGCGAGTCCATGACCATCTGCAGCACACGCGGATGCGCGAGCTTCAGCGCATTGCCGGTCCCGGTGTAGTTTTCATAGAACCGCGGCGTGTCGGGAATGAGCCAGTAGTAGGCGGAATTGTCGATGCCGCGGTAGCACAGGGTGGGCCCGAGATGGTTGCCCTCCGCGGTGTGGTTGTAGACCACGTCGAGAATGACTTCGATGCCGGCGCTATGCAACTCGGCGACCGTGGATCGGAACGCATTCTGGATTTGTTCGGAGCCGTAGCGCCGCTCGGGTGCGAAGAAGCTCACCGAGTTATAGCCCCAGTAGTTCTTAAGACCATGTTCCAGCAAACGGGCTTCGTCGACGAACGAATGGATCGGCAAGAGCTCGATCGAGGTGACGCCGAGCTTGTGCAGGTGCTCGATCATCGCCGGGGCAGCGAGGCCACGATAGGTGCCGCGCAATTCCTTCGGCACATCCTCGCGCAGTTGCGTGAGACCCCTGACGTGCGCCTCGTAGATGATGGTGTCTTCCCACGGCACCTGCGGATGCCGGTCGTCGGGCAGGGTGTGGGCCTGGTCGACCACCACGGACTTGAACATCGAACGCGCGTTGTCGCGGCGGTCGAATGACAGGTCCTCGCGCTTGTGGCCGAGCCGATAGGCGAGATGCGCATCGGTCCATGCGAACTGGCCGCCGAGCCGTTTGCTGTAGGGGTCGATCAGGAGCTTGTGCGAATTGAAGCGGTGCCCGGCCTCCGGATCATAGGGCCCGTGCACGCGATAGCCGTAGAGCTGGCCGGGCTGCGCGTAAGGCAGATAGCCGTGCCAGACGTCCTCGGTGCGCTCCGGCAACGAAATGCGATCGGTCTCGGTCCTTCCCGTCGGATCGAACAGACAAAGCTCGACCTTCTCGGCGGTGCTCGAGAACAGGGCAAAGTTCGTGCCGCGGCCGTCCCAGGTGGCGCCGAGCGGATGCGGCGAGCCCGCGGCGATCCGCCGGTCAGACTTCAGGAACGAGATAGAGGGCAGCAAGCGGTGGAAGGACAAGATGCAGCTCCGGGCTTTCGGGTGTCACAACAGCAGACACAAGCCCTGCGTTCCCTGTGTTGCTGCCGCCATAATGGGCAGCATCGGTGTTGAGCACTTCGCGCCATTGCCCTGCGAACGGCACGCGAATGCGATAGTTGCGCCGGACTTCCGGCGTGAAGTTGACGACCACGACGCAGCGCGACTTCGGGTCGCTGCCCTTGCGGAGCCACGCGAACACGCTGTGGTTGGCGTCGTCGGTGACGAGCCATTCGAAACCGGCCGCGTCGCAGTCGAGCTGGTGCAGCGCCGGCGTCGAGCGGTAAAGATTGTTGAGATCGCGAACGAGCCGCTGCACGCCGAGATGGTTCTGCTGTTCGAGGAGATGCCAGGGCAGGCTGTGGTCGTGGGTCCATTCGGAGTCCTGGCCGAACTCGCAGCCCATGAACATCAGCTTCTTGCCGGGATGTCCGAACATGAAGCCATAATACGCGCGCAAATTCGCAAAGCGCTGCCATTCGTTGCCGGGCATGCGGCCAAGGATCGAGCGCTTGCCGTGCACGACCTCGTCGTGCGACAGCGGCAGCACGAAATTCTCCGAGAACGCGTAGTACAGGCCGAACAGGATATTGCCGTGGTGGTGGCGGCGGTGGATCGGCTCCTTCGAGATGTACTCAAGGGTGTCGTGCATCCACCCCATGTTCCACTTGTAGCCGAAGCCCAGGCCGCCCCAGTCCGCCGGCCGCGACACCATCGGCCAAGCGGTCGATTCCTCGGCGACCGTGGTCGCCTCAGGGTGCCGCGCGAACAACTGGGTGTTGGTGCGCCGCAAGAATTCGATGGCGTCGATGTTCTCGCGGCCGCCATAGCGGTTCGGAATCCAGCCACCGGCGGGCCGGCTGTAGTCGAGATAGATCATCGATGCGACCGCATCGACGCGCAGTCCGTCGATGCCATAGCGCTCCAGCCAGAACAGCGCATTGGCCATGAGGAAGTTCGTCACCTCGACGCGGCCGTAGTTGTAGATCAGCGTGCCCCAGTCGAGGTGGCGGCCCTGCATCGGGTTGGCGTGCTCGTAGAGCGCGGTGCCGTCGAACCGCCCAAGCCCGTGCGGATCGTCGGGGAAATGGCCGGGCACCCAGTCGAGCAACACGCCGAGGCCCTTGCGGTGGCAGGCGTCGATCAGCAGGGCGAAATCCTCCGGCGGGCCGAAGCGGCTTGTCGGCGCGAACAGCCCGGTCGGCTGATAGCCCCAGGAGCCGTCAAACGGATGCTCGGACACCGGCATCAATTCGATGTGGGTGAAGCCCATATCGGCGGCATAGTCCGGAAGCTCTTTCGCCAATTCGCGATAGGTGAGCCAGCGCGAGCCTTCCTTCGGATTGCGCCGCCATGAGCCGAGATGCACCTCGTAAATCGATATCGGCGCCGACAACGCGTTGGCCCGATGCTCCAGCCGCACCGGTTGCGGCAACCGCTCGGCATCGACCACGATCGACGCGGTCGAGGGCCGCTGTTCGGCCGCGAACGCCACCGGGTCGGCTTTCAGCGGCAGCAACTGCCCGTCGCCGCCGACGATCTCGTATTTGTATTTGTCGCCGGCACGCGCGGCCGGCACGAAGATTTCCCAGTAGCCGTTGCCGCGGACTCGCATGGCATGGCGGCGACCGTCCCAGAAATTGAAGTCGCCGACCACGCTGACACGCCGCGCATTCGGCGCAAACACCACGAAGGCGACGCCATCGACGCCCTCATGTCGCATCGGATGCGCACCGAGCTTGTTGTAAAGCTCCAGATGGGTGCCTTCGCCGAGCAGATGCAAGTCCAGGTCGGAGAGGATCGGCGGGAAGCGGTAGGCGTCCTCCATCTCGACCTCGTTGTCGCCGAAGCGCGCTCGCAAGCGATAGTGCGGATCGCGCGCTTCGACCGGGCCGGCAAACAGCCCCGCGTCGTGGATGCGCGGCAGCTCGCTGACATGGCCGGCGTCGTCGAGCACTTTGACCCCGGTCGCCTCCGGCAGGAACACGCGCACCACCGGCTCGCCGCGCTCGTGGTGCCAGCCGAGATAATTAAACGGATCGTGGTGGCGGCCTTCGACGATCGCGCGTGCGGCGGTTGAAATGCTCATCAGTGCACCACGTTGTGGCGCTTGAGGATGCGCCAGGTTCCATCGAGAGGAACGTGCAGCCAGGTCGGACGGTTCATCAATTCGTATTCCATTTCGTAAAATGCTTTTTCGAGCTGGAAGAAATCGAGCAGGTTCCGCGCCTGCGCGGGATCGGACGGCCATAGCGCCGGGTCGGTGGCGGAGCGGCAAGCGGTCCAGAATTCTTCCGCCGCTTTGTCGCGCCAGAGATCGAGCTTCGGCGTGAGGATGCTGCGCTCCTCGGGGCTGAGGTTGGTCGCGTTCGACAGCGCCGCAGTGGTCGAATAGTCGATCGAGCGAATGAGCCCGGCGACGTCACGCGCCGCCGGGGCCTTCGACCGGCGCTCGGCCAGTGAGCGGCCCGGCTCGCCCTCGAAGTCCAGGATGAACGCATCGTCCTTGGCGACCAGCACCTGCCCGAGATGAAAGTCGCCGTGATGGCGAATCTTCACGGCGTCGATCGCGCCCGCGAGCGAATCGCGAATATGGGCGGCGATCGCCTGCCGTGCACCCAGGATTCGATCGGCCAAGGTCTGCTCGGCTTCCGCCAAGGTGCCGCGCTTCTCGGCCAGAAGGTTTAGGGTGCTTTCGCTTCGCTCGATCAGGCGTTCGATCCACGCCGCGATATCTGCGGCAGCGACCGGCTCCGGCGCGAAATCGGCAATGTCGCTCCGGCTGGCCAACGCGGTTTGCAGCTCGCCGGTCCTGCGCCCGATTTGCGTGAGCAATCGTAGATATGAAGCCAGCTCCGGGCTTTCCTCAGGCACCGCCGCCGCCGACAGCACGCGTTGATCGTCGATGAAGCGGCCCAGATAGGCTTCGGTGACAGTCCAGGCGTCGCCCTGGTTTTCGATAAAGCGGTGCGCCACGACGAGCGCGCTCCGTTGGCCGCCCTCGACGAGCTCGATCGAGCCCAGCAGGTCGGGAACGTTTCGGTATCCGGTGTGCTCGACCAGAAAATGCCCGATCTCGATTTCCGGATGAGTCCCCTCGTTGAGCTTGCGGAAAATCTTCACCACGTACGCTGCGTCCACGATGGCCGTGGTGTTGGATTGTTCGCGGTTTGCTGAGGCGATCTTGTGCGGCGCGGGCGCTGGCATCTGCTTGAACGTGCCGGTCGGCACGGCCTCGAGCCGGTGACCGTCGCCTTCGACGGTCTCACCGGAATGCATCATGCGAAGCAGCAGTGTGACAAACTCCTGATCGCTGCCGGCATCGACCAGCGTCCCCTCCTCACGGCCCCGGCGGATCGCTGCGATGGCGTTCGCCGGTATTGCTCCGGAGCGATCGAAGCGCGTCCATTTGACCATCAGAGGAAGCAGATAGCGGGAGGCCTTCGGCTGCTCGGGTGTGAGAGCAAATCGCTCGCCCGGAACGCCGACAACAGCCAGCGTGGCGCCGACGCCATGGCGCTCCAGTCGAATGGCGGTTTCGAGCTTGGCCGCCGGCAAGCCGCGGGCTTTCTCGGCAAACCACCGGCGCTCCATCAGGAAATGCGGCAGCACGTCGTGTTCGAACGCGTAACGTTCGCGGGTGGCCAGCGGCGAATCCCAGTCGCTCGCCCACACCAGCGTGATGGTCTCGCGCGGTACGATCCTCGGTTCGGGTTCCGGTTCGGTTTGATCGCCGAGCAAGAACCAGAAGAAACCGTAGGGCGGCAGCGTGATGAGGTAGGGGAGCTCGCCAATCCGCGGAAATGCCGTTCGCCCGAGCATTTCCATCGGTACGCGGCCCTTCCATGGGCTGAGATCGATCTCGGCGGCCTGGGCGGAACGCGACAGGTTCGCGACGCAAACGATGATTTCGTTTTCATGCTGCCGGACGTAGGCGAGCACGGTCCGGTTGGTCGGACGGATGAAGCGCAAGGTCCCACGGCTGAACGCATTGGTGGAGCGTCGCACACCGATCAGTCGCTTCATCCAATTCAGGAAGGACGAAGAACTGCGCTGCTGGGCTTCGACGTTGACCGATTGATGGCCATACACCGGGTCCATGATGACCGGCAGGTAGAGCCGCGCCGGATCGCAGCGGGAAAACCCGCCGTTCCGATCCGAGGTCCACTGCATCGGAGTGCGGACGCCGTTGCGGTCGCCGAGATAGATGTTGTCGCCCATGCCGATCTCGTCGCCGTAGTAGATGATCGGCGTGCCGGGCAATGAGAACAGCAGAGAGTTCATCAACTCGATCTTGCGGCGGTCGTTGTCCATCAATGACGCCAGCCGGCGCCGGATACCGAGGTTGATCCGCGCCCGCGGGTCATTGGCATAGGTCGACCACAGGTAGTCGCGCTCAACATCGGTGACCATTTCCAAGGTCAGCTCATCGTGGTTGCGGAGAAACAGCGCCCACTGGCAGTTCGCCGGAATGTCCGGCGTCTGCCGGAGAATGTCCGCGATCGGAAAACGGTCTTCCTGCGCGATCGCCATGTAAATGCGCGGCATCAGAGGGAAGTGATAGGCCATGTGGCATTCGTCGCCGCTGCCGAAATAGGCGCTGACGTCCTCGGGCCATTGGTTGGCTTCGGCCAGCAGCACTTTGCCGGGGCTGTAGGCGTCGAGCTCCTGCCGGATTTTGCGGATGATGGCGTGGGTCTCCGGCAGGTTCTCGTTGTTGGTGCCGTCGCGCTCGCAAAGGTAGGGGATAGCGTCGAGACGAAAGCCGTCGACGCCCATGTCGAGCCAACGCCGCATCACTTGGATCAAAGCCCAAAGCACGCGCGGATTGTCGAAGTTGAGGTCTGGCTGGTGCGAGAAAAACCGGTGCCAATAGTACGCCTTGGCGTCCTGGTCCCAGGTCCAGTTCGATTTCTCCGTGTCGGTGAAGATGATCCGCGTGCCGGCGTATTTCTTGTCGGTGTCGCTCCAGACGTACCAATTGCGCGCGTCGGTATCGGGTCCGCTGCGCCGCGCCCGCTTGAACCACGGGTGCTGATCCGAGGTGTGGTTGATGACGAGTTCGGTAATGACACGCAGATCGCGGCGTTTCGCCTCGGTCATGAACTTGCGGAAATCCCGCAGGCTGCCGAAATCGGGGTTGATGCGGCGATAGTCGGCGATGTCGTAACCGTCGTCCTTGCCGGGGCTCGGATAGAACGGCAACAGCCACAGCGTATTGACGCCAAGGTCCTGGAGATAATCGAGCCTCTCGGTCAGGCCGGCGAAGTCGCCGATGCCATCGCCGTTTGAATCGGCGAACGCCTTGACGTGAAGCTGATAGATGATCGCGTCCTTGTACCACAGGTCGCTCTGTGTCTTCGCCGGGACATCGATTTGCGGCAGCACATTCACGGCATGACCCGTTTCAAATTTCGCAGCGGAACAGCAGGGCAGGGTCGTCGGACGGATTGATGGTCAGGCGCACGCCGCCCCATTCGATCATGTGCCGCTCGCCGGTGATGAGGTTGACGACGGCGCGTACCGGCGCGCGCGTGTTGCCGGTCCCGATGGTGATCTCGCCGAAGTGGAACCAGAACGTGCGCGGGCCGTGGCCGTTGAGCGCAATGGCGACGGCGACCGCGTTGTCATACGCGACGGATTCCTTGACGAAACCCATCACCTCGCCATCGTCGACCTGGGCGAAACGCAAGTTGCTGGTCTGCTGCAGGGCCGCGTTCTCGCGCCGGATACGGTTGAGCGTGCCGATATAGCTTTTGATGTTGCCCGGCTTATCCCAGTCGCGGATCTTGATCTCGTACTTGTCGGAGTTGATGTATTCCTCGCGGCCGGGAATCGGCTCGTGCTCCAGGAGCTCGAAGCCGTTGTAGATGCCATAGTTCGAGGACAGCATGGCCGCGAGCGCCACGCGCGACTTGAACATCCACGGCTCGCCCTTTTGCAGATGCACCGGCAGGATATCGGGCGTGCTGACGAAAAAATTCGGTCGGAAGTATTCGCGCTCGGGGTGCCGGGTGATCTCGCTGAGATACTCCTGCAGCTCTGCCTTGTGGGTGCGCCAGGTGAAGTACGTGTAGGATTGCGAGAAGCCCAGCTTGGCGAGTCCCTTCATGATCTTCGGCCGCGAAAAGGCCTCAGAGAGAAACAGCACGTTCGGGTCGCGCTCCTGCACTTCGTGGATCAGCCATTCCCAGAACGGAAACGGCTTGGTGTGCGGATTGTCGACACGGAAGATGCGGACGCCCTGCTTCACCCAGAATAGGATGACGTCGCGCAACGCCTGCCAAAGCGCGATGCGGTCGGCACAATAGAAATCCGGGTTGACGATGTCTTCGTATTTCTTAGGCGGGTTTTCCGCGTAGCGGATCGAGCCGTCTGGCCGGCGCTTGAACCAGTCCGGATGCTCCTTCAGCCAGGGATGATCCGGTGAGCATTGGATGGCGAAGTCGAGCGCCACCTCCATGTTGAGCCTGCGGCAGGCCTCGACGAAGCGGCGAAAGTCGTCGAGCGTGCCGAGCTCCGGATGCACCGCGTCGTGGCCGCCCTGCCGGCTGCCGATGGCATACGGACTGCCGGGATCGTGGGGTGCGGCTTTCAGCGAATTGTTCTTGCCCTTGCGGTTGGTCATCCCGATTGGGTGGATCGGTGTCAGGTAGACCACGTCAAAGCCGAGGGCGGCGATTTCAGGAAGGCGCGCGATACAGTCGTCGAACGTGCCGTGTTTGCCCGGCGCGTTGCCTTGGCTGCGCGGCATCATCTCGTACCAGGCGCCGGTCCGCGCGCGCGGGCGGTCAATGATCGCCGGGACTGCAATGCTGCGGGTCATGTCGCCGCGCGGGTCGCTTTCGGCGACGGCCTCCACGAGCTCCTCGTCCAGGAGGATCTCCGGATCGGAGGTGCGGTCGAAATCCCGCCGGGCGCGTTCGATCCGGCGTTTGTTCTTCGGATCGCGAGAATTCAGCTCGCTAAGAAGCTCACGGCCCTCCTGGGCCTCAAGCCTGACATCATGGCCCGCTTCGCGCTTGAGCAACAGTTGTTTGCACCAGGTGCCGTACTGATCGGTCCAAGTTTCGATGGCGAACAGGTAACGGCCGGGCTCGGGTGGGGCGAAGCTACCGTGCCAACGATCGTTTCCCGCAAGCCGCATCGGTGCGCGGCGCCAATCGGCCTCGGACTCCTTTCGCCACAACAGCTCCGCCGCTAGTTGATCGTGGCCTTCGCGAAGCAAATCCGCCCAGACTTCAATGGGCTCGCCAACGATGCGCTTGATCGGATAGCGGCCGCCGTCGACGCTGGGGTAGATGTCCTCGACCAGAAACCGCGGTCCGGTCGGATCGCCCGGAGCCAACTCGGGAAGCTCCGAAATCACCAGCCTTCGAGGACCGGGCGCGGTCGCCGTTTGCATCACTTCTGCACCGTAAACGTGGAAAACGTGGAAAATGGCCCATTCGACAACGACTATGACGGCCTCCGGTTCCAAATGAGAACTAAAACGGAACCGAATGCCGCATCGGCGGTTTTCGCCCACGGGGCTCTTTCCGGCATGAAATTCTCATGGATTTGACCGAACTGGCGGCGCGCTGGGCCATCGAGCCGAGCTATTTTGATATTCAGGGCCGTCGCCGGATCGCAGACGAAGGCACGATCCGCCGGATCGTCGAGGCGCTAGCCGCCCGCGGAAATCAGCCGGCTGCCCTGCGTGAGCAAACGAGACAGCCCGAGCTCGCATATCAGGGCGACGGACGGAAATGTTGGGTCCTGGCGGTGCAGCTTTATGGCGTCCGCTCGCGCCGCAACTGGGGCCACGGCGATTTCAGCGATCTCGCGGATCTGCTGAAGGTCATCGCCGCACTTGGCGGCGCGGGCGTCGGGCTCAATCCGCTGCACGCGCAGTTCTACGACCGGGCGACGTGCTCCGGCAGCCCGTACTCGCCGAAC
>Ga0136846_1222457_pt1 | contig 11488 bp, 9 predicted proteins | sample HopSoiMetagenom2_FD_96841 | JGI IMG/M metagenome (GOLD analysis project Ga0136846, IMG submission 96841) | Grasslands soil microbial communities from Hopland, California, USA - 2 Assembly 2016 (version 4) | ecosystem: Environmental > Terrestrial > Soil > Grasslands | place: USA: Hopland... | reverse complement strand
TGCTGGTGAGCCACGTGCTGGTGCCGCCGGCGCTGACCGCCATCCTGGACGATCCGGAGTGCCTGGTCGAGGGGTTCCTGGCCGCCGGGCACGTCTGCGCCGTCATGGGGTTCACCGAATACGAGCCGATCGCCGCGCGCTACCGGGTGCCGCTGGTTGTCACCGGCTTCGAGCCGCTGGACCTGCTGGAGGGCATCCTGATGGCGGTGCGCCAGCTGGAGTCCGGGCGGCACGAGGTGGAGAACCAGTACGCGCGCGCCGTTCAGCGGGACGGCAACCAGGCCGCGCAGGACACGATCCGGCGGGTGTTCCGGGTCGCGGACAAGGAGTGGCGCGGGATCGGCACGATCGCGTCCAGCGGTCTGGTGCTCGCCGCCGAATACGAGCGCTTCGACGCCTCGGCGCGCTTCCCGGCCGGACCCGCGACGGCCGTGCCGGAGTCGGAGTGCGTCGCCGGGCAGATCCTGATCGGGCAGAAGGTGCCGACCGACTGCCCCGCCTACGGCACGCGCTGCACGCCGCGGCATCCGCTGGGCGCGCCGATGGTGTCCTCGGAGGGCACCTGTGCGGCGTTTCATTCGGCGGGCCGGACCGCCGCCGTGCCGGCTCCGGCAGCCGGATAGCCCTCGAGAAAGGGAGGCGTCACCATGGCCACCAGCCCCTTGTTCACTGCTTGTCCCGCGCCGACGGCCGAGACCGAGCAGGTCCTGCTCGGCCACGGTTCGGGCGGCCTGTTGTCCGCTGAACTGCTGCGGGACGTGATCCTGCCCGCCTTCGATCCCTCAGCTTCGCATCACGGCCCGTTGGAGGACGCGGCCGTCATCCCGGTGGGCGCGGCCGAGATCGTCATGAGCACCGACTCCTTCGTCGTCGACCCCTTGTTCTTCCCCGGCGGCGACATCGGGTCGCTGGCGGTCCACGGCACGATCAACGACCTGGCGATGATGGGCGCGGTGCCGGTGGCGCTGGCGGTGGCGTTCATCGTCGAGGAGGGCTTCGGCCTCCAGGAGCTGGCCCGGATCTCCCGCTCGCTGGGCCGGGCCGCCGAGGCCGCCGGCGTGAAGGTCGTCACCGGCGACACCAAGGTCGTCGGACGCGGAGCCGCCGACCGGCTGTTCATCACGACCACCGGGCTCGGCGTGCGGATGCCGCTGGCGCGCCCGTCGGCGGGGCGGGTGCGGCCGGGCGACGTGCTGCTGGTGTCCGGCCCGATCGGCCTGCACGGCATCACGATCCTGTCCACCCGCGACGGTCTGGGCTTCGAGACCGAGATCGGCTCGGACTCCCAGCCGCTGCACCGCGTGGTGGCCGCCGCGGTGGAGGCCGGGGCGGACGGCGTGCGAGCGCTGCGCGATCCGACGCGCGGCGGCGTCGCCTCGGCGCTGAACGAGTTGGCGACGGCCTCCGACGTCGGCGTGGTCGTGGACGAGACCGCGCTGCCGGTCCCCGCCCCGGTGTCGGCGGCCTGCGACCTGCTGGGCCTGGACGTGCTGCACGTGGCGAACGAGGGCTGCCTGCTGGCGTTCGTCGCCCCGGACCAGGCCGACGCCGTGCTGGCCGCCATGCGCTCGCGTCCGGAGTCCGCCGGCGCGGTCCGCATCGGGCAGGCGGTGGCCGAGCACCCGCGCCGCGTGGTGGTGCGCACCGCGTTCGGGGCGGAGCGGGTGCTCGACATGCTGGTCGGGGAGCAGCTGCCGCGGATCTGCTGAGCGGCCTCTATACGCGCTAAAGCCAGCTCAGGCGGTCACCGCCCGAGTCGGGACCTTCGGCCCCTGCCATCGGGCGGTGACCGCCTCAGCGCTCCGGTACGTCCGGCACGATGGCGACCGGGCACTTCGCGTGGTGCAGCAGCGAGTAGGCCAAGACGCCGAGCCGCATACCCGCCCCGTCTCCGTGCCGGTGGGCGCCGATCACCAGCAGATCGGCGTAGCCGGTGGCGGCCACCAGCCCCCGGGCCGCCGAACCGCCCTCCACGAGCGTGTCCACGGTGACCTCGGGATGCCGGTCCCGCCACGGTGTGAGGATCGCCTGCAGGACGTGCCCGTGGTCGGCGTCGAGCTCGGCGACCCGATCGCGCGGATAGCCGCCCACGGGGTCCGGATAGATGGAGTCGGAGTCCTGCCACACGTGCACGACGACGAGTTCCGCCCCGCGCGAGGCCGCCTCCTGGAAGGCGAAGCCGAGCAGGGCCGCGCCGTCCGACGGGTCCGCGACGTCGAGGCCGACCAGTACGCGGTTCACCGCGCGCTCGGCGCCGCGGGCGACGGCCAGCGGGCACCGCGCGTGGGCGGCGGTACGCAGCGCGACCGAGCCGAGCAGCATCCCGGCGAAGCCGCCCCGCCCGCGGTGGCCGACCACGAGCAGCGCGGCGTCCTTGGCCAGACCGGTCAGCCCCAGCGCGGGCGGCGCACCGACGGCGTAGCCGTGGACCTCCAGCCCGGGATGCTCGGCGCGCGCCTGCTTCACCGCCCGCGTCAGCGGCTCGGCCTCCGGATCGCGTACCGCGACCGTGGTCGTTTCGCCCGCCGTCGAAGCCGGGAGCCGGTGGTAGGCGTGGGCGATCCACAGCGGCGCACCGCGCAGTTCGGCCTCGCGCGCGGCGAGCGCCAGCGCGTGCGCGCCGTTGTAGACGTCGTCGATGCCGACGACCACGGGAGTGGTCATGGCGTCCTCCGTCTCGCGGGGATATGTCCGATTCTAGTCTCGGTCGGCCGGCCGCTGCGGGGCAGGGCCGATGGTCCCGGATCGCTCGGCGAAACGGTCCCGGAATCGGCTCGATGTCCGCCGATCGCGCCCGGCACGGCCGCCGTCATCCGCCGCGCACACCCGTGACCGCGAACCGCTCCACCGCCGCCAGGTGCCCGCCGGTCGAGGCGACCACGGTGAGGACCGGGTCGGTGGTGCCCGGGAAGGCGATGCTGACGTGCCACGGCGTCGCGCTCCCGCCCGCGGGCATCCCCGGCAGCTCCGCCAGCGGCATGTGCCGGGACGCGGTGCGAATCTGTACCTTGATGCTCTCGTCCACACCGGTGATCGCGCCGCCCACCGTCATCGGCGAGTGCGCCACGGACCCGTAGGCCGGGGCGGTCAGGGTCAGCGTGGTGTCCGCGGTGCCGACCACCTCCCACGGGGCGTCGGCGTCCGGGCCGTAGCGGACGAGGTGGACCACCGCGGAGGTGACGGTGCCGGGCGGCGTGGACGGCGTCGCGAACCCGACACCGATGTGCGCGTCGCGGCCGCTCGCCACGACGGTGGAGACGACCTTGTCGATCCCGGTGAAGCCGAGGTAGCCCTGGGTGAAGGCGAGGGCGGTCTGCCCGGCGTCCAGGTGCCAGGGCTCGTGGCCGCCGGAGGTGTACGACTGCTCCCAGGCCCGCGCCTGGTCCAGCGAGGCGAACGGCCACAGCGGGAGGTTCACCGGGGAGCCCAGCGGCGGGTTGGCGGACGTCGTCGCGCTCGAACCGGTCGGCGGCGTGGACGGAGACGAAGCCGTCGGCACACCGGTCGTGGCCGACGGCGAACCGGAACTCGAGGCCGAACCGGAGCCGGACGCCGAACCGGAAGCGGGCGTCGAACCCGGCGGCCCGCCGCTCGACGGCTTCGAGGCGCTCCCGCAGCCCACCGCCAGGACGATCACCGCGGCGGCGATCGTCAGGCGTCGAACTTCCTGTGAAACGTGCTGTCGTGTACTCATAGTTCACGATTCCTGCAGAGTGAGCGGCCGCGATAGAGGCGAAATCCCTATTCGGCCGTAAGAAGCCTGATCAGCGCGGTCACGGCATGAGATCCCGCTGTTGGGGGATCTCATCGGCGAGTCGGTTCTCACGCCGACGCCGCGACCCGGCCGGCGATCTCGATGTTCCCGGCGGCGGCGGTTCCCTCTGGTGCTCCATGGCCGATGCGGATGATGGTCCGGTGCTGTAGTTCGCGGTTCAGGTTCACCTCGACGACGGCGGCCGTCTCGGCGTCCAGGTGAGCGGTGGGCTCGTCCAGCACGAGCACCGGCGCCGGGCTGAGCAGCGCTCGGGCCAGGGCGATGCGCCGCCGCTCGCCCCCGGACACCGCGTCGCCGAGCTGGCCGACCGCGGTGGCCAGGCCCTCGGGGAGGCCGGCGGCCCAGTGGTCCAGCCCGACCAGTGTGAGGACGCGCCACAGCTCGGCGTCGGAGGCGTCGGGGCGGCCGATGCGTAGATTCTCGGCGATGGTGGTGTCGAACAGGTGCGCGTCCTGGTCGCAGACCACGACGATGTCGCGGACCCGGTCCGGGTCGGCGTCGCGGAGGTCGACGCCGTCGATGCGGACGGCGCCGGCGGTCGGGTCCAGGCCGCGCGCGGCGAGGGTGGCGATGGTGGACTTGCCGGCGCCGCTGGGGCCGGTCAGGGTGAGGTGTTCGCCTGCTGGGAGCTGGAAACTCACGTCGCGAACCGCGAGTTGGTCGGAGGACGATCGCGGATCGTGCGCCGGCCCCCGCGCCGGATCCAAGTCGGGCCAAGCGGCGCTGACGCGGTCGAATTCGAGCGTTGATCCGGCGGTCCAGGCAAGCGGCACCGGCCGCATCGGTGCCGGCACCAGAGCCGGCGCATCAATGATCCGCCGCAGCCTGGCCCATGCCGCCCGGCCCCGGTCGGCCACGCGAGCGGCGTCGGGGAGAACGGTCAGCGTCTCGAACATCGCCAGCGTCGCCAGGACCACCGCGGCCGCCGGCGGACCCGCCACCCGCCCGGCGTAGACCGCGCCGAGCGCGACAACCGCGAGCGCCGCTGTCGTCGTCCCGGCGGCGAGCGTGCCGAGTGCGGCGCCGACGCCGGAGGCCAGGGCGCCGCGCCGGTCGAGGGCCGCCAGGCGTTCGTCGTCGCGGGCGATGTCGTCCAGCCGGGCCGGAGCCGCACCGTAGGCGATGACGTCCGGGAGCGCGCCTAGGGTGTCGACGATGTCGTCGGACAGCGTGGCGCGTGCGTCCTGCGTGCGCGCTTCGGCGCGGCGGGCGGTGGATCGGGTGATCAGGGGTGCTGCGATACCGGCGAGCATCGCTCCCATGGCCACGACCAGGGCCGCGGCAGGGATGACGGCCGCATCGAAGATCACGAGACCTGATACGGCCAAAGCGGCTGCGGATGCCGGTAGCAGGACTTTGAGGAACAGGTCCTGAACGGCGTCGATGTCGCCGGTGAGGGCCGCCAGCAGATCGCCGCCGCGGACGCCGGACATCCCGGCCGGAGCGCGGCGCAGCAGGCCGTGGTAGACGCGGACCCGCAACTCGGTGAGAAGTCGCAGGGTGGCGTCGTGTCCGGCCAGGCGTTCGGCGTAGCGCAACGTGGCTCGTCCCATTCCGAACGCCTGCACGGCGGCGATCCCGACCTGCAGAGTAAGCAGCGGAGGACGCAGTGCGGCCTCGGCGATCAGCCAGGCTGAGGATGCGGCCAGGCCCACGGAGCACAGAGCGGCCACGCAGCCGAGCATGACCGCGGCCGCGACGCGTCGGCGCAGGCTTGCGGAGGTGAGGGCGTCGGGCTCGATCGACCCGGCCGAATTGGTCGGTTCGGGAGACGTGGCGAGTGCGGCCGGCTCGGCGGGCCCCATCGACTCGGCAGTCGAGCCCGGCGCGATCGACACGGCGATCGCGGCCGGCACACCAGGTGCGGCGGCAGACACAGTCGGCGCGGATCTCCACAAGCCGGCGTCCGAGCCGCGATCGAGCACCGACCGCCGGAACCGTGCCGAACCGGGCGCGATCCTCACGACCGAATCGCAGAGTTCGAGCAGGGCCGGCCGATGCGTGATGAGCACCGTCGTCCGCCCCGGCAGCCACTCCCGCAACGCGGCGGTGATGACCTGTTCGGTGGCCGCGTCCAAATGCTCCGTGGGCTCGTCGAGCAGCACGACCGGCGCGTCGCGCAGAATCGCCCGCGCCAGAGCGACGCGCCGAGCCTGCCCGCCGGACAGCGCGGTGCCGTCCCGGCCCAGCGGTGCGTCCAGCGGAAAGTCGATCCCCGACGCCAGCGCGGCCCGCTCCAGCTCGGCGGCGGAGGCGGTCGGCGCCCCGAGGCGGATGGCGTCGGCGACCGTGTCCCCGGTGAGCACCGGATGCTGCGGCAACCACGCGATCTGCGCGCGCCACCGATCGAGGTCGATCTCGGCCAAGTCCACTCCGTCGACGGTCACCCGATCCTCGGCCCGGCGGTCGAGGTCGGCCTCGGTCAGGTCCACGCCACCGTCCGTGACACAGCCCTCGCCTGGCCGATCGAAGCCAAGCAGCAGATGCACCAGCGTCGTCTTCCCCGCCCCGCTCGGCCCGACCACTCCCGTGACCTTGCCGGGAGCCACCACCACGTCCCCGATCCGGATCTCGGCTCCCACGGCATCGACATCGCGAGTGCCGCCGTGCTCCGCCCCCGCGACCTCGCTCAGAATCCGATCGGCGACAGCAAGCCCTTCAGCAGCCTCGTGATACCGCGCACCCACTTGGCGCAACGGCAGATACACCTCCGGCGCGCAGATCAGCACGAGCAACCCGGTCCGCAGATCCAGGTGCCCCTCAGCCAGACGCACCCCGATCCCGACCGCGACCATCGCCACCGAAAGCATCGCGATGAGTTCCAGCACCAACGACGACAGGAACGCCACGCGCAGAGTCCGCATAGTCGCCCGGCGATGCGCGTCGGCCGCGCGGCGGATCGCAGCACCCTGCCGCTTCGCCCGGCCGAACGCGACCAGCGTCGGCAGCCCCGCGACGACCTCCAGGAAGTGCCCGCCGAGACGCTCCAAGGCTTGCCAACGCAAAGCCATATGGTCCCGCGTCTTCAACCCGACCAGCACCATGAACACCGGAATCAGCGGCACCGTGACGGCGACGACAAGCGCCGAAACCGGATCGGCGGCCAGGATCCGCGCCCCGACGACCACCGGCACGACGCAGGCCAGCACCAGTTGCGGCAGGTAGCGTGCGAAGTAGCCGTCGAGCGCGTCGACGCCGCGGGTGGCCACGATCGCCAGCTCGCCGGTACGGGCCCGGTCGGCGGCGCGCGCCGGGCCGGCGGCCAGCCGGCGCAGCAGGTCGAGCCGTAGCAGAGCCTTGACCCGGCTGCCGGTGCGCACCGCGGCCGCCTCGCGGCCCCAGGCGATGACGGCACGCCCGGCACTCGCGGCGACCAGTCCGGCGACCGCAGCCCCATAAGAAGCCCGCGAACGCGGCGCCAGCACCAGCCGGGACACCAGATCCGTCAGCAACGTCGCCTGGACCAACAGCAGAACGGCGTCGGCGACGCCGAGCCCGGTGAGCACCGCCAGCAGGACGCGCACCACAGCGGCTCGGCGCAGCAGCCGGGGATCGACGGGCCTCATGCCGTCGTCGGTCCCGGCTGTGCGGCGGCACCCGGGGCGACCCCGGAACCGGTGGTCGGAGCAATGCCAGAACCAGTAGCCGCAGCGACGTCAGAACCGGCGCTCGAACCACCGTGGTCGTCCGGCCCCGCACCGGAACCGGCCTTCGGCCGCAGTATCGCCGGCAGCACAGCATCACCGGTGATCCGCGCCCGGAACACCCAATACGTCCAGCCCTGATACAGCAGCACGACCGGAGTGAACGCGACAGCCACCCACGACATAACCGTCAGCGTGTAATGGCTCGACGAAGCATTGGCGACGGTCAAGCTGTAAGCCGCCGACGTACTCGACGGCATCACATCCGGATGCAGTGCCGAGAACAGCGTCGCGGTCGCCGCGACAATCGCCGTCCCGGTCCCGACGAACGCCCAGCCGTCCCGGCCCCTGAGCGTCGCGACCAACCCGCCCACCAACGCGACGGCGGCCAGCACCGCGAAGACCGCACTCGCTCCATGGCCGGTATCAGCCTGCGTCCACACCAGGAACACCACAGCGAGCACCGCGGCAACCGGCCCGACTCGCACCGCGACCGCACGAGCACGCTCCCGCAACTCATCAGTGGTCTTCAACGTCAGGAACACCGCACCGTGCAACGTGAACACGCTCAACGTCACCAGCCCGCCGAGCAGCGCATACGGGTTCAGCAGCGTGAAGAAAGATCCGGTGTAGTGATGCGCGGCGTCGATCGGCACACCGTGCACGATGTTCGCGAACGCCACACCCCACAGCAACGCCGGGACCGCGGCCGAGATCGTATGCGCCAGATCCCAGCGCATCCGCCAGAGCGGATCAAGCTCCTTATTCCGATACTCGATCGCCAGCACCCGGACGATGAGCGCGACCAGAATCAGCAGCAACGCCAGGTAGAACCCGCTGAACAGCGTCGCGTACCACAGCGGGAACGCGGCGAACGTCGCACCGCCGGCCACCAGCAGCCACACCTCGTTGCCGTCCCAGACCGGCCCGATGGCCCGCAGCAGAATCCCGCGTTCGGTCTGGGTACGCCCCACGACGTGCAGCAGCACACCGACCCCGAAGTCAAAGCCCTCCAACAGGAAGTAGCCGCACCACAGCACCGCGATGAGCGTGAACCACAGATCTTGAAGTGACATCTCGACGTTCTCCCGGTTCCAACGGTTTCTCAGTACGCGAAGCCGAGGTGCGGTTCGCCCTCGACGGCGGAGCCGGGCAGCTCGGGACCGTCCGGCCCGCGCCGAGCGGTTCGCAGCATCAGCCCGACCTCGATGACGGCCAGCAGGCCGTACAAGGCGGTGAGCACGATCAGCGAGGTGGCGACGGTCGCCGCACCGACTGTCGGCGACACCGACTCCTTGGTCGCCAGCACCCCGAACACCGACCAGGGCTGGCGCCCCATCTCGGTGAAGATCCAGCCGAAGCTGGCCGCCAGCGGGGAAAGCACCACCGACCACAGAGCAGCCCGCCAGAACCACCTGCGCTCCGGCCCCGGCGTGCGGCCGCGCCGCGTCAGCCACAGCCCGAGGACCGCGACCAGCCCGGCGAGCACCCCGAAGCCGATCATCAGACGGAACGACCAGTACGTGACCGAGATGACCGGCGTGTAGGTGCCGGGCCCGTACTCGGCCACCTCGGCGGCCCGCACGTCGTCGACGCCCTCGACCTTGCCGTGGAAGGAACCGGTGGCCAGGAACGACAGCACCCCGGGCACCCGGACCGACCAGACCTCTGACTTGCCGTCCAGCGAGCCGATGGTGAACAAGGAGAACGAGGCCGGCTGCGAGGTGTGGTAAAGCGCCTCGGCGGCGGCCATCTTCATCGGCTGTTGCCCGGTCATGATCTTGCCGTCGACGTCGCCGGTGACGGCGGTCGCCAGGCACGCCACCAGCACGGTCGCCAGCCCCAGGCGCAGCGTCGGCCGCAGCGTCTCAGCGTTCTGCCGCCGGCGCAGATGCCAGGCCGAGACCGCGATCATCAGCGTCCCGGCGGCCAGGAAGGCCCCGGCGATGGTGTGCGCGAACGACACGACCGCGGTGGAGTTGCCCAGCACGGCCCAGATGCTGGTCAGCCGGGCGGTGTGGGTGGCGGGGTCGAGCGCGAAGCCGACCGGGTGCTGCATCCAGGCGTTCGCGGCGAGGATGAAGTACGCCGACAGCGCCGTCCCGATGCCGACCAGCCAGATACAGGCCAGGTGCACCCGCTTCGGCAGCCGGTCCCAGCCGAAGATCCACAATCCGAGGAACGTGGACTCCAGGAAGAACGCCAGCAGGCCCTCGATGGCCAGCGGCGCCCCGAAGACGTCGCCGACGAACCGCGAGTACTCGCTCCAGGCCATCCCGAACTGGAACTCCTGCACGATGCCGGTGGCCACGCCGAGCGCGAAGTTGATCAGGAAGAGCTTGCCGAAGAACTTGGTCGAGCGCAGGTAGTGGTCCTTGCCGGTGCGGACCCAGGCGGTCTGCAGGCCGGCGGTCAGGAACGCCAGGCCGATCGTGAGCGGCACGAACAAGAAGTGGTAGACGGTGGTGATGCCGAACTGCCACCGCGCGAGCAGCAACGCATTCATGACAAGGGGGCCTCCGGTCGGTGGGGTTCGGTGCCCATTGCACCGTCTGGCGGGCGGGCGGGTTCAGGGCCGACGGCCACAGACCGCGGGGGCCCTTCGGCCCTGTCCCGGCGGGAGCTATGCCTCTAAAACGCGCCGGTCCGGGGCGCGACCCTGAGGGAAACAGGCCGAAACCGCCACCCGCCCAGAAAGCGACTCCGCCATGAGCACCACCGTCCAGGGCCCAGCACCGGCCGCCTCGCCCGGCGGACCCGAACGCGGGATACGTCCCGAGCACGTCCAGGACGCCCACCGCGACGTCCTGCTCGCCGTCCAGCGCGGTCTGTCCGCGAACTGGGACGACGACCGGCCGCGGATCGCGGTCGTCGAGCACAACGGGCTCGCGACCGTCTACGTGAGCACGATGAGCAATCTGGAGCCGCCCGTGCGCTCGGACATCCGGGGCGCGGTACGGTCCGCGCTGGCGCCGTACATCGCGCTGTCGCCCTACACGACCGTGGTCTTCCTGCGCCGCGGGCGGCCGTGACGGCCGGAAGTAGGGTCTTTCGGCCCATCCGCCGGCGATCGACGACGCCCTACTGTCGGGGCCAGGACGTTGACTCGGGCTGTGGAAGACTGGACATTATGGACGGCGACAAGATCGGCGTGTTCCTGCTGGACGATCACCAAGTGGTGCGCCGCGGGCTGCGCGACATGCTGGAGGACGAGCCGGACTTCCGGGTCGTCGGCGAGGGCTCCACCGCCGCCGAGGCGCTGGCCCGGGTGCCGGCGCTGCGGCCCCGGGTGGCGGTGCTGGACGTGCGGCTGCCCGACGGCGACGGCGTGACGGTCTGCCGCGAGCTGCGCTCCAAGCTCCCCGACCTGGCCTGCCTGATGCTCACCTCGTTCGCCGACGAGGAGGCGCTGTTCGACGCCATCATGGCCGGCGCGTCGGGCTACCTGTTGAAGCAGACCCTCGGCGCGGACCTGGTGGCGGCGGTGCGGACGGTGGCCGGCGGCGAGTCGCTCCTGGACCCCCGGCTGGCGGCCAAGGTGATGGCCAAGCTGCGCGCGGCCGACGAGCAGAAGGACCCGCTGGCGCAGCTGACCGCGCAGGAGCACAAGGTACTGGACCTGATCGGCGAGGGCCTGACCAACCGGCAGATCGCCGAGCGGCTGTTCCTGGCCGAGAAGACGGTGAAGAACTACGTCTCGGCACTGCTGGCCAAGCTCGGGCTGACCCGGCGGGTCCAGGCGGCGGTGATGGTCTCGGAGCTCAAATCGGAGCAGGCACGGCGGCACTGAGACTAAGGACTCCTAACAAAAATGCTGGGCTTGGCCCTGGTCAGGGGTCGGTGCCATGCACGAGGCCGCCGGGCAGCGGGATGTGATCTCGGCGGCGACTGCGGGTGTGTCGGCCCGGCCGAAGTCCGGGCGCGGGTCGCAGGCCCAGGTGGCGTGCCGGTCGCCGGTCGGCACGACGGGGCGGGTGATGGCTGCGGTCCTCGTCTGCATCCTCTTGACGAACTCCGCTCTATGATCGGGCGATGGCCGATGTCTCGAGGATGAAGACCTTTTTTGCCG
>Ga0136846_1217887_pt1 | contig 11488 bp, 20 predicted proteins | sample HopSoiMetagenom2_FD_96841 | JGI IMG/M metagenome (GOLD analysis project Ga0136846, IMG submission 96841) | Grasslands soil microbial communities from Hopland, California, USA - 2 Assembly 2016 (version 4) | ecosystem: Environmental > Terrestrial > Soil > Grasslands | place: USA: Hopland... | reverse complement strand
CGGCCTCCTGCACACCTTCGACCCCGACCCGCCCGCCGTACAGCTCACCCCGATGCCTCTGGTCACCCTCTACGAGGACGACATCCCGCTGGAACTCGTCGAGTTCGGGCACGCCCAGCAGCTGCCCGCCCCACGGGACGGCACCAAGCGCATCGTCCCCCTCGAGGTCGCTCTCGCCCAGCCGCGCCGCGATGACCTCCTGGTCACCTACCGACCCGTCACCACAGCCGACGGCACCGTCATCGGCTACCGCGAACTCGCCCAACCCGTCTAGGCAGGAGGGCCGTGAACAAGCAGCGCAGAACGTGCCTCACTGTCGTCGGGCACTACGTCCTCGCCGGGGCGTGGGCGCTGCTGCTCATCCCCACCCTGCTGCTGTGGAAGAACAGCGTCCTCTGGGTCGCGGCGATGTCTCTATACGCGAATTTCGTCGGTCATCTCTCCGCGGCCAAAGCCGGCCGCGCTCAACAGGAAGCAGAACAGACATGAAGGTATTCGGTCGTGAACCGGCGGCTTGGCTAGGCCTCGTCGCCGTCATCGTGAAGCTGGTGGCCGCGTTCGGCCTGGACGTCTCCGCCGACCAGCAGGCCGCCATCAACGGCATCGCCGCCGCCGCCATGGGCGTCCTCGTCGCCGCGTTCGTCCACGACGGGCTCGGCGCCGCCATCATCGGCCTCGCCCAGGCCGCCCTCGCCCTCGGTCTCGGCTACGGCCTCGACTGGACCGCCGACCGCCAGGCCGTCGTCATGGCCGCAGTGACGGTGGTCGTGGCCATGTGGGACCGCACCCAGGTAACGGCACCGATCCCCGCCGACGCCGTCAAGCCGGCTGTCCGCAGCGTCTGACCGGAGCCTCACCATGACCGACGAGCCGACTCCCGGAGAAATGGTCCGGCGTCTTGAGGATCGGCTCGCCGACGTCCGCGAAGACATCCAGCAGCTCGGCCGGCGCCTCGACGAGAAGGTCGACCAACGGATCTACGACCTTCGCCATGAGGCGCTGACCGGGCGGGTGTCCACGCTGGAAACCCTGCGAGAGAAGGACGCCGAGAAGTTGGTAGCCACCCGACGGTGGCTGATCGGAGCCGTTGTCGTGCCCCTGGTCGGGATCCTCCTACCTGTCATCCTCCTGCTCGGCCGGGGGACGTGATGGGGCGGGCACAGATACGCGCCCAGGAACGCCGGTGGCGCCGCGGCGACGGAATCGCACTGGTTGCGGCCCTCGCGCTGGGGTGCGCGGTCGCGTGGATCCTGCTGTCCGTGCAGGGACTCCAACACGACCTGCGTACCTCCAACGATGCCCGGGATGCCCTGGCTCAGCAGGTGGAGTCGCTGGGGGAGAAGCCCGTAGGCGGTCCGCCCGGATCGCGGGGGGAGCCAGGCCAGACCGTCATCGGCGCACCGGGCCCGACGGGTCCATCCGGGCCTGCCGGACCGTCGGGGAAGGCGGCGCCCACCCTCACGCCCAGCCCCGGACCGCCTGGTCCCTCCGGCGCGCCGGGGGCTTCCGGGCAGCCTGGCGCCGACTCCACCATCCCAGGCCCGACCGGACCGGCTGGGCCTGCCGGACAGGACGGAGCTCCCGGCGCGTCTGGTGCGCCCGGCAAGGACGGAACCGACGGCAAGGACGCCACACCGCCGGCCCAGCAGACCTTCCACGACCAGAACGGCAACACCTACCGGTGCACCCTCACCGACGCCTCCAACCCGGACAACCCCGAATACGACTGCACCCAGACCAACACGACAAGCCCGGACCCCTCACCAGGCCCCAGCGACCAGCCCGCTCCCAGCGACAACCCCGCCTCATCCGGGCTGCTGCCGCTCAACCTGCTCAGCCGGCGCGTCTCAACAGGACGATCCGCGCGGCCAACCCCATGACGCCCATGCCCGGTCCACGACCGGCCCGCAACACCGCCCGTACGCATAGGAGATCGAAATGGCCAACTTCACCTTCAACGTGGCCCTCGGACGGGCGGCCGCGCTCGCTGCGCTGCCTGCCGCGAGCGATGCCCTCATCCTGATCCCGCTGGAGTCCAGCGGCCTGGAGACCGACGCGGTCCTCAAGGACAAGGACACCTTCGCGGACGTCGTGGCGGGCACCACCAACGAGCAGACCACCGTCGGCCGCAAGACCCTCACCGGTGTCACGGTCACGGTCAACGACACTCTCGACCGCGTGGAAATCGACGCCGCAGACGTGTCGTGGACATCGCCGACCGGCAACCCCGTGGGCGCGCTGGTGATCTGCTACGACCCGGACAACACCACGGGCACCGACGCCGACCTGATTCCCGTGACCAAGGCTGACGTGACCTGGTCGCCGGACAGCACCACCTTCACCCTGGCAATCGCCGACTTCTTCCGAGCCAGCTAGGCCGCGTAGCGACGGATAGTCCTGGCGGGAGGATGCCGTGACGAGTTTCAGCGACGACTTCAACAGGCCCGACGGCTCGGTGGGCGCCAACTGGGTTCAGGTGTCCGGCGCCTGGGTGATCATCTCCCAGCAGCTCTCCCCGGGCACCACGGGCAGCACGGTCGTCCTTCGCGCGGCCACGGCGATGGCCACCAGCGACAACTACAGCCAGGTCACGATCGCGGCTACGACGAGCGCGAGCCAGGGCGTGTGGTGCCGCGGCGACTCCACCCTGACGTCCGGCTATGCGGTGCGCAACAACGGCACGAACTGGGCTCTATTCAGCGTCGTGGGCGGCACCTTCACCAGTATCGGCACCTTCGCCGCCGCGGCAGTGGCAGGCGACGTCGTGAAGATCCAAGCTGTCGGCAGCACCATCACTGCCTACATCAACGGGATCTCCCGCATCTCCGTTACCAACACCGCCGTCACGACAGGCACCAACGTCGGCATCCGGTCGGACGTAAACTCCGCCCTCCACTACGACAACTACATAGCTGGAGACGTGGTCACCGGCGCCACCCTCGGCATTGCCAGCAGCTCCGAGACCGCACAGCCCCTCACCGGGACGAAGACAGCGACGCTCACCCCCGCCACGGAAGCCGACAGCACCCAGCCGCTCACCGGTACGAAAGCAGCGCCCCTGGCCCCGGCCGCTGAAGCGGATACGGCACAGAGCCTCCCCGGGACCAAAACCGCAGGGCTCGCCCCGGCGGCGGAGACGGACACAGCGCAGCCCCTCACTGGGGCCAAGGCGGCAGTACTTCCCCCGGCAGGCGAGACGGACACGGGCCAGAGTGTCACCGGCGCGAAGGCCGCAACGCTCACCCCCTCCACCGAAGCGGAGACGGCGCAGAGCCTGAGCGGGGCCAAGGCAGGCACCCTCGGCATCGCCGGCACCACCGAATCCGCGCTCCCGCTCTCCGGCGCCAAGACCACCAGCCTCACATCAACTGCCGAGCAGGACACGGCCCAGAACCTCACCGGGGTGAAGGCCGACCCGCTGCCCGCCGCCGAAGCCGTCGAGACAGCGGTCCCGCTCGTAGGCGCCAAGACCGCAACCCTGACGCCCGCGCTAGAGACCGACGCGGCCCATCCGCTCACCGTGCCGTCCACCACCGTCCCCAGCCCGGAACGCACCTACAAGATTCCCGCCGAGCGGCGGCGCCTCGCCGTAGCCGCTGAACCCCGGCGCCTCACCGTGGCGGCCGAACACCGCACCCTTACCGTCCGGAGGTAGTCCGCCGTGTCCAACCGTTACGTCAAAGACCCCACAGCGAGGTTGGATTACACCTGGGACTGGTCCGACTGGCTCGCCGAGATCGACGACACCATCAGCGAGGAATCCGTGACGGTCACCGTCCCTGCGGGGCTCACGGCTGTCGGGGAGCGTGTCGTCAGCGACACCATGGTCACTCAGCGGGTGGAGGGCGGGGCCCTGGAGGGCGCCTACCGGATGGTCTGCCAGATCACCACCGTCGGGGGGCTGATCGATGAGCGGTCGATCTACCTGACGATCGCCGACCGGTGAGAGGCCCCTCGAGGCGTGAGGACCGCGCGTACGTACGATGACGGGCATGCTCACCGATAGACCGAAACCGCCCACCCCGACGTGTCCGCCCGCGCAGGTCGGCCCGTGTACCGGCTGCGGGCATCCCACGCACCGGTACGGGTCCGGCGGCTGCCCCCTGTGCGTCGTGTGCCTGGCACCGGTGCAGGCACGGCAGACGAAGAAGTAGCCCGCCCCGTGTTGTCGGTGGCGGGCGCTACCGTTGGGCCGATCAAGGCTTCCGGGGCCTCAGGCTTCAGGTAGCCGCCCAACAGGCGGGGACGGTGAACGGTGAGCGAAGAGACCCCTACGCCACACAGCCATGTGGTGATTCCTGACCCGGTCAGGGACGTGTACCTGATGACCATCTTGGCCATGTTCGACGAGGACGAGACGAACACGGCAGCTCTGACCGTCACGTTGCAGGTGGGTGGAGTCCTGGTCACCGGCGAACTGATCGGGCACGGCCGGTGGCGGAACGAACTGAAGGCGTGGCTGGCCACGATCGGCGGGAGCTCGGACGTCATCTCGGATCTGGTGGGGATCGTTGAGGAGGAGTTGGCGGAGCAGCCGCAGAGCCGTCCGAGTCACCTGCACCTGAGGGATGCGAAGTTCATCACGAACTATGGGGGCAGCATGCAGGGGATCGTTCCGCAGGGTCCGGAGCGTCCGTTGTGGCGTACGCGGATCGCTGATGTCCAGGGCTGGTCGCTGGGGCGCCCCCAGTAGCGCCGGTAGCCTGCATGGCGGTGCCCCCCGGCTGCTTTCCTCAGCCGGGGGGCACCCTGCTTGGGTTCAGACCAGCACGCTCGGGTCGAACCGGTCGTAGGCCAGGCCCTGCCAGATCTCCCAGTCGGTGCTGACGTGCCCGGTGCCCGCCGCCTTTCCGGTGACGGCCCAGAACGGGCGCAGGCAGAGCACCTTGGGTTCCGTCCTCCAGCATCCTTCCGCGTGCATGTCCGGGTAGGCGGTGTGGTTGAGTTGGCCGGGCCCGTAAAGGTGGCCGCAGCAGGACACGCGCCAGTCGATGGCCCGGTGGGACTCGGGGACCCGCCGATGGTCCATGGCGTCCTGGTAGTGAGCGCGGACGAGGTGACTGCCGTGGTCTTTGGCCGCGTCGAGGTTGGTGTAGACGCCAATCGTTTGATCGAACTTCTGCACGTTCCAGAGGTCGACGCCAGCGTCGCGCATGGTCGGTGTCCTCACTTCTCGGTGGCCAGTTCGTCGGCGAGCGCGTCGAGGTTGTCCTGCGCCTGCTCCTCGTCGTGCGCCTCCTGCGCTTCCACCGCCAGGTCGTCCAGGTACTCGGCCGCCCGTTCCACGTCGTCGTCGCCGCCCATGAAGTGGATCTGCTGTGCGCACCATCGGATGACGGTGGGGCGGTCTGTGAGGGCCGTCGCGCGGGCTTGCGTCGTGGTGGAGAGGTCGTGCAGGTAGTCGGCAGCGTCCTGCACTGCCTGGCTGTTGTCGACCCAGCGCACCCGGTCGGCACACCAGCGGATGACCGCCGGGCAGTCGGTGCACTCGCGGGCGAAGGTGGCCGCGGCCTCCAGCTCCGAGGGGTACGGCTGCGTTGTCATGGTCGCCTCCTGCTTCGATACGGCACCGCCGGTTCAATGGCGTTGGGCTGAGCGTATGGCTGGGGGGGGGCAAGCAACGGAGTCGTCACAGCAACTGGTTGTCTCGGGGTCGTGGTCCCACAGGGAACCCTGGAGGCTCTCGCAATCGCCCTCGTGACCGTCCGGACGCACACAGCTGACCTCGCTGAATCCCTCGCCGGCGTCGGCAGTCATCGCCTGGCACCTCGGCCTCTCCGACCCGGGGAGGTCGTATTCGTCTTCCGCGTTGGGCGGCCGGACGATCACCAGGTCGCTGGCGCCGAGGATGTCGTGGAACTCGCGACGGCACTGGGGGCACTCGTTGATCGTGGCGAGGGTGTCGTGGGTACGGCAGATCCGCATGGGGGCCTCCTGCTTCGATACGGAACGGGCGGCGCCTCGGCTGCTTTCCTCAGCCGGGGCGCCGTGTTGAAGGCGAGTGGGCGTCTCAGATCCACTGGAGGTCGTCGACAGCCATGAAGTCGGTGTGGCACAAGTCCAAGAGCTGCTTCGCCGTCAGGCCCTTCTCCGTGGCGCCCTCCCACACGAGTTGCGGGGAGACTGCGCCGACGAGGGCCTGGACGACGTCCTCGCAGAGTCCGGCCATACGGGCATCGTTGGGGGCGTGCGCGTATCCCTTGGCGCGGCACACCTTGAGGGCGGCGGCGTAGGCACCGGTGGGGGCGGGCGAGGTGATCTGACGCTCCGGTGCGGCGGCCTGCGGCGAGGATGCGGTCGGGACGGTGGCGGGGGTCTCGGGGAACTCGTAGACGGTGCCTTGATCGGCGGTGGCGGCGATGACGACGTGCAGAGGGGCGCCGTTGCGGTCGGTGGTGTCGTACTCGTGGATGGTGGCGCCATGGCGGAAGTTCATGACGGCAGCGTCTTGGGCCTCGATGGTAGAGAGGTGGCGGACGGGAGTGTCGCTGTTGATTCCGTAGACGGTGACGGTGTCCTCCTGTTCGGCGTCCTCCGGCTCGCCGATCAGCTCGACGCTGCTCCGCGGGACCATTGTGTACTCGCCGGTGTAGTTGCCCTCGGCGTCCACGAAGCCGACCTTGATGTTGTCGTAGGTGGCCCGGTAGCCCATCGCGATACCTTCCACACCTGCAGCCCAGCCGTTGTTCTTGCTGATCCGGACGCGGGCCCGGGTGGTGACTGCCTTCTCGATCTGGCTCGCGTCCATTTTCGTCTCCCTTGGTGTGGCGTCCTTGGCGATGACTCCAAAGTAGTGGGTACCCATCAATCGCGTCAAGTGGGTACCCACTAGAGGTTTTGGCGGGTACCCACTACTCTCTCCGTATGGACAAGCCGCCCCCGCCTTTCGAGCAGCTCACGGCCCTTGTGGCCGACGACGAAACCCTGGACCAGGCCGTCGCCCTCACCGAAGCCCTGAACGCCATCCCCGACCTTCAGAAGTGGCTACGCGAACAACGTCAGCACGTCGTGCGCACCCTGCACGAGCGCGACGGCATCAGCTACACCGACATGGCGCCCCACCTCGGCGTGAAGCCGGAGCGCGTCAGCGGCATCGCTCGCGGCCACAGCAGGTCGCCGCGCCAGAAGGCGACGCAAGAGGACTGACACCGACTCAGCGGAGAATCGATCCTGACGAAGAATCTGACGGGTCGTCATGCTTGATAAGCTCACGTCCCCCAAAACAAGATCGGGGGTAGGGCCGTGTACGCGAGTCCCGATGATGAAGCCACCGCGCACTTGCTTGTCGCCGCCGCCTTCCACGAACAAGCCGCGAAGGCAGACGAGAACGACGACGTCTCCATCGGCGAGTTCGCTCGCGCGGTCCTGCGCCGCTTCGACGAACTCGGCGATCTCCAAGGCCGCCTCTACGACGTGGTGCGCGGCTACGCCCGGCGGAACGCCTCACCCGAGGAACAGGCCGCGCTGGAGCGGTGGATCGCGGAGAAGACCCGCGACTGACGGGGCAACGCGCACGCTGGCTCTTAGTAATGTTCCCTGACTCGGCCGACGATCCACCCGGGGGAACACGCAGCCCGCAGCGCGAGACGATGGCAGCATGACGACCCATACCCGAGTCCACGTCTACGTCTCCTTCGCCAACCCGTTCCTCGTCTGCGACCTCTGCCGCCAGCCCGTGCCGCGCTGGCACAACAACGACAAGTGCGGCTGTGACGCCGGATCCTGGATCGACCCGTGCGGCCACAAGGCCGAAGCCGTCAGCGTCTGCCCGTCCTGGGACCCGGTCGACGGCTGCCAGTGCCAGGAGTTCCTCGGGAAGGCCAACCACGCGGCCCCGATCCCGGCGTGACGCTGCGCATAACTAAGCCTTAAGCGCCCCTGATCAGGTGTCGGGGCAACCTCCGTGATCCATGTACTAGATAATTACTGTTATGTTGACGTCTCAGGATGATCAAGAAATGCTCGCCTTCTGGACGGCCCGTCTGGGCGAGGACGAGCACACCGCGCGCAACGCCTGCCATGACGGGCCAGGGGACTGGACGACCGACGACTCCTATGCAGTGTCCGTCGTCGGGCTGCCCCCGGGCGCAGACGTCTTCTCGAGGGCCGTGGCCTTCAACGAAGGATCACCCAGCGAAGAACAGGCGGCGCACATCGCCCGCCACGACCCGTCCCGCGTCCTTCGAGACGTGGCCGCAGCCCGGCGGCGCCTGGCCCGCATCGATGAGGCCATCGGCGCCGGACACGACTCCTACGATCTCGCCTCCGCGCTCCTCCCGCTGGAAGTCGCCGCATACGACAACCACCCGGACTACAAGGAAGCGTGGCGGCCGTGACCGAGCTCGTCCCCAGAGCGCGCGGCGGACCCCTCGCCTCGCGCGCTCGCAGCGCCGCCGACGACTGGCCGGCCGAAGCCCTCGACTTCGCCACCGAGTTGGCCGAGCACTACCCGGCAGGAGACCCCTACCCGGGCCTGGTCGGCGCGTGGATCGCACGGCAGAAGACGAAGAACACCCGCACCACTTACGTCCGCCAGTACCGGGTGTGGGACAACTACGCCCGTGGGACCGGCACCCACCCGCTCGAGGCCCGCTTCCCGCTCGCCGAAGCGTTCTCCCGCCATCTCGAGACCGCGCCCACCATGGTCCCGGTCAAGGGCGGCCGCCGCGGGGAGAAAGCCCCCGCCGGGCCCCCGCGCTCCGATGCCGCCCGAGCGAACCTGCTCTCCGCGTGCTCGTCCTTCTACAAGTACGCCGTCCGCGCTCGCCGAGAAGGCCACGACCCCTTCGACCTCGTTGCCCGACCCGAACTTGACCAGGACGGCTCCGACACCCAAGGCAGCACCGAGGAAGAGTCCGCTCTCCTCCTCACCGCTGCCTACGAGGACGGGCCCCGCTCCTACGCCCTCCTCATGGCCATGTACTCCATCGCCCTGCGCCTGGACTCCGCGCTCGGCGCCCAAGTCGAGGACCTCGGCTACGACAAGGGCCACCGCATCCTCAACGTCCGGCTGAAGGGCGGCCGCCGGAAGCCCAAGGCCGTCCCCCCGTCCACCGGACACGCCATCGACGTCTACCTCGCAGGCCGCACCACCGGCCCGCTGTTCCAGACCCGCACCGGGAACCAACTGGACCCCGCCTACGTGTGGAAGCTCGTACGCCGCCTCGCCGCCCGGGCCGGCATCGCCAACGCCGCCACCTTCCACCCCCACGTCCTCAAGCACGACGCCGTCACCCACGCCCTGGACGCCCCCGACGCCAAACTCCACCACGTCCAGGACTTCGCCGACCACAAAGACCCGCGCACCACACGACGCTACGACCGCAAGAAGGGCCGCCTCGACAACAGCCCCGGCTACCGCATCGCCGCCCGCATCGCCGAACGCCTGCCCCACAGCGACAGCGACGACTAGCCCGCCGGTGCGTCTCAGAAGCCGGTGTGGGCGATGGCGTCCGCGGTGATGTGGTCCAGGGTGGGGTCGATGGAGCAGATGGAGCCGACCAGCTTGTTCGGGTAGTCCGTGGTGATCGGCCCGCCGCCCTGGCCGAGAACCAGGGCATGCACGCCCTCAGCGGGTTTGACCCGGTGCGGCAGGTAGGCGTTGATGGCGCGCGCGGTGACCGGGTTCAGGACGTGCTTCTCGCCGACGGCCTCGAAGTCGTAGTCCGGTGCCCGTACCTCGTAGGTGGGCTGCGGCAGCTCGAGCGGGTGCAGGTGCCGCATGTCGACCCGGGTGACCTCGGCCGGGCGTAGCCCTTCCAGCAGGAGCAGGGCGACCACGCGGTCGCGCAGGTAGTGGCGGGCGTTGTCCGGGCCCCACTGGCCGATGCACATCAGCAGCGCGGTGCGCTCGTCGGGGGTGAGGCGGCGGGGGGATCCTGCGGCGCGGTCCAGGCCGGAGCGCAGCATCGTCAGGTCCGGGATGAGGCGGATCATGCCGCGGTCCTGGGCGGCCTTGTTGTAGCGGTTGACGGCGGTGATGCGCCGGTCGTGGGTGAGGGCGGCGTCCGGGTGGTGCTCGGCGACGTGGGCGAGGGCGGTGGGGTCGTTGAAGGGGCGGCCGTCGAGCTGGGCGGTGAGGAAGGTGCCGCACCAGGCGGCCACGTGCTCGATTCCGCAGTCGTACGGGTTGACCGGGGGGCGCTGCGTCGTGCACCAGGTGAGCCAGCGGGAGACCTCGCGCCGGTATTCGGCCTGGCTGGAGGGGCGCAGGGTGCCGTCGGTGAGCCAGTCGTCCAGGAGTCTCAGCGGGTCCATGGGCCCTCAGTATGCCCGCACCCCATCAAAGATCAAGGACTTACGTAAAACTTCGGGGCCCACTCCACCAGGGGAAGTCGCGCGGGGCGGGCCCGGGCTGTTCCGCCGTCCTGTACCACGACGGGCTGCCGGGGGTGGGGGCTCCCGAAGTTTTACTGAAAGATCACAGTGATGCTCGGGCGGGGCCTGGCCGGGCCCTCCCTGAGCTGTAACTGCACGCTATGCCCAGATCCGGGGTTTGTCTGAGGCCCCTTCCCCCTGCCGTGTCGGACGAGGGGAAGGGGGGCCCGGTTCTACGGTTCGTAGCAGTAGCAGCCGTCGCACACCCGGCAGCACATGCACTCCGGGCACTGCTCGGCCCGGGTGTCGCCGCACGCGGGATTGATGGCCGGGTCGCCGGGAAGCGGGCAGTAGCAGTCGCCGTCGGGGCAGTTGCGGCGGCAGGACGGCCCGTCGCCGGGCGGGAGCCCGCAGGGCCCGGTGTGCGCGATGCCCTGGGGGCAGGCCCGGCCGGCGCCGTCGACCCATCTGCCGCACACGGTGCGGAACAGGGCACCCTCGGGGATGCGCCACTTCTCGTCTTCGATGCGCTGGCGCTCCGCCCAGCCCGCGGCGAGCTCCGTGTACCAGTCCGTTGACGTCATCGCCGGTCAGTCCACGTCGCCGTAGTACTTGTCGTACGCGTACTCGGCAACCAGCGCGGCGCGCTCCTGTTCGTGCTCCCACTCCCGGGCCTGCTCGTCCTCGTCGGCCCGCTCCTCAGGGCTCAGGGCGGCCCGGCGTGCCTCCTCGGCCTCCCAGGCGGCCTTCGCGCGCGCCTTCCACTCGGTGGGGTCCCAGTCCCGCTCGAGCGAGCACGGCTCGTCCGCCGGGTGCGGGGGCCGGGCGCAGGCGCCGAGGTCGTCGAGGGGATGGACGGGTTCACCGCAGACGGCCTGCGCGGCGAGGAGGGTGGTGTACTTCCCGCCGGCCTCGCGCTGGATCGCGCGGGCCTTCTTCGCGGCGGTGGTCTGCTTCTTCGGCACGGTGTCTCCGGGATCCTGGCGGGCCGTCCCACGCTCTGCCGCCGTATCGGGAGATGAATGTCCGTGACGGTGGACTTGCTTCGCGGGCCCCGGGAGACCTTCACCATCCCCGTCACAGCGTGGGTGTGACGTCGGGTCATGCGGTTGGCGGCGTACGCGTCTTGCCGCTGGTACGGAAGTGTAGGGGAGGCCGCTGACAACCCGGG
>Ga0136846_1215571_pt1 | contig 11488 bp, 10 predicted proteins | sample HopSoiMetagenom2_FD_96841 | JGI IMG/M metagenome (GOLD analysis project Ga0136846, IMG submission 96841) | Grasslands soil microbial communities from Hopland, California, USA - 2 Assembly 2016 (version 4) | ecosystem: Environmental > Terrestrial > Soil > Grasslands | place: USA: Hopland... | reverse complement strand
CTGTCGAGCGAACGCCGCTCGATGAACCACAGGCTGCCCAACCAAAGCCCGGCGGCAGCGAGCATCACGATGATCTCCGGTCGGGCGTGGTGGATCGCCACGAGGGCGATGAAGCCCACGAGTGTCGCGACGACGGCCGCGAAGATCAGCAGCGATCGTGCGGTCCGCAGCGACCGTGCGCTCCCCACTGCGCCGATCGCAGGTGTCACCCGATCGGTGCGGATCCCCCCACGATCCGACAGATACATCGCGTCCCCTCAAGGAGTCCCGGTATGTCGAGCAGGAGACGCGCCTTCTCCTGCGGTCTCCGAGGACGATTCCTCCCCTGTCCTCATCGAGCGTCGACCATCCGAGTGTGGTTGCGCAGTCACCTACTGTCAACACGTGGGTAGAGCGCCCCGGTGGAAACGGGTAGGCCGAGCATGTCTACGCATCCAGGGGCGGACACGATCTGATCACGCGTGGAGCTGCCGCGACCGCTCGGATACGCGTGCGCCCTCGCTGTGGACCAAGGGCGATATCGTGGTGCGCGCAGTAACGTGGGCACGGACCGAATCGCGTCCACGGACGTTGGAGGGCGGATGGCCGTCGCACGGAATCGGAAGTCAGAACCTATCGGTAGCGTCATCCGGCGCGCGCGCGCTAGTCAGCACAGCCGGCCGCAGCGCCGCGAAACGGGCCAGCCGATCCGGGTCGCGATCGCCGATGACTCGTACCTCATCAGGAACGCCCTCGGCGAGGTGCTCGGCCAGATCGACAGTGTCGAACTCGTCGCGACCGCGGAGGACGGTGACGGCCTTCTCGAGGCCGTCGAAACGATGGCGCCAGACGTCGTGATCACCGACATCCGGATGCCGCCCAGCGGGGATGACGAGGGGATCCGAGTCGCGGGAGTGCTCCGCGAGGAACACTCCGACGTCGGCGTCATCGTGTTGAGCCAGTTCTCCGACACGCGCTATGCGCTCGCGCTCCTCGCGGGCGGCGCAGAGGGTCGTGGATACCTACTCAAAGAGCGCGTCCACGACCGCGAGGAGGTGGCATCCGCGATCGAGATCGTCGCGGCGGGTGGGACCATGATCGACCCGACCGTCATCGAGGGTCTGATCGCTGCGGACCGGCGACGACGCGACTCGCAGCTCGACGACCTCACGCCCCGCGAGCACGAGGTCCTGGCGGAGATGGCGCAGGGCAAGAGCAACGCCGCGATCGCGGAGTCACTGGTCCTGACGAAGCGCGCCGTCGAGAAGCACGTCGGCGCGATCTTCCAGAAGCTCGCGCTCGAGGACGACGAGGTGGTGAGTCGGCGCGTCACCGCCGTGCTGCTTTACCTCAGCGACGGCGACTGACGCGCTCTCGGTCCGCGACCGGCAGGCGCCCTCCCCCTCGACGGATGCCGGCGTGCGCTCTCGCCGGATGCCTGCCCGCGCCATCCCGCCCACGCTCCGCGCGCCCGACCATCGTCGTGGGCCGCACCACCGGCGCGTGGCCACCGAGCGAGAGGTATCGAGATGGACGTTCGAGCTGAAGCGCGCCGGCTGGCGTCAGTCGCGACCTTCTTCGTGTGGGTCGGCTGGATCGCCGTCGTCTACGCGGTAGTCGCCGGTGTACTGTGGTGGATCGACCTCGCGTCGCGCGACGGCTTCTCGATCCTCGAAGCGCTCGGCATCTCGCTGAACGCGGTCGGTGGTCCGATCTTCCTCGCCCTGATCGTCGCTGGGCTCGGCCACTTCGTGCGGCTCTTCGCAATGGACGTAGCGGGCCGCGCCTGATCGAGCGCCGATGGACGGAAGAGACCGGCTCCCCCGAAGGGGATGCCGGTCTTCTCTTGTTGCGGGTAATCGTCGCCTCGCTCGAAGCCGGCGGGCGGATCAGATCCCGAGGATCTGCTTCTTCTTCGCCTCGAACTCCTCCTGGGAGATGATCCCCTGGTCCTTCAGGTGGGCCAGCTTGCTCAGTTCCGCCACGTAATCGGGCTCGGCAGGGGCCGCTGGAGGCGGCGGTGCGTACTGCTGGGGGGCGGGCTCGTCATAGCCGCCGTCGTCCTGGCCACCCTGCTGGTTCTGGTACATCGCCATCTGGCGACGTGACGTGCGGCGCGCGGTCCGGCGGGCAACCCGCCGAGAGGGTCCGAACATCTCGATCTCCTTCCCTGGGATCCTGTCGTGCGATCGGGTGTGACTAGGCGCTCGACGGCTCGGCCGCAGCGGCAGCCCCGTCTTCCGACTTGGCCGTATCGGCTCGCGAGAGCAGCGCCTGATCCGCCGCGGCCTCCTCGGCCTTCAGGAGACCGATCGCGACCAGATCGATCGGGGTCACGAACGTGCTTGCGACGGGGAACCCATTCGCGCGGTAGACAGCGTCCCGCAGGGGGATCGCCCACCGGTGCTCGATGAGAAGGATCGCCGCTGCCGAATCGGGCGGGATCTCAGCGAGGACGTCGAGGGCGTCGTCGAGCATCCCGTCGTCGTCGTCGGCCGCCTCTGCGCCGACTGCTGCGCCGATCTCGGCGCCTTCCTCGCCCGCGGCCCCGAAGCCGATGAGGGCGCCGACATACGCCCCGAACTCCTGGCGGTCGGCCTTGTCCATCTGGCTCAGCTCGAGACTGGCGACGTTGCCTTCAGCGTCCTTGTAAACAGTCAACGAGTCGATGACGCGAACGACATCGCTGTCGCGCAGGCGTCCGAGCTCCTCGATGACTTCGCCCTTGAAATCCGGCTTGCTGAAGCCGAGGACGATCAACTGCACGGGTCCGATCGACACGGCGTCACTCCTCCTGTTGGGTGGTCTCCAGAAGGCTAGATCCCGCCCGCCGCACGTTCATCACCCCAGACGGGTGATGACACCACCCGGCCTCGCGGTGTCTCGTAGACGAGCCGCGGAGCTGTTCCGACCTCGTTCGCCTGCCTCCGCTCGCCACGCGATGAAGACGCGTCACTGGCACGGTCACCCGGTCTCCGGGTGGTCAGGAGGAACCCATGGCTGCCGTCGTCCCAACCGAGTCCGAGTTCCCGGCCACCACCGGGTGGGAGTTCGGCGTCCATTCCGAGGTCGGGAAGCTCCGGCGGGTGATGATCCACCGCCCGGATCTCGAACTAAAGCGTCTCACTCCGGAAAACCATGACGAGCTCCTGTTCGACGATGTGCTGTGGGTGCGACGTGCGCGGCAGCAGCACGATGCGTTCGCGGACCTGATGCGCGATCGGGGGGTCGACGTCGTGTATCTCGAGGAGCTGCTGACCGAGACGCTGCACGCCCCGGAAGCGCGCCAGTGGGTCCTCGATCGAGCGGTCACACCATTCACGGTGGGGGCGGGTATGTCGGATGAGATCCGGGCATACCTGGAGGAGATCGACCCCGTCACGCTCGCCGACCACCTGATCGGCGGGCTGACGGTGCGCGAGGCGCGCCAGATCCTTCAGGACAAGGGCGTCCGTGGGGTCGGCAGCGGCGAGGTCGCGAAGCGGTCGCTCGTCGTCGCCGCGATGGAGGAGGACGACTTCGTCCTGCGCCCGCTGCCGAACAGCTACTTCACGCGCGACCCATCGGCCTGGATCTACGGCGGCGTCGTCGTCAACCCGATGTACTGGCCGGCACGGCGCCTGGAAGCCCTCAACGTCGAGGCCATCTATCGCTTCCACCCGAACTTCCGGGACGCCGGGTTCGATTTCTGGTACTCCCGGGAGCAGGAGGGCGAGTCCTTCGGTCGAGCGAGCTCCGAAGGTGGCGACATCATGCCGATCGGCAATCGCGCGGTGGCCATCGGGATGAGCGAGCGAACGACCGGGCAGATGATCGAGAAGATCGCCCTCGGGCTCTTCGCGAAGGGCGCGGCCGACCGCGTCATCGTCGCGGGCATGACCCGCGATCGCGCCCACATGCACCTCGACACCGTCTTTACGTTCCTCGACCGGGACAAGGTCACCCTCTACCCGAAGGTCGTCGACGCCATCACCGCGTACTCGGTCCGTCCTGCCGACCAGGAGGGCGAGCTCGATATCCGTCGCGAGGACTCGTTCCTTGGGGCGATCAAGGATGCGCTCGACCTCAAGGACCTGACCGTCATCGGCACGGGCGGCGACGCCTCACAGGCACAGCGCGAGCAATGGGACGACGGCAACAACGTGGTGGCGCTCGAGCCGGGCGTGGTCGTCGGGTACGAGCGGAACGAGTTCACCAACACGCTACTCCGCAAGGCCGGAGTCGAGGTCATCCCCCTCGACGGGTCGGAGGTCGGAAAGGGTCGAGGCGGCGGCCACTGCATGACCTGCCCGCTTCTGCGTGATCCGATCTGAGTTGGCACCCCGACTACCGAATGCCGAATCGGCACCGCGACGACCGACAACGGAGGACGACATGGCGACGATGACCCCGACCCCGACCCTCAAGGGTCGCAACTTCCTCAAGGAGCTCGACTACACGCCCGACGAGATCCGCTACCTCCTCGACCTCGCCGCGGAGCTCAAGGCGGCCAAGAAGGCCGGCAATGAGACCGAGCATCTCCGGCAGAAGGAGATCTGCCTGATCTTCGAAAAGACGTCGACGCGCACCCGCTGCTCGTTCGAGGTGGCTGCGTACGATCAGGGCGCGCACGTGACGTATCTCGACCCCGTGTCGTCGCAGATGGGCCACAAGGAGAGCATCAAGGACACGGCCCGTGTGCTTGGCCGGCTGTACGACGGGATCGAGTACCGCGGATTCGATCAGGACATCGTCGAGGTCCTCGCGGCGAACGCCGGCGTGCCTGTCTGGAACGGACTGACCGACGAGTTCCACCCCACGCAGATCCTCGCCGACATCCTCACGATGCGCGAGCACTCGGACAAGCCGCTCGGCCAGATCGCGTTCGCGTTCCTCGGCGATGCCGCGAACAACATGGGGAACTCGCTCCTGATCGGGGCGGCGAAGTTGGGTATGGACGTGCGCCTCGTCGCGCCCAGGATCCGCTGGCCGCACGAGGAGCTGGTCGAGCAGGCGAAAGCGATCGCTGCCGAGACGGGGGCCCGGATCACGCTCACCGAATCGGTCGAGGAGGGGGTTGCCGGCGCCGACTATCTGTACACCGACGTGTGGGTCTCGATGGGCGAGCCCAAGGAGGTCTGGAAGGACCGCATCGCTGAGCTGAGCGCGTACCAGATCAACGGAAGGACGATGGCGGCGACAGGCAACCCCGACACCAAGTTCATGCACTGCCTGCCGGCGTTCCACAACACGGACACGAAGCTCGGCGCGGAGATGGCGGCGGAATTCGGCATCTCCGAGATGGAGGTCACCGACGAGGTCTTCGAGTCCCCGGCGTCGATCGTCTTCGACCAGGCTGAGAACCGGATGCACACGATCAAGGCGATCCTGGTCGCCACGATCGGCGACTGAGGTCGGCGATGCGGGTCGTGGTCGCGCTCGGCGGCAACGCGCTGCTCCAGCGTGGCCAGCCGATGTCGGCCGACCAGCAGCGTGAGAACGTGCGGGTCGCCGCGCAGCAGCTCGCGCCCGTGGCCGCCGAACATGAGTTGGTCATCTCGCACGGCAACGGGCCGCAGGTCGGACTTCTCGCCCTCCAGGCGTCGGCCTACGAGGGCGTCGAGGCGTATCCGCTCGATGTCCTCGGCGCGGAGACGGAGGGGATGATCGGGTACATGATCGAGCAGGAACTCGGCAACATCCTGCCGCCAGAGCGCCCGTTCGCGTCGATCCTGACGATGGTCGAGGTGGATCCCGAGGATCCGGCGTTCGGCGACCCGACCAAGTTCATCGGTCCGGTCTACGCCAAGGCTGATGCCGAGCGGCTGGCCGCCGAGAAGGGATGGGCGATCAAACAGGACGGCGACAAGTGGCGCCGCGTCGTCGCTTCGCCGCAACCCAAGCGGATCTTCGAGATCAGGCCGATCCGCTGGCTGCTCGAGCGTGGCTGCGTCGTCGTCTGCGCGGGCGGCGGCGGCATCCCGACGATGTATGCGCCCGGCACACGGACACTGGTCGGTGCGGAGGTCGTCATCGACAAGGACCGCGCCAGCGCGCTTCTCGCGGAGGAACTCGGTGCCGACGTGTTCGTGATGGCGACCGACGTCGACGCGGTCTATCGCGATTTCGGGACGCCGACCCAGGCCCCGCTCCGCCACACGACGCCCGAGGAGATCCGCGACCTCGACCTCCCGGCCGGCTCGATGGGCCCGAAGGTCGAGGCGGCGATCGCCTTCGCCGAGCACACCGGCAACGCTGCGGCCATCGGCCGATTGGCGGAGATCGGCCAGGTGATCGCTGGCGAGCGGGGGACGCACATCGAACCTGCGGGGGTCGCCGCGGGCCAGGCATGACCGGAGATCTCGCATGACCGCCGCAGCGCCCGCCGTCGAAGCCGAGCCCGCGCGCCGCGGCATCCACCTTCCGTCCGCCTACACGATCCTGTTCATCCTGATCGTCGCGGTGGCGATCGCGACGTGGATCATCCCGGCCGGCCGGTACGACTACAACGACGATGGGACGCCGATCCCCGGCACCTACCATGGCGTGGAGCAGAGCCCGGCCCGCATCATCGCGGACTCCTTGACCGCGCCGATCAATGGCCTCTACGGGATCACCGGTGCGGATGGGTCGATCTCGTACTACAACAGCGGTGAGCTCTTCGGCGCGATCGATGTCGCTCTGTTCATCCTCGTGATCGGTGGGTTCCTCGGCGTGACGATGCAGGCTGGGGCGATCCAGGCGGGGATCGGCCGGGTCGTCGAAAGCCTGCGTGGCCGCGAGCGATTGATGATCCCCATCCTGATGGCGCTCTTCGCTCTCGGCGGGACGACCTTCGGCATGGCGGAGGAAAGCCTCGCCTTCTATGTCCTCGTCATCACGGTCATGGTCGCAGCCGGGTACGACTCGCTCACGGGAGCCGCCATCCTGCTCCTCGGTTGCGGCATCGGCGTCCTGGGGTCGACGATCAATCCGTTCGCGACGGGCATCGCGTCCGGCTTCGCCGGCACGGGCATCGACGAGGGGCTGATCGGCCGGCTGGTGATCCTCGTCATCGGCTGGGCCGTCGGCGTCTGGTGGGTCATGCGCTATGCCGCGCGGATCAAGGTCGACCCCGCGCGGTCGCTGATCGCCGCGGATCGCGCCGAGATCGACGCCCATTTCTCAGCAACGTCCGACGTCGACGGGCAGGCCGCCGGTATGACCGGGCGCCAGAAGATCGTCCTCGGCCTCTTCTTCCTCGCCTTCGTCGTCATGATCATCGGCGTCGTCCCGTGGGCCGATCTCGGCATCCAGCGGATCCCCACCCACTACTGGTGGTTCCCGGAGATGACGGCGTCGTTCCTGCTGTTCGCGATCCTCATCGGGTTCGCAGCGCGCAGCTCCGAGACGAACTTCGTCGAGAGTTTCGTCAACGGCGCGCGAGATCTCCTCGGCGTCGCGTTGATCATCGGGATCGCCCGTGGCGTCACCGTGATCATGACGAACGGCCAGATCACGGACACGATCCTCAACTCCGCTGAGCAGGCGGTGTCCGGCCTTGGCGGGGTCGCCTTCATCAACCTGATGTTCGGCCTGTTCCTGCCGCTCTCGTTCCTGATCCCATCCTCGTCGGGGCTCGCCACGGTCGCCATGCCGATCATGGCCCCGCTCGCCAGCTTTGCGAACGTCCCGCCCGAGCTCGTCGTCACGGCATACCAGACCGGAAACGGGCTGGTGAACCTCGTCACGCCGACGTCCGCGGTGGTCATGGGTGGGCTGGCGATCGCGCGCGTGGGCTACGGCACCTGGATCAAGTTCGTGTGGCCCCTATTGGTGATCCTCGCGATCCTGTGTATGGCTGTCATGTCGATCGCCGTCCTGCTCGGCTGACCGACGAAGAAAGAGGCAGAGGTGGTACGAACATGACCGAGCGATACGCGATGACAGCGGGCGAACCGCCGGTCTGGCATGCCATGAGCGCCCAAGAGGCGCTGGGAGCCCAGAAGGTCCAGCAGGAGACCGGGCTGTCGGACGCCGAGATCGCCACCCGCAAGCAGACCTACGGCCCGAACAAGTTCGCCGAGGCGCCCAAGGAGCCCACGTGGCGCCTCTTCCTGCGGCAGTACACAGACCCGATGCAGATCGTGCTGCTGATCGCGGGCGGCATCAGCCTGTTCCTGCCGAACCAGGTTGCCACCGGCATCCTGTTGATCCTGCTGACACTGCTCAACGCATTCCTCGGCGTCAACCAGGAGGGCAAGGCCGAGGCGAGCGTCGCTGCGCTCCAGAAGATGATGGTCGTCCAGGCGAAGGTCCGGCGCGGCGGCGAGATCGTGCTCGTCCCGATGGAGCAGCTTGTCCCAGGCGACATCGTCAATGTCGAGGCGGGCGACCTCGTTCCTGCCGATGGCCGGATCATCAGGGCGGCCACGCTCGAGATCGACGAATCGGCGTTGACCGGCGAGAGCGCGCCGGTGCCCAAGAGCACGGACGCCGTTGCGGCGGATGCCGCTCTCGGCGACCGAGTCGATATGGCGTTCATGAATACGCAGGTGACCCGCGGCGCTGCCACCCTACTCGTGACCGCGACGGGGATGTCGACCGAAGTGGGCCACATCTCCGACATGCTCCAGTCGCAGACCGCGGAGGCGACTCCGCTCACCAAGCAGCTGAATCGCCTGACCAATCAGATCCTCATCATCGCCGGGGTCGCGCTGGCGATCTCGATCGGGCTCGGCCTCGCGCGGAACCAGCCGTTCGATGTCCTGTTCCTGTCAGCCGTCGCGTTCTCCGTGTCGGCGATCCCGACCGGTCTGCCGGCGGTCGTGACGACGATCCTCGCGGCGGGGACCTCGACCCTCGCTGCGGCGGGCGCCATCGTCAAGCGCCTGCGCTCCGTGGAGACGCTCGGTTCGACCTCGGCGATCAACTCCGACAAGACCGGCACCCTCACGCTCAACCAGATGACCGCCGTCCAGATGGCCATCGTCGGCCAGCGGTTCACAATCACCGGCGAGGGCTATTCGCCGGTCGGGCAGATCGCCGGCGAGGCCGGCAAGGGCGAGGTGCCTCTGGAGCGCTACCTCATGCCGATGGCGCTTTGCGCTGATGCGGTCGCCAAGGACGGAGGTCTGGTGGGCGACCCGACGGAGGGTGCGCTCGTCGTCCTGGCTGCCAAGGGCGGCGTGGACCCGGTCCTGACGCGCGAGAAGTACCCGCGGATCGCCGAGGTGCCGTTCGACGCGGCCTACAAGTTCATGGCGACGTTCCACCGCATGAAGGACGAGAACGGGCGCGACGTCATCCGTTGCTACGTCAAGGGCGCTCCTGACCAGCTTCTCGCGCGTGCCAGCGGCGCCATCTCCGGGGATGGGACGGTCGTTCCGATCACCGCCGACGGCAAGGATCGCTACATGGCCGAGAACCAGCGTCTCGGGGAGCAGGGCCTGCGGGTGATGGCCACAGCCGTGCGCGACTTCGAGCCCGCGACGTTCGATCCGAACGCGGCGGACATGTTGCCGCTCGTCGCGGATCTCACCCTGTTGGCGCTGGTCGGCATCGTCGACCCGGCTCGGCCCGAGGCTCGCGACGCGATCGCCAAGGCCAAGGCGGCCGGCATCCAGACCCGCATGATCACGGGCGATCACGCGGTGACTGCGGCCGCGATCGCGTCGCAACTTGGCATAGAGGGTCGCGCGATCACGGGCGCCGAGTTCGCCGCGATGAGTGACGCCGAGCTCGAGCGTCAGATCGAGGGCGTCGGGGTCATCGCGCGGGTGGCCCCCGAGGACAAGGTCCGCCTCGTCGAAGTGCTCAAGCGCAAGGGGCACGTCGTCGCGATGACGGGCGACGGCGTCAACGACGCGCCCGCCCTCAAGCGCGCCGATATCGGCGTCGCGATGGGCATCACCGGCACGGAGGTGTCCAAAGAGGCCGCCGTGATGATCCTCACCGATGATAATTTCGCGACCATCATCCGCGCCGTCGAGCTCGGCCGTGCGCTGTACGACAACCTCGTCCGCTACATCCGGTTCCAGATGGCAGTGCTCTTCGGGTTCATCGCCACGTTCCTCGGGTCGAGCCTGATGTTCATCACCGGTGGGATCCCGTTCCTGCCGCTCCAGACGTTGTTCATCAACTTCACCGTGCAGGTCGCGTTGGCTATCGGGCTCGGTTACGGGAAACCACGCCCCGACTTGATGCGGGACGTGCCACGCTCGCCCGACATCCCGATCCTGCCCCGCCGCCTGCTGGTGTGGCTGGTCGTCGCAGGTCTCGTGATGGCCGTCGTGACGCTCGGGATCATCAGCTGGGCGACACCGGTTTACGGCGAGGACGTCGCTCGGACCATGGGCCTCGTCGCGTTTTCGCTGTGCAACATCTGGTTCGCCCTGGAGACCTCCGATGAAGAGAAGTCGGTCTTCAGCTCCGAGACGCTCCAGAACCCGACCCTGCTCAAGGCGGCCGGTATCGCGTTCGTCTTCGTCATCCTCGCCACGTAGCTACGCATCACGAACACGATCCTCGACACGGTCAACCTCACGGTGGAGCAGTGGCTCATCGCGTTCGTGGTCTCGCTGGCGGTGATCGTCATCGCCGAGGTCAAGAAGCTGCTGAAGATCCGGACGACCACGCTGCCGGCGCTCGCGACGACAGAGTCGCCCGCTTCGGCGGCTGCCTGACGGACTGCCCGACGCCCCGCGACGCCGGGCACGAGAGAGGGGCCGTGGGGGTAACCCACGGCCCGCCGGCTCAGGCCGTCAGCGCCTCGATCGGCTGCGCGCCATCGAGCAGACCGAGCGAGCGCGCACGGTCGACGGCCTCTGACCGCGACGTGGCCTCGAGCTTGCGATAGATCGACTTCGCCTGGGTCTTGATCGTGTTCGACGAGCGGGCGACCTGCCCGGCGATCTCCGGCAGCGAGCGGTGGGTCGCCAAGAGCGGGAGCAGCCGGAGCTCGGCAAGCGTGAGCATCGAAGCGCCGGGCGGCCCCTTGACTGAGCGCTGCAAATGACTCCGAAGCTCCTCGATCTCTTCGACGAGAACGCCCATGGCGGGGTCGCGGCGGCCGATCTCCTCGGCCTCGCCGAGGACGGTGTCGGCAGCATTCGGGTCAGCGAGCGCGAGGAGCGCCCATGCGAGGTCGAGGCGCGAGCGGATCGCGAGCCACGGGACGGCATGCCCGACGATGACGCGGAGTCGCTGTGCCCGGACGGCATCGGCCGTCGCTTGATGCAGCGCGCCACGCCTCGCGGCGATCCTCGCCGACATCGCATCGACTGCCATCCCGGCCGCCCCCTCGGCAACGCCGCCCTCGATGACGACCGCGCGGGCTTGGCGCGCGAGGGTCTCGGCCGCGGTCCAGTCGCCACGCTCTACGGCCAGCGAGGCACGGAACACGAGTCCGATGACTGTGTGGTTGGGAGAGCTGCCGGCCGCGCTCGCGAGCTCGGTGGCGGCTGCCAGCTCGATATCGGCCGAGCGGCGCCGGCCTTCGAGCGCCAACGCCACGCCGAGCAGGATGCGGGCCGGCGGCGACCACGTGCTG
>Ga0136846_1238793_pt1 | contig 11490 bp, 8 predicted proteins | sample HopSoiMetagenom2_FD_96841 | JGI IMG/M metagenome (GOLD analysis project Ga0136846, IMG submission 96841) | Grasslands soil microbial communities from Hopland, California, USA - 2 Assembly 2016 (version 4) | ecosystem: Environmental > Terrestrial > Soil > Grasslands | place: USA: Hopland... | reverse complement strand
TGGGTCGGCTGGTTCGACGCGCACCTGAAGCCGGGGGGCGGCGCGCAGCCCGCGACGTCCACGTCGGACGGCAAGCACTAGCGACGTGCGCACAAGGCCGCTGGAGCTCGACCCCGACACGTTTCGGGAGCTCGGGCACCGGCTCGTCGATCGCCTGAGCGGTTTTCTCGAGGAGCTGCCGTCGCGGCGCGTCCACCCGGGCGAGTCCGCGGCGGTGCTTCGCGCGCGTCTCGGCGGCGGGGCGATGCCGGCGGCGGGCGGGGATCCAGCCGCGATCCTGGACGAGGCCGTCGACCTGCTGCTGCAGCACTCGGTCTTCAACGGGCACCCCCGCTTCATGGGCTACATCACGTCCTCGGCCGCGCCGCTCGGCGCGCTGGCGGATCTGCTCGCGGCGACGGTGAACCCGAACTGCGGGTCGTTCGGCCTTTCGCCGATGGGCACGCTCATCGAAGAGCAGTCGGTGCGATGGATTGCCGAGCTGCTCGGGATGCCGGCGGGCACGGGCGGCATTCTCGTCAGCGGCGGGAACATGGCGAACCTCGTCGCGTACTGGGCGGCACGCGCCGCGGGCGCCGGCCGCGACGTTCGCGCCGAAGGGGTGTCCGGCGACCGCCCGCTCTTGACGGCGTACTGCTCGACCGAAACACACACGTGGATTCAGAAGGCGGCGGACCTCTCCGGGCTCGGTACGGGCGAGCTTCGGTGGATTCCCGTCGAGAGGGACGGGCGCATGAGCGTCGGCACCCTCACGCGCCGAATCGCCGACGATCGCGCCGCTGGTCATCGCCCATTTCTCGTCGTCGGAACCGCCGGCACCGTGAGCACCGGCGCAGTGGATCCGCTGCGCGAGATTCGCGATGTCTGCCGCGACGCGCGCATCTGGTTCCACGTCGACGGGGCGTACGGCGCGCCGGCCGTGATCGTGCCTGGAACGCCGGCGGATCTCGAGGCGATGGCCGACGCCGACTCCGTGGCGATCGATCCGCACAAGTGGCTCTACGCCCCGCTCGAGGTCGGCTGCACGCTCGTCCGCAATCCTGCGCACCTGCTCGAGGCCTTCGGCTACACCCCGGCCTATTACCACTTCGAGACCGACGAGCCGAGCCCTCCGCCCAACTACTTCGAGCTCGGCCCGCAGAACTCGCGCGGGCTTCGCGCGCTCAAGGTGTGGATGGGCCTGCGGCAGGCCGGCCGCGACGGTCTCGCGCAGTCGATCGCTGACGACATCCGGCTGTCGCACGAGCTCTTCGCGCTGGCGAGGCAGCATCCCGAGATCGAGGCGCTCAGCCAGGGCCTGAGCATCACGACCTTCCGGTACGTTCCGACCGATGTCGATCGCCGCGGAGACGATCAGCGGGCGCTGAACGCGCTCAACGAGCGGCTGCTCGACGCGCTGCAGCGCAGCGGACGCGCCTACGTCTCGAATGCGCTGGTGAACGGGCGCTACGCACTGCGCGCGTGCATCGTCAACTTCAGGACCGACCGGACCGATCTGGAGGCGCTGATCGAGGCCGTCGTCGACATCGGCCGCCAGCTTGCGAGCGCCCGCTGAGGCTCCCCATGCCGCTCAGACTGACTGCCGACGAGGAGCGTCCGTTTGCGCCGTTCGTGCTGGCCATGGCGGCCGGCGTGGGCGGCCTTGTCGTATCCGACCTGATCTTCTGGCTGCGGTCGAGCGATCACCGGCCGACGCTCGCGCACGCCCCCGGATACGCCGTGATCCTTCTCCTGATGTGGCTCGTGCTGGCCTTTGCGGCGCGCAGCCCGTGGGTCCGCACGGCGTGGCTCGTGCTCGCGCTCAACGAGCTGCTGTCGATCGCCACGTTCTCCCATCCCGAGTGGTCGCCGTGGTGGCGCCGCGACGTCCTGCTCACGGTCTGGGCCGCGATCCTGTTCGTCTGGGGCTGGCGGCACTCTGCTGTCTGGATGCGACTGATCGCGCTGCTCGTGCTGGCCGGAGGCGTCGGCGTCGGGCAGTTGATGCTGGAGGTGCCGCGCCGGCCCCCGGTCCTCCGTCCCGGCCTTCAGGTCAGGCCGAAGTAGAATCCGGCAGTCATCGCGCCTTCCGCGGCGCACGTCCTCGTCTCGCTGGTCCCGGGCAGCCAGCACCCAGGAGACCGTAATGCATCGTTCATGGTTTGTTGCCGTACTGCTGCTCGCTGCGGCGCCCGCCGCGGCGCAGGAGCAGCCGGACCCGAAGACCCTCCTCTCGCAGGCCACCCTCAACGCGATCGCCAACCAGCTCTCGGGCGCACAGGCGCTCCACAACGTGATGGAGATGTGCCCGTACGAGCGGAACCGGCCCGCTGACGAATATCAGGGGACCTATCGCGAAGCGGCGTACGCGGAGGCCAAAGCGAAGGAGTACGGGTTCAGCGACGTGCACATCGAGCGCTTTCCGCTGGGATCGAAACAGTGGGCCGGCGAGATGGCCGAACTGTGGGTCACCGAACCAGGCACGCCTCAGCTGATCACGAGCTTCCGCGACGTCACGGCCACGCTGGCCACGGGCAGCCACAGCGCCGACGTCACGGCCGATCTCGTGTACGTCGGCCGGGGTGATTCGGCGGACGACTACAAGGACAAGGACGTGAAGGGCAAGATCGTCCTCTGCTCCGGTCCCGTCGGCGCGGCACACAACCTCGCGGTGCGCCAGTTCGGCGCCGAAGGGGTCGTCAGCTTCTTCAACGGCACCGGCAAGCCGGTGGATCGGCCGGATCAGATCGGCTGGAGCGGTATCGCCGGCGGGCCGGGCGCGGCCGCGGCCGCCTCCGGCACGCCCGCGCCGAAGACGACGTTCGGCTTCATCCTGTCGCTGCGCATGGGCCTCGATCTGCTGTCACGGATCGAGAAGCACCAGCACGTGAAGGTCCATGCGATCGTGAAGGCGACTGAATACGACACGCCGATGCAGGTCGTCGTCGCCACGATTCCAGGTGATGGGTCGACCAACGAGGAGTTTCACTTCACCGCGCATCTCTTCGAGGGCATCGCCAAGCAGGGCGCCAACGACAACTGCGGCGGCCCGGCCACGCAACTGGAGGCCGGCCGCGCGTGGATCGCGCTCATCAATTCGGGTGTGCTTCCGAAGCCGCGGCGGACGGTGCGGTTCCTGTGGGTGCCCGAAATCAGCGGCACGCGCGCGTACTTGAAGGCCCACACGGACTTGGCGGCGCACGCGGTCGCGTCCGTGTCGACCGACATGGTCGGCGCGAACCAGAGCATCAATCACAACTCGTTGCACCTCAACCAGACGATGTACTCGCTACCCAGCGTGCTCAACGACGTCTCGCGACAGTTCTTCGAGTATGTCGGCGACACGAACCGCGAGAAACTCCACAACCGGCGGGTGGCGTACGCATTCTCGAACCCCATCGTCGATCCGGCGGGCACGCACGACCCTTTCTGGTACCACATCGAGAAGTTCTATGGGTCGAGCGATCACCAGGTGCACCTCGACTGGGATCCGCGCATTCCGGCGGTGCAGTTCGGCAACTGGCCCGACGCGGTCTATCACTCCAGCGACGACTCGCCGGCAAACCAGGATCCGACGCAGATGAAGCGCTCCGCGTTTCTGATGGTGACGATCGGATCCACGATCGCGGGCGCGGGCCCCGCTGACGCGGTGGCGATCAGCCAGGTCGCGCTGGGATACGCGCAACAGCGGCTCGCCGCGGATCTCGGGAGCGCGTTGCTCTCGATTTCCACGAGCACTGCCGACACGCTGAACCAGAATTACAAGGAGGCGCTCAACGCGGTTGGCCAGGCGTACGTGCGCGAAGGGGCCGAGGTGCGATCGGCAGCGACGCTGGCGACGGGAGACAAAGACGCGACGGCGAGCATCTCGTCGTTCGAGCAGTCGCTGCGCGAGTCTGCGCCGCTCGACATCGCACGGGTGAAAATGAGCTACAGACTCGCCGCCGTGCGGCTGAAGGTGCCAATCGCCGAGGCGCCGGCGCTGACCGACGACGAGAAGGCTGCGTCGCTCCTCATCCCGACGAAGAAGCCTGGCATCGAGACGCAGCCGTTCGGGCCGCGCGCGATTCCCGGCGCGCCTCCGCCACCATTAACCGGGTACTCCGCGCTGGAGGCCCGCAACTTCGCCGACGGCAAGCAGTCGATCCTCGACGTGCGTAACGCCATTTCGGCAGAGTTCGGCCCCGTCGCATTGAGCAACGTCGTCCAGTTCTTCCGCGACGCCGAGAAGGCGGGCACGTTCACGATCGCCGAGAAGGCGCCGGAGCCGGTGGGGAAGAAGAAAGCACAGTAGCGGACAACTGGCCGCCGCAGCCGATAGCTGACCGAGACAGGTGAAACGAGCCCGGCGGCGGGTAGCGGCGCCGCCGGCTCCAGCGAGTCGCTAGTTGTTGTTCGCGACGGGCGGCGACGGCACCGCGGGCTTCTGCTGCGGTCCTTTGAGTGGGCTCGTCCCTTTGCCGAACCGCACCGAGTAACTGCCGAGGAACACGTAGTCCGGGAACGTCGCGTCCCCAGGCGCGCCCGTGTACGGATCCGGCAGGCGATTCCGATACAGCCCGACAGGGACATTGAACGAGAACGACTGGCCCTTGTAGGCGTACGAGAAGCCGGGTTCGAGATAGAGCTCGTACCCTGGACGCCGGAAGCCATCGGAGCGTCCGAAGAGGTCGTAGCGACGCAGCCCCTCGGCGCGGAACGCGAGCGAGCCCGAGAGGTGACGCGTGCCCGGGATGATCGTCGCGGCGCCCACGCGGAACAGATACTGGTCCGCGACTGAGTTCACCAGCTTGTTCGAAAAGGCCGGCGTGCTCGCCGCCGCGTCGATGAGCCCGGCGAGGATCGATGGCGTGCCGTTGGTGTTCTTCGGGTTCGCCAGGTACGACCCGTTCGTGTAGACCATGCTCTTGCCGAAGCGCCAGTAGCCCTGCGCATCCAGCAGCAGGCCAACGCCTCCATCGCCAGGCTGCGCCGACTGATCGATCGCCTTGTCGGCCCAGGTGCCGGTCAGCGTCGGGTAGTACGCGGTCTCGTCGGCCGATCCGGTTGGCAGCTTGACGCCGAGGCCCACCTCGACGTTGCCACGCACATGCTTGAGCGGATCGAGCAGCCAATAACGGCCAGTGAGCGTCAGATCGCCCAGGCCGACGCCACGCTGCGGGACGCGATCGCCGGGGGTTGGCGCCAGCGGATATGGCAGCGCCCAGGACGCGTCGATCAGGGGGATGCTCGCGCTGAGCCCGATGCGATGGCTCGCCTGATAGCGCAGGGCGAAGTCGTAGGCGTGCTGCTTGTTGAGGACGTACGTGCCCAGCTGCTGCCGCTGCACCTGCTCGACGTCGCCGTTGTAGTGCTTGTCGGCGGTCGAGGTACGAGTCGAAAAACTGAACTCCCACTGCCCCGGCGCCAGATCCGGGCTCATGCCCTGCCCGAGCAGCGGCCCGTTCTGCCGAATCAGCACGCACCCCTGCGCGCGCGCCGTTCTCGGCCCCGTCATCACGCCCGCGACGACCACCAACGCGGTCGCGACAGCTGCTTTCCACTGCGCCATTGCCGAACCCTCCCCGTGAGTCCGGCAACGGTAGCAGACGCCGCCAATCGGCAAACGATCGCGATCTGCTAGGGAGAATCCTTCAAAAACACTAATAGGCCGATGGCAAAAGAGAACGCGGCTACTTGTGCGCGGCCGCGGCGACTTTGTTAGATACGAGTGGACCGTACCGAAGTGGTGGGCCCACGATTGACTGGTACACCAGCACCCGGAACTTGTCGTTGAGATCGCTCCCGTCCGACGGCAGCAGCTGCGTCATCAAGACGGCGACCAGTTTCTCCCTCGGGTCCGCCCAGTACACCGTGTGGTACGCGCCGCCCCAGGAGAAAACGCCGGGCGATCCGATCTGGCCCGCCTTGCCGGGGGTCTCGAGGATCTCGAACCCGAGCCCGAACCCGTACTTGCCCTCGTTGAACAGATCGCCGGCGTGATTCTGCGTCATCAGCTCGACCGTCTTCGGGCTGAGCAGGCGGACACCATCGAGCTCGCCGCCGTTCACCAGCATCTGCAGGAAGCGTGCGTAATCGGATGCCGTGGACAGCACGCCGGCGCCGCCGGAGTAACACATGCGCGGGCCGTCGACGTAGTCGCCCTGGCCAAGCCCCGGATTGGGTGCCCGCTGCAGCTTGCCGTCGACGAGTGAATACACCGCGGCGAGCCGGTCGCGTTTGTCGAGCGGGAGGAAGAACGAGCTGTCCGCCATCTTCAGCGGCTGAAAGATGCGGGTGCGGAAGAACTCATCGAGGCTCATCCCCGAGATCTTCTCGATGACGACGCCCAGGATGTCGCTGTTGTAGCCGTACACGAACTTCTCGCCGGGTTGCGCGTCGAAGGGAAGCGCCGCGAGCCGATCGATGACCGCGGCGACCGGTTCGGCCTTGTCCGCGAAATAGAACCCGAACACGTTCGCAGCCTTGTACTGCGCCTCAGCGGGGCCGCTGCCGTAGCCGATCCCCGCTGTGTGCGTCAGCAGATCCCGAATCGTGATCTCGCGCTTCGCCGGTACGACCGACACGGGACTGCCCGCCACCGCGCCCGCCGGCGGCGGCACCATCACCGTCGTCTTCTTGAAGGCGGGAATGTACTTGGACACGGGATCCTTCAGGAGGAGTTTGCCTTCCTCCATCAGCATCATGATCCCGACGCTGGTGATCGCCTTCGACATCGACGCGATCCGGAAGATCGTGTCGGTCTTCATCGGCGCGTTCGCCTCGGCGTCGCGCCTGCCGTACGCGGCCAGCTGCGCGACCTTGCCTTGCCGCACGACAATCGTGACGATGCCGGCGTCGCGCTGAGCGTCGATGTAGCCCTGCATCGCTTTCGAGAGCCGATCGAGCCGCTCCTGCGACAGGCCGAGCGACGCGGGCGATGCCGCCGGAAGGCCCTGAGCGGCCGCGCCGCAGGCCGACAAGAGAATCACTGAGAGAACGGCCGCGCACAGGCGCCGATGGCGAGCGTGGGGCATGAATGACATGGCGCGCGGAGGATATCACCGGAAGGTGCACCTTCTTCTGCGCTACCATGCGCGCCATGCCGCGCCCTCGAGTCGTCCTCTCAATCGCCTTCGTTCTCCTGGCTGCCGTCGCCCTGCTCCGCGGGCAGTCTCCGGACTTCGACGTCCTGATCACCGGCGGCCGCATCGTGGATGGGACCGGTGCGCCATGGTTCCGCGGCGATGTCGGCCTCAGGGGCGACCGCATCGCGGCGATCGGCGACCTGGCCGCGAAGACCGCGGCCCGGAGAATCGACGCCTCGGGCATGGTCGTCGCGCCGGGGTTCATCGATCTGCTCGGACAGTCCGAAATGAACCTGCTCGTGGACTCGCGTGCGGCGTCGAAGATCCTGATGGGCGTGACGACCGAGGCCACCGGCGAGGGCAGCTCGATTGCGCCGGTGAACGACACGATGATCCGCCTGCAGCGGGAGACCTGGCAGCACTTCGGCATCACGCAGGACTTCCACACGCTGGCGGAGTACTTCACCCGGCTCGAGACACGGGACAAGCCGGCGATCAACCTCGGGACGTTCGTGGGGGCCGGCAGCGTCCGCTCGTACGTGCTCGGCACCGTCAACAAGCCGGCGGGCGCGGCGGATCTCGACGCGATGAAGAAACTCGTCGCACAGGCGATGGAAGACGGCGCGCTCGGACTCAGTACGTCGCTTCAGTACGTGCCGGATCGGTTCGCCTCCACCGAGGAGCTGATCGAGCTGGCGAAGGTCGCGCGGCAATACGGCGGCGTGTATTTCACGCATCAGCGCTCCGAGAGCGGCGCGCTGGACGCGTCGATGGACGAGGTCTTCCGGATTGCCCGTGAGGCGAAGATCCCCGCAGACATCTGGCACTTCAAGACTGCCTATCAGGCCAACTGGGGCCGCATGCCCGCCGCACTCGCGCGACTCGAGGCGGCGCGAGCCGAGGGCCTCGACGTGACGGCGAACGTCTACCCGTATACGCGCGCGTCGAACAACCTCGACGCGTGCCTGCCGCTCTGGGCACGGGAAGGCGGCGCAGATGCCCTCGTCGCCCGGCTGAAGGATCCTGCCCAGCGCGAGCGCATCAAGAAGGACATGGCCGATCCCAACTCGCCCGGTTGGGAGAACCAGTGGTTCGGCTCCGGCGGCGGCGACGGCGTGATGGTGTCCGAGGTCCTGAACCCGGAGTTGAAGAAGTACGAGGGCAAGACCCTCACGCAAATCGGGACAGAGATGGGCAAGGACCCTCGCGACGCCCTGATGGACATCGTCGTCGCCGACCACAGCAACACCGCGTGCATCATCGCGATCATGCGAGAGGACGACGTGCGCGCGGCGCTGGCGCACCGCCTGGTCTCGATCGGGACCGATTCGCAGGAGCGGGCCGAAGACGGGCCGCTGGCCGGCACGAAGTCGCACCCTCGCGGGTGGGGCTCCTTCGCGCGGGTTCTGGGCAAGTACGTTCGCGACGAGAAACTGATGACGCTGGAGGAGGCGATTCGGAAGATGACCTCCCAGCCGGCCTCACGCGTGGGCCTGCGCGATCGCGGTGTCCTGCGCCCCGGTCTTGCCGCCGACGTTGTCGTGTTCGATCCGGCCACGATTCACGACGTCGCGACGTTCGACGACCCCAACCACTACTCGGTGGGCATGAAGGCCGTCCTCGTGAACGGCCGCGCCGTGGTCGATGGTGGCCGCATCACCGAAGAGCGTCCCGGCCGCGCGCTGAGGGGGCCCGGGTACCGCCCGCGCTGACGTCGCGCGTGTAGAACTTACATGACTCTGGCCGGGCGCCGGAACGCTGCTCAGCAGCGGCGTCGTCAACAAAACACAACACTGGCAAGCACTTAGCCGCAATACCCGGCTGCCGCAGCGGTTTGGCATTTACTCTGCCCTAGCAGCAGCCGGAGGACGGCAATGCTGTGGACCATCTTCGTTGTGCTGCTGGTGCTGTGGCTTCTGGGCGTGGTGAGCTCCTACACCATGGGCGGGTTCATACACATCCTGCTCATCCTGGCGATCGCGATCGTGCTGATCCGCGTCATCCAGGGCAGAAATCCCGTTTAGAGCGAACTCAGACCGGCCGGGCGCGTCCGAGCAGCCGCTCGGCGTTCTCGAAATAGAGCTTGCGAAGGATCCCGTCAGGCAGGGCGAGGCCGTAAATCCGCCACCGGCCCTGCGGCGGGATGGCCGACGGCGAGTAATCGAAATACTCGTCGTCGGTCTCGAAGAAGCGGAAGTAGATGCGGTACATCGCGTCGACGTACGAGTCGGCCGCGAGCGCACCCGCGTCAGGCGTCGTATCCGTCCCGAAGAGCACGCGATCCTGATACCGATCGAAGAATCGTCGCGTGGCCCGCGGCTGCCGGCCCAGCTCGCCGATGCGCGCCGCCGTCTCGACGTGGAGGTTCGGAAACCGATCCAGCTCCTCGGCGACCGCCGCGAGGTTCTCGGAGTCGTGGCCGACGTGCAGGCCGATGAACGTGGTGTTCGGGTGGCGGGCCAGCAGGCGATCGCGCGCGGCAATCAGCGACGCGAACGTCGGGTAGTCGCGCCCGTGGAACGACCAGTCGGGGTGCGCGTTCAGTTCCTCGTACCGCTCGTTGAAGCGATCGATCGGCAGAAAGAACGCTTCGGGGTCCGCGATGTGAATCGCCACCGGCAACCCCAGCGCCCCGCATGCTTCCCACATCGGATCGAACCGCGTGTCGTCGATCGCGACGAGCGGGCCTGACGTGACCTGCTCGCGCAGGTAGAGCCCCAGCGTCTTCAGGATCTTCAGGCCGCGCGCGCCGGCGGCTTTCGCGCGGGCGATCTCGTCGCCCTGCCACTGCGCGTAGCCGCTCGAGGCGAACCGATCCCATCCCGGCTCCGTGAACACGACGAAGCGATCGGGATGTGACTGCTGCAGCGCGCGCACCGAATTGGCGAGGCCCGACCCGTACCCACCGGTCAGGTTCACCATCGTTTTCACGTTGCGCCGGTCCATCATCGCGACGACGCTCGCGACGTCGGCGTCGATGCGGGTGGGTTCCCCCAGCGGCACGCCGCCAGACACGCGCGCCGTCCGCGCGACGTGGCAGTGCACGTCGACGACGGGGAAGCGCGCCTTGACCACGTCTGTTTCGGGGACGTGCAGCATGCTCTTCGGCCGAAAGTCGGAGAGCGCGAGCGAATCAGGCGTGGGAGCCTGATCACCGGCCGCCGTCTCGCGAGCTGTGACCCGGGTCCTGAACGCCGCGGCCGTCAGGCCAAGGGTTGTGAGCCAGTTACGCCGTGTGATGCGCACGCGAACGCCTCATTGATGAAGGGATCTTGGTGGATGCCTCGCCCGGTCGCCGGAATGATACGCCCGGCCGAGGGTACAATCGAGGATCCATGGAGACATCGAATACCTCGCCTGCGGCGGCCCCGCCGCGCGACTTCATCCGCGACATCATCGTCGCCGACCGCGCCGCCGGGAAGCACGGCGGCCGCGTCCACACGCGGTTTCCTCCCGAGCCGAACGGATACCTGCACATCGGCCATGCCAAGGCCATCTGCCTCAACTTCGGCGTTGCGGATGAGTTCGAAGGTCTGTGCAACCTGCGGATGGACGACACCAATCCCACCAAGGAAGACATCGAATACGTCGAGTCTATCGAGGCCGACGTCGCGTGGCTCGGGTTCCACTGGGCGGGCGAGGTCCTGTACGCGGCGGACTACTTCCAGCAGATGTACGACTACGCCGAGCAGCTCATTCGTCTGGGCAAGGCGTACGTGGACGATCTCTCCGCGGATGAGATTCGCGAATACCGCGGCACGCTGACTGAGCCCGGGCGTGAAAGCCCGCATCGGAACCGATCCGTCGACGAAAACCTCGATCTGTTCCGGCGGATGAAGACCGGCGAGTTCGAGGACGGTTCGAGGGTGTTGCGCGCCAGGATCGACATGGCGTCGCCGAACATCAACATGCGCGATCCGACGCTCTACCGGATCCGGCACGCCAGCCACCACCGGACGGGCGACGCGTGGTGCATCTACCCGATGTACGACTACGCACACCCGATCGAGGATGCCATCGAGGGGATCACTCATTCGCTCTGCACGCTGGAGTACGAGGCGCACCGTCCGCTGTACGACTGGGTGCTCGAGGTCGTGGACGGGCCTGCCCGGCCGCAGCAGATCGAGTTCGCGCGCCTGAATCTCAGCTACACGGTGATGAGCAAGCGCAAGCTGCTGCAGCTCGTGCAGGAGAAGCACGTCTCGGGCTGGGACGATCCGCGCATGCCGACGATCAGCGGGCTGCGCCGCCGCGGCTATACGCCTGAAGCGATCCGCGATTTCTGCGGGCGAATCGGCGTCGCGAAAAAGGAAAACGTCATCGACGTCGCGCTCCTCGAGTACTGCGTCCGCGAGGATCTCAACAAGCGGGCGCCCCGGGCGATGGCGGTACTCGATCCGCTCCGTGTGGTGATCGACAACTACCCGGAAGGGCACGTCGAGGA
>Ga0136846_1223713_pt1 | contig 11491 bp, 12 predicted proteins | sample HopSoiMetagenom2_FD_96841 | JGI IMG/M metagenome (GOLD analysis project Ga0136846, IMG submission 96841) | Grasslands soil microbial communities from Hopland, California, USA - 2 Assembly 2016 (version 4) | ecosystem: Environmental > Terrestrial > Soil > Grasslands | place: USA: Hopland... | reverse complement strand
CGCGCGAACGGCCTTTCCTACAACCAGTTCATCGCCGGCCTGAAGGCGGCGGGGGTGGAGCTCGACCGCAAGGTGCTCTCCGACCTCGCCGTCAGCGACCCGGCCGCGTTCGGCAAGCTCGCCGAGCAGGCGAAGGCCGCGCTGCCGACGTCGGGCTGACCGCCGCCGCCGACCGGCAGGCCGACATCTTCTGCCGGCAGGCGGCCTACTGCGACACGCGGTCGCCGTTCTACGCGGCGCTCTGTCGCCGCCTCGCGGTCGACGAGCGCGTGGCCGCTCTCGCGCCCGACCTGCGCTGGGACTTCCCGCTCCGGCTGCTCGGCGGGCTCCACTACCTGGTGCTCGCCGGCGAGGCAACGTGGGACGAGCTCGACGCGGCACTCGAGACGCGGGCCGACTTCCTCGCCCGCTTCGCCGCCGAGCAACCCGTCCAGACGAACGAGGTCGGGCGGACCGCGGCGGTGCTACGCGGGATCGAGGCGCTCGGCCGCGACCGCGTCGACCTGCTCGAGCTCGGCACCGCCGGCGGTCTGCTCCTCTACCCCGACCGCTACTACGACGCGTCGTTCGAGGTCGTCCGCCGGCGCGGAATCGACCGGAATCCGATCGACGTGACGACCGACGACGGCGCGCGGCTCCTCGAGGCGTTCGTCTGGCCTGACCAGAGCGACCGGATCGAGCGGCTGCGCGCGGCGATCGAGATCGTCCGCGGCGAGCCGCCGGAGCTGATTCAAGGCGACTACGTCGACGTCCTCGAAGAACACGTCCAGGGTCAGACCCTCGTCATGTCCTGCGTGACCACGATGTATCTGGACGACGACCGCTACGCAAAGCTGGTGGAGAAGCTGCGCGGCGTCGACTGGCTCTCGCTCGAAGGACCGCGCGGCCGGCGCGACTACGACGGCATGCAGCTCGTCGTCAACGGGCGCGTGCTCGAGGAGCACGTCGACTACCACGGGTGATCACCTCGCGCGACAACGAGAAGCTGAAGCTCGTGCGAAAGCTGCACGATCGCCGGTGGCGCGACCAGCTCGGCCTCTTCTTCGTCGAGGGCGAGGACATGGTCGCGGCGGCGGCCGCCGAGCCCGTCGAGCTCCTCGTCGTTGGCGAGAACGTCTCGCCGGAGCTCCTCGCCGAGGTGTCGACGGCCGCCCATCCGCCGCGCGTGATCGGTATCTACCGCCGCGACGATCTCCCCGGCGCTGAGCCACGTGCAGCGACGCTCGAGCTATGGGGTGTCGCGGATCCCGGCAACCTCGGCACGCTGATTCGGAGCGCCGACGCGTTCGGCGCCGCCGTCGTGCTGACGCCCGGGTGTGCCGACCCGACCGGCCCGAAGGCGCTGCGCGCCTCCGCGGGCTCGATCTGGCGCGTGCCCCTCGTCGCCGCCGGCGCCGGCCGGCGCGTGGCGCTCGTCGCCCACGGCGGCGCACCGCTCCCCGAGCTCGACCTCGGCGGCGAGGCGACCTTCCTCCTCGGCGCCGAGCGTGCGGGCTTGCCCGCCGACGTCCCGCGCGACGTCGAGGCGTGGATCCCGATCAGGGGCGCCGAGTCGCTCAACGTGGCGACGGCCGGTGCCGTGGCGCTCTACGAGTGGCAGCGGCAGAATCCCTGAATGGCGACCGTCACGCGCATCAACGTCACGCCGGTGAAGGGGCTCGGGCTCCAGCATCCTGACGAGGTCGAGCTGACCGCTCGCGGAGTCGAGGCGAACCGGCGCTACTACCTCATCTCGGGCTGGCGGCTCTTCAACGGCAAGGATCACGGGCCGCTCGTGCGCATCGCGCCGCATGCCGAGAACGGAGCGCTGTCGCTGCGCTTCCCCGGCGGGCGGGAGGTCGAAGGCGAAGTCGAGCTGGGCGAGGCGGTGACGACCAACTTCTGGGGCCGGCGTGTCACCGGCCGGCTCGTGCGCGGCCCTTGGGCGGACGCGCTGTCGGACTACGCCGCGACGGCGCTGCAGCTCGTGCGCACCGACGAGCCCGGCGCGGGCTGCGACGTCCATGTCGGCACGCTGCTCGGCCGCGCGTCGTGCGAGCGGCTCGGCGCCGAGCTCGGCGCCGAGGTCGACGGCCGCCGCTTTCGCATGCTCTTCGAGCTCGACGGCACGGGCGCGCACGAGGAGGACGCGTGGGGCCGCGTGCGGATCGGCGACGCCGTCGTCCGCATGGCCGGCCCCGTCCCGCGCTGCGCCGTGACGACGCAGGATCCGGACAGCGGCGTGCGCTCGCTCGACACGCTCGCCGGCATCAAGAGCTACCGCGGCCTGCGTGAGGGCGGCACGCTCGACTTCGGCGTCTACTTCGACGTCGAGGAGCCGGGACGGGTGCGCCTCGGCGATCCGGTCGAGCCGCTCTGAAGCAGCTGCGCGCAGGCGGTGTCCGCACACCAGCGCTCGTAGTCCTCCGGCGTCCAGCCGCGCTCCACAACGAGCAGCTGCTCCTTGCCGGCCCGTTCGCGGGACCGCGCGGCAGACGCGACCGGCGCCTACGCGACGGCGGACGGCCTCGAGATCCCGGGCGTCTCTCTGCTCGCCTCGGCGGTGCGCACTCGCTGAGGCGTCACAGCGCGCGGCAGACCCAGATCGAGTCCTCGTGGCCGGCGTAGGGCGTGCGGTCGAACCAGCCGTAGAGACCCTCGACGACGAAGCCCGCCTCCGCGAGCAGCTCCGGCCACCGCTCGATCGGAAGCCAGGCGAGCGACAGCTCGGCCTCCGCGCCGTTGCCGCTCACGCGCAGGACGAGCGTCCGCGACTCCTCGTCCCACTCGGCCCGCTCGAAGATGCCGGGCTCGCGCTCGATCCAGCGGCCGTGCGTCTCGGCGATGTCGTCGGCCCCCGGCGTGAAGACGTCGAAGACGAAGCGGCCGCCTTCCGGCAGCCGCGCTCGGACCGCCGCGAGTGCGGCGCGGCGGTCGTCGTCGGTCTTCATGTGCAGCAGCGTGCGGAACGGGATCACGACAAGCGCGAACTCCTCTTCGACCGGCGGGTCGCGCAGGTCGCCGAGCCGCAGGTCGAGCTCGACACCCGCGAGCTCCGCCTGCTCGCGCGCGACGGCGAGCATTCCCTCCGAGGAGTCGACGCCGACGACGCGCACGCCGGCCCGCGCGACCGGCACCGCGATCCGACCGGTGCCGACGCCGAGCTCGAGCACCGGCCCGCCGGAGCGCACCGCCTCGTCGACGTAGAACTCGACGTCCTCGAGGACGCTCGCCGACCACGGGTCGTAGAGCCGTGCGATCCGGTCGTAGGCGGACACGTCGGTATGTTGCCTCGACGTGCCCGACTGGCAGGAATACGCGCAACGAGCGAGCGGCGCGATCGCGACGGCGACGACGCTAGGCGAGCTCGAGACCGCCCGCGTCGCCTACCTCGGCCGCAGGAGCGAGCTCGCGCTCGCGCTGCGCGAGGTGCGCGACCGCGACAGCGGCATGCTTCTGAACGGCATCCGTCAGAAGCTCGAGGGTGCCGTAGGCGAACGCGAGCGCACGCTCGCGGACGAGGAGCTCGACCGCCGCCTGCGCGAGGAGGTGATCGACGTCACGCTGCCGGGCGAGGAGCTGCCGGTCGGCCATCTGCACCCGATCACGCAGGTGCGCCGGATGGTCGAGGACGCGTTCCTCGGGCTCGGCTACGAGGTTCGCGACGACCGCGAGGTCGAGACCGTCGAGTACAACTTCGACAAGCTCGCGTTCCTGCCGACGCACTCGGCGCGCTCGCCGCGCGACACGTTCTTCTTCGACGACACGCACGTCCTGCGGACGGAGACGAGCCCGTCCCAGATCCACATCCTCGAGGAGAAGGCGCCGCCGATCTACATGGTCTCGCTCGGACGCGTCTACCGCCGTGACGCGATCACTGCGACCCGCTATCCGATCTTCCACCAGTTCGAGGGCCTCGCAGTCGACAAGGGGCTGACGCTCGCCGACCTGAAGGGGACGCTGCTGCACGTGATGCGTGCGCTCTACGGCCCCGACCGCCGCGTCCGCTTCCGCACCCACTTCTTCCCGTTCACGGAGCCGTCGATCGAGCCCGACGTGTCGTGCGGGATCTGCGGCGGCGCCGGCTGCCGGACGTGCAAGTTCAGCGGCTGGATCGAGATGGGCGGCGCGGGGATGGTCGACCCGCAGGTCTTCGAGAACGTCGGGCTCGACCCCGAGGAATGGAGCGGGTTCGCGTTCGGCTGCGGGCTCGAGCGCACGGCGCAGCTGCGCCACGACATCCCCGACATTCGTGCCCTCTGGGAGGGCGACCTGCGCGTGTTGAGGCAGTTCTGATGCGCGTCCCGCTCTCCTGGCTCGCGGAGTACGTGCCGCTCGAGATGCCGCTCGACGAGCTCGCGACGCGGCTGTCGATCTCGACCGCCGAGATCGAGGGCTTCGAGCGCCGCGGCGTCGCCGCAGGCAACGGCAACCTCGAGCTCTTCCGCGTCGGGCGCGTCGTCGAGACGGCGAAGCACCCGAACGCCGACCGGCTACAGCTGACGAAGGTCGACATCGGCGAGGGCGAGCCGCGATCGATCGTCTGCGGCGCGTGGAACTTCGGCGTCGGAGCGACGGTCGGTGTCGCGCTGCCGGGCGCTGTTCTCCCCAACGGGCTGACCCTGGAGCAGCGAAAGGTCCGCGGGGAGCTCTCCGACGGGATGATCCTCGCGGAGGACGAGGTCGGCCTCGGCACCGACCACGCCGGGATCATGGTGCTGCCGGAGGCTGAGCCGGGAACACCGCTCGCCGAGGAGCTCCCGCTCGTCGACACGGTGATGCTCGTCGAGGCAACCGGCAACCGTCCCGACCTGCAGTCGGTCTACGGCCTCGCGCGCGAGGCCGCCGCCCTTTACGACCTGCCCCTTGCAGACATGCCTGGGGGACAGTCCCCTGGACATGTCTCGGCGGGGCATGTCGATATTCGCATCGAGGACTTCGTGGGCTGCCCGCGCTACATCGGGCGGCGGTTCGAGGGCGTGGCGATCGGCCCGTCGCCGGTGTGGCTTCGCGCGCGGCTCTTCGCCGCCGGCATGCGGCCGATCTCGAACGTCGTCGACGTCACGAACTACGTGATGCTCGCGCTCGGCAGCCCGCTGCACGCGTTCGATTCGACGACGTTGCACGAGCAGCGCATCGTCGTCCGGCGCGCGAGGCCGGGCGAGAGGCTGCGCACGCTCGACGGCGTCGATCGCGAGCTCGACCCGACCGATCTCGTCATCGCCGACGCCGACCGGCCGGTCGCGATCGCCGGGATCATGGGCGGCGAGGAGACCGAGATCGGCGACCGGACGACGACCGTGCTCCTCGAGGCCGCGAACTTCGACCCGTACACGATCTACCGCACCTCGGAGCGGCATCGTCTGCGCAGCGAGGCTTCGAACCGCTGGGAGAAGGGCGTCGACCCCTACGCCGCCGAGGCAGCCGCCGACCTCGCGACCAACCTCATCCTCGAGCTCGCCGGTGGCGAGCTGGCGGCCGCCGCGGACGTCCACGACGGGCTGCCGGAGCGCCCGGTGATCGCCTACCGCCCGGAGCGCGCCGACCTGGTGACCGGAGTCGTCACGCCGCCCGCCGACCAGCACGCGCTCCTCGGCCGGCTCGGCTTCGAGCGCGACGACGGAAAGGTGGTCGTGCCGACCTGGCGCGCGCGCGACGTCACGCGCGAGATCGACGTCGTCGAGGAAATCGCGCGCTTCCGGCTCGAGGACGTGCCGTTCACGCTGCCCGCGCGGCGCGAGATGTTCGGCGTGCTGACGCGCGAGCAGCAGCTGCGCCGGCGCCTGGAGGACGCCCTCGTCGGCCTCGGCTTCGCCGAGACGTACACGCCGAGTCTCGTCACCGACGAGAAGACGCCGTGGAGGCTGCCCGAGCGGATCTCGGTCGAGCTGACGGCGCTGCGGACGACGCTGACCCAGAGCTTTGTGGACGCATCGCGCCGTAACATCGACGTAGGCGCCGGCGGGATCGCGCTGTTCGAGATCGCGCGTGTTTACCTCGAGGGCAGCGAGCTGCCCGAGGAGCGGCTTCGCGTCGCCGGCATCTGCCAGGGCGGCTATCTGCGGGTGAAGGGGGTCGTCGAGGCGCTGTTCGCGGCGCTCAAGGCCGAGCCCGCCTTCGAGCGCGCCGAGCACCCGCTGCTCCATCCCGGCAAGACCGCGCGAACGCAGGCCGGCGTCCTCGGTGAGCTCCACCCGCGCCTGCTCGAGGGCGAGTGGGGCGTGTTCGAGCTCGACCTTGCCGACCTCTTCGCCGCGTCGCACGAGCCGGTCGTCTACGAGGACTTCATCACGTACCCGGCGATCCGGCAGGACGTCGCCGTCTCCGTGCCGGAGGACGTCCCTGCCGGCGACCTCGTCGCCGCCGCGCGCGAGGCGGCCGGCGCGGAGCTCGTCGAGGCGCGGGTGTTCGACGTCTACCGCGGCGAACAGGTCGGCACCGGCCGCAAGTCAGTCGCGCTCGCGCTCGCTTTCCAGTCGCGCGAGCGCACCCTCACGGAGGAGGACGCGACGCGGCTGCGGGATGCAATCACGGCGGAGCTCGGTCGCCGTTTCGGCGCCGAGCTCCGCACGTAGATCAGGTAGCGCTAGGCGCGCGAGCGGCCGAGCCGCACGAGGCCGTAGCCTGCGGCGGCGAGGCCGAGCGCGAGCAGCGCCGGGAACCACAGCGGCAGGCCGGTGAACGGCAGCGTCCCGCTCGAGGCACTCTGCCCGAGAGTGCCCGAGGTCGAGGCTGCAGGCGACGTCGAAGCTGCAGGCGACGTCGTCGCTGCGGGCGTCGTCGAAGCCTTGGGCGATGTCGCTGCGGCCGGAGCCGCGGCCTTCGCCGGAGCGGCGGCTTTTGCCGGAGCGGCAGGCGTCGACGAGTGCTGCGCGCTCTGGACGCCGCCCGCCGCCGGAGCGGTGGTCGCGGCGCTGGGGGTGCTGGTCGTGGGGGTGCCGGTGCCGGCCGTGACGTTCGACGACGGCGTGTTGTTGACGACGTTCGAGCTTGGGGTAGTGGGCGTCGGCGTGACCATGGCGGTGACGCAGACGCCGTTCTGCATCGTCTGGCCGGACGGGCACGTCGGCGTGACCGTGGCGGTGACGCAGACGCCGTTCTGCATCGTCTGGCCGGACGGGCACGAGGTCCGGCCGCCGGTGGTCGTCGCGCCGCAGGACTGGTTGCTGTAGTCCTTCGTCGCGTGCCAGTCGCGCATGTGCCGGCTACCGGGGCAGGCGACCTTGTGCGGCTGGCTGTTGCCCGGGCCGTAGAGCTCGAGGCTCGGCGAGCCGTGGCGGGCGATCACGCCCTGGCCGGCGGTCGTGCCGTTGCCGTACTCCTTCGTCTGATTCGAGCCGGCCGTCGCACACGTCCACTTGTTCGTGTCGCTACTCGGCTTGACGCCCGGGCTGCCCGTCGTGTTCGGGGTGCCGGAGCAGTTGTCGAACCTCGAGCCGCCGGGCGTGATCTTCGTCGTCGCAGACGCCGACGCGCCGGTGTTCGCCGACACCGAGGCCGAGGCCGACTGGGATGCCGCGTTGTTCGACGGGGAACTGCTCGAGGCATGTTCGTCGCTCTTGCCCCGGCTCTTCGCGGTGTCGTTGCTCTTCACGTTGTCGTCGCTCTTCGCCGACGCGGATGCCGACGTGGACGCCGAGGTCGATGCCGACGTCGAGGACGACTCGTCCGCCTTCTTCGCTTGACCCTGGTTGTCGGCCGAGACCGTTATGGAGGCCGTTACGCTCGCCGAGGACTGCTCCTGCGCCGTCTGACCGGGCGGGGTGCCGTGGGGGTTGTCGGCCCAGGCGAGCGATCCCGTGAGCGCGCTGATCAGCGCAGCCGCGAGCACTGCGCCGAGAGCACGTCTTTTCATAGCCGCTGTCTCCTTCCGAGTTCAAATCGCATGACAGACGGCTAACGAGTGAGGTGCTTATGACGTTACGGACATAACTACCGGTATCCAACGCAGGGTCGTAAACGTTTTGGAAGGGTTATGAAGCGTGCGGCCCGCTTTCTCGGCACGGTCTTCCTCGCGGCCGGCCTTCTCGGCCTCGCCTGGACGATCACCGTCTGGCGCTGGCAGGACCCCGTCACCGCCCTCTACACCCACTACGAGCAGGCAAGGCTCGACCGGAGCCTCGAGCGCCAGATCAGCGTCTACCGCGCAGCGCACCGGCGTGTCGAGTCGACCGTCGTCCGCGAGCAGCGGTTCGTCGCGGCGGCGGCGGGCGCCGAGCGGCGTCAGGCCAGGCTCGGCCAGGCGATCGGACGGATCGTCGTACCGCGGATGGGCCTCGACATGGTCGTCGTCAACGGCACCGACGAGGAGACGCTGAAGAAGGGACCCGGCCGTTACCTCGGGTCGGCGCTCCCCGGCCAGGGGCGCCTCGTCTACATCGCCGGTCACCGGACGACCTATCTAGCGCCCTTCTCGAAGATCGACCAGCTGCACAAGGGCGACCGCGTCACGATCGTGATGCCGTACGCGACCTTCGTCTACCGCGTGAGCGGCTTCCGGATCGTGGCCGCGAACGACCTCAGCGTCCTGCGCTCCCCGAGCCACGAGCTGCTCGAGCTGCAGGCCTGCCACCCGCGCTTCTTCGCGACGCACCGCTTCATCGCGTTCGCGCTTCCCGTCGAGGTGATCCCACGAGGCGGACGGCCCTACTCGGTCTGATCGCGGCCGCCCTGCTCGCGCCGGGTGCCCAGGCGCGCACGTTCGCGCTGCGCTGCGATCCCGCCGACGTCGTTCCGGCTATCCGCGGCATCGTCGCAGTCGGGAGCGGCCGAAACTTGGACGGTCTTCCCACCGTCTTCGCGGTCACCGCGATCCGCAACACACCGGCGTGCCGGCCCTGGTCGTTCCGCGTCCAGGTGCCCGTGCGCCCGAACGGCGCCACGCGCTGGGTGAAGGCGCATGCGGTCAGGCTGTTCTGGGTCGACACGCGGATCGTGATCCACGTCAGGGCGGCACGGCTCGAGCTCGTCCGCCGCGGCCGTGTCGTGCTGCGCTCGCGGATCGCGCCCGGCGCGCCGAAGACGCCGACGCCGACCGGGCGCTTCTACATCACCGAGCGCCTGATCCCGAGGGACCCGAACGGCCCGTGGGGCCCGGCCGCGCTCGGCACGTCGGCGTTCTCGCCGGTGCTGAAGGACTGGCCGCGGGGCGGACCGATCGGCATTCACGGCACGAACGAGCCGTGGGCGATCGGCCAGGCTGTCTCGCACGGCTGCATCCGGCTGCCGAACAAGTTGATGAAGCGGCTCTTCGACGAGGTACCGGCGGGGACGCCGGTGCTGATCCGGGCCTAGCGCGAGCGGCGCACGATCTTCACCGCGATCATCGCGACGGAGAACGCGGCGATGCCGATCGCGACCTTGCGCAGCAACGGCTTGACGTTCGTCACCCGGTGCAGGTCTCTGCGCAGGTCTTCGACCGCGATGACGAGCCGCTCGCGCTCGCGCTCGATGTCCTGGCGAACGTCTTCCGGCTTCCGGTCGCGCGGCGTCGTCGCCATCAGTGTTTGATCGCCTCCGTCGTCAGCTTCGCCTCTTCGATCGCCTGCTCCGGCACCGGCGGCGTCGCATTGCGGAGCCGCCCATTTGCGATCACGCCCGCGATGCCGGCAATGAGGAAGAGCACGCCGGTGACGATCAGGAGCGCGAGCCACCAGTCGACGAGGAGTGCGAGCGCCGCGGCGATGGTTGCAAGCAGGAACCCGAGGCCGTAGAGCGCCATGACGGCTGCCCCGGCGCCGAGGCCGACGCCGACGCCGAGCGACTGCGCCTTCTGCTTCAACTCGATCTGGGCGAGCTCCACCTCGAGCCGCGTCAGCGCGCCTGCGTGCTCGGCTACCTGCTTTGCAGCGACGCCGAGACGTTGGTTGCCGTTGCGTGGTGCCACGAGTGTCGATTACCTCCCGGTGGTCGACGCAAACCTACACGGTCTTCCCGTCGAGCTGCCAGACGGGGCCCTGCGTGTACACAGGTTGCGTGTCGGAGAGTGTGCGCAGCACGTGGACGGTGCCGCGGATACCGTCCTCGTCGCAGCGTGTCAGGCAGCGCGCGACCATCTCCGGCGCCGCGCCGTAGCCCTGCCGGCGTGCCGAGCGAAAGCGGAAGGCGAGCCGCGAGCCGTCGCGGCGCGGGTTGATCGGAACCATGTTCACGGCGGCGCGGTCGATCCAGTCGGAGGAGCCGAGCTCGACCTCGCCGAGGAGGTCGCTCCAGTCCGCGGGCAGCGTCGCGAGAGCTGCTTCCCACGATTGGCGCAAAGTCGGCGGTGTCAGCTCGGGCGACGGTTCGGCGATTGGATCCGAGTCGACCACCTCGAGTCTCGCGCGGATGTCCTCCGCATCGAGTCGCTCGAGCAGCCGACGGACGGCGTCGCTCTGTCCGACGACGGGGAATGTCAGAGCGCCCGGAGCGGCGCGAAACGGCTGCAGCGGCCCGAGCAGTTGCGCGGCGCGATCGGCGCGCCTCGGGTCGTCGAGCGTGACTCGGATCCGAGCCTCACGCCACCCGTCACGCAGGCTGTCCCACTGCTCCGCGAGCTTCATCTCGCAAAAGTACACTCAAGACGAAGTGGCAAAAGTCGAGAAGCGGCGCACTCTTTCCGAGGACCGGCTGCGTGACTTTCTCCGCGAGATGCTCCTCATCCGTAGGTTCGAGGAGAAGGTGGAGGAGCGGTTTCGCGCCGGCGAGCTGCCGGGGTTCCTGCACGTCGCCATCGGGCAGGAGGCGGTGGCTGTCGGCGTCTGTCAGGCGATGGAGGACGGCGACGTCTTCGCGTCGACGCATCGCGCGCACGGGCATACGCTCGCGCGCGGCACGCATCCGAACGCGGTGATGGCGGAGCTGTACGGGAAGCTCGAGGGCTGCTCGCACGGGTACGGCGGCTCGATGCACCTCTACGACGTCGAGCGCGGAAACCTCGGCGCGAACGCGGTTGTCGGCGGCGGGCTGCCGTCGATCGTCGGCGCCGGCCTCGCGTTCAAGCTGCGCGACGAGTCGCGCGTCGCGGTCGCGTTCTTCGGCGACGGCGCGACGAACACCGGCACCTTTCACGAATCGCTCAACCTCGCGCAGCTCTGGCAGACGAAGTCGCTGTTCGTCTGCGAGAACAACCACTGGGCCGAGTCGACGCCGGGCTGGCAGCACTCGCCCGTCTGGGACGACATGTCGAAGCGCGCAGCGGCATTCGACATGCCGGCGGTGAAGGTCGACGGCCAGAACATCGAAGAGGTGTACGAGACGACGCGCGAGGCACTCGACCGCGTGCGCTCGGGGCAGGGGCCGATCTTCCTCGACGTCGAGACCTACCGCATGGAGGGCCACTACATCGGCGACGCGCAGGTCTACCGCTCGAAGGAGGATCGCGCCGAGGCCGCGGCGCAGGATCCGATCGACCGCCTGCGCGAGCGGCTCGGTGTGAGCGACGAGGAGTTCGAGGCGCTCGATCGCGAGGTCATCGGCGTCGTTGACGCGTCCGTCGAGTTCGCGAAGGCGGGGACCGACCCGCAGCCCGAGG
>Ga0136846_1238900_pt1 | contig 11492 bp, 10 predicted proteins | sample HopSoiMetagenom2_FD_96841 | JGI IMG/M metagenome (GOLD analysis project Ga0136846, IMG submission 96841) | Grasslands soil microbial communities from Hopland, California, USA - 2 Assembly 2016 (version 4) | ecosystem: Environmental > Terrestrial > Soil > Grasslands | place: USA: Hopland... | reverse complement strand
TTCGATCAATTGCAGGGAACGCTGACCGTCAGGCTCGCGGAGATGGAAAAACGGCTGCTCGACTTGATCGCGCGGCTCGAGGCATCGCTCGACTTTCCGGACGAGGGCTACCACTTCATCACCACCGAAGAGACCTCGCGCGAGATCGGCGCAATCGTGTCCGGGCTCGACGCGCTGCTGGCCGACGCGAAGCGCGGACGCATGATTCGCGAAGGAATGACGGCGGTCGTCGTCGGTCGGCCGAACGCGGGGAAGTCGAGCCTGTTCAACCGGCTCGCAGGCAGCGATCGCGCGATCGTCACGGAAATTCCGGGAACGACACGCGACCTGCTGACCGAACGAGTGGATATCGGCGGCGTGCCGTTCACGCTCGTCGATACGGCGGGCGTTCGCGGCACGGCGGCCGACCTGATTGAGGAGGAGGGGATCGCGCGCGCGCGCCAGGCTCGCGCGGTGGCGGACGTCCTCCTGGTGGTCCTCGACGGGGCCGCCGCGCTCGCCCATTCAGATCACGAATTGCTGCGCGACACCGCCGCCCAGCCACGCGTCATCGTCGCCAGCAAAGCGGATCTGGCGGCGCAGTGGGACGCGCGTGCGATCGGCGCGCTTCCGGTTTCATCCCTGACGGATGTGGGGATCGATCGCCTGCGCGACGAGATGATTCGGGCGGCAGGAGGGGAGGTACGCCGCGATTCGGCCGCTCTCGTGAATATTCGTCACGCGGCGCTCCTCGAGCGGGCGCGAGAGGCGGCGATACGCGGTCGCGATGCGGTGGCGCACGGAATTGCCGAAGAATTCGTGGTGGCCGATCTCCACGAGGCGCGTGCCTGTTTCGATGAAGTCACAGGGGCCCGTACGCCGGATGATGTGCTGCGCCTCATCTTCGAGCGCTTCTGTATAGGGAAATAAATAAGGCTCAAAAGAGTGCGACATCACGAGATCATCGTCATTGGTGCTGGCCACGCGGGAGTCGAGGCGGCGTGGGCGGCCGCGCGCATGGGCCGAGACGTCGCGATCTGTACGCTCACGAAAGAAACCGTGGCGCACATGCCGTGCAATCCAGCCGTGGGCGGCACCGCCAAAGGGCACCTCGTTCGTGAGATCGATGCGCTCGGCGGTCTGATGGGACGCGCGATCGATGCAACTGGTATCCAGTTCAAGCTGCTGAACCGCAGCCGCGGGCCAGCCGTCTGGTCGCCGCGCGCCCAGGCTGACAAGCGGCATTATTCGGCGTGGGTGCGGGAGACACTCGAATCCGAGCCTCGGATCTCCTGGATTATCGGAAAGGCCGGCCGGATCATTCTCGAGAACGGCCGGATCAGGGGTCTCGCGCTCGAGGATGGTGATTCTTACTCGTGCGACGCACTCGTCGTGACCACCGGCACCTTTCTCAACGGCCTGGTTCACGTCGGCCTCGAACAGCGTCCGTCAGGGCGGGCTGGCGAACCGCCGTCCACTGAGCTTGCCGAATCTCTGAAGTCCTTCGGCTTCGCGTGGGGTCGGCTGAAGACCGGCACACCGCCGCGCCTTCATCGCCGCAGCATCGATTTCACCCGCTTCGACGAGGCTCTGGGCGACGATCCGCCGGTGCCGTTCTCGTTCATGAGCGGCCCGATCCAGCGGCCGCAAGTCGCGTGTCACGTGGTCTACACGACCGATCGCGTCCACGCGCTGGTCCGCAGTCACATCCACGAGTCGCCGCTGTACAACGGCCAGATTTCCGGGATTGGTCCGCGCTACTGTCCGTCGCTCGAAGACAAGGTCATGCGCTTCCCGCAGCGCGAGCGCCACCAGATTTTCCTGGAACCCGAAGGTGTGGAGGCCGATGAGATTTACGTCAACGGCTACTCGATGAGCCTTCCGGCAGAAGCGCAGGCAGCTATCGTTCACGCGCTGCCCGGCCTCGAGGATGCAGAGATCATCCGTCCGGGCTACGCAGTCGAGTACGACTTCGTTCAGCCGACGGAGCTCGATCGCACGCTGGAGACGCGCCTGGTACCGGGGCTGTTCCTCGCGGGCCAAATCAACGGCACGTCGGGCTACGAGGAGGCGGCGGCCCAGGGACTCGTCGCCGGGGCAAACGCGGCGCTGCAGATCGGGAGGCACGATCCGCTGGTGCTGGGCCGCGACGAAGCGTACATCGGGGTCCTCATCGACGATTTGACCACGCGCGGGTGCCTGGAGCCGTACCGGATGTTTACGTCTCGCGCCGAGCATCGGCTTCTGCTTCGAATCGACAACGCCGACTTGCGCCTGACGTCCAGGGGACGGAACATCGGCCTGGTGGACGACCACCGGTGGGCGGCATTTGTGGAACGCCGCGGAAGGTTCGACCGGAACCTGGATCTCGTCCGCAGGACGACGGTGTCGGTTGGGGGTCAGCGGATGCCGGCCGAGCGCGCTTTGCGTCAGCCCGGGGTCCCGGTCGGGACCTTCGTCGCCTCCGGTCAGCTTCCGCTGGAGGTCGCGACGCCGCTCGTCGATTTGGCAAGCGTGGAAACGGAGTTCCGGTTTGAAGGATATCTTCGGCGCCAGGCCGAAGCGGTCGATCGAATGCGCCGACAGGAGGAACGGTTGATTCCAGCCTCGTTTCAGTTCGAAGGGATTGCCGGATTGTCGCGCGAAATGGTGGAGCGCCTCAGTACGGTTCGGCCCGCAACGCTCGGCCAGGCGTCGCGTATTCCTGGCGTAACACCCGCGGCCGTGGCGCTCGTTGCGGCTCACGTATCGGGACGGCTGGGACGATGATTGACACACCGGAGATCGAGCAGCTGCTGCGTGAACGGGCCCGGAGCCACGGAGTGCTGCTCCCGGACGTGCTGATCCCCAAGCTCCTTTCCTACTACGCGCTGCTGGCGCGCTGGAACGCGCGCATGAACCTCACGTCGCTCGCGGATCCCGCCCAGGCAATCGACCGGCTGCTGCTCGAGCCGGTCAAGGCGGGCCAGAACGTTCCCGCCGGCCGCGCATTGGTCGACCTGGGATCCGGCGGCGGCTCCCCCGCGATTCCGCTCGCGCTGACATCCGGTGCACGGACGCTCTTGATGATTGAAGCCAAGGCGCGGAAGGCGGCGTTTCTCCGTGAGGCGGTCCGCCATCTTGGCCTGACTGCGATGGTCGAGTGTGCGAGGTTCGAAGACGTCTTGCCGAAGATTCGGAAGGCTGCTGACCTCGTATCCATTCGAGCCGTTCGGGTCAGCGAAGAAGTGCTGGCGCTGGTGCGCCCCACCCTCGCCCCCGGCGGCGAAACCCTGCTCTTTGTATCGAACCACGCAGATCTCGGCGCGACCGGCGGACTGAAGATCGACCGGACGGTTGTTCTGCTCCCTGCGCTCGGCAGCCGGGCAATCTTCCTGAAAGCCAAATAAGTGTTCCACGTGGAACACTGCCTTGATTCGAAGTCGCCGTCCGGCTATCCTGACCGCCAGGCCGACGGGCAAGCAATTGGTCATTTAACCTAAAATGGCGCGTGTCTTCGCTGTCGCCAACCAGAAGGGTGGCGTCGGCAAAACCACAACCGCAATCAATCTGGCAACAGCCCTCGCAATCGCCGAGCAACGCGTGCTCGCCGTGGACATGGATCCGCAGGGAAACCTGACCAGCGGCGTCGGGTTGAAGGGCCAGACGGCCCCCGCCGGGACCGTGTACCAGGCACTGACCGCCGCGAGCCCGCCGCCGGATCCCTCGGCCTTCGTGCTCGAGACCCGAATCAAAGGTCTGGCGCTGATCCCCGCGGATCGAAATCTGACCGGAGCCGAAGTCGAGCTCGTCTCGCTGCCCAATCGGGAAAAGCGCCTGCGCGATCTCCTCGAGCGCCTGCGCGACCGCTACGATTTCGTGCTGATCGACTCGCCGCCGTCCCTCGGGCTTCTCACGCTGAACGCGCTCGTCGCGGCAGACGCCGTGTTGATCCCGCTGAATTGCGAGTACTTCGCGCTCGAAGGCCTGGCCGATCTCGTCGCAACGCTTCGTCGCGTGCGCGGGGCGTTGAATCCGTCGCTCGACATCGCCGGCGTCCTGATGACGATGTACGACGATCGCACGAACCTCGGTCAACAGGTCGCGCGCGATATTCGCGAGTTCTTCCAGGACCGCGTCTACTCCACCGTGATCCCGCGGAACGTTCGCCTCGGTGAGGCGCCGAGCCACGGCCTGCCGGCCATTCTGTACGACGTCAAATCGCGCGGCGCCGAAGCGTATCTCGCGCTCGCGCGCGAACTGCTCGCGCGTGAGGCGGCCGCTGCAGCCGCGCCGGAGCCGCACCATGGCTGAAAAGCGTCCCGCGCTGGGCCGCGGGCTCAGCGCGCTGATCCCTGACACGCCCGCTCCTGTCGTGGCCGATCGCGCACTCGAAATCGACTGCGACCTGCTGCGGCCGAACAAGTTTCAGCCGCGCACCCACATGGACGACGAGCGCATCGAGGAGCTCTCGAAGTCGATCCGCGCGAACGGCATCATCCAGCCGATTGTCGTTCGCAAGGTCGACACCGGCTACGAGATCATCGCCGGCGAACGGCGCTGGCGCGCCGCCCAGCGCGCCGGTCTCCTCAAAGTGCCTGTGGTGGTTCGCGACGTGCCCGAGGATCGGCTGCTGGCCATTGCGCTCATTGAAAACATCCAGCGCGAGGATCTGAACCCGATTGAAGAAGCGCATGCGTATCGGCGCCTCGCGGATGAATTTCACCTGACGCAGGAGCAGATCGCGGACGCGGTCGGCAAGGATCGATCATCCATCGCGAACTTCCTCCGGCTCCTCAGACTGCCGCAGGAGGTCAGGGCCAACCTCGCGTCGGGCGCGCTTTCAATGGGACACGCACGCGCGCTGCTCGCGTTGGGCGACGAGGCGACCCAGCTTCAGTTCGCGCGCGACATCGTCTCCGGGAACCTTTCGGTGCGCGAGACCGAGGCGCTGATACGCAAGGCACAGAGCGCGCCCGTCGCAAAACCGGAGCCGCCCAAGGATGTCCACACGCGCGCAGCCGAAGACAAGCTGCGGCTCTCCCTGGGCACGCGCGTCCGCATCGTCCGACGCGGGAAGGGCGGCAAGCTGGAAGTCGATTTCACCAGCGAGGACGAACTGCAGCGGATCTACGAGTACCTGACGGAACGGTGAGGTTCGCGAGTGAACCAGGCCGTGCACGTGAACAACACGAGGCCATGCGAAAACTGACCGACTATTCCGCCTGCGCTGGTTGAGCGAGCAAACTCGCCGCTGGCGAGCTCGCCCAGGTGCTGGGTAACCTGCCCGTGTCGTCGGATGCGCGGGTCCTCGTGGACTGGAGGACCTCGGACGATGCAGGTGTGTACCGGCTCGATGACGGCCGCGCGCTGGTGCAGACCGTGGACTTCTTCACGCCGATCGTCGACGACCCGATCGCATACGGACGCATCGCCGCCGCGAACGCGCTCTCGGATGTCTACGCAATGGGAGGGCGCCCGCTCACCGCGCTCGCGATTGCAGGGTTTCCGAAAGAGCTCGAGCGCGAACGCCTCACCGCCATCTTCAGAGGCGGCCTCGAGACGTTGCAGGCCGCCGATGTCGTGTTGCTCGGTGGCCACACGGTCCAGGATCCCGAAATCAAGTTCGGTTATGCGGTCACCGGTGAAGTCGACGCGCAGCGCATGTGGACCAACGCGGGCGCGCAGGTCGGCGATCGGCTGCTGCTGACGAAACCGCTCGGCACGGGCGTGATCGCGACCGCGATCAAATTCGATCGCGCACCTGCATCGGCCGCCGCCGCGGCCATCGCGTCCATGACGACGCTGAACAGGGCCGCAGCGGAGTGCTTGCGGGGGCTCCCCGATGGATCGGTGCACGCGTGCACTGACGTGACGGGCTTTGGTCTCATCGGTCACGCCAGCGAACTGGCCCGTGCGAGCAGGCGCACGCTCGAGATTGCCGTTCGATCGGTTCCGTTCCTCGACGCGGCGCTGGACCTCGTCGAGCAGAACACACCGGGGGGCGGACGCGCGAACCAGGCATACTTCGACACGGGCGTCGTCGTCGAGGGCGATCTGGATCCATTGCGTATTCAACTGCTCTACGATCCCCAGACCTCAGGCGGATTGCTGGTTGCCATTGCAGAGGACGCGCTCGACGGCGCGATCCGGGCGCTGACGGCCGCAGGCGTCACTGCGCATCTCATCGGTACGGTGATCGCCGAGCGCGCCGAGGCCATCGTGCTCCACTGATCGCTCGTCACCCCCGGATCGGTGCGGGCATCAAAGATCCGTAAAATCCGTGGTATAAATCGTTGTTTGTCTCGGTCGTGGCGAAGGCCACAGAAACGCACCTGTCTGGTGCGCTCTCGAGCGAGGTGGCGTGCTCCCGAACCTGTCGGTCCTCTGGGTCATCTTTTTCGTCCTGCTGCTCACGTTCATCGTGGATCGGCTGCTGCTGCGCCCGGTCCTCGACGTGATCCGCAAGCGCGAGGAGGCGATCGATTCGGCACGCGAGCTCGCAAAGCGGTCAGCAAGCGAGGCGCAGGCGGCCGCCGCGGAATTCGAACGGAAGACGTCGGCGGCGCGCGCTGAGATTTATCGCGAGATGGACGAGATGCGTCGCACGGCGCTCGGCCAGCGCGCTGAAATTGTGGCGCAGACGCGCGCGGACGCCGAAGCCGCGGTCGCGACTGCCGCGCGGCAGCTCCAGGCGGAAGCCGAAGACGCTCGCCGAAGACTCGACGCGGAAGCACAGGCGCTTGGCGCCGCCGCCGCCGAACGCATTCTCGGCCGCAGGGCATCCTGACCCGCACATGACACGCGGACGCTCCTATTCCATGCCTTTACGTGGACGCTTTGCTGCGGCGCTGCTCGCAGTGATCGTGGTTTCGGCGGCTCCGTTCGTCCTTCCGGCGCACCTCGCGGCCTATCACGCCGACACCGCGACACCCGAGGCGACGACATCTCAAGAGGCGGCCGCAGCGCACCAGGCCGAACAAGGGGAAGAGGCACCGGAGCAAGGGTGGATGCCTGTCATCGCCAAGACGGTGAATTTTGCGATTCTCGCCGCCGTGCTCGTCTACTTCCTCAAAACTCCTCTGACCGAGTACCTGTCCTCGCGGATCGTAAAGGTGCGGCAGGATCTCGTGGCAGCCGCGGAGACGCGGGAAGCCGCCACGCGCCAGCTCTCGGACATCCAGGCAAAGCTGGCCGCGCTGCCCGGCGAGCTCGAGGCGTTGAAGACGCGCGGTTCCGAGGAAATCGCGGCGGAGCGCATCCGCATACAGCAGGCCGCGGAGGCGGAGCGGCAGCGGCTGCTCGAACATACGCGGCGCGAAATCGACATGCGCCTCCGTGTCGCCAGGCGCGAGCTCGTCGAGCACGCCGCATCGCTCGCGGTTGCGGTCGCGGCAGAACGCATCCGGACGTCGATCACGCCGGACGATCAGGCGCGCCTCCTGGATCGCTATACGTCACAGGTGCACGAGGTGCGGGCATGACGAGCCGCGCGGCGGCGAAGCGGTACGCTCGCGCGCTGTTCGACGTGGCTCTCAAGGAAGCCGACGTCGAGAAGGCGCAGGACGATCTGCAGCAGTTTGCGGATCTCGTCAGCCACCACGAGGGTCTCTCCCATACGCTTGGCAATCCGGCCGTGCCCGCGGCGAAAAAGCGCGCCGTCGTTCAGGCGCTGCTCGATCGCGCCCGCGGCACCGCTCCCGTCGTCGCCAAGCTGATTCTGCTGCTGGCCGACCGGGATCGGCTGGCGCTGCTGCCGGACGTCGCGACGGCGTACCGCGAGCGGCTGATGGATCATCACAAGGTGATTCGCGGCGAGGTGACGACCGCGGTCCCGATCGCGCCGGAGAAAGTGCGCGCCCTTGAAGAGGGGCTGGGGCAGGCGACTGGACGCAGGGTTGTGCTCGACTCGCGTGTCGACCCTTCGATCATCGGCGGGGTCATCACCCGGATCGGCAGCACGGTATACGACGGCAGCATCACGACGCAGCTGCAGAGAATGAAAGAGGCGCTGACCGAAGTGGCGCAATGACCGCGCGCGAGCGACCCCGGCGCCGAGCCCCGCGAGCGCGTTGAGTATATGGAATGGATATAAGAGCTGAAGAAATCTCCAAGATCATTCGCGACCAGATCGGCAGCTATGCCGTCGACGTCGACGTCGCCGAAGTCGGCACGATCGTGTCGGTCGGGGACGGCATCGCGCGGGTGCACGGCGTCGAAAAGACGATGGCCGGCGAGATGCTCGAATTTCCGCACGGCATCTTTGGCATTGCGCTGAACCTGGAAGAGGACAGCGTCGGCACGGTGCTGCTCGGCGACTACTCGGAGATCCGCGAGGGAGACACGGTCAAGCGCACCGGCCGCATTATTTCCGTGCCGGTCGGCCAGGAGCTCGTGGGACGGGTCGTCAACGCGCTCGGTCAGCCGATCGACGGCAAGGGACCGATCGTGTCGAAGCAGGTGATGCCGATCGAACGTCTGGCGCCGGGCGTCGTCGACCGGCAGCCGGTGAAAGAGCCGCTGCAGACGGGCCTCAAGGCAATCGACGCGATGGTGCCGATCGGGCGCGGACAGCGCGAGTTGATCATCGGGGATCGGCAGACCGGCAAGACCGCGGTCGCGGTCGACGCGATCATCAACCAGAAGGGGCAGAACGTCATCTGCCTTTACAACGCGATCGGCCAGAAGCAATCCACGATCGCGCAGGTGGTGCGCACGCTCGAAGAGGCCGGCGCGATGGAGTACACGATTGTCGTCGCCGCGGGCGCCTCGGATCCGGCGCCGCTCCTGTACATCAGCCCCTACTCCGCGTGCACGATGGGCGAGTACTTCCGTGACAACGGCGGCCACGCGCTGTGCATCTACGACGATCTCTCGAAGCATGCGCAGGCGTATCGGGAGATCTCACTGCTGCTTCGCCGCCCCCCGGGACGCGAGGCGTACCCCGGGGACGTGTTCTACCTGCACTCGCGTCTGCTCGAACGCGCCGCGAAGCTGCGCAAGGAACAGGGCGGTGGATCGCTGACGGCGCTTCCGATCATCGAGACCCAGGCGGGCGACCTGTCGGCCTACATCCCGACGAACGTGATCTCGATCACCGACGGTCAGATCTTCCTCGAGTCGGACCTGTTTCACCAGGGCGTCAGGCCGGCCATCAACGTCGGCAACTCGGTCTCGCGCGTCGGCGGGTCCGCGCAGGTGAAGGCGATGCGGCAAGTCGCGGGCACGCTGCGGCTGGACCTCGCGCAGTACCGCGAGCTCGCAGCGTTCGCGCAGTTCGGATCGGATCTGGACAAGACGACGCTCAACCAGCTCAATCGCGGCCGCCGGCTCGTCGAAGTGCTGAAGCAGCCGCAGTATCAGCCGCTCGCGGTCGAGAAGCAGGTGATCATCATCTACGCGGCGACCAACGGGTATCTCGACCCGGTCCCCGTCGAATCGGTCCGCGCGTATGAATCCGAGCTGTACCGGTTCCTCGACACGCGCAAGGCGCAACTGCTCTCGTCGCTCTCCGACAAGAAGCAGATCGACGATGCGATCAAGGCAGATCTGAATCAGGCGCTGGAGGAGTTCGGGAAGGACTTCGCTGCCGCCAGGAAAACGGCGGCCGCGTGAGGGTGGCGACAGGCGCGAAGACATGCCCTCTCTTCTAGACATCCGGCGCCGTATCCGCGCGGTCAAATCGACGCAGCAGATTACGAAGGCGATGAAGATGGTCGCTGCGTCGCGCCTGCGGCGCGCACAGGAGCGCATTCAGCACGCGCGTCCGTTTGCGATCGAGATGCTGCGTGTCTTGAACAGCCTCGCATCGCGCGTGGATCCCTCGTCCCATCCGCTGCTCGACGAGCGCCGGGTCCCCCGCGCCGCGGGGAAGTCGCTGTTGTTCGTGATCACCGCGGATCGAGGGTTGTGCGGCAGCTTCAACACCAACGCGATCAAAGCGGCCAGCACGTTCATCGTCGAGGACGCCGCGCGTGAGGTCGCGCTGGGCCTGATCGGCCGCCGCGGCCGCGACTTCTTCGCGCGACGCGGATTCGAGGTCCGGTACGAGCAGGTGAACCTGTTCCAGGCGCTTCAGTACAGCCACGCGCAGGACATCGCGCGTGCGGCGATCGAAGAGTTCACGCAAGGGCGCGTCGACTCGGTGTACCTGATTTACAACGAATTCAAGTCGGTCATGCAGCAGCGGGTCGTGGTCGAACGCCTGCTGCCGATTCCGAGGCTCGAGATCCAGCCGACGACGCCGTCGCCCGGAGTGTACGTCGGGGCAGCGCCATCCATGCCGCAGACCGACTACCTGTACGAACCGACACCGGAGCTGTTGTTCGACACGCTGATCCCGCGTCACGTCGAGGTGCAGGCCTGGCGTGCGCTCCTCGAATCGAACGCGGCGTTCTACGCCGCGCAGATGACCGCGATGGATGCGGCGACGCGCAACTCGGCGGACATGATCGATCAGCTGACGTTGTACATGAACAAGGTGCGCCAGGCCGCGATCACCCGGGAAATTATTGAAGTGGTGTCGGGCGCCGAGGCACTGTAGTAACAGTCTGGTTCCGCCTGTAAGGCGGAAGCCACACGATAGAGAAGCCATGGAAACAGCAACTGCGACAGAGAAAGCCGGCACGGTCGCCGCACAGAAAATCGGCAAGGTGGTCCAGGTGATCGGCCCGGTGGTCGACCTCGAATTCGAGGGGGGCCACCTTCCGGCGATCTACAGCGCCGTCCGCATTCAGTCGGATCCCGGGGACAAGGGTGACCGGATCGATGTCGTTGCGGAAGTCGAGCAGCATCTCGGCGAGAACCGCGTGCGGACGGTTGCAATGAAGCCGACCGACGGGATGCGGCGCGGCATGCGGGCGATCGACACCGGTGCGCCGATCTCGATGCCGGTTGGATCCGCGACGCTCGGGCGCGTGATGAACGTGCTCGGCGAGCCCGTCGACTTCCCCGACCGTCCAATCAACTCCACCGAGCACTGGTCCATCCACCGGGAGGCGCCGCGCCTCGAAGAGCAGTCCACGGAACTGCAGATGTTCGAGACCGGCATCAAGGTCGTCGATCTGCTCGAGCCCTACCTGCGCGGCGGCAAGATCGGGCTGTTCGGCGGCGCGGGCGTCGGCAAGACCGTCATCATTCAGGAGCTCATACACAACGTCGCGATGAAGCACGGCGGCGTCTCGGTGTTCGCCGGCGTCGGCGAGCGGACGCGCGAGGGGAACGACCTCTGGCTCGAGTTCCAGGAGAGCGGCGTCATCAACATGAAGGAGCTCGAGAAGTCTCGAGCGGCGCTGGTCTACGGCCAGATGACGGAGCCGCCCGGCGCGCGCCTTCGGGTCGCGCTCAGCGGGTTGACGGTCGCCGAGTACTTCCGCGACGCCGAGAACAAGGACGTGCTCCTCTTCATCGACAACATCTTCCGCTTCACGCAGGCAGGCTCGGAAGTGTCGGCGCTGCTCGGGCGCATGCCGAGCGCCGTCGGCTACCAGCCGACGCTGCTGACCGAGATGGGCGAGCTGCAGGAGCGGATCACG
>Ga0136846_1212122_pt1 | contig 11495 bp, 6 predicted proteins | sample HopSoiMetagenom2_FD_96841 | JGI IMG/M metagenome (GOLD analysis project Ga0136846, IMG submission 96841) | Grasslands soil microbial communities from Hopland, California, USA - 2 Assembly 2016 (version 4) | ecosystem: Environmental > Terrestrial > Soil > Grasslands | place: USA: Hopland... | reverse complement strand
GTCGAAGACCAGGATGGTCTGTTCCTTGCTGCCCTTGTCGAGGCCGTAGGCCAGCGCCGCAGCAGTCGGTTCGTTGACGATGCGCAGCACGTTCAGACCGGCGATCTGGCCGGCCTCCTTGGTGGCCTGGCGCTGGGCGTCCTCGAAGTAGGCGGGGACTGTGATCACCGCATCGGTGATCTCGTCGCCCAGGTAGGACTCCGCGTCGCGCTTGAGCTTCTGCAGCACGCGCGCGCTGATCTCCTGGGCGGAGTACTTCTTGCCGTCGATGTCCGGCGTGCTCCAGCCGGTCCCGATGTGGCGCTTGACCGAACGCAAGGTCCGGTCGACGTTGGTGACCGCCTGGTTCTTGGCGGACTGACCGACCAACACCTCGCCGTTGCGCGCGAACGCCACGACCGAGGGCGTGGTCCGCGAACCCTCCGAGTTCGCGATGACCGTCGGCTCGCCGCCCTCGAGGACGGCGACGACCGAGTTGGTGGTCCCGAGGTCGATACCGACCGAACGAGCCATGGTGCTTCCTCCGTTGATACTGCGTTGGTACTGCGGGGAGTCTTGAGCTTGCTCGACTCAAGTTCTAGCGGCTCCGACGCGGATCGTCAAACCGAACCTGAGCCGGTACCGCTCAACTTGCTCATCCTGCCCAACGTGCGACCCCCACCGAATGTTCCGGAGGCCGCCGGCCGAATCGCGGCCGGACACGTACCCGGGTTCACCCCTTCCTGACGAGCCGTTTCGGCGAGATCACCGGATCGTGCGGAGAACCGGGCGCATTCACCCGTCAGTGCGGTGGTTGCGCGAGCCGGAGTGCCGCATCGGGCTGTACTAATCACCCACGGGCAGCAGATGAGGGCGGCACTCACCCGGCGCGGCACACCGCGCGTGACGGAACCGGTAGGGGAATCGGAGGGGCGGATGCGGATACTGCTGGTCTCCGACCTGCACCTGGACACCGCGTTCGGCTGGGCAGGGCCGGCGCTCGGCGAGGTGCTGCGGGCCAACCTGCGCGCGACGCTCGACCGGATCGCGGCACTGGCGCGCCAGTCGCGCGCCGAGGCGCTCCTGTGCGGAGGTGATCTCTTCGACCAGGCCCGCGCCACCCCGAAGACCCTCGACCATCTGCGGACCTCGTTCGCCGAGCTCGAGATCCCGGTGCACCTCACTCCAGGCGACGACGACTGGTACGGCCCGTCGAGCCCGTACCGGCAGGTCGACTGGTCGCCGAACGTCCACGTCTTCACCGAGGCCCGGCTCACCCCGGTCACCGTCGAGGAGGGCCTGACGCTCTGGGGCGCCGCGCACGACTCGCCCGCGAGCACCGGGGGCTTCCTCGACGGGTTCCGCGTGGACCGCTCGGGGGTCAACCTCGCCCTGTTCCACGGCTGCGAGACCGGCACGACCGCCGCCGCCGTGCCGTACGCGCCGTTCCGGGCCGAGCAGGTGGAGGCCGCCGGGCTGGACCACGCGCTGCTCGGGCACGTGCACACCCCCGTCGACCACGCGCAGTTCATGTACCCGGGCAATCCCTGCCCGCTCACGCCCGGCGAGACCGGACCGCGTGGCGCGGTCCTGGTCGCCGTGGGCGACGACGGCACGGTGGAGCGCACCCGCTACGACGTCGCAGGCGGCCGGGTGCACGAGGTCTCGGTGGACGTCACGGGCGCGAGCCGCTCGGCCGAGATGCGGGAGCGGGTCGAGGAGGCGGTGGCCGGCCTGGCCGGCGTCGTCCGCGTGACCGTCCACGGCGCGCTCGCCCCCTCGGTCGACCTCGCCGACCTCACGGGTCTCGGCCAGGACGACGCTGCGCACCTCGACGGGCTGGTGCTGCGCCAGGGACAGCTCGACCTCGGCCACGACCTCGACGCGCTGGCCGGCGAACGAACGGTGCGCGGGCAGTTCGTCCGTGACGTCCGCGCCGATTCCTCGCTCGACGAGGAGACCCGCACGCGGGTGCTGCTCGCCGGGCTGCGGGCCCTGGACGGGCGCACGCCCGAGCCGGCCGTCGGATAAGGAAAGGGGGCAGCCGTGCGGATCGAATCCGTCACCGCGCACGCCTTCGGGCCGCTCGCCGGGGAGACCTTGGCGTTGGCGCCGGGGCTGACCGTCGTCAGCGGGGTCAACGAGTCGGCGAAGTCGTCGTGGCACGCCGCGCTCTACGCAGCGCTGTGCGGCCGGAGCCGGGGCGCCGTCGCACCGACCCCGGAGGACCGCCGGCTGCTCGAGCGCTACAAGCCGTGGGACGGGTCGCCCTGGCTGGTGTCCGCGGTGGTCGTGCTCGACGACGGGCGCCGGGTGGAGATCTGCCAGGACCTCGACGGCACGGCCGGGAGCACCGTCGTCGAACTCGGCGACGAGGACGGCGACGGAGTCGTCGCGCGTACCGACATCACCTCGGAGATCCTCACCGCGGGCGGGCCGGACGCCAGCCGCTGGCTCGGCCTGGACCGCTCCGCGTTCGGTGCCGTCGCGCTGGTGAACCAGGCCGAGCACCGGGCGGTGCGCGACGCCGCCCACGGGCTGCAGCACTACCTGCTGCGGGCAGCCGAGAGCGCCCGTACCGGGGGTACGGCGGGGCCTGCGCTGGCCGCGCTCGACCGGTTCCAGCAGGAACGGCTCGGTCGTGAGGGCGGCAACCCCCTGCTGCTCGCCCAGGAGCGCGTGCGGCTCGCCCGCGAGGCGCGGGTGGTCGCCCGCCGGGGCCAGGAGCAGTACCTCGCCGGTCTGGCCGCCGCGTGCCGCAGGCGCAGCTCGACCGCGGACGACTCGGCACGGTTGCAGTCCGCCCAGGGGACGTTGCGCGGGCTGGAGGCGCTGCGCGACGCCGCCCGGGCGGCCGACGAGGCACGGGCGGCGGCCGAGCGGTCGCGCACCGAGCTGGCGGCGGCGACGGCGGCCTGCGAGGCGGCGGCCGCGCGGTCGGTCCGTGCCGCGGCGATGCCGACGGGCGTGCCGGAACAGAACTCCGGGCGCGTCGACGTCGACGCACTGCCCGACGAGACCGCATTGCTCGACGAGGTCGACTCCGCGCGCCACGCGTGGGACACCCGGCCCGTCCCGCCCCCCCTCGACGGACCCTGCACCCGGCAGCTGCGCCGCGAGCTCGCCGCGCTGCCCGACGGCGCCGACCCCGTAGTCCGGGCACTGGCCCAGCAGCACCGCGAGGCGGTCGACGCGATCGCGGCGCAGCCCGCGGCGCGTCCGGCCCCGCGCCCGTCGCCCGCGCCCGCCGAGGAACTGCGCCGGATCGCCGACGTCCTCACCGCCCCGGCCCCCCGGCTCGACGCGACGTCGGCGGGCGCGCCGGCGCTCGCCGAGCTGACGTCGGTCGTCGAGGCGGCGGAGACCCGGCAGCAGGAGACCACGGCCGCGGCGGAGGCCGCCGAGCAGGACGCGGCGGCAGCTGCGGAGCGCTACGAGCGGATGCGGGCGGCGGCGCCGATCGCCGGGGCCAAGCGGTCCGGCAAGGCGCGCGGCCGGCTCAAGGCCCTCGCGCTGACCGTGCTCGGCGTCGGCGTCGGGCTCGCCGCGCTGTACTTCGGCCTGCTCGCGGCGCTGGTCTTCAGCGCGATCGTCATCCTGCCCGTCGTCGTGTCGCTCCTGGCGGCCGTCGTCGTCGCGGTGCGCGCCATGCGCAAGCCCGGCAAGAAGCCGGGACAACCGCTCGTCGAAGACCTCGTCGGCGCGATCGTGACGGTGCGCGAGAAGAGGGCGGCGGCCACGCGGGCCCGCGACGAGGCGCGTGCGGCCGAGGAGCACCTCGCCGAGTGCCGCGCACAGCAGAAGGCCGCACAGCGGGGCGAGCGGCCGGACCCGGCGCGCCAGCAGGCACTCGACTGGTGCGCGGAGCACGGTCTGCGCGCGGACCCGGCGGCGCTGCGGGCGCTGGCGGACCGCACGGAGCAGCAGTCGGCATGGCACGACACGGAGCGGTCGCGGCTGGCGGCGGCCGTCGCCCGCACCGGCGACGAGCTGCGGGCGGCGCTGCGCGAGCGCGGGATCCTCGACGAGGGTTCGCCGCTGGAGCAGTTCGCACGGTACGAGGAGCAGTCGGGCGGCGCCGGTGCGCGCCGCGCGGAGCTGGAGCGGGCGCTCGCTGCGCGCATCGCCGCGGAGGAGACCGCGGCGCACGTCGTCGCCACCCGCCGCGACGCGGTCGCCCGCCTGCGTTCGGTGGCCGGCGCGGCCGGACTGGACTCGTCGGGCGAGCCGGAGACGCTGGTGGCGGCGCTCGACGGATGGCGCGCGACCCGGACCGCCCGCGGCGCCGTGGCGCTGGCCGAGCGGCCGCGGCCGCGCTTCGTCACCACCGACCCGACCACGAACGGCAACGGTGCAGCTCCCGAGCTCGCCACGTTGCTCGACGGCGGCCCCCCCGACGACCTGCGCGGCCGCGAGGAGGCGTTGCGGGCCGAGCGGGACGAGCGTCTGGCGCAGGCCTGGGCCGCCGACCTGGCCGCGTGCGAGGCGCGCCAGCGCCGCGACGAGCTCGCCACGGCGGCGGCGGTCGACCCCGTGCGGGCCGGCGACCGCTCCGTCGTCACCGCTCTCATCGAGGTGGCGCAGGCCGAGGTGCGGCGCGCCCGCGCAGCACTGGAGCAGCAGCCTGCGGCCCTGCCCGTTCCCGTCGAGGGGCCGGGTGTGGCCCGTGCGGACGAGGAGGTCGAGGCGGCCGAGGCCGAGCTGCGGCGCATCGAGCAGCTGCGCCGCACGACCGCACTGACCCGCCGGTTCCTCGCGCGGGCCCAGGAGCAGGCGCACCAGGACCTCGCGCCGGTGCTGGCGGCGACGCTGCGGACCTGGCTGCCGGCCGTGACCGGGGGGCGCTACGTCGACGCGACCGTCGACCCGGAGACCCTCGCGATCCAGGTCTACGGGTCGAGCGGCCGCTGGCGTCCGCTGGACCGGCTCTCGGCGGGCACGACCGACCAGGTCTACCTGCTGCTGCGGGTGGCGCTGGCCCAGCACCTGGCGACGACGGGCGAGACCTGCCCGCTGCTGCTGGACGGCGTGACGGCGCAGTCCGACGACGAGCGCACCCGGGAGATCCTCGACCTGCTGCTGCGGCTGGCCGCCGAGCGTCAGGTGGTGCTGTTCACCCAGGAGGAGACGGTGCTGCGCTGGGCCCGGGAGCACCTCGACGGCGACCGGCACCGCGTCCGGGAGCTCACCCGCCTCCCCGTCGCCTGAACTAGAGCGGGGCGGCGGGGCGGGGCTCGACGCGCCCGTCCGCCGCCCGCGGCAGCGGGTCGTCGATCGGGGCGAGGACCCTGTGCCGTTCCGGGTCGGGGATCGGCTGGTCCGCGGCGTCGTGGTACTCCAGCCGGCCCTCCGCGTCGAGGTCGGTCACGTAGCCGGCGGCCTGCAGCTGCTCCTCGTCGAGGTCGACGAGACGTTCCCAGCGGCTGGGCACGACCTTGTAGTCGGGCCAGGGCAGCTCGGCGTAGGCGTCGTGCAGGTCGGCCAGCAGGCCGACGAACACCTGCTGCCAGCGCAGCGGCATCGACTGGGCGAGCGAGCGGGGCACCACGAGGTGGTCGGCCGTGGCGCCACGGGCCGGGCGGTCGAGGTAGTCCTGCACCGGCGTCGTGGACGCCGGGAGGGACGGGTCGGGCATCGACGCTCCATCATCAGGCGCGGCTGTTGGGGGTCGTCCCGGGGCGCGTCGCGAGAGGCACCAGCTCGTTGTAGCCCCACGGGACCGGCCGCACCCGGACGGACTCGCCACTGTAGGGGGCCTCCACCATCTGCCCGTCACCCATGTACAGCATCACGTGGTGGATGGTCGCGGGGTCGTTCGGGTCGGTGGCGTAGAACAGCAGGTCGCCGGGCTGCGCCTGCTTGACCGGGACGTGGCCGCCCGCCTGGAACTGCTGCCACGACACCCGCGGCAGGTCGATCCCCGCCGCCTGGAAGGCGCGCAGCATGAGCCCGGAGCAGTCGTAGGTGTTGGGCCCGGTCGCCCCCCAGACGTAGGGCTTCCCGACCTCGGCGAGCGCGAAGCGGATCGCGTTGCCCGCCGCGCCCGCGGGCAACGTCGCCGTGTTCGGCCCGCACCCGGTGGGATCGGCGACGCCCGCGAGCTGGGAGACGAGCTCGGCGGCCAGCCCCTCCCACTTGGCGTAGGCGTCGGGGAAGGCCGAGCGCTGCACCGTCTGGGCCGCCACCGTCACCGGCAGCCGGTCCCAGTTCGGCACCTGCAGCAACTTGTCCAGGAAGATCGTGGTGCTGTAGACGGGGTCGAGGACCTGTGCCGGTGAGCCCCAGCCCTGCGACGGCCGCTGCTGGAACAACCCCAGCGAGTCGCGGTCGCCGTAGTTGATGTTGCGCAGGTCGGACTCCTGCTTGGCCGTGGCCAGCGCCACGAGCCACGCCCGCGGCGGCGCGCCCTTCTGCTTCGCCACCCCGATGATCGTCGTCGCGTTCTGCCGCTGCTCGGCGCTGAGGGTGGCGGCGGTGTCGCCCGACTGCCCACGTCCGGACTGCGTGGCCGACCGCAGTCCCGCGTCGCAGTAGCCGGGAATGAAACTCGCCCCGCCGCCGGTGCCGCCCTGGTACGCGAGGAATCCGAACACCAGGAAGATCACCAGCGCGCCGCCGACGGCCACCAGCGGCACGAGCAGGCGCAGCGGGCGCAGCAACCTCATGGCGCTCCCCCGGTCACGCCTTGTCGTAGCCGGCGACCCGCCAGCCGTCGTCGGTCAGCACCACCAGCACGTCGAGGGTCAGGGCGTTCGTCGGCACCGTCACCTGCACGGAGCGGGCCGCGACCTTGGTCGCCCGGGGCTCACCGGTGACGCGCGTGGCCGGAATGTTCGCCGGGTCCACGCCCACCAGCACGCCCAGGTACTCGTCGGTGGTGAACGGGCGCAGGCCGTCGACCCACTTCTGGGCCGGGACGCCCGGCGGATGGTCGACCCACGCCCCCGTCCACCGCGCTGCGACGGACAGCGCGGGGGAGGGAGCGGCCGACAACGGCAGGTTCCTCGGGGTGAGCGTGGCGACCGGCGGCAGGACGGTCGGGGCGGGCGGCGCGCCGGCCCCCGGTGCGGCGGGTTGAGCCGTCGCGGGGGCGTCGCTCGCGACCGTGGAGCCCCTGGTCCGTTCGCTGACGGCGCCGATCGCCGCAACGGCGCCGACCACCACGGCGAGCAGCAGCACCGCGCTGAGCCCGAGCCGCGCCGGCGAGCGCAACGGCCACTGCCAGAGCACGCGGTAGGCCGCGGAGCGACCCCTAGGCGTCCTGATCGGCACCGGGGCCCGTCCCTTCTCGCCGGCTCCGCTCAGTCACTCCCGCTCCCGCTGTAGGCGGGGCGGTTCCGGGTGGACCGGTAGATCCGGTAGACGGGCACGCCGTCGACGAGCTCGGCCGTGACCGGTCGCGCGCCGCCCGGGCGCAGCGGCACGGCGTCCGGCCTGCGGTAGATCACGCGGTCGTCGATCTCCCCGGAGTCGGCCCACCCGGGGAAGCCCGAGCCGGTGCCGACGCCGTCGGGTCCCGCGGGCAGAGCCGCACGGCGCGCGGCCGGGATGCTCGGCCGGGCGGGCGCCTCGACCTCCGTCCGCCGTCGCGACGTCCACGCGCCGGTGCCGGTCTGGTACGCCTGGGCCACGATCGGCGCCGCCTCGGGCCGCACGAAGTCGTGGCCGCCGACGCCCTCGGCCGAGGTTCGCCGCTCCTCCCACCAGCGCGACTGGCGGTCGTCGTTCGCCGCGCCGCGCACGCGCTGCCAGACCCGCGACATCGGCCCGGCGCCCGCGCCCGGCACGATCCCGCCGAACTGCTCGTTCGTCAGCGACACCATCGACACCAGCCGCCGGAACGGCCGGGCCACCGCCCACAGCACCACGGTGACCACCCCCGTGACCAGCAGCGCGAGCCACAGGTCGATGCCCGAACCGGGCCGGAACAGCGTGACGACCAGCAGCGCGTGCAGGCCCGCCAGCGCCCCGACGACGATCGTGTTGACGATCGCCGCGCCCGCCACCCGCAGCAGCGCCGGCAGGATCTCCGGCTTGAGCACGGCGACCACCGCGATCGCGGGTGCGGTCATCACCATCAGCCGCAGCAGCAGCAGCGCGGTGAGCACCAGGACCTTGCTGAGCAGCTGGAACAGCGCGATGCACGCGGCCTGGATCACGGCGAGGACGCCGACGCCGATCCGGCTGCCGGACTTGCCCTGGAAGTAGCTGTAGCGGTCGCCCATCTGACCGGCCACCGCGGCGAAGTCGGCCTTCTTCTGCTCCGCCAGCGCCGCGTTGTCGCGGCCCTCGGCCACCTCCTGCTTGGTGAAGGTCTGCGCGCGCAGCAGGTTCCGGCCGAGCTGCTGGGCCTGCGGGACGTCGGGCGACCCGAACTCGCCGCGCACCCAGTTGTCGTACACGACCCGATCGACCAGCACGGTGGGCAGCGTGTCGCGATCGCCGAGCCCGACCTGCGAGAGGAACCCCTCCTGCATCTGCGTCACGCCGTCGAGCAGCAGGCCGTCGGCGGCCTTCGCCCACTCGACGGGGGTCAGGTAGGCGGCCGACCCCACCATGAGCGCGGCGAGGGCGAACGCCACGCGCTGCGCCTGTTGAGCCAGGTCGCCCCGGATGGCGAGCACGAGGAGGACGACCGACAGCACGACCAGCGCGGGGCCGATCCACGTGGTGAAGACGGCCTCGTACATTGCCGACGTCGCGGCGCGGATCACGCCGTCGAGCGGCGCGAGCAGGTTGCCGCCTCCGGAGATCAGGTAGTGCGCCCAGTTGACTCCGCCCACGGCGAACTTCGCGATGTTGAAGGCCTGGTTGCCCAGCCACGTGTCGGTGGTCGAGGCCGGGTTGAAGGCCGTGCCGGCGCAGCCGAGGTCGTAGTTGTGCCACACCATGCCGGCGTAGCCGACCTCGTTGTAGACGCTGCCGGGTTCACCGGCGCTCAGGGTCGGCGGGTCCAGCGAGCCGACGAGCCCCGTGCCGGGCCGGTCAGGCTCAGGCGACTCCTTGCACTCCAGGCCCTGGGCGAACGCCGGCGTCCCGAGGAGCACGGACCCGGCGACCAGGCCGGTCACGATCAACAGCGCGACGCGCCGACGCGGCCGTTCCGGGTCCGCAGGCCGCCGCGCGCGCTGTACTTTGACGACGGCCTTGACGACCGCGACGAGCACCGCGGCCGCCAGCACCCCGAACACCGGCAGGCCGCTGGTCACCGCACGGCCCCACCATGGACCCGGTCGTCGCCCGGCGACCGGGAACCGGCCGGACCCGAACCGTTGCCGTTCCCCCGCGACCGTCCACCGTCGACCGCCAGGTCGTCCAGGTCGTCGAAGAGGTCGAGATCCTCGTCGTCGAGCAGCTCGGCCTCGGCCGCGGACAGCGGCGGCGGAGCGTGCCCGGCACCGTTGTGCGCGCGGACCGCGCGGCGCGCGGCCTCGGTACGCTCGTCCGACACCGCGCCCAGCGGAGCGGGCTCGTCCGGAGCCCGAAATGCCGCCGCCCCGGGTACACCGCGGACGGCGATGCGGTTGGCGTCCGGGTTCGTGTCGAGCGCCTCGCGCACGTGGTCCAGGTGCGGCGCCTCGAGGTCGATGCGGATCTTCTCGACGCCACCGTGCCCGTCGGCGAACACGAACTGCCGCGGCGTGTCGTCCGGCCGGTCGTCGTGGCGCGGCCGCGGGGACAGCGTGCCCAGCATCTGCTCGTAACCGACACCGGTCGGCACCCGCAGCAGCCGCAGCGCCTCGGTCTGGGCCTCTTCGTCGTCCGTCCGGCCGACGAACACGGCGTTGACCAGCGAGGCGAACCCGGACACCCGGAGCAGGTCGCCCGCGAGCTGGGAGGCGAACAGCGCCCGGACGTTGAACTTGCGGGAGTCGCGGGCCAGCCGGTCGATGAGGACCTTGCCCGTCGGCACCTGCGACAGGAAGTGCGTCTCGTCGAGCGCGACGCCCTTGCGCAGGTTGCGGTCGGCGTCGTAGATCGTGCGCTGGGTCAGCCACGACGCCAGGTTGAGCAGCTCGACGGCGAGCGACTCGGCGTCCGTCCACTCCTCGCGCGGGCTGCCCGGGCGCGGCAGCGACATCCCCTGCATGGTCAGCACCGTCAGCCGGTAGTCGCGGTCGGCCTGCCACGGGTCGTCCCTGCTGGTGTCCGGGAACAGCAGCGCGGCCTGCGGCAGCTCGCGGCGCTCCTCCAGGAAGTCGGCGACGACGCCCGCGTGCTCCTCGCCGTCGCGGGCGTGCCGGCGCAGGGTGTCGATGACCATGCCGGGATGGCGGTCCGGCGCGCCGCCCACCTCGCGGACGGCGCGCAGCAGCACGATGCGGGTGTGCGGCAGCCGGGCGACGTCGTAGGGCACCAGGCCGGTGAGCACGTCGAGCACCAGCCGGCGCCGGGTCGCCGCGGCCAGGGAGCGCTCCCGCCGCCACGCACGCTCGGGCTCGTCCTCGTCCGCGAAGTGGTCGGCCCGCGGCTCGGCCACGACCCGGTAGGGGTTGAGGATGCCGGGCTCGGCGCGCAGCAGGTTGATGTGGCGGGAGAACGGCGCCAGCTCGGGGAGACGGGTGAGTGCGGCCAGCGGCCCGGACGGGTCGAGCACCGTCCAGCGGGCGCCGGCACGCAGCGTCTTGTAGACGATCAGCCCGGTCAGGAACGACTTGCCCGACCCCAGGCCGCCGACCACCGCCGTCAGGCCGGACGCGCGCCGGACCTCCTGGGCGAGCCACGGGTCCCAGGCCACGGGGCGCCGGGTGGCGGTGCAGGTCTCGCCCAGCATGATGCCGCGGCGGTCGCCCACGCTGGCGGTGGCGGCGGGCACCGCGGCGGCGGCCCACATCACCGAACCGCGACGGCGGTAGGCCGTCGACGCCAGCGGTTCGCCGGGGATGAACTCGCGGGCGTAGCGGTACTGGGCCTCGGGGTGCTCGATCTGCACCTTCGGCCGGTAGAGCTCGAGCACCTGCTGGGCCCGGGAGACGGCCTCGGCCTCGTCGCGGCCCGACACCGCGATCCGCCACCAGCCGTAGAGCCGGGTGTTGAGCTGGGTCAGCCCGTTGGTCAGCTCGTCTTCGACCTCGAGCACCCGCTCGGCCTGCCGGGCCAGCGACATCGGCGGGTCGAGGTCGTGGTCGTGCGTGTAGTGCCGGATCTGGCTGCGCACCTTGCCCATCTGGCGCTGCAGCTCGCCGGCCACCTCCTCCGGGCGGCGCACGTAGATCCGCGCGGACCACTCGACCGGGAACGGCAGCCGGTCGCTGTGCTGCATCCACGGGTCGTCGACCTCGGGGATGCGCAGGCCGTCCATCAGCCCGACCGTCAGGACGGCGACGTTGCGCTGGACCGTCGCCGAGCGCAGCCTGCCGACGACCCGCACCGTCGGCGCGTAGGGCTCCTGGAACATGTCGACGCCGTCGGTGAACGCCGCGAGGTCCTCCGTGTCCCAGCGGGTGGCCGTCGAGGCGGCCGCCATCGTGCGCGGCGCGGGCAGGCCCAGCGAGCACGAGCGGTGCATCAGCCAG
>Ga0136846_1212115_pt1 | contig 11495 bp, 11 predicted proteins | sample HopSoiMetagenom2_FD_96841 | JGI IMG/M metagenome (GOLD analysis project Ga0136846, IMG submission 96841) | Grasslands soil microbial communities from Hopland, California, USA - 2 Assembly 2016 (version 4) | ecosystem: Environmental > Terrestrial > Soil > Grasslands | place: USA: Hopland... | reverse complement strand
GAGACCGGTCTGGCCACCGGCTACCGCAACGTCGGCGGCGTCATCGTGGCCCGCACCGAGGACCGGATGGTGCAGCTGAGGCGGACGGCGGCCAACGCGGCGGCGTACGACATGGACTGCGAGGTGGTCTCGCCCGAGCGGGCCCGCGAGCTGTGGCCGGTCATGCAGGTCGACGACCTGCTCGGGGCGCTGTGGCTGCCCGGCGACGGCAAGGTCAACCCGACCGACCTGACCCAGTCGCTGGCGAAGGGTGCTCGAACGGGCGGTGCGACCGTCGTCGAGAAGGTGCGGGTCACCGGCTTCGTCCTCGACGGCCGGCGCGTCACCGCTGTCGAGTCCGACCGAGGCCGGGTCGAGTGCGACGTCGTGGTCAGCTGCGCCGGCCAGTGGGCCAAGGCGCTGGGCGACCTGGTCGGCGTGACCGTCCCGCTGCACTCCTGCGAGCACTTCTACGTCGTCACCGAGGCCGTGGAGGGCACCAACCCTGAGCTACCGATCATGCGCGACCCGGACGGCTGGACCTACTTCAAGGAGGAGGTGGGCGGCCTGGTCGTCGGAGGCTTCGAGCCTCAGGCCAAGCCCTGGCGCTCGCCCGACGACCTGCCGTACCCCTTCGAGTTCCAGCTCCTCGACGAGGACTGGGAGCACTTCTCGGTGCTCATGGACGAGGCGGTGCACCGCGTGCCGGTGCTGGCCGAGACCGGGATCCGGAAGTTCTACAACGGCCCGGAGTCCTTCACCCCCGACAACCAGTTCCTGCTCGGCCGCGCTCCCGAGCTCGACAACTGCTTCGTCGGCTGCGGCTTCAACTCCGTCGGTATCGCCTCCGCGGGCGGCGCCGGCCGGGCGCTGGCCGAGTGGGTGGTCGAGGGCGAGCCGACCACCGACCTCACCGGGGTCGACGTACGCCGGTTCGCGCCGTTCCACGGCGACAACCGCTGGCTGCGCGCTCGGGTGGCCGAGGTCCTGGGTCTGCACTACGCCCTGCCGTGGCCCAACCGCGAGCCGGAGACCGCCCGCGACGTACGCCTGTCCCCGGTGCACGACCGCACCCGGGCCGCGGGCGCGGTGTTCGGCTCCAAAATGGGCTGGGAGCGGCCCAACGTCTTCGCCTCGGCCGTTGGGGCAGGTCTCGACTACTCCTGGGGCAAGCCGTCCTGGCTGGCCTGGTCGGCGGCCGAGCAGCGCGCCAGCCGCGAGGCGGTGGCGGTCTTCGACCAGACGTCGTTCTCCAAGTACGTCGTCTCGGGGCCTTCCGCGCTCCAAGCGCTGCAGTGGGTGTGCGCGGCGGACATCGACGTCCCGGTCGGCCACAGCGTCTACACGCCCTGGCTCAACGAGCACGGCCGCTACGAAGCCGACCTGACGGTGACCCGGGACAGCGACGACTGCTTCTGGGTGGTCTCGTCCTCCGCGACCACCGTGCGTGACCTCGACTGGCTGCGCCGCCAGGGCGGTGTCGACGCGGGTGACGTCACCGACGCGTTCGCGGTGCTGGGTGTGATGGGACCGGCCTCGCGCGAGCTGCTCGGCCGGCTGTCGTCCACCGACTGGTCCGACGAGGGCTTCCCGTTCGCCACCAGCCGCCCGGCGACAGTGGCCGGAGTTCCGCTGCGGGCCACCCGGATGACCTACGTCGGGGAGCTCGGTTGGGAGCTCACCGTTCCGGTGGCCGGCGCCGGGCCGGTCTACGACGCGCTGTTCGGCGAGGGCGCGGACCTGGGCATCTCGAACGCCGGCTACTACACGATCGACTCGCTCCGGCTCGAGAAGGGGTTCCGGGCCTTCCCGCGCGAGCTGTCGCCGGACTACACGCCCGTCGAGGCGGGCCTGGTCTTCGCGACGGCGCTCCGGGGCGACAAGCCGTTCCTCGGCCGGGCCGCGCTGGAGGAGCTGCGCGACCGGCTGGCCCAGGGTGGGCCGCGTCGTCGGCTGGTCTCCTTCGTGCTGGACGACCCGGGTCCGATGCTGTGGGGCGGCGAGCTCCTGCTGCGGGAGGGCCGGCCGACGGGTCAGGTGACGAGTGCTGCGTGGGGGGAGACGGTCGGCGCGTCGGTGGGGCTGGCCTACCTCCGCTCGGACGGCCCGGTTACCGCGGACTCCCTGTACGTCGGCGGCTTCGAGGTGGACGTGGCCGGCGAGCGGTTCGGCGTACGGCTGTCCCTCAAGGCACCATTGCCATAGGGCGTCTCGCGTCATGCCTGGCGGCGCCACATTTCGTGAGGAGACACGCCCTGATGCCCACGCCCGAGTACGTGCTGGCCCTGCGCGCGAAGATCGGCCACGACCTGCTGTGGATGCCGGGCGTCACCGCGGTCATCCGGCGCGGCGACGAGCTGCTGCTGGTCCAGCGCAGCGACAACGGCGCGTGGACGCCCGTCACCGGGATCGTCGACCCCGGTGAGGAGCCGGCGGTCTGCGCGGTTCGCGAGGCGATGGAGGAGACCGGCGTCGAGATCCGGGTGGACCGCCTGGCCTCGACGAGCGTGGGGGACGAGATCCTGTACCCGAACGGCGACCGGGCGGTCTACCTCGACCTCACCTTCGCCTGCACCTGGTTGTCGGGGGAGGCGCACGTCGCGGACGACGAGTCGACCGACGTGCGCTGGTGCCCGGTCACGGAGCTGCCGCCGATGGGACCGTGGATGTCGGAGCGGATCGAGGCAGCCCTGTCCGACGAGCGCGGGGCGCGCTTCCGGACGTGAGGTAGTTCCACGGCTGTGTCGGCGCCGCCGAGCCGGAAGCATGGAGCACATGTCCCTGACCCGCGAGGCCGAGAGAGCACGGCCCACGAACCCCGCGATCTGGCACGGCAGTCCCGACCTGGACCGGGCCAACGAGCTGAGCGCAGGCTCCGCCATCGGCCACCTCGGCATCGAGCTCACCGAGCTCGGCGTGGACCACCTGGTCGGTCGGATGCCGGTCGACCGCCGTACGCTCCAACCGTTCGGGATCCTGCACGGCGGCGCGTCGGTGCTCCTCGCCGAGACCCTGGTCAGCTGTGCGGCGACGTTCGTCGCCGCGCCCGGCAAGGCTTGCGTCGGCATGGAGATCAACGCCAACCACCTGCGACCCGTCACCTCCGGCTGGGTCACCGGCACCGCCCGGCCCATCTCCCTGGGCCGCCGCAGCCAGGTCTGGGAGGTCCGCATCGTCGACGGCGACGACAGGCTCGTGTGCATCTCACGGTGCACGATGGCGGTGATCGAGGCCTAGGCGCTAGCGCCGGTAGGTGCTGTCCGGCAGCATGTCCGGGCATCGACCCCCGGCAGTGGTGGCCAGCTCGAAGTGCCAGATCTCGTTCGCGAAGATCTGGCACAGCCCGTAGTCGCCCCCGTGCCGGCTGAGCCAGTCGTCGGCGTCGGTGGGACCTATGTCGACGGCGTCACCAGTGACGTGTGCCGACGAGTCGACCGTGGAGACGTAGCGGCGCGCCTCCTCCTCGCTCCCGTACTTGCGCACCGCTTCGTCGAACAGGCGCTGCTGGTGCGCGCGGCTGCGCCAGCCGCTGGTGATGACGAGCCTCACCCCGTCGTCCTGCGCTTCGCGGGCCGCCGTCCGGACGGCGTCGAGTAGGTCCGGGTCGAGGTGGCCGATCGTCGGTCGGTCGGTGTCGAAGCGGGTGTCGTGATCGCCGCTGGAGCGCACGTGGGCCAGGCCCTCCGGTGCTTGCTCGTCGGTGGCGCACCCGACGGCAGAGATGGCGACAAGCATGATCGCGGCCAGCGCGCGGTGGGGTCGGCGCAAGGGGTCGGGACTGGCGGGGCGTTCGGTCACCTCGGCAACGTAGGCAGCCGCGTGGCGACCGGACCTCCGTCGGAGGTGCCGGGCGCCGGCACCAGGGGTCAGCACTCGCGACCGTCTGCGCCTCTAACGTGGGGATCGTGACCCGTTGGCTTGTCGTGGTGGAGCGGGCTTGGGACGCGGCGCGACTGCGCCGGGGCGGCGTGCCGGACGACTTCCGGATCGAGGCGTACCTCGGGCACGGCGGACCGCAGGGCGTGGTTGTGCGCGGCCGGGTGGTCAACGACCCGCCGCCCACCGACGCGGAGGAGGGCGAAGGGGTGGGCTCGGCGCTACGTCGCACCTTGGGGTCGTTCTTCACCGATGAGCTCCCCGGCGTACCCCTGCGGGTGACGGTCGCGGATGCGATGGCCGACGTTGTCACCGACGAGGAGGGCTACTTCCTCGTCCGGCTGGCGCCCTCGGTGGGTGCGCTGACGGCTCCGTGGACGGTCGGTGAGATCGAGCTCGCCGGGCCGTACCGGGGTCTGACCGGTCACCACTCGGTACCGGTGGAAGTGCGGGTTCCCGAGCCCACCGCTCGCTTCGGCGTCATCTCCGACGTCGATGACACCATCCTCGAGACCGGGGTGCAGCGGATCGGGCACATGGTGCGGCAGACCTTCACCGGCTCGGCGCTGACCCGCACGCCGTTCCCCGGCGCAGCGGACCTCTACCGGGACCTGGCGGCGGACGGCAACCCGGTCTTCTACGTCTCCTCGAGCCCGTGGAACCTGCACGCTTTCCTCGTCGCGTTCCTGCGACACCGGGCCTTCCCGCTCGGTCCGGTGCTGCTGCGCGACCTGCTCGGCACCCCCTCAGGTCGAGAACCGAAGCACGTCCGGATCCACGAGATCCTCGAGCTGCACCCGGAGCTGCGCTTCGTGCTGCTCGGTGACTCGGGCGAGGAGGACCCGCAGATCTATGCCGACATCGTGCGGACCCACCCCGACCGGTTCCTGGCCGTCTACATCCGCGAGGTGCGGCTCGATCCCGGCGACGGCCGGGTGGAGAAGGTCACCGACGCCTGGGACATCGACGTCCCGTTCGTCCTGGCCGCCGACTCCGACGTCGTGCGCCGGCACGCCGAGCAGCTCGGACTGCTCACGGCGCAAACCTGAAGCGCCGGCCGGCCGCGTCGGGTCGGGGTCCCAAGGCTGCCTTGGGTGGCGTCGTTCGTGGTGCAGCCGTTCGGGCCGCTGGCCTACCAGCCGCTCAGGATGGCCCGGCTTCGCGGATCGTTGGGTGCAAGGCCCGAAATCGGCTCATCCGGCGGACTAGGCTCCCGACGAGTCCGCCTCTCGCGAAGGGACCGCCATGTCAGAGATCCCTGCCACGATGCGCCAGCTCCGGAGCCTGGTCACCCCGGGTGGGGAGCTGCGGCTGTCGGTGGAGACCGTGGACACACCCCGCCCGACGGACCGGGAGGTGCTGGTGCGGGTGGAGGCGGCGCCCATCAACCCCTCCGATCTGGGGTTGTTGCTGGCGCGGGCCGACGTTTCTCAGGCCGTCATGGGCGGATCAGCGGACGAGCCGATCCTGACGGCGCCGATCGCGGAGTCGGTCATGCGCTCCCTGGTGGCGAGGGTCGGCGAGGCGATGGCGGTCGGCAATGAAGGGGCCGGCGTGGTGGTGGCGGCTGGGGACTCGCCAGAGGCACAGGCGCTGCTGGGCCGGACCGTGGGGTTCCTCGGCGGGGCGACGTACGCCGAGTACTGCCTGGCCTCACCGCGGATGTGCCTGCCGCTGCCCGAGGGTGCGGACCCTGTTGCCGCGGCGTCGTCGTTCGTGAATCCGCTGACGGCGCTGGGGATGGTGGAGACGATGCGCCGCGAGGCGCACACCGGGCTGGTGCACACGGCCGCGGCGTCCAATCTCGGGCAGATGCTCAACCGGATCTGCCTGGCCGACGGTGTGCCCCTCGTCAGCATCGTCCGGCGTCCCGAGCAGGCCGCGTTGCTGCGGGGCTCCGACGCCATGCACGTCTGCGATTCCAGCGAGCCGACATTCGAGGTCGACCTGGTCGCGGCTCTGCAGGCCACCAGGGCGACCCTGGCGTTCGATGCTGTTGGCGGGGGGCCGTTGGTCGGCCAGATCCTCAACGCCATGGAGGCGGCCATCGTGCCGCGCGACGCGCCCTACAACCGCTACGGCAGCGACGTGCACAAGCAGGTCTACGTCTATGGCGCCCTGGACCCGAGGCCGATCGAGCTGCACCGCCGATTCGGCTTCTCCTGGGGCGTCGGAGGCTGGCTGCTCACGCCGTTTCTCTCGCGGACCAGCAAGGAGGACCTGGCCAGGCTGCGGCAGCGCGTCGCCGATGAGCTGACCACGACGTTCGCCAGTGACTACACGGACCAGATCTCGTTGCACGGGGCCCTGGACCCCGAAGCCCTTCAGCGCTGTGCCCGCCAGGCCACCGGCCAGAAGTTCCTGCTGCGACCGCACCGCTGACCCAACAGGGAACGAGACGGCCCAGGCAGTGCCGCGCGCCACTCGGACAATGAAGCGGAGTCGTCAGCCTGGTGCCGTCACTCGGTAGTGCCGGAACAACGCCTGGGCGACGCAGGCCGGGCGGTCTACTCCGTCGATCTCCACGAGCAGGTCGAGGGTGAGCTGCTCGCCACCGCCGAGGTCCGTGGCCTCTGCGATGTCGGCGCGCAGGCGGAAGCTCGACCCGACAAGAACAGGTGCGGGGAACCGAACACGGTTGTAGCCGTAGAACATCACGTCCTCGCCCGCGGCGAACCCGAGCAACGAGGCGAACAAGTGCGGAACCAGGCTCAGCGTGAGGTGGGCGTGGCCGATGGTGCCGCCGAACGCCCCACGGGCAGCCCGCTCGACGTCATTGTGCGCCCAGTGCCAGTCCCCGGCCGCTCGAGCAAAGGCATCCACCCGGTCCTGCTCCACCGCGAACCAGGGAGTTGGGCCCAAGGAGCGTCCCTGTAGTGCCAGGACCTCAGCCGTGTCGAGAACCTGCAAAGGGACGGTTTGAGCACTCACGAGTGGCCTCCTCACGGGCGGCTTCGATTCAGATTAGTGGCCGGGTAGCGCGACGACGTCCTCAGCTCACCCGAGCTAGGCGTCGGCGTCGCCGGGCGCGGTCGGCGGATCTCCACAGGCGAGTCGGCCACGGCGGCGAGTCCAGGCAGCCCCGCAGCTAGCCTTGGCCAATGCCGGTCCGGGTCGCGCATTACCTACGCGAGCGCGTGAACGCCTGGCGCAGCGGCTCGGTGCGGGCGCAGTGGACGGCGGCGGCGGTCGTGAGCGTGCTGATCGGCGCGTCGTTCCTGGTGTCGTTATTGAACCGCGGCTGGATGCCTCTGCCGGCGTACTTCCTGTGGCTGCTGTTGGCCAGGATCCTGCTCAGCTTCCGCCCACTGCTCGTCGTCGCGAGCCTCGACGCGGTGGCCGGCTCCCTCACGGTGGCTCTCCAGGAACACATGACCGCGATCTACGTCGTGAGCATCGTCGAGTTCCTCGCGGCGGTGGCGATCGTCGTCTACGTCGCCCAGCGCGCCCACAGCGACCTGCCGTCGACGCTGAGCGAGGCGCTCCTGGGAGACCTCAGGGACCGGCTGCAGGCACAGGGCCGGGTCCCGGAGCTTCCCGACGGATGGCACGCGCAGACCGCGATGCTCGCCGCGAACGGCGTGAACTACGCCGGTGACTTCCTGGTGGCCGACCTCAGCGACGACCGGCGGGCCCTGGAGCTGATCCTGGTCGATGTCTGCGGCAAGGGCATCGCGGCGGGGCCGGCGGCGCTGCAGTTCGCCGGCGCCCTCGGCGGCCTGCTCGGGGCACTCCCGTCCGAGGAGCTGTTCCGGGCCGCCAACAACTTCCTGCTCCGGCAGCACGACGACGAGGCCTTCGCCACCGCTGTCCACCTCCAGGTCGACCTGGTCGAGGGCACCTACCAGATCACCAGCGCCGGCCACCCGCCTGCGCTGCGCTGGGACGTCCCGTCGGGCGAGTGGGTCATCGACAACGCGCGGGGGACTGCGCTCGGCGTGCTGCCCGATCCCGAGCTGCACTCCAGCCAGGGCAAGCTGTTCGCCGGCGAGGCGCTGCTCTTCTACACCGACGGCGTGGTCGAGGCCCGCAGCAGCCCGATCGACGCCGGGATCGCCTGGCTCCAGCGCACCGCCCAGGACGCCATCGGGTCCGGCTTCGCCGGTGCCGCCGACCGGATCATCGCCCAGGTGGACCGCGGCGACGACGACCGTGCGGTGCTGATCCTCAACCGGGGGCCGGCGGCGCCGTCGGGATGAGTCGCCGGCTCAGCGCAGGTAGAGCTCCCGGATCACGTCCTCGATGTCCGGCTCCTGCACGGACAGGTCCGCGACGTCGTACGTCGCGACCACCGCGGCCACGATCGGCGCGGCCGATGCGTCCGCGGGGAAGGAGAGCCACTGCCGCGGCCCCTCGACCCGTTGCACGGTTGCCCCGGCCACGCTGATCGGCGGAGCCTCGTCGACGAGGTCGACCACCAGCGTGCGCGTGGAGCCGCCCTCCTGGTGCAGCCCGGCCAGGGAGCCGTCGTAGACCGCGGTGCCGTGGTCGATCACGACCACCCGACGGCAGAGCGCCTCGATGTCCTGCAGGTCGTGGGTGGTGAGCAGCAGCGTGGTGCCGCGCTCCGCGTTGAGTGTGCGCAGGAAGTCGCGGAGGCGCCCCTTGCTCACCACGTCGAGGCCGATGGTGGGCTCGTCGAGATAGAGGATCTCGGGGTCGTGCAGGAGCGCGGCCGTGATGTCGCCGCGCATCCGCTGGCCCAGGCTGAGCTGGCGGACCGGCGTGTGCAGCAGGTCGCCGAGGGCGAGCAGCTCGGTGAACTCCGCCAGGTTGGCGCGGTGCCGCTCCGGGTCGGTGCGGTAGACCTTCTGGAGCAGGTCGAAGGAGTCCTTGAGCGGGAGGTCCCACCAGAGCGTGGTGCGCTGGCCGAAGACCACGCCGATGCGCCGGGCCAGCTGGGTGCGCTTCCGGCTGGGATCGACACCGGCCACCCGGATCGACCCCGAGGTCGGGACGAGGATGCCGGTGAGCATCTTGATGGTGGTCGACTTCCCGGCGCCGTTCGGGCCGATGTAGCCGACCATCTCGCCGGCCTCGATGCTCAGCGACAGATCCGTGACGGCCTCGACCGGCGCACGGCCGCGCACCTTGAACGTGCGGCTCAGGTCGGAGACCTCGATCAGCGCCATTGCCCTAGGACCCCGTCGACCGGTACTGCCGCACGCCGGTGCGCCACACGAGCATCGTCACGGCCACCAGCGCCGCCGCGACGACCGGCGACAGCCACTGCGTCCAGGCCGGGTAGCCGAGCGGGTCCTCGCGGCCCAGGACGTACAGGCTCGGGTACCAGTTCACGAACGCCAGCGGCAGCACGAACGTCATCGCCTTGAGCACCTCGCTCGGGAACACGGTGAGCGGGTAGGACGTGACCGTGTTGCCGCCGTAGGTGAAGGCGTTGGCGACCTCCGCCGAGTCGATGGTCCAGAACTGGATGCAGGCCAGCGCGACGAACACCGCGGTGAAGATCACCGTGGCCGCGACCAGCATCAGCACGGTGAGCAGCACCCGCGAGGGCGTCCAGTCGACGTAGGTGCAGGCCCAACCCAGGACGAGCCCCGCCTGGGCCACCCGGGAGAGCCTGCGCAGCGCGAACTCGTCCGCGCAGACCTGGACCAGCAGCGGCACCGGCCGGACCAGCATCTGGTCCAGCTTCCCGAGCCGGATCATCTGGCCGAGCCGTTCGATCCGGCCGACGAGGAGATCCGCGATGGCGAAGGCGACCCCGCTGCCGCCGTAGAGGAAGGCGACCTCGTGCAGGCTGAAGCCGCCGAGGTTGTCGATGTTCTGGAACAGGATCCAGATGCCCACGAACTCCACCCCGGTGATGAGGAAGCCGCCGATCACGAGCATCCACCACGACACGGGATAGGCCCGCGAGGCCCGCACCCAGAGCGCCGAGATCTGGACGTATCGCGTGAGCGCCTCAACCACCCTGGACCACCACCTTGCGCTCGGCCACACCGAGCAGCAGCCGGCATCCCGCGAGCAGGAGCACGCTCCAGACGGCCTGCAGGGCGAGGACCCCGAGGAGGGCCCAGCCCTGGTCCTTGCCCAGCCACAGGTCGGCGGGCGCCTGGAGGTACGACGCCCAGGGCAGCGCCCGGGCCAGTACGCCGAACCAGCCCGGGAACAGCACCAGCGGCACGGTGAGGCCGCTGAAGAACACCGCCGCCGCGCTCATGAGGACCTGCGTGCCCTGGTCGTCCAGGATCCAGAACGCCGACATCGCCACGAGGAACCGGATCGCGAAGCTGACCAGCAGGGCCAGCAGCACGCTCACGAAGAACGCCACCCACACCAGCGGTCCGGCCGGGTAGCGCAGGTCGAAGAGGACCGCACCGACCACCGTCGGCGCCAGCCCGCGGCTGACCAGGTGGAACGCCGCGCGACCCACGTCGGCCGCGAGGTACCAGCCGAGGATCCCGACCGGACGGTAGAAGTCGAGGGCCACGTCGCCGGTCTTGATCCGCGTGGCCAGGTCGGTCGGAGAGCCGCCGCCCCACATGGCGACCGTCATGATCATGGCCTGCCCGAGCCAGACGTAGGTGACGGCGTCCCGGACGTCGTACCCTCCGGCGTCCGGGTTCTGCTTCCAGACCGCGATGAGCACCAGCGCGTTGATGGCTCCGAAGACGCAGTTGGTGAAGATCCCGGCCAGGGTCGCGGCGGTGTAGGTCGAGTAGCGGCGGAAGGAGCGCGTCGCGATGGCGACGTGCAGGCTCCCCTGAATCACTGGCGCGAGGCTACCCGCGCGACCAGTAGGGCGGCGACGAAGGCCCCGCAGGACCCGAGGGTCAGGTCACCGAGGGTGTCCTCGTACGCCGTGTCCAGCTCGGTGCCGTGGCGGATGAACGTGTACCACTCGCCGAGCTCCCACCCGAGCGCGAGCAGGCAGCCCAGCCCGGTGACCACCAGCAGCTGCACCCACCGCGGTGCCACGTCGAGGGCAATGATCAGCCCGATCCCGGACAGCAGGAAGAACCAGTTCACGAGGTGGTTCAGGTCGTCCCACCAGGTGATGCTGTCGTAGAGGTCGAGGCTGTTCCCGGTCGTGTCGACCAGGAAGCCCAGCATGACCAGCGCGAACGCGACGTAGGGCGGCTCCTTCTCCGGGTGCCGACGGCCGACCGTCAGCCACCAGATCGCCGGCACCAGCAGCATCATCACCGGGTACGCCGCCAGCCGCGCCCCGAACGCCTTGTCCGCGAACCGCTCGATCCCGGGCACGAACGTCGCCACCGCGAGCTGCGCGACGGTGGCCACCAGCACGAGCGCCGGCAGCCAGATCCATCGGTGCCGGGCGCGCTCCACGGAAGGCATCCTGCCCGAGGGCCGAACGGACAGGAGCGACCCGCCCTCACCCGGATGGGCTGAGCCGCTCGGGTCACGACCTGGCTCCGAGGTGCCATTCACCTGCCATTGCCACGTCCCGGCGGTCACACCATGCATAGCCTGCCGCACGGGTCGTCCTGGAGAGGGCGACGTTCGGGGTGAGGAGACGCTCGCAATGAACACGCCAGAGGGTTGGTACCCGGACGCGCAGGACCAGACGAAGCTGCGCTACTGGAACGGGACGAGGTGGACCGACTACACCGCTCCGGCCGAGGTCAAGGGACAACCGTCCCAGCTCGGCGCAG
>Ga0136846_1242435_pt1 | contig 11496 bp, 10 predicted proteins | sample HopSoiMetagenom2_FD_96841 | JGI IMG/M metagenome (GOLD analysis project Ga0136846, IMG submission 96841) | Grasslands soil microbial communities from Hopland, California, USA - 2 Assembly 2016 (version 4) | ecosystem: Environmental > Terrestrial > Soil > Grasslands | place: USA: Hopland... | reverse complement strand
GACCACCACGCTCCGGCGGCCAGGAGGCCGAGCGCCGCCAGGCCGGCGTAGGCGCCCGGCCGGACGTCGACGGCGGCGTTCGGCGCGCCGATGCCCAGGCCGGCTCGGTGAGCACTCGGACCAGGAGCAGAAGGAAGGTCACCGCCGTGGCCGCGACACCCAGCACGCCCGCCGTCACGCTCTGCGCCTCGGGGCCGCGGACCGTGGCGACCGCCAGCCACACGCCCAGGGCGACGCACACCAGCAGCACGGCGACGTGGGGCCGGCCCAGGGACGTCCAGCCGTCGTCGGGCACCGCCACCGGCGCGTACCCCGTCGCCCCCCGCGGGACGGCGACCTGCAGGCCGAACCACTCGCCGAACAGCGCGCCGAGCAGGCCGGCGCCGCCCGCCAGGGCCAGCCACTCCCCAGCGTGCAGCCGCCGCACGCTCACGCCGGGACGCCCGCGGCCGCCTCGGCCGCCAGCAGCGTGTTGCGCAGCAGGCAGGCGATCGTCATCGGCCCCACGCCGCCGGGCACGGGCGTGATCGCGCTCGCCACCTCGCGCGCCTCGGCGAAGGCCACGTCGCCCACGAGGGCGGGGGGGTCCGATTGCGTGCGGTTCATCCCGACGTCGATCACCACCGCGCCCGGCTTGATCCAGTCGCCGCGGACCATCTCGCCGCGGCCGACCGCGGCGACGAGCACGTCCGCGCGCCGGCACACGCCCGGCAGGTCGCGGGTGCGCGAGTGGCAGACGGTGACGGTCGCGTTGGCGGCGAGCAGCAGCTGGGCCATCGGCTTGCCGAAGAGGTTCGAGCGCCCGATCACGACCGCCTCCGCCCCCTCGAGGCGGACGCCGGCCCGCTCGAGCAGCAGCATCACGCCGACCGGTGTGGAGGGACGCAGCCCGGGGCGCCCGAGCGCCAGCAGCCCGGCGCTCACCGGCGTGAGCCCGTCGACGTCCTTGCCCGGATCGACGAGGCCCGTCAGCTCCACCCCGTCGAGGTGTCCGGGCACCGGCAGCTGGACGATGATCCCGTGGACGGCGTCGTCGGCGTTGAGGCGGTCGATGAGCGCGATGACCTCGCCGGCCGGCGCGTCGGCGGGCAGGCGGTGGTCGAAGCCCTCCATGCCCACCTCGCGCGAGGCTCGCTGCTTGCCGGCCACGTAGACGGCGCTGGCCGGGTCGTCGCCGATGAGCACGGTCGCGAGCCCCGGCCGGCGCCCGCCGCGCCCCGTGAAGGCCTCGACCTCGCTCGCGACCTGCGCGCGGACCTCGGCCGCCGCGGCCCTGCCATCGATGATCTGCGCGGCCATCGCGCGCGGACGCTACCGCTTCGTGATCGGGGCGTACTCGGCCATGAGCTTGCGCTCCGAGCCGTCGCCCGCGAAGCGCACGACGACGATGCCGCCGGGCTCCACGCCGGTCACGACGCCGTCGCCGAACGCCGCGTGGACGACGTCGTCGCCGAGCCGGAAGTCCGCGCTCGGCGCGTCACGCGCCTGAGCCGCCGCCCACGAGGTCACGGCCCGCGGGCGCGTCGCCGTGCCCGTCGTGCCCCAGGCCGCGCCGCCGGCCCCGAAGCCGCCCACCGACGCACCCTCGCGGTCGACGAGGTCGGGCGGCAACTCGGCCAGGAAGCGGCTGGGGAGGGTGTAGCCGGCCGCGCCGAAGATGTTGCGGCGGCGCGCGTAGGTGAAGGTCAGGTCGCGCATCGCGCGCGTAATGCCGACGTAGCACAGGCGCCGCTCCTCCTCGAGCGAGCCCTCGTCGATCGAGCGCGAGTGCGGGAAGACCCCCTCCTCGGCCCCGATGATGAACACGACGGGGTACTCGAGGCCCTTCGCGTTGTGCAGTGTCATCAGGGTCACGAGGCCCTCGTCGTCGCGGCGGTCGTCCGCCTCGGCGACCAGCGCCGTCTGCTGCAGGAAGACGTCCAGGGTGTCCTGGTCGGCCTCGGCCCCGGCGTCGAACTCGCGCGCCGCCTCGACGAGCTGCTCGAGGTTCTCCAGGCGGCCCTGCGCCTCGATCGTCCGCTCGGCCTCCAGCCAGTCGCGGTAGCCGCTCTCGTCGAGCACCGCGTCGAGCAGGTCGCCGACCGGCACGCTCTGCCGCACCCGCTCGCGCAGCGAGGTCATCGTGGCCATGAAGCGCTCCAGCGCGCGCACGGCGGCCGTGCCCAGGCCGGGCACGCCGGCCGCCCCGGCCGCCGCCTCCCAGACCGGGATGCCCATCGTGTCGGCGTGGGCCAGCACCCGCGACAGCGAGGTCTGGCCGATCCCGCGCTTGGGCGAGTTGACGATGCGCGTGAAGGACACGACGTCCTGCGGGTTGGCCAGGACGGTCAGGTAGGCCATCGCGTCCTTGATCTCCGCGCGCTCGTAGAACTTCGTGCCCCCGATGACCTGATAGCCGATCTCACGGCGCACCAGCGTGTCCTCGAGCACGCGCGACTGCGCGTTCGTGCGGTAGAAGACGGCGATCTCCGAGCGGCCGGTCCCCTCGTCGACCATCCGCTCGATCTCGCCGACGACGTAGCGCGCCTCGGCGTACTCGTCGTCGAGCTCGCGGACGCGGATCGCATCGCCCTCGCCGAGCTCCGTCCACAGGTGCTTGGCCATCTGGCCGCGGTTGTGGGCCAGGACGGCGTTCGCCGCGCTGAGGATCGTCTGCGTCGAGCGGTAGTTCTGCTCGAGGCGCACGACGGTGGCGTCCGGGAAGTCCTCCTGGAAGTGCAGGATGTTGCGGATGTCGGCGCCGCGGAAGCCGTAGATCGCCTGGCCGTCGTCGCCGACCGTCATGAGGTTGCGCGGCGAGGGACGGCCCGGCGTCCCCACGACCAGCAGCTGCAGCAGCCGGTACTGCGCGTGGTTGGTGTCCTGGTACTCGTCGACCAGGACGTGGCGGAAGGCGGCGCCGTAGCGCGCCCGCACCTCGGGGAAGAGCTCGAGGACGTTGACCGTCCGCACCAGGAGGTCGTCGAAGTCCATCGCGTTCATCCGATGCAGGTCGCGCTCGTAGAGCTCGAAGGCGTCGGCCACCGTCTGCTCGAAGTACGAGCCCACCAGCTCGCGGTAGGCCGCCGCGTCGCGGAGCTTGTTCTTGGCGTCCGAGATCTGGTGGTGGATGGCGGCCGGCGCGAAGCGCTTGGGATCGACCCCGAGCTCGTCGAGGCAGCGCTTGACCAGCCGACGGGCGTCGGCCTGGTCGTAGATCGTGAACTGGCGCGTGTAGCCCAGGCGCGGCGCCTCGGAGCGCAGGATGCGCGCGCAGGCCGAGTGGAAGGTCATCACCCACATGCCCCGCGTCGAGTGGCCGAGGAGCAGCTCGACCCGCTCGCGCATCTCCTGCGCGGCCTTGTTCGTGAAGGTGATCGCCAGGATCTCGCCGGTCCGGGCCCCACCGGTGTGCACGAGGTAGGCGACGCGGTGGGTCAGCACGCGCGTCTTGCCCGATCCGGCACCGGCCAGGACGAGCAGCGGCCCCGAGGGATGGGTGACGGCCTCCCGCTGCGGCGGGTTGAGGCCCGCCAGCAGCTGGGCGATGCGGTCGGTCGCGGGCTGTGCGGGCACCGTCCCTGGAGCATAGGCGGCGCCCCGGCGGCCCCCGTCGGCCCGCCCAACGGTCCATCGCGCCGTCGTCCGCCATCCGTCCACCGCTCGGCGGAGCCGGTCGCGGCCGGGCCGAGCGCGGCCGATGGGGCGACATATGGCTCCCCGCGCGCTGTCGCTCGCCGTCGCCGTCGCCGTCGCGCTCGTCCTCGCCCTCGGCGAGGACCCAGCGCCGGCCCGAGCCGCCTCCTGTGCGGGCGCCGCGGGCGCCGCGCAGAGCGCCGGCGCGAGCCTCGTGCGGCGCGCCGTCGTCTGCCTGGTCAACGCGCAGCGGCGCCGTCGCGGGCTGCACCCCGTCCGCGCCAACGACAAGCTCACGCGCGCGGCGGAGCGGCACTCGGGGGACATGGTCCGGCGCGCCTTCTTCGACCACATCTCGCCGAGCGGGAGCACGCTCACCTCGCGCGTCCGGGGCACAGGCTATCTGCGCGGCTCGCGCAGCTGGGCGCTCGGCGAGGCGATCGCCTGGGGCAGCGCGTGGATGGCCAGCCCGGCCGCGATCGTCGACGGGTGGATGGGCAGCCCGCCGCACCGGGCGATCCTGCTCGGGCGCAGCTTCCGCGACGTCGGCGTCGGCGTGGCGAGCGGCACGCCGGGCACCGGCGGTGACGGCGCGACCTTCACGCTCGACGCGGGCCGCCACTGACGGTCGCCACGCGGCCACCCCTGCTCGCCGCCGCTCTCGCCTCCCCGCCGGGCCCGGTTCATCTACCGTCGCCGGGATGGCGCTCCCCGACGAGGTCCGGCGCGCGTGCGCCGCGATCGCCCGCAGCCCGCGCCGGGTGCAGATCGACCTCGGCGCGCTGCCGCGCATCGAGCCCGGCCCGCCGCCCGCGCTGGACCCCGAGCGCCATTACCTGGACGGCTCGGAGGCCGGCGTCGCCTCCTACCTGCTGACGCTCGACACGATCAACTTCGGCTCCGGGTGGTGGCCGACCCTGCGCAAGCGGGAGGTGGCCGGGCGGCCCGTCTCCGGATACTTCACGGTCGCCTGGGCGCTGGCCGACCGCTTCCGCGCCCATGGGCCGTGGACCAACGCCCAGCTGCGGGCGCTGCGCGCCGACGAGATCGCCGCGGTCATCGGCCAGTCGCGCGACCACGAGCTGATGGGCCTGTTCGCCCAGGCGCTGCGCCAGCTCGGCGCCTTCCTCGCCGAGCGGTCGGCCCTCGACCTCGTCGACGCGGCCGGCGGGTCCGCCGTGCGGCTGGCCGAGGCGCTGGCCGGTGGGATGGCGATGTACGACGACCGCGGCTTCTACAAGCGCGCGCAGATCGTGCCGAGCGACCTGGCGCTGGCCGGCGTCGCGCACTTTCACGACCTGCACCGCCTGACGATCTTCGCCGACAACCTCGTCCCCCACGTCCTGCGCGTCGACGGCGTCCTGCGCTACGAGCCGGGCCTGGCCGAGCACATCGACGCCGGCCGGCTGCTGCCCGCCGGAGGGCCGGAGCGCGAGATCCGCGCCTGCGCGGTGCACGCGGCCCGGGCGATCGCGCAGCGCCTGCGCGTCGACGAGCAGACCCTCGACCGCTGGCTGTGGAATCGCGGCCGCCAACCGCGCTACAAGGCGATCCCGCGGCACCGCTGCCGCACCGTCTTCTACTGACGCGCGTCGTCGTGGGAGGATCGAGGAGCGGGAGATGGACCACCTCGAGATCGTCCTCGTCACGCTCCTCATCGCGGTCACCGGCCTCGGCGCGCTGGCCAGCCGCATCGGCATCCCCTACCCGATCCTGCTGGTCCTCGGCGGCCTGGTCCTCGGCTTCGTCCCCGGGATCCCGGACGTCGAGCTCGAGCCCGAGCTCGTGCTGGTCGTGTTCCTGCCGCCGCTGCTCTACGGCGCGGCGTTCTTCACCGGCCTGCGGGAGCTGCGCGCCGACGCACGCGCGATCACGCTGCTCTCGGTCGGCCTCGTGCTGGCGACCACGGTCAGCGTGGCCTTCACCGTGCACGCGCTCGTCACCGGGCTGCCGTGGGACGCGTGCTTCGCGCTGGGGGCGATCGTGGCCCCGACCGATCCGGTCGCAGCCACCGAGATCTCGCGGCGCCTGGCCGTCCCGCGCCGGCTGATCGCGGTCATCGAGGGGGAGAGCCTCGTCAACGACGCGTCCGCGCTCGTGGCTTACAAGACGGCCGTCGCCGCGATCACCACCGGCTCGTTCTCGCTCCTGGAGGCGGGCGGGCGGTTCCTGCTCGCCGCCGCCGGCGGCGTGGCGATCGGGTACGTCGTCGCCCGCGTGATCGCGGCGATCCGCCGGCGCCTGGACGATCCGACCATCTCGGTGACGATCTCGCTGCTCAGCGGCTACGCCGCCTACATCCCCGCCGAGGCCGTGGGAGCGTCGGGGGTGGTCGCCGCCGTCACGACCGGCATCGCCATGGGCTGGTGGGCCCCGACCATCGTCTCGCCGCTCGTGCGCCAGCAGGGGTTCGCCTTCTGGACGCTGCTGACCTTCCTGGTCAACGCGACCCTCTTCGTCCTCGTCGGCCTGCAGTTGCCCTCGATCCTCCACGGGCTGAGCGGCGAGTCGCCCGCGTGGCTGATCGGTACGGCGACGGTCGTGGCCGCGGTGGTCACCGGCACACGCCTCCTGTGGTTGTTCACGACGCCCTACGTCATCCGCGCGCTGGACCGCCGCCCGAGTCAGCGCGAGCGGCGCGAGGGGTGGCGCGGGCGCGTGGTCAGCGCGTGGTCGGGCATGCGCGGCGCCGTCTCGCTGGCGGCCGCGCTGGCGCTGCCCGCCGAGACCCCCCAGCGCGACCTGCTGGTCTTCCTGACCTTCGGCGTCATCTTCGCCACGCTCGTGCTGCAAGGCCTGACCCTGCCCGCGCTCATCCGCTTCCTCGATGTGCACGAGGACGGCACCGACGAGCAGCGCGAGGAACTCAAGGCCCGCCTGGTCGCCACCCAGGCGGCGATCGCGCGGATCGACGATCTGGCCGTCGAGCCCTGGACGCGCGACGACACCGTCGACCGGATGCGCCGGATGTACGACTACCGCCGCCGGCGGCTGAAGGCGCGGGCCGGCAAGATCGAGGACGACGGCTACGAGGACCGGTCGATCGCCTATCAGACGATGGTGCGCGAGGTGCTCGAGGCCCAGCGCGCGGCCATCGTGGCCCTGCGCAACGAGGGCACCATCTCCAACGACGTGATGCACCGCATCGAGCGCGAGCTCGACCTCGAGGACCAGCGGCTGGAGATCTGAGGCCGATCAGCCGCCGGCCGGGTTGCGCCCGCGCCGCGGCGACAGCGGCCGCACCTCGGCCGACCGCGACTGCTCGGTGGACGCCCGCGCCTCGTCGAGGCGGCCCTCGGCCAGCTCGGCGACCGCCCGCTCCAGCGCGTCGATCCGCCCCGCCAGCCCGCGCAGGGCGTCGGCGACCGGATCGGGCAGGTGCACCCAGTCGGCGTCGGGCCCCTCGGGGCGGACACCGTCGACGCGCACGACGTGCCCGGGGTTGCCGACGACCGTGCTGTTCGGGGGCACATCGGTCACGACGACCGAGTTCGCGCCCACCTTCGCCCCGTGCCCGACCTCGATCGGGCCGAGCAGATTCGCCCCCGAGCCGATCGTGACGTTGTCGCCGACCGTCGGGTGCCGCTTGCCCGTCGCGAATCCGGTCCCGCCGAGCGTGACGCCCTGGTAGAGCGTCACGTCCTCGCCGATCGCTGCGGTCTCGCCCACGACCACGCCGCTGCCGTGGTCGATGAAGAGCCCCCTGCCGATCTCCGCCGCCGGGTGGATCTCGACGCCGGTGACCGCGCGGCTCACCGCCGCCAGCGCGCCGGGGAGCACGGGGACGCCCGCGCCGCGCAGCGCGTGCGCGACACGGTGCGCGAGGAGCGCGTGCACCCCGGGCCACAGCGCGAGGACCTCGAGCGAGGAGACCCCGCGCGCCGCGGGGTCGCGCTGGTGGACGGCCGCCACGTCGCGCCGGATCTCGGCGGCGACCCGTCCGACGGTCCTCAGCCCCAGCATCGCGGGCAAGCGTAGTGGCCCTCGGCGCGCGAGCGTCGCCTGGCGCGGGACGAAGGCGCACCGCTCGACGACCGGGACCGGTTCGGCGCCATCACGCGTCGTCGATCCGGGCCGCTCGCGCCGCCGTTTGCCCCCCACCGACAGACGGCCGGCCGTCGAGGCGCGGGTACCTGGCAGAGCGCCACCCGAATCGGCCAACGCTGCGTCCCACAGCGCTACCCGCCGCTCAGCCGCGCCCGTTGCGCGCGGGCGGGGCGAAGAAGGGCGTCGAGACGTAGCGCTCGCCGGAGTCCGGCAGGATGGCGACGATGCGCTTGCCGCGCGACTGCGGCCGGCGGGCGACCTCCAGCGCGCCCCAGATCGCCGCGCCGCACGACATGCCGGCGAGCACGCCCTCGCGCCGGGCCAGCGCCCAGGCCAGCCTGATCGCCTCCTCGTCGGGGCACCGCACCACCTCGTCCAGCAATTCCATGTTCAGGACGGGCGGCACGAATCCGGCGCCGATGCCCTGGATCCGATGCGGCCCTGCCGCTCCGCCGGACAGGACGGGCGACTCGGCGGGCTCCACCGCGACGACCTGCGCCCTGGGGTTGCGCTCCTTGAGCACCTCGCCGACGCCGGTGATCGTCCCACCCGTGCCGACGCCCGCCACGAGCACGTCGACGCGGCCGTCCAGGTCGCCCAGGATCTCCACGGCCGTCGTGCGCCGGTGGACCTCGGGGTTGGCCGGGTTCGAGAACTGGTCGGGCAGGAAGGCGTCGTCGCGGGTGGCCAGCGCGCGCGCGGCGTCGACGGCCTCGTTCATGCCGCCGAGCGACTCGACGACCTCGACCTGGGCGCCGTACAGGCGCAGGAGCGACTCGCGCTCGCGGCTCATCCCCTGCGGGAGGAAGATCACGAGGTCGTAGCCCTTGGCCGCGCAGCAGAAGGCCAGCGCGATGCCGGTGTTGCCCGATGTGGCCTCGACGATCGTGGTGCGCCCCGGCTCGATGCGCCCCTCGCGCTCGGCGGCCTCGATCATCGCCACGCCGATGCGGTCCTTGACCGAGCCGCCCGGGTTGAAGGCCTCGAGCTTGCCGTAGAGCTCGACGTCGAGGCCGGCGGGCAGGATCCGCGTCAGGCGCAGGAGCGGCGTGCGCCCGACGTGCTCGGCAATGTTGATCGGGATTCCGCCCACCCACGCTCGAGCGTACCGCCCGCCCGCGGCATGACGGCAGACGCGACGGACGGCGCGCGCGCGGCGGCGCCCTACACGAAGAGGCGCGGGTCGACGCTCACGACGCCGTCGACCCCGGCGCTCCGCAGCGGCGCGAGGGCCTGCGCGTCCTTGATCCTCCAGGCGATCACGGCGCCGCCGCGCGCGTGGACGTCGGCGACCAGCGGCTCGTCGACGAGGCGGTGGTAGGCCATCAGCGCGTCGTAGCGCGCCTGCTCGAGGTCGGCGAGCACCTCCGCGCGCCAGTCGCGCCAGCGCCGGCTGGCCCGCGCCGCGGCGCCGCCCACCGACATACCGGTCTGCACCGTGGGGTCGAGCGCGCGCACGCGGTCCAGGACGGCGCGCACCTGCGAGGAGACGATCGTGCGATGCAGCAGGCCGCGCCCGCGCAGGGCCTCGAGCAGCGCCGCCTCGCAGCGGGCGTGCTTGAGGTCGACGTTCAGGCCCACGTCCGCGAAGCGCGGCCGGGCCAGGTGCGCGAGGGCGTCCTTCAGCGCGAGCGACGGGACCCAGCCCGCGTGGAAGACCGAGTGCGCGAGCACGAGTTGCCCCTGCCAGGCGCGAAGGTCGAACTCGATCACGTCGACCCCGAGCGCCAGCGCCGCGTCGAAGGAGTCCCGCGTATTGCCGCGCACGACCCCGCTGGCCCCGCCGTGGCCGACGCGCAGGAGGGGCCGGGGGTCGAGCGCGCGCATGCGCCGATTCACCCAGGCCGCCGCGCCGAGCGCAAGGCACGCCCCCGGCGCAGGCACGGCCTACCGGGGCGAGGCCTCGCGCTCGTCCCAGGCGTCGCGCGTGGCCCGGAACCAGTCGACGGTCGCCGCGATGCCCTGCTCGAGGTCGGTTCGCGCGCGGAAGCCGAGCACCTCGGCGGCGTAGCGGGCGATCGCGAAGTTGCGCTCGACTTCGCCGCGGCGCGGCGGGAGGTGCTCGATCGCCACCTCCGCGCCGGCCGCGTCGAGGACGATCCGGGCCAGCTCGGCGATCGACGTCTCGCGCTCGGAGGCCAGATGGACGACGCCCTGGACCTGGGGCCGGTCGAGCGCGGCGACGATCCCCGCGCACAGGTCGTCGACGTAGATGAAGTCGCGCGTGGCGGCGCCGTCGCCGAAGATCGTGAGCGCTTCGCGGCGCAGGGCGCGCTTGATGAAGGTCGTCACCGCGCCCCGCTTGTGCTCGGAGCGCGGCCCATAGACGTTGGCGAAGCGCAGGGCGATGGTGCCGAGGCCGTACGAGCCGCGGAACGCGTGGCAGTAGCCCTCGCCGCAGAGCTTGCTGGCGCCGTAGGGGCTGATCGGGCGCGGCAGGCTCGACTCGTCGACCGGCGGCGGCGCGTCGCCGATCAGGGCGCCGCCCGTCGAGGCGAAGATGAAGCGCTCCACGCCCGCCCGCTGCGCCGCCCGCAGGACGTTCAGCGTCCCGCGGGCGTTGACCTCGAAGTTCGCCATCGGGTCGGCCACCGACTCGGCCACGTTGCCCGCGGCCGCCAGGTGCACCACGGCGCGGGCGCCGCTGGTGGCTCGTTCGATGGCGTCGGCGTCGCGGACGTCGCCCTCGACGACCTCGACGTCGTCGTCGGCCAGTCGCTCGGCGCCGGCCGCCGAGAAGTCGTCGAGGACGCGCACGGCCCTCCCGCCGGCCAGCAGCATGGGGACGAGATTGGCGCCGATGAAGCCGCAGCCGCCGGTCACGAGCGTGGTCATGGCCGGGCAGTCTGCCCGGTCGCCCGGCGCCAGGCGGCGTCGTCCGACCCGCGACGCCGTTATCCTCGGCCCGCCGGCGCCCCCCGGGGCAAGAACACGACCCGACGACCTGGAGCCGCCCCGGTGAGGACCCGACGCCGCGACGACGCCAACGCCATCGCCGAGCAGGTCGGCGCGCACGCCGTGCGGGCCTTCCGCGCCGCACACCCCGGCCTGTCCCTCGCGCCCGTGGTCGTCGTCATCCCGGCCCTCGACGAGGAGCAGGCGATCGCGACCGTGCTCGACGCGATCCCCCGACAGGCCTGCGGGCTGGACGTCGACAAGATCGTCGTCGACGACGGCAGCACCGACGCGACGGCACGGGTCGCGGCCGCGCACGGCGCGCACGTCGCGCGCCTGGAGCGCAACTGCGGGCAGGGGGCCGCCTTCCGGGTCGCCTACCGCCTCGGACGCGAGCACGGCGCTGCGTTCCTGGTCACGCTCGACGCGGACGGCCAGTGGGATCCCGCCGACATCCCGGTCGTGCTGCAGCCCGTGGTCGACGGCCAGGCCGACCTCGTGCTCGGGTCGCGCGTGCTCGGGCGGGCGGAGACCGACGACGCCGTCCGCCAGGCGGGGGTGCGCGTGTTCGCGGTGCTCGTGCGCCTGCTGACCGGCGTCCGGGTGACGGACACCTCGAGCGGCCTGCGGGCGATGGTGGCCGAGCTGACCGCGACGGTGCGCCAGGAGCAGCCGCAGTATCAGAGCTCGGAGCTTCTGCTCGGCGCCATCTTCAACGGGTACCGCGTCGCCGAGCGTCCGATCGTCATGCACAAGCGCGTGGCCGGCCAGAGCAAGAAGGGCCGCAACGCCCTCTACGGCCTGCGCTACGCGCGCGTGATCCTGCGCACGTGGTGGCGCGAGCGCCGGTCGGCCCAGCGTGCCGTGCACCCGGCCGCGGCACGGGCGCGGTGAGCCCGGTGGACACGTCCGACACCGCGGCGGTCGAGCCGGCCGTTC
>Ga0136846_1229305_pt1 | contig 11497 bp, 10 predicted proteins | sample HopSoiMetagenom2_FD_96841 | JGI IMG/M metagenome (GOLD analysis project Ga0136846, IMG submission 96841) | Grasslands soil microbial communities from Hopland, California, USA - 2 Assembly 2016 (version 4) | ecosystem: Environmental > Terrestrial > Soil > Grasslands | place: USA: Hopland... | reverse complement strand
CCCTGACCCATGACGACGATCGGCTGCCCGGTCGAGCGCCCGTAGGCCTCGGCCATCTTGGTCCCGACGGATTCCTCGCGCACTTGGATCGCCTGGATCGTGGGGTGCTCGTACAGCGCCTTCCACAGACGACCGGTCAGGCCGCCAGACAACCCGAGCACGTACCTGACCCCGCCCTCGGCCAGGGCGTCAAAGATCGCCTCGGGGACGCTGCGCTGCCGGGTGATTCGCGCGTGCACCATGGAGCTCCTTCCGAGCTGAATTGGGTTTTAGTGGAAACGCCGGCTCCGTAGCAGGCCGGCCGGGGCCGGTCGCCTGCAAGCCAGTACGCCGAGCCGCAGGACTAGGTTCCCGAGGGCAGCTGTACTATGATAGCGAATATATTATCGACTGTCCCACCGAGTGGAGGATATCGCAGTGAGCGACGAGGAGAATCCCGAGTACGGCAAGATCACTGAGGAAGCGGTGGCCAAGCTGGTTGCCCGCCTCGGCAAGACGTTCCCGATCACGCAACCGTACGTGCGCAGTGTCAACCTGGACAACGTCACTCGGGTGGCCCGTTCCATCGGTGACGACAACCCCCTGTTCATCGACCCCGCCTACGCCGCCACCACCCGGTACGGCCGGCTCGTGGCACCCCCCGCGCTCTTCTACGGAGCCGCATGGGGGAGCTGGGATCTGCGCCGCGGCCAAGGTCTGCCCGGCGTGCACGGCCTGCACTGCGGAGACGAGTGGCGTTACTTCCAGCCGCTGCTCGAGGGTGACGAGGTCCACGCGACCAAGACACTCGTTCGTGCCGAGCCGATGGAAGGCCGCATGGCCGGCAACAAGATGTTCATCCAGGCCGACGAGATCCGCTACTACAACCAAAACGACGAGCTGGTCGCCATCCAGATCATGCCGGTCATCCGGGCCGAGCGCGAGGAATCCAAGAAGCGCGGCAAGTACTCCAGCATCGAGCGGGCCACCTACACCGAGGCCGACATCGCCCAGATCGACAAGGAGCTCGAGAACGAGCTGCCCCGTGGCGCCACCCCCCGGTACTGGGAAGACACCGAGATCGGTGAAGCCGTCGACCCGGTGGTCAAGGGCCCGCTGACCCTGCCTGACATGGTGACCTGGCTCCAGGCGATCGGTTCGCCGCACGTTCGTGGCGGCAAGTACTGGCAGCAGTACCGGAAGCAGTCACCGAAGGTGGCCGTCATCGATCCCGAGACCGGCATCCCGCAGGCCGTGGAGCGGGTCCACTGGGACAACTTCATGGCCGCCGAGATCGGCATGCCCGCTGCCTACGACTACGGCTCGCAGCGAGGCGGCTATGCCACCTACTTCGCGACGAACTGGGTGGGCGACGACGGCTGGGTCGCCGAGCTCGACTTCCAGTTCCGAGGCATGTACTTCAACGGCGACGTCTTCCACCTCTCCGGCGAGGTCATCGACAAGTGGCGTGGCCAGCAGACGGGCACCGGCTACGTGAAGATCAAGTTCCAGGCGATCAACAACCGCGGCGACGACATCATGCCCGGCACCGGGATCTTCGCCCTGCCGTCCAAGGTGAACGGCCCCGTCAACTTCCCCGTCGACGTCCGCACCGACGGGCGCGCCGACGACTGACCCAATTGTCGTGAGCCACGCTGGGAGCCAGGACCGCCGACGCGGCGGTCCTGGCTGCCACTGGTGGCTGGGAGCCAGCGCGGTCCCCGGGACAGGGATGTTCATGGCCGTTGACCGGCCAGGACGGGCTATATCCTCGACTCCTGTAGCGACCGTCCGCGACGGATACTGAAGAGGGCCGCCATGCGCGCATTCATGACGAGCGAAGGCAGACCGGCCGGCCTCCAGGACTTCGTGGTCCGCCGCCTCGGGATGGCGATCGCCTCCGGCGAGCTTCCCGCCGGGACGCGGCTGTCGCCGGCGAAGCTGGCCGAGGAGCTCGGCGTCTCGCACATCCCGGTGCGAGAGGCGCTTGTGGCCCTCGAGGCAGTCGGTCAGGTCAAGCGAATCCCCAGAGTCGGCTTCTTCGTCGCCGAGCTGTCCTTCGAAGACATGGAGGACATCTATCACTGGCGCCAGGTCCTGGAGGACGAGGCGCACCGGATCGCGGTGCCCAAGCTCGAGAACGCGGATCTTGCCCGGATGCGTCAGCTCAACGACGCGATTCGTGTCGCCGTGCGCGATCGCGACGCGGCAGGTTTCGTGGAGCTGAACCGGGCGTTCCACTTCGTGCCATTCGAACGAGCCGGAAGCGCCCACCTCATGCGCTTCATCACCTCACTGTGGGATACCGCCGAGCGGTACCAGAACACGATGGCGTTCATCAAGCTTCCCAGGAACCTGCTCCAAGAGCAGCACGACTCGCTGATGGAGGCGTTCGAGGCACGCGATGTCGGCGCGGTGAACAGCGGGATGGTGCAACACCGCCTTGTGACCCTCGAGGGGATTCGTCGGATGCATGCGGCCGCGGCGTTGTCCGCACCAGACGTGGACAGCGCCGGCGACCCTACGGGCCTCGTCGACTCCGCCTGAGGGCGCTGCCCCGTCAGGCCACTGACGGCGTCAGATGACGCCGCTGTCCCGCAGGGCGGCGATGGCAGCCTCATCGAGGCCGAGCTCGGCGAAGACAGCAAGGTTGTCGGTGCCCCGAGGCTTACCGGCGTGATCGACGGTGTGCGTCCTCCCCGGGAACTTCGGCACCACACCCTGCATCAGCACGGGCCCCAGCACGTCGTCAGGCACCTCGATGAGGTCACCGCGCGCCTGATAGTGCGCGTCGGCGGCGATGTCCGCGGCATCGAAGATGAGCTGGTAGACGACATCGGCCTCCGACAGCAGTTGGTCGACGACCTTCCACTCCCGCTTGGCCGCCCATGCAGTCACGAGGGCGTCGCACTCGTCGAGGAACTCGACGACGTTGGTGGGCGCTGTCCCCATCACGCCATCGTCGAGACGAGTGACCTGGTCGGTCGCCTCGGCTGCGAGCAGGACGCGGCGGATCGCCGCGGGCCCGACAGCACTGATCACGAACCAGGTGCCGTCCCCTGACTGGAACAGGTTGCGCAAGATGCCGTGGCTCGTCAGCTTGTTGCCCGGGCGAACGGGTGCGGTACCGAGCTGGTCGTAGTCGGCGATCTGGGTCGGGATCAGCCGGAACATGCCCTCGAAGAGGGCGACGTCGATGACCTCCACGCCGGTGCGGGGACCGTTGCGGGCTCGGCCCCACAGGGCCGCCATGACGCCGAACGCGCCGAACGTCGCGGCCACGCCGTCGGCAAGCGTCGTCGAGGGGAACGTCGGCGTTCCGTCCGGCTCGCCGTTGAGGTGGGCGAAGCCGCTGATGGCCTCGGCGACCGTGCCGAACCCCGGTCGTTGGCTCAAGGGGCCGCTCTGGCCGAAGCCAGAGATCCGCAACATCACCGCAGTGACGCCTTCCCGCGTGAGGTCGGCCGGTCCAAGGCCCCACTTCTCGAGGGTGCCCGGTCGGAAGTTCTCGCAGATCACATCGGCCTCGCGAGCGAGCTCGATGGCCAGCTCACGCCCGCGCGGGGTGTTGATGTTGAGCGTTATCACCCGCTTGCCGCGTTGGATCACCGACCACCAGATCGACTGCTCTCCCTTGCGGGGCAGCATGGTGCGGATCGGCGCGACGACGGGGTGCTCGACGGCGATGACACTCGCGCCGAGATCAGCGAGCAGGCTCGCCGACAGGGCACCCGAGTACTGGTGAGAGAAGTCGAGCACCCGCAAGCCTTCGAGGATGGGACCGGGGCCCTGAGCATCTCCGGCCGCGGACTGGATCGCGTTGTCGCTGAGCTCTGTCATCCTGCGGTCTCCACCTTCTTGTCCCGCCGGGCCACGACACCCGTGGCAACCAGCTCATCGATGCGATCCTCGTCGAGCCCGAGGATGCCATGGAGCACATCGTCGGTGTGCTCACCCATGACGGGTGGCAACGTCGCCTGCGGCATGTTCCACTGGCCGGAGACGACGGGCAGCTTGATCACGTCCAACTCCGCTCCCTCGAGCCGCTGCACGGTCCCGTTGTGCACCGCCTGCTCGGAGGCAATGGCGTCGTGCAGCTCGAGGACCGGACTGTTGGGCACGTCTGCCTCGGTCAGCGCGGTGATCCATTCCTCGCGGGTGCGCTTCAGGAAGATCTCGTCGAGCATCCCCATCAAGACCTCCCGGTTCGCGAGGCGGTCAGCGTTGGCGGTGAACCGCGGATCGTCCTTCCACTCGGGGTGGTCCACCGCGTCGCAGAGCCGGCGCCAGAAGCCGTTGGTGAACGCACCCACCATCACGTACTGGCCGTCCGCGCACGGAAACGCCTGATACGGAACGATCTGGGCATGGCCGCGGCCGAGACGAGGGATCGTCCTGCCCATGGTGGCGACGGAGGGGATGTAGTTGGCCATCATCGCGATCGACGCATCGAGCATCGCAACCTCGACGTGCTGGCCCTCGGGATGGTCGTCTCGACAATGCAGGGCGGCGAGGATGCCGACGAGCGCGAAGAGCCCTGTTGCGAAGTCCGAGATCGGGGCGCCGATGCGGACGGGGCCTCCGCCGACCTCGCCGGTGATGCCCATCAGACCAGCGACCGCCTGCATGATGATGTCGTTGGCCGGCCGGTCGCGCCACGGGCCGCTCGAGCCGAACGCCGAGATCGAGCAGTAGATGAGACCCGGGCGCACCTGGCGCAGGTCGTCGTAGCCGAGGTGGTGGCGATCGAGCACGCCGGGCCGGAAGTTCTGCACCACGATGTCGGACTCGCGGGCCAGATCGGTCGTGAGTCGGCGGCCGTCCTCGGTCGACAGGTCGATGAGCACCGACCGCTTGTTGCGATTGAGCGCGAGGTAGTAGTCGGACTCCTCCGGGCCGAGCATCGGTTCGCCCATGTAGCGCGACCCGTCCCCGCGGGTCGGCTTCTCGACCTTCACGATGTCCGCCCCGAGGTCGGCCAGGAACATCGTCGCGAACGGCCCGGCGGCCGCATGGGAGAAGTCGAGGACACGGAGGCCCTCCAGTGGGAGGCCCGCGGATCGCCCAGATGTCCAGCTCACCGTACCGATGTCCTTCCGTCGCGTGTTCGAGCACTATATAATATCTGGCAGACACGCCACCCGGTCGTGGGTGCGAACGAGCCCGTACAGTGTACGGCCATGATCGAACGGGAAGTCTCAGTCACCACGCCCGACGGGGACATGACGACCTTCGTCTTCCACCCCGAGGACGATGGGCCGCACCCGGTCGTGCTGTATCTGATGGACGCGCCTGGCATCAGGCCGGCGCTGAGGGACATGGCCTCGCGGCTCGCCACTGCGGGCTACTACGTGATGCTCCCGAACCTCTACTACCGAGCAGGACCGTTCCGTGAGTACGGCAGGTCGGACGAGGACATGCACGCCGTCCGCGAGCTGATGCACACGGTGACGCCGACGAACATCATCGGCGACGCCGAGGCGCTCCTTGCCGTCGCCGGCGCCGATCCGGCAGCCCGTGGCGGCAAGGTCGGCGCGGTCGGCTTCTGCATGAGCGGCGGTCTGGTCATCGCCCTCGCCAAGGCCATGCCCGACAGGGTCGCTGCCGTTGCGTCGATCCACGGCGCATGGATGGTCCGCGAGACACCCGACTCGCCGCACCTCGGGCTGGAGTCGGTCCGCGCCGAGGTTCACCTGGCCTGGGTCGATCCCGACACTGCGGCGCCCCCCGAGCACATTCCGGTCATGACGGCCGCGCTCGAGGCAGCCGGTGTACGCCACACGCTCGACGTCGTCACTGACGCTCTGCATGGCTTTGCTCCGCAGGGCGAGCGCTACGACCGCACTGCATCGGAGCGGCACTGGGAGCGCGTCCACTCGCTCCTCCGGCGGAACCTCTGATGGCGGACGCGCCCGATCCCCGGCGGTGGTGGACGCTCGGGGTACTGGGCCTGAGCCTGCTGGTCATCGGTATCGACAACAACATCTTGAACGTGGCGATGCCAACCCTGGTGCGCAAGCTCGGCGCCACGCCGTCGCAGCTCCAGTGGATCGTCGACAGTTACGTCCTGGTGTTCGTCGGTCTTCTGCTGATCTCGGGAAGGCTTGGCGACCGGCTCGGCCGCAAGGGCGTCATGACGGCCGGCCTCGTGGTGTTCGGTACCAGCTCGTTGCTGGCGGCTCTCTCGTCGAGCGCGACCCAGCTCATCGCCTGCCGCGCCGTCATGGGGGTTGGTGCCGCGCTGATCATGCCGGCGACCCTTTCGATCCTCGTCAATGTCTTCACCGATCCTGCCGAGCGACGACGGGCCATCGCCTACTGGTCGCTCATGAACGCCACCTCTGCGTTCATCGGACCAGTCACGGGCGGACTGCTGCTGCGCCAGTTCGCCTGGGGGTCGGTCTTCCTGATCAACGTCCCGATCGTGGCCGTCGCCCTGGCGGCCGGGCGAGTCTTGGTGCCGACCTCGCGTGACCCCGATGCCGGCAAGTTCGACCTCGTCGGTGCTGGACTCTCAGCCGCCGCCCTCGGTGCCCTCCTGTGGGGGATCATCGAAGGCCCCAGCAAGGGATGGGGCGAGCCCGTCGTGCTGTTTGCCTTTCCCGCCGCGCTCGCTCTCGGCTTCGCGTTCGTCCGCTGGGAGCTGCGCGCGCCCGACCCCATGGTCGACATCGTCGCCTTCCGGCGTCCCCGGCTCAGCGGGGCCGCGGTCGCGGTGATGATCGCCTTCGTGGCGATGAGCGGCTCGATGTTCCTTGTCATCCAGAGCCTCCAGCTGGTGAAGGGCTACACGCCGCTGACGGCGGCGCTCGCCACCTCGGTGCCGATCTGCACCGTCAACTTCCTGTGGATGCCCCGCGCGCCGCGGATGATCGAGCGCTTCACGGCAAAGCGCATGGTCGTTGGCGGCATCGGCACCATCAGCCTCGCCGCCATGATGATCTCGACGACCACGGCACACTCCAGCTATCTGTTCTTGTTCGTGGCCTTTGCCCTGATGGCCCTGGCATTCAGCTCGTTCCTGCCTGCGAGCACCGAGACCATCATGGCGGCGGTGCCGGCGCAGAAGGCGGGCGCGGGTTCTGCCATCAACCAGATGGCCCGCCAGCTCGGTCAGGCACTGGGTGTCGCGATGGCCGGCAGCGTGGCTGCCTCGGCCTACCCCGGTGGCTTCTCGGCCAAGGAGGTTCCGGGGGTCTCGACTGCCGCGCTCGACACTGCCCGCGGGTCGATCACCGGCGCGGTCCGCGTCGCCAGTCAGCTGACCGGCGACGCGCGTGCCGTGGTGCTCGACGCCGCCCACAATGCGTTCATTCACGGGATGCGCACGGCGATGGCTGCCACGGCGACCATCGCGCTCCTCGGTGCTCTCTACGCTGCCAAGGTCATCCCCTCCGGGCCGCCGCCGGTGGGCGCCGATCCGACGGATGACGATGCGGCTCTCGGTCAGCTGGTCGTCGACTGAGGCCAAGCCGATGACGCCAAGGGTGCTCAACGACCCTTGGGGCTGCCCTCGGTTCCGATCGCAGACGTCTCGCGGATGCCAGTGATGATGACCTCGACGCCCCGCTCGACGTACTCGCGGGCCCGGAGGCCTGGGCCCGAGCGCGTTGGGCGCCCCCGCCCGAGGCGGGCGTCGACGGCGAGGCGCCCCATGAGGTAGGTCTGGGAGACCGACCAGGCCAGCTCGGCGTCGCGGGCGTTGAAGCCGGCCTTGGTGAAGAACGCGATCCATGCGGAGTAGCTCTCCGGCTTCGTGCCGAACTCAGGCTGCTGCATGTACCAGCCGGCCAGTCCCGGATAGCGCTGATAGGTCTCCCATTGCGACAGGAGGAAGCGTCGCAGTCCGGCCTCCCAGCCGTCGTCGCTCAGGTCGATCGGCGCCCATTCGTGGCTGACTGCCTCCTGCACCAGGCCGATGAGCTCGTCCTTGCTCGAGACGTGGGTGTAGGTGGTCATGGTGGCCACGCCGAGCTCGTTGGCGACGGCGCGCATGCTGAAGCTGGCCAGTCCATCGCGGCGGATCAGGCGCTGGGCGGCCTCGATGATCGCCTCGAGCGTGAGCGTGTCGCGCCGTGCCGAGGCCCGATTCACCGGTTCGCTCCCGACCGACCGTGCACGTTCGGATCTCCTTCGCCCGGTGGATCGCCCTCACCCGTACCTTGTACGGTACCGCTGCGCCGTGCACAGCCGGGTGCCGGGCGAAGAGTCGCAGGAAGAAGCGAGGCGAATCCGATGCAAGTTGGCGTCCAACTGCCACACACGGGGGCGAAGGCCACGCCCGAGTTCATTCGGGACTGGTGCATGCTGGCGGACGAGGCTGGTTACGGCTCGATCTGGGGCGTCGACCACATGGTGATGCCGCAGCACACGGACTCCAAGTACATCCTGCCGCGCAAGCCAGCAGCGATCGGAGAGGACGCGATCTCCGCGCAGCTTTCCCCCAACTTCGAGCTGATGACCACGCTGGCGTACGTGGCCGCCGTCACCAAGCGGATCCGGATCGGCACAGCGGTGGCGGTGCTGACCATTCGCAATGCGGTCCTGAACGCGCGCCAGTTGGCCACGGTCGACCGCTACTCGGATGGCCGCCTGCTCTACGGCGTCGGCGTCGGTTGGCTGAAGGAAGAGGCCGATGCCATGAACATGCCCTGGGACCGCCGGGGTGCCCGGGCCGACGAGCACATCGCCCTGTTGCGGGCCCTGTGGACCGCTCCCGGTCAGCACGTTGAGTTCCACGGCGAGTTCTGGGACATCCCGCCCATGGACCCCGAACCCCGACCGGTGCAGCAGCCGATCCCGATCCTGATCGGCGGCCACACCGAACCGGCAATCGAGCGCGCCGCCCGGCTCGGTGACGGCTGGATCGCCGCCGGGATGTCGCCCGACCGACTCGCCGAGCACCTCGAGCTGCTGCGCCAGGCCATGGTGCGGCACGGTCGCGATCCCGAGACCATGACCGTCTACGTGTCGAGCACCGCGCCCGAGCCCACGATCGACGACCTCAAGCAGTACGCCGACCTCGGCGTCCACGACGTGAAGATCAACGCGCGGTCGCTCGACGACCTCAAGCGATTCGCCGACGAGATACTCCCCAAGCTCGCCTGACGGCGAGTGCCCGGGGCGGATGCGCCGCGCTGCCGTACGATGTACGGCACTTCATACAATCTGTATGTTCGAGGCAGCTGCAGGCCGCCGACGAGAGAGAGGGTGGGGGACCGTTGGGTGAACAGAGCGCCGAGCCGGCGGTGCTGGTCGAGGCTCGGGACGGAAAGCTGTACATCGCCCTGAATCGGCCGGCCGCCCTGAACGCCCAGAACGAGGAGATGCGCGACTCGCTGGTCGATGCCATCGACCGCTTCGAGCGTGACGACGAGCTCTTCGTGGCCATCGTCTACGGCGTCGGGGGCCGGGCCTTCTCGGCCGGGGCCGACCTCAAGGAGGTGCGGGCGGGCCCCGGCGCCACCGGGCCAACCGACAGACTGGCCCCTCCGGCGCACAAATGGACCTGGCGGCACTTCGAGGCCTTCCGGTGGGCGACCAAGCCGATCATCGCCGCCATCGACGGGCACTGCGTCGGCGGCGGCCTCGAGTTGGCGAACTACTGCGACGTGCGCGTCGCGACCGAGCAGTCCCAGTTCGGCCAGCCCGAGCCCCGCACGATCGGCGGGGCGGGAGGACCCGCGCTGCAGCAGCTGCCGCGCGCCATTCCCATCGGCGAAGCGCTGCTCATGCAGCTGACGGCGCGGCCGATGCCGGCCCGCCGCGCCTACGAGGTGGGGCTCATCCAGCGGCTGTGCCCCGACCGGGAGACTCTCATGGCGGAAGCCGAGACGATCGCCGATCAGATGATGGAGGGCAATCCGGAGGCGCTGCGCGTCATCAAGCGTGTGGTGCGGTGGGGCGCGGACATGAGCGCCGAGCAGGCCGAGAAGCTGGCGTTGTTCGGAAGTGAGGTCGCCGAGCGTGTCGCAGGGTCCGCACGTCCGTGACGCCCGCCGGCCGAACCGGTTCGAGGTCTGGGCCTCGCACGGGGATATCGGGCGAGATGGCTGAGCAGCGACCGCGGCGGTCGTTCGACCGCTTCTTGCGCTTGCGCCGTCGGCGCCAAGGCCTGAGTGTGGCGCCGGAGTTGCCGGACGTCGACGTTGAGCGTCTGGTGGGGGCGATCGCCGGCTTGTTGGGTGAGCGTGAGCGGACGACGCAGCGGGCGATGGCGAGCCGGGTGTTGCACGCCTATGCGGGTCTTGACGAGATGGGCCGGGCGCGCTTCCTGGGTCTGTTGGCGAATCGATTCGGTACCGATGATGCTGCCGTGTTGGACGCGGTGGATGCGTTTCACGCAGCGGAGCCGGGCGCGGAGCGGATGATCGCCGAGCGGGCGTTGCGGCGGGCGGTGACGCCTCGTCATGCGGAGTTCTTGCATCTGGTGACCGGATTGCCTGATGGGGTGAAGCTCCTCGTTGATCTTCGTGCCGAGTTGTTGGGGATCCGGGCCCGTGATCCGGCGTTGGGGTTCCTTGATGACGAGCTGGCGGGGCACCTGTCGACGTTGTTCGATGTGGGGCTGCTCGAGTTGCGCCGGATCACCTGGGACGGGGCGTCGGCGGCGGTGCTCGAGAAGCTGATCGCCTATGAGGCCGTGCATGAGATCGACGGGTTCGAGGATCTGAAGCACCGCTTGGAGAGCGATCGGCGTTGCTATGCCTTCTTTCATCCGGCTATGCCTGATGAGCCGCTGGTGTTCGTCGAGATCGCGCTGGTGCGGGGGATGGCGACAGAGTTGCGACCGCTGCTCGACCTTGACAGCTCGACGATCGATCCCGAGGACGCCGATGCCGCGGTGTTCTATTCGATCACGTCGCCGCAGCGGGGCCTGGCTGGTGTCGCGCTCGGCAACGAGCTGATCAAGCAGGTGGTCGAGGCGTTACGCCGTGATCTTCCGAGGCTCGAGACGTTCGTGACGTTGTCGCCGATCCCCCGGTTCCGGCCGTGGCTCGAGGCACGAGTGGCGATGAGGGGCCTGTCGCAGTTCGAGCAGGAGTCGGTCGGGCTCGAGCTGCGCCCCGATGATGCCGAGTGGCTGGAGCGGGCCCGTCCGGGCTTGTTGTCGTTGTGCGCGCGGTATCTCACGACCCTCGATCACTGGCGGGCCGCTGACCCGGTGGGGAACTTCCATCTCTCGAACGGTGCGGTGGTGGAGCGGGTCAACTGGATGGCCAACCCAGCGTCGTACGGCATGGCCGAGTCGCTGGGGCTGATGGTCAACTACCGCTACGACCTCGACGCCATCGGCCCCAATGCCCGGGCCTACCTCAACGGCGAGACCATCACCGCGTCCAACCGCGTGAAGAACCTCATCAAATGAGGCGCCTTCGGCGAGACATCTGCAACCAAACGAGGGTCTAGGAGACACGCATGCTCTATATCGGTGGGGAATGGCGGTCGGCGGTGTCGGGGCGGACGTTTGAGTCCACGAATCCGGCGACGGGTGCGGTGATCGACTCGGTGGCCGATG